>ENA-OWPA01000179-OWPA01000179.1-bioreactor-metagenome-genome-assembly--contig:-NODE-179-length-116680-cov-5.111164_pt1 | contig 116680 bp, 95 predicted proteins | sample MGYA00238139_ERZ651803 | MGnify/ENA primary metagenome ERZ651803 (study PRJEB26909, sample SAMN07631231) | bioreactor metagenome | isolation source: Switchgrass digestor | place: USA: Dartmouth... | reverse complement strand
AGTCAAGGTTAAGTCATTTGCGTGACCGGCGAGAACCGGCCGCAGAGCTGCAGGATCCAAAACCGCAGGAGGCTGAGAGCAGGGTCAATGCAGCCGGGACTGACGAAGATACCGGGTATAGAGCGATATTCGGGATCGGTCCTGCGGCGACCGCAGACACCGGAGAAATCAGCACGTATGGGCTTGAACTGCGGGAAAATGAAGAGCCTGCCGGAGCGACGGCGGAAGGGGCCCGGGATCTGTATGACCAGGTCACCGCAGGTGTGGAATCAGGCATCAGGAGCAATGCCGGCAACAGTTTTACGGTTCAGCTCAAGCCTGAAGGTCTCGGTAAAATAACCGTCGAAATGGTTGAAAAGGAAGGGCATATCAGGCTGAGGCTAACAGCCGACACCAGGGAAACCGAGAAGCTGCTGAGCGCCAAAGTTGATTTGCTCAGGGAGTCATTGAGGCATTTGAATGCCGAGGTCATTGAGGTAACGGGTACCGATGCCGGAAAGATCGGCAACAGTGCATTTATGGGAGGGCAGCCCGACCTGTTCCAGGCTTCATCGCAACAGCTTCAGTGGTCCTTCGAAGGACGTAACGGCGGCAGTGATCAGGAAGTTTTGCGGGGGGCATCCAAAGCCGCATCGGAGACCTATAATGAACCCGCTGTCTATTTAAAGGACATCGCAGGCCAACTCAACATATACGCATGAGGAGGTGAAGACTTGGACGCGATAAGCAATTATTATTACCCGGGAGTGAATAAAAGCGGTGAAATAAAATACGCCGAAAAAAACTCCAACTCTATGTTGAACTTCGACGATTTCCTGAAGCTTATGATCGCCCAGCTTCAAAATCAGGACTTCACAAACCCGGTGGACGATGCGGAATATATGGCGCAGCTGGCGCAGCTGTCCATGGTACAGCAGATGCAGAACGTATCGCAAAGTTCCCTCAGGAGCTATGCCGCGACCCTGCTCGGAAAGGTCGCGATGGTTTCGAAGCTGCTGGAGAACGGTGAGAGGGTCGAGGACACCGGATATGTCGACAGCATAACCTTTGCTGGAAATGAGGTAAAGCTTTTGATCAACGGCAGGTTGTACTCGATGAGCGACATAGTCCAGATCTTCGATCCGGCCTACATAGATCCGGGGACGACAAACCCATCACCGGAGAAAGACGATAAAGGCGATGCAGCGGCAGTTAACGAGCAGGGAACAGTATGATGCAAGGAGGTGTCGACATTGGAAGGGGCAAATTTCAATGTGAATAACTTTATCCGGCCTATCACGACAGGTACGCCGGCCCCCAAACCTAATTCCGGTGTGACACAGGAGCAGGGACGCCCGTTCTCCGAAATACTTGCCGAAAGATTGAAGGCGGAAAGCGGCGTAAGCTTTTCCAAGCATGCGATCCAGAGAGTGACTCAGCGCAACGTCGACCTGGATGAGGCAAACATGGAAAGACTCAGGGAAGGCCTGAGGCTGGCCGCCGAGAAAGGGCTTGGCGAGACGCTGATCCTGATAGACCAGACGGCGTTCATAGTCAATGCCAGGGCAAACAAGGTCATAACGACCGTAAACGGAACCGACTTGAAAGGAAATGTATTTACCAATATCGAAGGAACCGTGATTATTTAGCCGGACCTTTACAGGAAGCTAAATTACGCGTTGACCGACAGAGACGCGTAAGCGCGGTTCACTACTTGACAAGGAGTGAATTTGTAAATGGTCAGATCACTGTATTCCGGTGTATCCGGGATGAAGGTACACCAGACAAAGATGGACGTAATAGGCAACAACATTGCTAACGTCAACACATACGGCTTCAAATCAAGCCGCGCGACATTCACCGATCTGTATTATCAGACACTTTCCAGTGCGTCTGGTTCAAGCGCCACATCCGGCGGTATAAACTCAAGCCAGATAGGCTACGGTGTCCAGTTCGGCGGCATCGACAAGATCATGGAGAGGGCCGCATTCACGACTACCGATCGCAGCCTCGACGTTGCGATAGCCGGCGAAGGATTTTTCCAGGTACGTGACAGCGAGGGCAACACATATTACACCCGTGCCGGTATCCTGTATATAGATACCGCCGGATACCTCGTGGACGGCAACGGAAACTTCGTGCTGGGTATAAGCGGCAGCAACATCGGTAAAATAGTCGACAACGAACGCATACAGCTGACGGTTCCCGCCGTGTCGCCTTCAGTGGCGTCCGCCACGGAAACGATAAACGGGATCACGTATACTTTGACTTCTTCAAATCGCACACCCGAAGGAAATATTTCCTTCACCTTCGTATCCGACGATACTTTGCCGGGAGGAATGAAGGCAAAGGCCGAAATAACCGCTTCGGGCATTACGATCAAGCTCAACTCAAGCGAGAAGTTTTACAGTCTCAGCGAGCTCAACAGCGCCATCAACAAGGCGATAACCGAGGCAAACGGCGGCAGGCCGCATCCGGCAGGGACATTCACGCTGGCGGCTTACCCGGCCAACATCTTCCCGGTCGCTGACGTCAACGGGTATATATCGTCGTCGAAGGGGCTTCGCAATTTCCCCAACGGGGCCTTCGGGGGAGTAGAGTTTGTCAGCCTCGGCAGTGCGTTTACAGGGCTCAAGGAGCTGACGCTCTCGGCAAGCCAGAACTCGGACGGCTCATGGACCATCACGGCCACCGACGGGGTATCGACTTACAGCGGCAAAGTGACAAACGGCATGGCTTCCGGCTCGTCTCTCAAGCTTGTCAATACCGCGGCCGGCGCATCCGAAAACGACTGCATTAATATCAAGGTCCCGTCGGCTGCCGGAATGACCGCCGCCAACGGTTCCAGCGCATTTACTGACATAAACGGCATAATCGTGGATGATACACCTGAGATCGACGGCGGACTGACGGTCGTATCGGTCGGTGAGAAGTTTACCGGCAACAACAAAGTGGATTTCACAGCGACATTTAGTGACGACGTAGACGGCTCCGGAACGGACGGATACATAATCACCGCAAAGATCGGCACAAGGACCTTCCAGGGAGTCCTCTCCGCAAGCGACAACGATGAGGGAACACTTACGCTGACTGCCGACAATGGCGAAACGATACAACTGGCGCATAAGGGATTTGGCGAGTTGGACGCTTTCGCTTCTGGCGGAACCGACGTGGAGCTCAAGTCGGTCATCAACGCAACGATCACCGCGTTCCCGTTCAGGGCAAACGCCAGCGTCGGCCTTACGGGCGAAGAGATCGTAAGCAGCAACTTTGCTGTACAGCCCGGAACGATGACAGGGATCGACGACGACGGGATATTTGGCGGCATGACCTTCGTAACGACCAGCACAAACTTTGTAGTTCCCAACGATTCGGCCGAAGCGAAGTTTTCTGCCAGGTACTACCTGGACGGAGACGTCGAAGTATGGGAAGTGACCGCAACCATTGAGGGAACCCAGTACACGGGTTATATCCGCAGTGACGAGAAGTACAGCACATTCCAGTTGAAAAATGCGGACGCGACAAAAAGCGACACCATAGAGATGACATACCCGGGAGTTGAAAAGCTTTCGGAGTACTTTGAAAACTTAAACGGCACTGCTCCGACCGATGGAGACGTAATGCTGTATACATCCGCAACCCCGATCATCGTCACCAGTGCCAGGAAGCCAAATAACCTGGGTCTGTCAAGCAAGGACATAACACTGAAAGGCGGCGCGGAGGGCGGACCGCAGTCGATAGCCGACCTTACGAACCTGGCCATAGCGGCAGACGGTACCATTTCGGCAACACATGCCGTTCACGGGCAAATCGTTCTTGGACGCATCATCCTTGCAACTTTCGATAACCCGCAGGGCCTTGATGAAGCGGGCAACTCCTATTTCACCGAGACGGCAAACTCGGGCAGGCCCAGGCTTGCGGTGCCGGGTGCATCCGGAACGGGCGCGCTTGTGACATCCTCCCTTGAGATGTCGAACGTGGACCTTTCCAAGGAGTTTACCGAGATGATCACTGCCCAGAGAGGATTCCAGGCAAGCTCCCGAATCATAACGGTTTCCGACACACTTCTCGAGGAACTTATAAATCTCAAGAGGTAACGGTTAGTAAGAAGTCCGGATAGCAGCAACGCATCATGAATGACTGATTTCCGGACATGACAGAGTGTTTGATGCCGCGGGACACGAAGATCGGATACTCGTATCCCGCGGCTCGACCCAAACGATTTTGGCCGCTATCTGAAAGGAAAGGGATCTTATGATCATACTTACAAAGCTGAACGGTATCCAGTTTGCCCTTAACTGCGACATGATCGAGACGATATCTGAAAACCCGGATACGACGATATTCCTAACCAACGGAAACATTCACATCGTGAAAGAATCCATGCAGGAGGTCATTGATAAGACCATCGAGTATCGCAGGCGGATTTTTACAAACCTGCTCAAGGGCGTATCCGAATAAGGGAAGGATCCCTAATAACCATAAGGAGGCTCGCCTGTGGATCTGCTTACTTTAATAGGTTTTTTGCTTGCAATAATGCTGATGCTGTTCGGAATAACGTTCAACACGGACCTGATGATCATTATTCCGGGCAACATCAAAAACTTTATCGACTATGGATCGATCGCGATCACCGTAGGCGGAACGTTCGCATCATTGATGATGTCCTACTCGCCGAAGTTTTTTGCCCAGATACCGTCACATATGAAAATCATACTGTTCCCAAAAAAGTATGATACCCTCGCATATATCGAACAGATAGTGGAGTTTGCAAAAGAGGCTAGAATGAAGGGTCTTCTTTCGCTAGAGGAGAAACTGACGCAATCAAGAGACGAGTTCCTGAAGACCAGCCTTATGCTTGTGGTCGACTCGGTAGAACCTGAGAAGGTAAAACAGCTCCTTGAAGCGGAGCTGGATTATCTGGAGGAACGTCATGAACAGGCCAGAGGGTTCTATGAAAAGGGCGCACAGTTCGCTCCGGCATACGGAATGATAGGTACTCTGATAGGTCTTGTACTCATGCTTAAGGACATGCAGGACGCATCTGTGATCGGTCCGGCAATGGCTGTCGCTCTTATAACCACTTTTTATGGCTCGGTACTGGCAAACGCGTTTTTTATACCTGTCGCAAACAAGCTCAAGCTTCGTCACGAAGAAGAGATCCTCTGCAAGATGCTGATATGCGAAGGAGTGCTTGCCATCCAGGCGGGTGAAAACCCGAAGTTCATAGATGAGAAGCTTACCATGCTGCTTCCCTTGAAAACCCGGAGGAAGAAGCAGAAGCTCGCCGAAAGAAGGCAGGCCGCCCAGGCAGAGGGAACTGTCAGAGTATAGTAAATGTCTGTACTGCAATTATGAAAAAGCAATGGAGGTGTAGCGCAGTTGCGAAGAAGAAGGAAAGAAACGGGTGGCGGCGGAGGCGATTCATGGCTGAACACCTATGCAGATATGGTCACGCTACTCCTCACGTTCTTTGTTATGCTGTTCGCGATGTCTTCGATAGACGCCGAAAAGTTCAAGATACTGGTCGAGGCGTTTGGCTCAAAGGGCGAATCCAACCAAATAGTGCTGGTTCCGGTTGATTTGGGTGAAGGACTGGTTGCCGACAAGGATGACGGGCTGCTGTTTCCCGACGAAGCGCTGGAAGAAATGGAAATAGAGCTGATCGATTTCAATTCGCTCTATTTATACATCAAGCAATACGTGGAAAGGCACAACCTGGAGTCCAAGGTGACATTGGAAAAGGGAAAGAACAGCGTTTTTATCCGATTCCAGGACAGCATATTTTTCGATCCGGACAAATCGAATCTGAGGTCCGACGCCATCCCGCTCCTGGAATTCCTGGGAGAAGCCTTCAAAACGGTTGAGGACGAGATCCTCTCGATAAGGATAAACGGCCACACTGCGACGGTTCCCGGGACCGTGAAAAAACCCGGATTCGACCGGACGCTTTCTACCGAACGTGCCAACAGCGTCCTTCTCTATTTTGAAGATGAGACTGGTATCGATCCAAAAAAACTGATAGCAATAGGGTACGGACGAAACTATCCCGTGGCGGACAACGACAGCGAAGAGGGACGAAAGAAAAACAGGCGTGTCGAGATAATGGTCCTGAGCAATAAATTTGATATATCGGAAGAAAGCGATCTCTTCAAATACATGAGCGGACAGATCGACGCAGATCTGTTCGAAGATGACCAAAACGGAGCAGAGATCCTGATACCGGGCAACGATTCAGAGGGAACGGATACGGGATCTGCTGATATCGGCGGACAAACCAACAGGGCAGATGATACAGATAAAACTGCCGACGGGAGAACGGTCTATAGGGACGTTTCTCCGTATGACGATAATACTTTGGGGGGAAAAGGAGGCTGATATGCTTGGCTGAGGTATTGACACAAAGTCAGATAGACGCTCTTCTGCGCGGCCTTGACTCCGGACAGCTGCAGTTAAGCAGTGATAAGAAGCCAAAGATCAGGGAGTACGACTTTCGCTCCCCGATGAAATTCACAAAGGAGCAGCTGAAGACCCTCGACAACCTGCACGAGACTCTCGGAAGGCTCTTGTCATCGTACTTCCTCGGTATCCTGAGGCTTTCCTGCGAAATGGAAGTGCTTTCGATAGAAGAACAGCGTTACTACGAGTTCAACAATGCTCTGCCCGATACTACTTTGATCGGAATGCTGCAATTGGAATCATCCGATACAAGCCTGGAAGATATATCGATGATGATAGACGTATCCCCTTCGATCGGGTTTCTGATCGTGGACAGGCTGTTGGGCGGACCCGGCACGGGATATACGTTCCAGCGTGATTTTACGGAGATCGAACTGAGGATACTCAGGCATGTATTCGAGAGGATCAGCGGATATGTGGAAGAGACCTGGCGCGATTATGTAGACGTCAAGGCAAGACTGACGAGCCTGGAGACGAATGCCCGGTTAGTGCAGCTATATTCACCGGAAGAAATCGTCGTTATAGTTCTGATGCGGGTGAAGATCCGTGACCTTACAGGAAATCTCAGCATATGTATCCCTGCGGCAAATCTTGAGGAGGTAATTTCCCGGTTCGGCAACAAGTTCGCAAGGAGCAACAGGAAATTTGACGAGGATCGTGAGACTGCCAGGAAACAGATCATATTAAAAACGATCACTAACTCCGAGCTGGAGTTGAAAGCTGTTCTACATGAGATGGAACTGGACTTGCAGGACTTGCTCCAGTTGCAGGTTAACGATATTATCCCGCTGCATATAAGCGCAAAAAGCAGCGTCAGCGTAAAAGTGGAAGATATACCTTGGTTTAAGGCCAAAATCGGTCGGACCAAGCTGAAAAAAGCTTTAATGATTGAGCAAATGATCTAGGAAAGAGGTTATGGGAATGGATCAGACTTGGAACTCCGGAAACAGTTGCGTCCTGACCGATATGGAAATCGATGCGATCGGCGAAATAATGAATATCAGCATGGGCGCCGCGGCGACCGCTGTTTCATCAATGCTAGACAAGCAGGTGTTGATAACCACTCCGAGAGTACATATCAGGACGGTGGATAAACTCGATTATTCGTCACTTGAGCCCGCAATGATCGTCAAGATCACATATGTCAAGGGGATCACGGGATCGAACATAATGGTTTTCCGCCAGAAGGACATGCAGTATATCCTGAACACACTGATGGGTGTGGATGAACCTCTCCGGGACGATTATGTATTCGACGACCTAAGCATCAGCGCTGCCTGCGAAGTGATGAACCAGATGATGGGCGCTTCCGCAACGGCCCTGTCCGAATTCCTCGGCCGCAGGATAAACATCTCGATCCCGACCGCGGTAATAATGGACGAAGAAAACACATTCGAAAAAGTCGTTGAGATGGAAGCAAAGGAAAACGTGGTCGCGATCTTCTTCGACCTAAGCATCGCAGACATAATGAAGAGTGAATTCGTCTGCATCATGGAGTGCGGGCTTGCCAAAATGATTGTCAGACAGTTTATGAATGGTGACACCGAGGAGGCTGTATACGAAAGCGCGGATGCTGCCCCTGCCATGAGCGTCACGGATGGGAGATTCTCCGAAATAGTACCCGATATCCAGGCGGAAAGCATGGAGGCAAGCGACACTGCCGAGAGCTTCGCTGCCGGATCTGTCCCATCTCATATGCAGGGAAGTCAGCCATATGCACCGCCCGTGCCCGGCATGGCGCAGCAGGCCTTTACACAAGGGACGGCAGGCATGCCAGGGGCAGAAGGCAGCCCGGATGACCGTCAAGCCGCAAAACATGGCACAGCTCAGGCAATCGACCCTCAAAATCCTAACGCATACACTCAGCAGCAACCATACGGGTATGGATATCCGATGCAGGGAATGTCCTGGATGCAGGGGATGCAGGGCGTTCAGGGGATGCAGGGCATGCCGATGTATCCTTATCCTTACCCGCCCCAGTACATGCCGCAATATGGAGGGGCTTACCCTCCGCCGTACGGGTATCCCGGACAGCGTAAAGGGGGCGCGGAAGGAGCGGAGAATGCCGTTCTTAAGGAACATGTAAACGTTCAGAATGTGCAGTTTCCCGATTTTTCTGACGCAAAGCCAGTGTTTTCGGCACCCCTCACGAGCGGCAATATGAACCTGCTGATGAACGTGCCGTTAAGCGTTTCCATCGAAATAGGGCGGACGAAGAAAAAGATACGCGAGATCATGGAGTTCAGCCAGGGGTCGATCATTGAACTTGAGAAACAGGCAGGTGCGCCTGTGGATATAATCGTCAACGGACAGCTAATGGCCAGGGGTGACGTAGTGGTCATAGACGACAACTTCGCAGTCAGGGTCACCGAGATCATAGGGACGAAGGAACTGATCGGATCGCTCGACGCTTCGGCAAACAAGGCTGACAAGGACGGAAAGTAATATTCAAACAATATATCAACACTGAGGAGACTAAAGTATGCAACCTAAAATTATGATCGTGGATGATGCTGCATTCATGCGCATGATGATAAACGACACTCTCACCAAGAACGGATATACGAACATCATTGAAGCCTCAGACGGACAGATAGCCTATGAGTTGTATCAGGCAGAAAAACCCGACCTGGTGATAATGGACATCACAATGCCCAACATGGACGGCATAAAGTCCCTGCGGGCGATCAGAGAGTATGACAGGAGCGCCAAAGTCGTCATGTGTTCGGCGATGGGACAGGAGTCAATGGTCGTTGACGCCATTCGTTACGGGGCCCTCGATTTCATCGTAAAGCCGTTCAAGCCCGACAGGATCCTGCAGACGGTCCAAAAGATACTTGGTTAGTTTTGCCCATACATACTTGTTGACGCCGGACATTCGCATCATCGTTTGTTTGGTCGTATTTTCGGATGCCGGAGGGTATTATGCCTGATTACTTGGAAGACCTTGGTTCGGTCGTCCTGGCGCTGTTTGCATTGATTGGCGTGCTGGTATTGGCTTACTTTACCACGAAATGGCTTGCAAGGCGAACGGGCGGAGACCGCGGAAAAGGTATCATAAAAATAATTGACCGCCAGTTTATCGCTCAGGATAAGAGTTTCATTGTCCTCAGGGTGGGTAAAAAGATCCTGCTAGTAGGACATACCTCGCAAAGTATGACCAAACTGGCAGATCTTGACGAGGATGACATAGTAGTGGAAGAAACCGCACAGGTAAAAGACTTTTCGGCTGTGCTGCTCAATGCGATAAAAAAGCTCGGCGGCGAAAAGGACCGTGGATCCTCCAACCCCCATGATAAGGATGACACGGAAGGAAGCGGAGGAAACTTATGATGCCTAATGATCAGGCAGCTCTCAGCGCAAGATCTCCATTCAGGAAATTCAGGTTCAAGAAGTTTATCATACTTTTTCTGATAACTTTCACATTCGTTTTTATATTGTCTACGCAAGTACTCGGCGTTGAGGTCCGGGCAGCGGGTATAAACCTGGAAATCACGCCGGAGGAAGGGACCGAGGGGGGTGCCCTTGGAACGATCGAGGTGTTGTTCCTCCTGGTGATCGTTTCGCTCCTTCCGTCCATATTGCTTTCGATGACCAGCTTTACAAGGATAGTGATCGCTTTATCCTTTGTAAGGAATGCCCTGGGCCTTCAGCAGACGCCCCCAAACCAGGTTTTGATCGGGATCGCGCTGTTTCTCAGCCTGTTCGTGATGTCACCGACCCTGAAGGAGATAAACGAAGTAGCGTACGCACCTTACCGGAACGGGGAGATAAGCTTTGAGCAGGCAAGGGAAAATGCGGTAAAACCGCTGAAAGTGTTCATGCTGAAGCAGACGCAGAAAAAAGACCTGCAGTTGTTTCTTGATATTTCCGGAAAGCAGCTGCCCGAAGTGGGGTCAGCAGAGGAGTTGACAGACGTCCTCGGCCTTGATGTGCTCGTCCCTTCGTTTTTGACCAGCGAACTGAAACGGGCATTCACGATCGGATTCCTGCTGTTCCTTCCGTTTCTGATAATCGATATCGTCGTTTCGAGCACCCTGATGTCAATGGGAATGGTAATGCTTCCGCCGACTACGATATCTCTGCCTTTCAAAATCCTTCTGTTCGTGCTTGTGGACGGATGGAACCTGTTATTTGGCACATTGGTCTCGGGATTCAGATGACATGGCGATATATAAGGAGGAAATGATGTGACGCAAGGCCAGGTCCTCACCATAATGAAAGAAGCTTTGCTTGTCGCCTTGAAATTGGCACTGCCCATGCTGCTCGTCAGCATAGTGATTGGCCTTGTGATAGCGATATTTCAGGCAGCGACGCAAATCCACGAACAGACACTTACGTTCGTTCCAAAGGCAATAGCCATCGCCCTGTTATTGCTTTTTCTGGGAACATGGATGTCCACGGTCCTCATAGAATTCATGCAGTACCTGTTTGACATTATGAGAAATCTAGAGGGTTACATGTGAGTATAGTTTTTAACGAGTTTACTACCTATCTGCTGGTGTTTGCGAGAATGTGCGGGATGCTGTTGACAAATCCGCTTTTCTCACGCTCAAACATTCCGTTACAGGTACGGCTGATATATGTTTTGGTGCTGTCTGTATTGATCGCTCCGGTTCTGGACAGATCGGGAATCGCAAATTTTACGGACATCGATTTTGCCCTTGCCGTGTTGCTGGAAGCCTTGACAGGGATAGCGATCGGGATCATATTTCAGCTTTTCTACTACATGCTGCTCACAATAGGAGACATTACAGACTTCAGCCTTGGCTTGTCAATGTCAAAGGTGTTCGATCCCGGAAGCGATATTCAGATGTCTATATCAGGCACGGTATTTTCCGTGATTTTTGTACTATACATGTTCACTACCAACAGCCATCTGGAGTTGATAAGGGTCTTTGCCTCCTCATACAGGATCATACCCATAGGTGTGACGGCATTCAACGCCGAATTCGGGCCCTTCCTTTCAAACCTGTTTGCCGGTTTGTTCTCCTTTTTGCTAAAGATGGCGCTGCCCTTCATGATGTCACAGTTTATCCTCGAAGCTTCTATGGGGATCCTCATGAAGATAGTACCGCAGATCCATGTCTTCGTGATGAATATCCAAATGAAACTGCTGCTGGGTTTGGGACTTATGTTCCTGCTTGCCGTACCGATATCGGCTTTTCTGGACAACTACATCTCGGTTCTGTTTTCAGGTTTTGATGCTGCTTTCAAGGTGCTGGCGCCCTCCTGATGTACGGCCGGACGGATGCGCTTCCGGCGGCATCACAAAAGATGATAAGGTTGTAATGCGGTTAACGAGGGGGGGGATTTGCTTTGCCGGGCGAGAAGACCGAGAAAGCCACACCTAAACGAAGGCAGGAGGAACGAAAAAGAGGAAATATCTTTCAAAGCCGCGAAATCGTAGTCATCGCTTCGCTCCTGATTTTGTTCTACTCGCTCAGGGCACTCTCTCCGCACATTCTGAGTTCTCTTCAGGAGAATACCCGCAAGCTTATCCTGCTGACCGGAGAAATCGATGTCCTGACGATTTCGGATACCAGAAAACTTTTTTCGGACATATGCATCCTCATTGCAACGTCTGTTCTCCCGCTTTTGATTATCGGCGGACTGGTCGCAATAGTGTTTACGATGGCACAGACAAGGATGCTTGTCACAACGAAGCAGATCGGGTTCAAAATGAACAGGCTGAACCCCCTTCAGGGATTCAAAAGGATGTTTTCGGTCCGCTCCATGGTTGAGATCACGAAATCGCTGCTGAAAATCGCAATCCTCGGCTACATAATCTATATCAGCCTTTTTGATGAGATCCTGCTGCTCCCCAGATTGATGGATATGTCGATAGAAAACGCACTGTCATACGCCGGCAGGCTTATCATGTCGGTCGTAACGACCTCGGCTGCCATATTCGCCGTCATTGCTGCTCTCGACTACCTGTATCAATGGTGGGACTATGAAAGAAATATCCGCATGACAAAGCAGGAAATCAAGGAGGAATTCAAGGAGACTGAGGGGGACCCCCTCATAAAAAGCCGTATCAAGGAACGGCAGCGGGCGATATCCCAGATGCGCATGATGCAGAACGTGCCCAAAGCCGACGTGGTCATAAGGAACCCGACCCACTATGCCGTCGCTCTCCAATATGATCCGGACAAAAACAACGCTCCCGTGGTGGTAGCCAAAGGCGCGGACAAGCTCGCTCTAAGGATCATACGGGAAGCGGAAAAACACGACATAATCATAACCGAGAACAAGCCCCTTGCGCGAGCTCTTTATGAATCGGTCGAAGTGGACCGGGAGATCCCGGCGGAATTTTATCAGGCCGTGGCCGAAGTGCTGGTCTTCGTATATAACCTCAGGAAGAACAGGCCAAACAAGTAAACCGGAGGAGGTGAATGGACATGAAGATTATGAAGAATGTGGTCTCGGTGTTTGTCATCGTCATCATCATGATGATCGTCATACCGCTGACCCCTCAGCTATTGGACTTCATGTTCATACTCAACCTCGCCCTTTCGCTGACGATCCTGCTTACCACCATGTATGTAAAAGAGGCGCTTGAGTTTTCGATATTTCCGTCCCTGCTGCTGATAACCACATTGTTCCGCCTGGCGCTGAACGTTTCGGCGACCCGCCTTATCCTTCTGGAAAACGGCGCTGCGGGCCAGGTCATAAAAACATTCGGACAATTCGTCATAAGAAACAACCCGGTGGTAGGGCTCATCATATTCTTCATAATCGTCATAGTCCAGTTCATCGTCATTACTAAAGGGTCCGAACGCGTAGCCGAAGTTTCAGCGAGATTTACCCTTGACGCCATGCCCGGAAAGCAGATGGCGATCGACGCCGACCTCAACTCGGGACTCATCGACGAGGACCAGGCCAGGGAGAGGCGACAGAAGATCCAGAGGGAAGCGGACTTCTTCGGATCCATGGACGGTGCTTCCAAGTTTGTCAAGGGCGATGCTATCGTAGCGATAATCATCACGCTTATAAACCTGATCGGCGGCACGATAATGGGCTTTATCAACAATGCCGGCACGTTCAGCGAGATCATGGGGATCTACCTGACTGCGACCGTCGGAAACGGCCTTATTTCCCAGATGCCCGCCCTGCTGATCTCCGTTTCTACAGGTATGATGGTGACCAGGTCGGCGTCCGAGTCCGACCTGAATACTGATGTCATTAAACAGTTCTTTTCCCAGCCCGTCGTCCTGATCATCGGTGGGATCGGGATCGGTTCGATGATGCTGATCCCTGGCTTTCCCGCGCTGCAGCTCTTAATCGTATCCGCGATCCTGACCGGAGTCGGGCTTGTGATGCGCAGGAGGATGAAGCTTGCACTTGCTTCTCCCGCGGCGCCTGAAACGAGTACGAAGGAGATAGCCAGCGAAGCGGAGTATTACAGGGACATAAGCAATGTTTATTCACTGCTATCGGTGGAGCAAATAGAAATGGAATTCGGATATAGTCTCCTGCCTTTGGTGGACGAGCAGATGGGAGGCAGTTTTATCGACAGGGTGGTAATGCTGCGCAAACAGTTTGCCACCGAGATGGGATTTGTGATCCCTTCGGTCAAGCTCAGGGACTCAAGCAGGCTGAATCCGAACCAGTACGCTATCAAGTTCAAGGGTGAAGAGATCGCGAGGGGGGATGTGCTGGTCGACCATTATCTGGCACTTGCTCCTGACGGGGTCACCGAGGAGATAGACGGGATCGAAACTACAGAGCCCGCATTCGGTATCCCTGCCAAGTGGTTCAGTGAGGACAAGCGCATAAAGGCTGAGCTTGCCGGATATACGCTCATCGATCCGACTTCAGTTATCATCACCCACCTCTCCGAGATCATCAAGAGACACGCCCATGAGCTGCTCACGCGACAGGAAGTCAATACACTTCTTGAAAACCTGAAAAAGGTCAACGCGGTGCTTGTCAATGACCTTATCCCGTCCGTCGTTCAGATGGCTGATCTGCAGAAGGTACTTGCAAATCTCCTGCGGGAAGGCGTACCGATCAGGGATCTTGAAACCATATTGGAGACGATGGGGGACTATATGCCCGCCGTTAAGGACATAGACCTGGTTACCGAATATGTGCGCCAGGCTTTGAAACGCTCCATCACGCGCAGATTTGCAGACGCGGGGCGGATAAAAGTCGTTACACTCGATGCGCAGATCGAAAACCTGATCATGAACTCAGTCAAAAAGATGGAAACAGGTTCTTACCTCTCATTGGAACCTCAGGTCATCCAGAGTATAGTACAGACCACGGCCAATGAACTGAATAAAGTCCGGGATCTGGTGGAGCACTCGATAGTACTTACCTCACCCATAGTCAGGGTTTACTTCAAGAAGCTGATTGACCAGTTTATTCCGGATGTCGTGGTGCTGTCATTCAATGAAGTGGACAGCAACGTCCAGATCCAGGCGCTTGGCAACATATCGATGGCCGGGGCGTAACGGAAGGGGTGATATCTTATGGCCACACGTGCGAGAGCTGTCGGTTTGGACAAAAGCCCGACCGAACTGATCAAAAAATACCGTGATACGGGCGATATCGAGATAAGGAACGAGATCGTGATGCGCTACAGCTACATAGCAAAGACGGTGGCCACACAGATGCGCGGAATCACCTCCGGGTATGCGGATGTTGAAGACATCGTGAACCAGGGGATCATTGCACTGATAGATTGCGTAGAGCGTTTTGAACCCGAAAAGGAAGTAAAATTCGAGACATATGCATTCCTGCGGGTCCGGGGTGCGGTGATCGACTTTATCAGAAAACAGGACTGGCGCCCGCGGCGTCTCAAGAAAACGGCCAGGGAAGTCTCTGCCGCATATGACGAATTGTCCAACGTGCTGATGCGCGAGCCGTCAAGCAAGGAGATGTCAGAATACCTCAACATTTCGGAGGAAGAGCTCCACAGGCACTATATGGAGATTTCCAGGTCCAACGTATTGTCCTTTGAAGCCTTGCTGGAAAATGCGCTCCAAACGGAAATACTGTCCCCCGACGAGGAGGACGGAAGTTTGCCGGAGCAGACCCTGTTCAGGCAGGAGCTGGAGAAGGAGCTTGCAAAGGCAATAGATTCGCTTTCCGAACGCGAAAGGCTGGTCATCTCACTTTACTACTATGAAAACCTTAAGCTGGCTGAGATTTCGACGGTACTCGGGGTCAGCGAGTCAAGGGTTTGCCAGATCCATTCAAAAGCCATAGAAAAGATGAAAAAGACGCTGGAAGACTATATGAAAGGGTGAAGCAGATGTCGACGGGGTTCTATACTGCTGCTGCGGGAATGCTGACTCAGCAGAGGACGATCAACGTACTGGCCAACAATCTTCTCAACCATGATACCCCGGGTTTCCGCTCAGAGCGTGTCGTGACAACGACTTTTGAGCAGGAAATGCTGACAAGGATCGAAAACGGGAACACCGGAATGATCGGAAGCGGCTCACCGATCCGCATCGTGGACCAGGTCGTTTCCGATTTCGGAAGCGGTATGCTTGAGCAGACAGACCGCCCATTCGATTTCGCGATCAACGGTGAAGGGTACTTCGCAGTCCGGGGGACGGACAACATATACCTGACGAGGAACGGGGCTTTCAGCCTTGATGCGGAAGGTTACCTCGCGCTTGAAGGCATAGGCAGGGTCATAGGAGAAAACGGAGATATTTATATCGGGAGTTCCGACTTCAGCGTTACCGGGGACGGATTTATCTACGACGAAAACGGATATCTGATCAACAGGTTTTATATCGCTCCCGCACAGCAGGCCGAAGGACTGCAAAGGACCGAAAACGGGCTTTACGTTTTGGAAGGGGAGCTCGGGCCGGCCCAGCAGATCGTGCCCGAGGGTACCGAAATCATGCAATACTTCATAGAAAAATCCAATGTGGATATCAACAGGGAACTGTCACTGATCATGGAAGCGCAAAGGAATTTCCAGGCTTTGAGCAGGATACTGCAGGGTATTGACGAAATCAATCATAAATCAGCAACACAAATCGCATCGCTCTGATGACCGCGAATTTCACCCGGCATGGTTCCGATGCCGGAGATGGGGGAGACCATGAATCAGATATTTTTCACAGGCATGACCGGAATGAACGCATTCCAAAACAAACTCAATACTGCGGCAAACAACCTGGCTAACATCAATACTCCGGGGTACAAGCCCGAACAGACGCGTTTTGAAAATTTGCTGTATACTCCGATGGATATAAACAAGGAAGGAGTCTTAAGCGGAAACGGTGTCCGGCAATCCGGCCCGGCCCTGGATCTCAGCCAGGGATCACTGATCCATACGGGCAACCCGCTCGACTTCGCGATAGCGGGAGAAGGTTTTTTTGCTGTTGACAAGGAAGGTGTAACAGAATACACTAGAAACGGGGCATTTCGTGTCGATTTGCAGGGATATTATGCACGTATTGTAACAAATGACGGTTGCAGCGTCCTTGACCGCAGCGGCGTTCCCATTACCCTTGATCTCAGGGCAGGGTCAGGGCAGGTCGACTACGATTCGATCAAAGACAGGATAGGTATTTTCCGCTTTGATAACCCGTATGGACTGGAACGCACGGCTAGCGGCAGATTCGTGCCTACCGACGAGTCGGGACAGGCCTATGTTTCTTATGCTCAGGGCAAAGAAGAGGGAACCGTGGTGTTCTCAGGACATCTTGAAGCGTCTGCGGTTTCGCTCGGAGAAGAGATGGTCGACGTTATCAAGGCCCAGAGAGCATTTCAGGTGAGCGCGCGGATCGTACAGACGGCGGATCAGCTGGAGGAGATAGTGAACAACCTTCGCTAAGCTTCATGATATATAAAGAGAGGTATTACCGTTTTGACTATCATAGACTACAGTGAACTGAATGAGTTCCAGATCGATGTCCTCAGGGAGCTTGGGAATATCGGTGCGGGCAATGCGGCGACTTCACTTTCGTCAATGCTTAACTGCAGGGTGGACATAACCGTTCCGGTAGTTAAGATCCTCAGCTTCCGTGAAGTCACCGACGCTCTGGGCGGACCGGAACATACTATCATCGGATTGCTTGTGACCCTTGACGGCGACGTAACGGGCATGATCATGTTCCTCATGCAGGAAGATTTCGCCCAGATGATCCTAAGAAACCTTCTTGGAATAAAAATAGAGAATTTTGCCGATCTGGACGAATTGGGGTATTCCGCTCTCCGTGAAATATCCAACATAATGGCTGCATCATATGTAAACGCCGTATCACAGATGACAAACCTCAGGATTAATATTTCCGTTCCCGACATAAGCGTGGATATGGCAGGAGCGATATTGAGCGTGCCGGCCATATATTTTGCAGACATCAGCGACAGGATAATATTTATTGAAGACCAGTTCGAGACCGGGACCGATCATGCCTTGAGCCATGTGCTGTTGATTCCTGAAGTGGAATCGCTGAAGAAAATACTCACAAACCTGGGAATAGAAATATGAGTAAAACGGTTACTGTTGGAATATCAGATCTCAATGTGGCTTCGGCGCCTGATGTGCTGGTCACGTATGCCCTCGGGTCCTGCGTTGGGATATGCCTGTATGACAAAGTAACCCGTGTCGGAGGTCTTGCGCATATAATGCTTCCCTCAAGCAAGGATGCGTTAAGGAGGAGCGGAGATACATATAAATTTGCCGACACAGCAATTCCTGAACTGGTACGAAGGATGGAGGAGCTTGGAGCTGTCAGAACACGTCTTCTTGCGAAAATAGCGGGAGGAGCCCAGATGTTTGCTGCGATCACGTCGTCTTCTATCTCGAACATAGGTCAGCGCAACGTAGCTGCTGTCAGGGAAACCCTGAAAATGCTGCGCATCCCGATAGCGGGAGAGGATGTAGGTGAAAACTACGGAAGGACTTTGTATTTTTATACAGAAGACGGGAGCGTTCGCGTAAAGTCGGCCAATCACGGTGAATGGGTGTGGTAGTGAAGGACATAGGAGGGTCCGAAAATGAGTTGGATAAAAAACCTGTTTACGAGGAAAAGTACGCAAGATCAGAAATTGGATGCAACACAGAAGGAAAGCGACGACGCCCCATTAAGCAACAGTGACGCTGGATCTGAGCAGGACATTGTTGAGCCGCAGGCTGCTCAAAATGTGACGAGTGCACCTAAAGATGAAATCGTGACCGGTGTAAATGCTGAAGGAAATGAAAGTCTGCAGGAATCGACCGATGTGCAGCCTGCCGCAGATGCCTGGGCTGAGCTGGAAGTCGCGCCGGACAATATGTCTGCAAGTATTATTCTCCATGGTCCGAAGAACGGCGGGAAAGACATATCGGCAGATGATGTTTTCGGATTGCTGAGCTCTTATAAAATCGTTTACGGCATAAATTTCGGCATCATATCAAAGATGGTGGAAGAAAAGAGATATGAGGAGAAATTTATTGTTGCGGCCGGGGTGCCGGCCAAAAACGGATCCGACGGACGCATAGTCGAGCTGCTGCCCAGGTCAAAGCAGATTTCCTTTACGGAAAACGAGAAAGGAAATGTCGATTTCAAAAATCTGGACATAGTAAACCAGGTAAATGAAGGCACAGTCATTTGTGAAATCATCGGGCCGGAGCCGCCGGTATCGGGAATGGACATATTTGGAAAGGAGATTGCCGGAAAGCCTGGTACGATGCCCCCGGTCCCGAACGGAGACAATACATACATATCAGAGGACGGCACAAAGCTTATTGCTGCGATAACCGGGAACCTGGTCTACTCCCAAAACCGTTTTTCTGTTCGCCAGCAGTATGAAGTGCCGAATAATGTTGACGCTTCAACGGGAAATATCGAGTTTGTCGGTGACATCATCGTCAGGGGATCCGTCCTGGAGGGTTATTCGGTCAAGGCCGGCGGTAATGTGACCGTATACGGAATGGTCGAGGGGGCCTATATTTCGGCCGGCGGAAACATCCAGTTGAAACAGGGAATAAACGGGATGGGCAAGGGCCTCATCGAAGCGAAGGGCGACGTTACGAGCCGTTTCTTTGAAAACTGTACTGTCAAAGCCGGAGGTTCGGTTTCTACCGAATATATACTTCATTCGTACATTTACAGCGGAAACAGCATAAATGTCACTGGAGCAAGAAGCTCGATAATAGGCGGTGTCTGTTCGGCACTCAAAACCATATCTGTCAATACCATCGGGAACAGAATGAACACCATGACCACCATCATGCTGGGCGCGACTACGGAAATGATCGAAGAACGCAAAAGCCTTATGTCGCAGATCAGCGAACTTGAACGGAAACTTCACAACCTGAACCTTGATTCGGATTTTATCAAGGCTCGCGTACAGGAGAATGCATTGACGGACAAGCACCGCGAGATATTGCTCAGGCTTCAGAAGGAGTACCCGGAGGTAAACAAAAGCCTGGATGAGTGCAGGAGCCGGCTGATGGTGCTTGACGAGCTGATTTCAAACAATACGAGCTCACGCCTGACATGCCGCCAAATGTACCCGCCAACAAAAATCAGTATTGGCGGAGAAGTGATCATCGTTCAGGAGGAGCGCTACCGCTGTGAAGTGTATTATGGAGACGGCGAAATCAAGTTTGCCTACAGGTAAGTTCAGTTGAGTTTTGCATATTTTTTAATTTGGATATTGAGTTAAGCTGTTGATTTTTTGATTCGGGTTCTTAACTTCAGTATGTAATTTGAGTATAGATTTTTGGATTTAGACCTTTAGTTTGATAGAGACTGAACGGGTCATTCCGATGATATCAGATGAAAACCCCGTGATTGCAATTCGCTCCCTGCGTCTTGCATATCACGGGGACTGGATTTTTTAGTATTTGATGCGTAAGCCTTACTCGTCAGACAGGTCGGATGTTTCGTCATCCGTTCCTAAATTATACGGTATCATGAGCTGATTCCAAATCTCATTTACATAGTCGATGCATTCGATATATTTCTGGGATACCAGGTTATAGGGGAGCCTCAATTGGGCAGCGCAGTTCATCACTCCATGCCAGTCGGCTTTTTCGTAGTTGCGTACGAGCTTCATGAGCGTTCCGGTTATACCGGTGCCATAGAGCAGCCCGTTTTTGATCTCGTCGGAAATGGAAAGCTCTTCGAGGGATTTCTCCAGAGGCACTTCCAACAGGATCCCAAGCGTTGAGAACATGCCCAGCAGGTAAGCTTCTGATTTTGAGACGGGGGTATCCGGGATGAACTGGTTGAGCTCTGAGCAGAAGCTTGCCCTGAGGAAGGATATCCTGATCAGTTCATTTGGAGTATTTCCGGTACCTTGCCTGAAACTTAACAGGTAGATCCACTGTTTCAGCTGCCCAAGACCCAGGACGATGAGTGCCTGCTTGATGGACCTGACCCTGTTCCGAAGGGCAAAATAAGCCGAGTTCACAAGCCTCAACAGTGAGAACGTGAGTGTGACGTCCCGCGATATGATCTCCGTAATAGTGTCGATATTTGGTTCGTCTTTTGTGACCTCAATGACGAGCTGAAAGAAGTTGGTCTGCAGGTGGTCCAGGCGGCTTACGCTTGACGACTGAGCCTCAGCTATGTAAGTGCCCTGTTTGAATTGGCATCCCAGCTCTTTGGCGCAATCATATGCCTGGCGGGAGTTGACATTGTACGCAATGACGGTCTTTTTGAGGTTCCTTGCCACGTCGATGATATTCTTCAGTGCATCTTTGTCTGAAATGTCTGAAAAGTCGAGCTTGATTATGTCCACGACATCCATTATCGAAAAATAGCGGGTATTGAACTCGAAACCTTTTACTGCAATTCGGTAGCCCATTTTTTTGAAGTGATAGATCGCCTTTTGGGCCAGAGGGTGGATTATCGAATTTTCCTCTATCTGTATGACGAGCTTTTTCGCGTTGAAGATCCTGGGGATGTCTTTCAGCAGCAGGTTAGGGGTAAAGGTAAAATAAGCTGTTTTGCCGTTGAGGAACTTCTCGCTGTCGATCGAGGTAAGGAAGTTTTCGATGGCATTTGCCACTACAGTATCTGTACGGTTGAAAAGGCTGCCGTCGTCCTCCTTGTAAAGGATCTCATAGCCTACGACTTCGTCCCGCTCATCCAGGATGGCCTGTCTAACAACGCTCGTGTCCAAGGGAACACCTCCAAATTGCAGAAAAATCCAAGCATATGATTTATATTAATGCTAAATATACCATATTTCGACACAATCGTCAATGTTGAGACAAAGTTTCATATAAATATGATTGCGATGCCTTCATCGCTGCAGCACGATACCCATAAAGCGCTCAGCAGCAAGCGAGATCGGGACACCGTTCATCCTGACAAGGCCGATCGACCTCCGGGGGAGTTCCTCTGCAAGTTCAACTTTTCGGAGTGCCCCACATTCAAGTTCTTCGGCGACAAACTGCTCGGTCACGCAGGCAAAGCCAAGCCCGATACGGGAAAACTCGATCAGCAGATCAAGGCTTCCAAGCTCGATGGCCGGCTTGAGAAGAATGTTTTTGCTTTTGAAATACTCGTCAAGCCTTCGCCTTGTATTGCTTGCCTTTTCCAGCAGGAGAAGCGGATAATGTGAAAGGTCCTCCAGATTTTTTATTCGCGGTATCTCGTCAAAATACCTGGGGCCTGCTACGAAGCAGTCATTGATCGTCATGCATGGGATAACGGTAAGCTGCGGATCGTCATCGATAGGCAGGTTGACAAATCCGATTTCCACATCACCGTTCTTAAGAAGGTGTATTGTTTCCTTCGAAGTCCTGTTTGTCACATGTATTTCGAGATTCGGGTATTTCTCGTGGAAAATCTCAAGGAAGTTCAGAAGGTAGAATTTGCAGATACTGTCGCTTGCGCCTATGTTGATTTGCCCGCGGTCGAGATTGAGCATTTCCGAAAAGCGCTTTTCTCCGCTGTTCAGCTGTTCGAGCGCGCGCTCCACGTATTTCAGCAACAGTTCTCCTTCCTGGGTGAGCGTTATGCCGCGCGAACCGCGTACGAAAAGCCTGCCGCCAAGCTCTTTTTCCAGCTGCTTTATGGACTGGGTCACAGCGGGCTGTGAAATGTAGAGCTCGCGGGATGCACGGGTCATGCTGCCTGCGCGCGCGACCGAGTAGAAAATACGGTATAGTTCGAGGTTTGCAGCCATAAGTGCTCCTTATATCAAATATAACTATAAGAAATTTTACTGATTGCTTGCTTTCAAGTATAATAGATGCCGTAAGCCCAGTCAATTTTTTTCGGTATTTTTGCTTATTCGACAGCGATAAAACTATGATCGATGCATCATTATCGGGATATGGAGGATAAAATGGGAGCTACAGGAACTCTGGCAAGGGGGATACGCATACCCATAATAAAGCAGGGCGACGACCTGGTGGAAATAGTTGTCGATTCGCTGCTGAATGCCGCTAAAACAGACGGTTTCGATTTCAACGACAGGGATGTTGTAGGGATAACGGAGGCCGTGGTCGCAAGAGCCCAGGGCAATTACGCGACCGTCGGTCAGATCTCCGGAGATATACGCCGTAAGATAAAGGGAGATACGATCGGAGTCGTGTTCCCCATACTCAGCCGCAACCGGTTTTCACTACTTCTGAAGGGCATTGCGGGCGCGGCGGAAAAAGTGGTGCTCATGCTGAGTTATCCGTCGGATGAAGTAGGCAACCCGATCATTGACATGGATATGCTAGATGAGAAGGGGATCAACCCTTTTTCCGACAATTTCACCGAGGAGCAATGGAGAAGCCTTTTCGGAAGCTATAAGCATCCGTTTACGGGAATCGATTATGTAGAGTTTTACAAACAGTTGGGCAAAAATATATCGGTCGTCTTCTCAAACGATCCGAAGTATATCCTGCAATATACGGACAATGTGATCGCATGTGATATACACACCAGAAAAAGAACCAAGAGGATACTTAAAGCATCGGGGGCGTCGGTCGTACTCGGTCTGGACGATATATTGACAGCGCCGTTTGAGGGCAGCGGATACAATGAGCATTATGGGCTGTTGGGATCCAACAAAGCGACCGAAGATTCCGTCAAGCTGTTTCCGCGCGACTGTTCGGCATTCGTACGTGAAGTCGCAAAGCGCCTTAAGGAAGCCACATCAAAAAATATCGAAGTGATGGTATACGGAGACGGAGCTTTCAAGGACCCTGCAGGAGGTATATGGGAGCTGGCAGATCCCACAGTTTCCCCGGCATATACCGACGGACTCATCGGAACGCCCAATGAGCTTAAGCTGAAATATCTTGTGGACAGCCGGTTTGCAAACCTGCAAGGCAGGGAGCTGGAGGAAGCCTTAAAGGCGGAGATACTGAAAAAGGAAGGCAATTTGGTTGGAAGCATGGATTCGCAGGGTACGACACCACGCAGAATCACCGACCTGCTGGGAAGCCTGTGCGACCTGGTAAGCGGCAGCGGGGACAAGGGAACGCCTGTGGTCCTTATTCAGGGATACTTCAACAACTTCGCAATGTAAAGCTAAAAACGAATTATGATGGATCGGCGGGTGGATTGATGGCTGTATTCAGATGCTATACGGAAAAGAAACCGGGGTTCGATGTTGAGGCCGGCAGGCTGCGTTCCGAACTCGAAGAGGTCCTTAACCTGAAGATCGGCTACATCAGGCTCTTCAACAGGTATGATATCGAAGGGATAGACATCGGGACGTACAACGACATAAAGCGCTCGATCCTGTCGGAGCCGCAAACCGACTACTGCTACGACGAAAACCTCCCCGGACTCGACGGCGAACACTTCATAGTGGCAGTCGAAGCCCTTCCGGGGCAATACGACCAGCGTGCGGATTCATGCGCGCAGTGCATCCAGATCATAACACGAGGAGAGCGTCCCGCAGTAAAGACCGCTAAAATATATGTATTCGGCGGGAGTTTTTCAAAGGCGGAGACGGAGAGGATCGAAAAGTACATCATTAATCCGGTGGACTCCAGGAAGGCTTCCATGTCAAAGCCCGATACACTGGCAATGGTATTGGAAATACCGTCACAGGTTGAAACTGTAACAGGATTCATAAACTTTGATGCGGAAGAGCTGGCCTCGGTAAAGCAGCGATATGGCCTTGCGATGGATCTCGATGACCTGTCCTTTTTGCAGAAATACTTCGTCTCGGAGAAAAGAGACCCGACATTGACAGAGCTGCGCGTCGTAGACACATATTGGTCCGACCATTGCCGTCATACGACATTTTCCACCCATATTATCGATACCGTAATAGAAGACGAAAGAGTCTCCGGTGCATTCGAAGAGTATCTCAGGGCGCGTCAGGAAGTTTACGGGGATGAAGCGGAAAAAAGGCCGGTAACGCTGATGGACATTGCCACAATGGGCATGAAGCTGCTAAAAAAGCGCGGATTGCTGTCGGCCCTTGACGAGTCCGATGAGATCAACGCATGCAGCGTTAAAGTTACCGCCAATGTTGGCGGAAAACCTGAGCAGTGGCTGCTGATGTTCAAAAACGAGACGCACAACCATCCGACCGAAATTGAGCCGTTTGGCGGAGCGGCAACCTGCCTGGGCGGCGCGATACGGGACCCTCTCTCAGGCAGGGCATATGTTTATCATGCCATGAGGGTGACGGGTTCGGGCGACCCGACGGTCCCCATATCCGAGACACCGGAAGGAAAGCTCCCCCAAAGGCAGATCACCACTTCCGCGGCGCACGGGTATTCATCCTACGGTAACCAGATCGGTCTTGCCACGGGTCTTGTGACCGAAATATACCACCCGGGATATGTTGCAAAAAGGATGGAAATAGGTGCGGTAGTAGGAGCCGTACCGGCAAGCCATGTATTTCGGTCCCGTCCGGAGCCCGGAGACCTGATCATCCTGCTGGGGGGACGTACGGGCCGCGACGGGTGCGGCGGGGCTACGGGGTCTTCAAAGGTGCATACCCTTACTTCTATCGAGGAATGTGCCGCTGAGGTCCAAAAGGGGAATCCGCCCGAGGAGCGTAAGATCCAGCGGCTGTTCCGTAATCCCGAGGTCACTCGACTGATAAAGAAGTGCAACGATTTCGGAGCGGGCGGAGTTTCGGTCGCGATCGGGGAGCTTGCTGACGGGCTCTGGATCGACCTGGACAAGGTGCCGAAGAAATATGAGGGGCTGGACGGGACAGAGCTTGCCATATCAGAGTCGCAGGAAAGGATGGCGGTCCTTGTTGCCCCTGATGATGCCGAGAGATTCATATATGAGGCTGCAAAGGAAAACCTGGAAGCTACAGTGGTTGCCCGCGTTACTGAAGAACGAAGGCTGCGGATGGCCTGGAACGGACAGGTTATTGCAGATATAGACAGGGACTTCCTGGATACGAACGGTGTGGTCAAGCGTTCAAGCGTGCGCGTACCACCGAAAGCAAAAACGCAAAAGCAGGAGTTGGATGTCTGTTACAGTAAGCCAAATACCATATCAGATAACATCAAAAAGGAAAAGGAAACAGTAAAACCAACTGCTGACGAAGACATAGGGGATAATACATCGGATGCACTAGGGGCAGTTGCATGCAAAACAGCAGGATCCGGCATCAAAGGAAATGCTCTTGCCGACGGGAATGCGAGCATGGCAGGGAATTCAAATGCTTTAGCCGTAGAGGAGCGTTTGCTTGAACTTGTTTCCGACCTGAATGTCGCGTCACAGCGCGGGCTTGTAGAACGTTTCGACTCCACGGTAGGTGCCGCGTCGGTCCTTCTTCCGTTTGGCGGGAAGACTCAAAGGACTCCAGCCCAGGTAATGGCGGCGCTGTTTCCCGCTGATAATGGCGAATGCTCTACATGCTCAGTAATGTCTTTTGGCTTTGACCCCTATCTTTCGGAACTGGATCCCTTCGAAGGAGCGGCAACGGCAGTAGTGCAGTCTCTGGCAAAGCTTGTCGCTGCCGGTTGTGATCATAAAAATGCTTATTTGAGCTTCCAGGAGTATTTTGAGCGACTGGGCACCGACCCGAAGAGGTGGGGAAAGCCTTTTTCCGCTTTGCTCGGCGCTTTTGCGGCGCAGGTGGGACTGAACGTTGCTTCGATCGGAGGAAAGGACTCCATGTCCGGGTCGTTTATGGATATGGATGTGCCGCCAACGCTGGTTTCGTTCGCAATAGCCTCAGAAGATGCCTCGACCGTTATTTCGCCGGAATTCAAAGCAGCAGGCAACCCCGTCTATGTTTATGGAGCGTCTTCAGCCTTTGATTTCGACGGTTTGAAGTCCTCATGGGACGAGGTGCGGGGTCTGATAAAGTCCGGAAAAGTGATCTCGGCCTGGGCGTGCGGGCGAAAGGGCCTTGCGGAAGGCATCGTGAAGATGTCCTTTGGAAACCGCATTGGGTTTAAGGCGCTTGGACATTTAGAGGCGGATCTTTTCTTTGAAGAAGCTTACACGTCGATCATCGTTGAAGCGACGGAACATCTTGATGGCGGTGTCCATATAGGATATACGACTGCCGAACCCGCCATAGAAATTGCCGCTGAAAAAGTCCCGCTGGACAAGCTTCTCAGCGCCTGGGAAGCACCCCTTGATAAGGTGTTTCCGGTACGGGCTGCAAACGATGGAAAGGCAGAGGTCGTCTCATGCCATACCCGCAGCCCGCTGGTACGGAATGAAAAAATCGGGCGGCCGCTTGCGCTGATCCCGGTATTTCCGGGTACAAACTGCGAGTATGACACGGCAAGGGCTGTCGAGGCAGCCGGAGGAAGGGCGGAGATAGTCGTCATCCGCAACCTTACTCCGCAGGTACTGGAACAGTCGGTCGAATACTTTGCCCGCCGGATATCGGACGCGCAGATGATCATCATTCCCGGAGGGTTCTCGGGCGGCGATGAGCCCGACGGTTCAGCAAAGTTCATCGTATCCTTCTTCAGGAACCCTGCAATAACCGAGGCGACACATAACCTGTTGTATAAGAACGACGGTCTCATGCTTGGGATATGCAACGGTTTTCAGGCACTGGTGAAGCTCGGTCTGCTGCCGTTCGGTGAGATAAGGGCGATGGATGAGGACTGCCCGACCCTCACTTTCAACACGATAGGACGGCACCAATCAAAGTACGTTCTTACCCGCGTATCTTCTGTCAAATCGCCATGGCTGTCGCTGTGCTCGGTAGGAGATGTGCACGCCATAGCGGTCTCCCATGGTGAGGGAAGGTTTGTGGCGCCCGACAGCGTCCTGCAGTCGCTCAGGGAAAACGGACAAATAGCGTTTCAATATGCCGACCCCTCGGGAAATCCTTCGATGGACATCGAATACAATCCCAACGGATCTCTTTGTGCCATCGAGGGCATCATCAGTCCTGACGGGCGCATATTGGGCAAAATGGGGCATACGGAACGCGCCGGCAAATTTATCGCAAAGAACATTCCGTACGATAAGCATCAGCCGATTTTTGAAGCCGGTATCGATTACTTCAGATTATGATCAAATAAGGACATAAAACATGATCAGGACGTGTCAGACAGGCTATAGGCCATCAGACACGTCCTGAAAGTATTTTTGAGTGTGATTTACGCTTATTAAACTTTTAATTGCGTTTTCGCGCTTATATAAACTTGTGATTCAGTTTTTATTGCTGCGCAGCATTCCGATCACCTTGCCTATGCCGGGCGGATTGCCCTTGTGCAGCGAAAGCATGCTGTAGATTTTTCCTGCCAGAATGACAAACAAAAGAGTGCACGCCAATACGACGACCAGGGAGCCGAGTGCTGCTGCTGTTGAAATATCTCCGAGAAGGACCCTGCCGGGCGTCACCAGGATCGAAGTCAAAGGGAACCAGTTCAGCCATTGTTCCGATGAAGACAGTACATTGCCCCTCCCGCCGGCGTATATGGTGCAAAGAAAGCTTGCGACAAGCGAAAGCGTAAACAGGAAATTGGTTGAAGTCAAGTCTTCCGGTTTACCTGCCATCGAACCGCCGATCGCCGCAAGGGAGCAGTAAAGCAGGAATCCCGCAATGACTATTAGAAGGGCTATGAAAATGGCAGGCAGGCTGAACATGCCGGAGAAAAGATCCAGCGTGCCAAAAAAACTGATGAGGCCCATTTCCGTATTCGGATCGATGAGTTTGACGATATAAGTACCGGCGGCAAACCCGCCAAACAGGCTTGCCAGCCATATTGTCAGTTGCAAAAGGCCCGAGAAGGCAATAGCCAGCATTTTGCCCATTACCAGAGCCTGCGGTTTTATGGCGATCAGGAAAAAGTCCATCAGCTTCGAGGACTTTTCCGTAATGACGCTGTTGGCAACGCTTTGTCCGTACATCAAAATCATAAAGTACAGTACCATGATGTTCACAAATGGAAGCACTATCGTCATGATTTCCCTGGCAATATCCGCCCCCTTTTCCTGCACGGATCCGTCATCGACCGTATCGAACTCGATCACAACGGGGATCGACAGTTCGGAAAGCCTGCTCATATCCGTTCCCGTCTTTTTGAACAGGACAAAACGGAAATTCGAGTGTATGAATCCTCGGTATATCTCCGCGTCGTTGCTGCTCAGATCAGAATTTTCCGGAATGATGACATTTATGCTGTATCCGTCGTTCTGATTATCGATGATCAGCAGGAGTGTGCGCTCTCCCGCCTGCCTTATTGCCTGTTCCTCATCCATTCCGAAGTATATGTATTCAAAATGATCGCAGCCTTCGAAACCCAGGTCGTTGAGGAAGCTCAGATCTCCGACCGGGTCCGGGGATTTGTCTACAACATGGATCCTGTCAGCTCTGCATTCCGCTGCTTGCCGGTCTTCACTATTGCCCCTTCCGGTTATCTCAACCAATGACATGACTATTGCAGGGACAAGCAGGCACAGCAGGGCTACGATGATCGTGGCATTCCTGTAACCCTTTTTTTGCACCTGCTGCGAAAAAGTAAAGGAGAAAACCTTTCTATAACCCTTAAGTCCGGTCTTCATCATATGTCCTCCTTTTCACCCTTTCCGGCCATCGATATCAGCTCTTTGAACCTTATGCGGCTGCCCGTGTGAATGATCAAATCTGCATAAACTTTGGAACAGAACCGGAAAAGATAAGCGATGACAAAAACCTGTATGACCCATGACAGCAAAAGCATGCCAAAGCCGATGTCACCCAATATGTACCTGGTCGGTGCCGTATAAATCGAAATGACAGGGAAGAGGGTAATGAAAGTGACAACTCCCGGGTCTTCAATAAATGCTGTTATACTGGATACCAGGTACCCGAACATGATAATGAGGACCACAGCAACATAAGCACCGTCCATGTCCTCCATGCTTGTACAACATGAACCTGAGATCCCGGTTATGATCGAAACCGTCAGGTAAGCCAGTGCAAGCGAAACTAACACGATAACGATCGTCATCGGGCTGATATTCAGCGGGCCTGAAATAAAGCCGGACCGTGCCAGGAACTGACTGACCGGAGCGGTGTCCATGATCATGCTGCTGAAATACCACGAAAAAGCAAAAGCTGCTGTCAGAGAAACAAGCAGCAGGAAGATATAAGTCATCACTGCAAGGATCTTGCCTGCTATCAATGCCAGAGGCTTTACACTTACCATCAATGTCTCCACCAGCCTTGAATCCTTTTCCTCTATGACCGAACGGATGATATAGCTGGTAGAGAGGATGCAGAGCGCAAGAAAAGAGAAAGAGTAGATGTACTGGATTGCAAACCTGGACTCAAAATTTATGCCGTTATTATCTTTGCGGTACTCATCCAGGTTCATTGATGCCGAATAATATCCGGACGTAATTATCGACAACTGATCTTCAGTTATTCCAAGACTCTGAAGCCTTGACTGCTCAAACAGCATTGAGATTTGGGAGGTCAGATGATACAGGTCGGAGCCATGCAGGAATGTATCATCTGACGCATGGGCTCTTATGACATAGGAATTTTTCGAACTGTCAAAACAGATCTCAACGAACGCTTCTTGCGGTCCTATATGCTCTTTATATGTATTTGCATCAAAATCCGCACTGCGAAACTCGACCCTGCCGAAAACATCGTCCCTCTCCAAATTACCGGTTGCCAGATCATAACCTGTATCGTTGCGGATCCAAACGGCCGAAATGTCACTGACTATATTGTCACTGACCATATGGGGAGTTTCAGTTTTTGCACTTCCTCCCATCACCAGCGACATGACAGGAACGCTTACCAGTGCGGCAACAAGCAAAATCGCGGAAATGATCATATTTGCCTTGTTTTTTGAGTACTGCTTTAGTGTAAAGCGGTAGACCTTTCCGGTTCCGGCAAGTTTTGAATTAAGCGGGCTCATGATTTTCACCGCCTGCTATATCGACAAAGATCTCGTGGAGGGAAGGTTCACGCAGGTCGAAGGTTATTACCGTGACCTTGTCCGCGATCAGCCTGGCCAGGAAATCGTTTGCCTGCCGTTCGCCCGAAACCTTCAGGTGGTATTCATACTCCTTCTCCGAGACGATTTCGATCTCCGACTGTTTAATGTATTCGGTTATATCCTGCTCGGTTTTCAGAGTCAGATTTACTCTGCCGTAACTCTTCTTTATATTGTTCAGGTTGCCCTGCAAAACTGCCCTGGATCTGTCGAGGATGGTTATATCCGTGCAGAATTCCTCAACTGCCGCCATTTGGTGACTTGACATTATTATATACTTTCCTTTGGCGATCTCCTCGCGGATTATCGATTTGAAAAGGTCGGTATTCAGCGGGTCAAGTCCGGAAAACGGTTCATCGAGTATGATAAGTTCAGGGTCGGATACCAAGGCTATCATCAACTGGATTTTTTGCTGGTTGCCTTTTGACAGCTGCTCGGCTTTCATGGGCTTCTGCGACCTTGTTTTTGCCGCACGGCCCCGGGCTCCCGGCTTAACTTCGAAAGCTGGAAATTTGACAGGAGCAGATCCCGGGTACAGGTATTCCTCCACATCCAGACGCTGTGCCAGCTCTTTTATACGCCTTTTTGCATCTGATTTTGACAGACCGCGAAGTGTGGCAAAATAGAGCAGCTGGTCCATGAGGGAATACTTGGGATAGAGTCCCCGCTCTTCGGCCAAATATCCTACATTGCATGTGGCGGTGTCAATGGGGGAGCCGTTCCACAAAGCCTGGCCGCCGTCCCTGGCCAATATCCCGAGGATCATACGGATAGTAGTCGTCTTTCCGGCGCCGTTCGTTCCCAGGAGCGCGTAAACACCCGGCTTCTGCAGCTCGAAGCTGAGATCGTCGACTACGGTCTTATCTCCGTATCTTTTTGTAAGTCCGCTCACAACAAGACCCATAATACAAACTCCTTTGAAGTTGATCTAAAGGATCGCAAATCCTGTATGATTATTATCCGTCAAATCCTGAAAAGCAGCTCGCCATATGTAGGGAATGGCCACAGTGAGCCGTCTGTCAGGCGCTCAATATTGTCGGCTGTGTCGCGGAGCCTGCCCATGAGCGGGAGTACCGTGTCATGCCAGTATCGGGCGATATCCTCAAGTTTTTCCCTGGGCGCATTAGTTATCGCGTTTTCGAGGTCTTCCATCGAGTCAAGCAGCTTGGCGCAGAGAAGGTTGAGCTTTCTCAGTATGCGGTTCTCGGGTATCGGTCCGATGTCAAGCCCCTTCTTTTTTTCGACCACGCAGAGGATGCGCTCCTGATACTTCAGTGCGGCGGGCAGGATCTGGCGATGCGCCATCTCAAGCATCGTTTCGGCTTCAACTTTTGCCGTCTTGATATAGTTCTCATATGCGATATCGCAGCGGGAACGCAATTCTACACTGTCAAATACACTGTGCCGGCTGAAGAGATCTATGCTTTTGCTGTCGGTATAATACCTTATTGCATCCACTGCGGAGCGCAATATCGGGAGACCTCTCTTTCCGGCTTCCTTCTCCCATTCGGGTGAGTAATTGTTGCCGTCGAAGAGGATCCTCCTGTGCCGGAGTATGGTGTTGCGGAGCAGGTTGTAAAACGCGGTTTCGAAGTCTTCGGCATTCTCCAGTGTATCGGCAAACTGTCTCAGAGACTCGGCAACTGCAGTATTGAGAACGATATTGGGATCTGCCATTGCCAAAGAAGAACCCGGCATGCGGAACTCGAATTTGTTGCCCGTAAAGGCAAAGGGTGACGTGCGGTTCCTGTCTGTGTTGTCGGTCTTGATTTTCGGGATCGAAGCGACACCCAACGCGAGCCAAGAAGAACCGACCGTTTCGACCGGTGCGCCGTCGGCTATCGAGTCCAGAAGGGTATTGAGTTGCTCGCCGAGGAAAATGGAAACGATGGCCGGAGGGGCTTCATCTCCGCCGAGCCTGAAGTCATTCGAGTAGGTGGCGACACTCATCCTGAGAAGCTCCGAGTATTCATCAACTGCTTTGATGACCGCAAGGAGGAACAGCAGGAAGCGTTTGTTCTCCTCGGCTGTCTTACCGGGTTTCAGGAGGTTTATCCCGTCATCGGTAGAGATGCTCCAGTTGTTGTGTTTGCCTGAGCCGTTTACACCGGCAAAAGGTTTTTCATGGAGCAGGCAGACCAGACCGTGTTCCTCCGCGACCTGCTTGAGTATCTCCATCACAAGCTGGTTGTGGTCGATCGATATGTTGCAGTTTGTATATATGCAGGCAAGCTCATGCTGTGCGGGGGCGGCCTCATTGTGCCGTGTCTTCGCATAGACGCCAAGCCTCCACAGTTCTTCGTCGACCTGCTGCATGAACCGTGCTATGCGCGGCTTGATATGTCCGTAGTAATGGTAATCCATCTCCTGACCTTTCGGGGGAGGGGAACCGAAAAGCGTGCGGCCGGAATAGATGAGGTCGGGCCTCTTCTGATAGACTTCACGGTCTATAATAAAGTACTCCTGTTCAAGACCGAGAGTGCAGATCACCTGACGGGACGTGGTGTTGCCCAAAAGCCGAAGTACGCGCATCGCCTGTTTGTTCAGGGCGTTCAAAGACCTGAGCAGGGACGTCTTCCTGTCCAGTGCGAGTCCGGAATATGAACAGAAGGCGGTGGGGATATAGAGGGTCCTGTTCATGACGAATGCATTGGATGTGGGGTCCCAGGCCGTATATCCGCGCGCTTCAAAAGTGGCGCGAAGTCCGCCGGAAGGGAATGAGGAGGCGTCGGATTCGCCCTTGATGAGCTCCTTGCCCGAAAATTCCGTTATGGCTTTCCCGTCCGAAACCGGTGATATGAAGCTGTTGTGCTTCTCGGCCGTCACGCCGGTCATGGGCTGGAACCAGTGGCAATAATGCGTCGCGCCCTTTTCTATTGCCCATTCCTTCATGCAGGCTGCCACAGTCATTGCGGTGGTATAGTCCAGCTCGTCGCCGTTACGGATCGTCTCCATGAGGTTTACGAAAGTCTCCTTCGGCAAACGCTCCCGCATGACGCTTTCGCTGAAAACGTTTGAGCCGAACGTCTCTGTCAGATTAGTCATAAGATCTCTCCGTTTCTCAGGAATTGAAAATGAATCGTTCTGAACGCAGAACGTGAAGAGGACCGGTATAAGGTATTATAATAATGTGTTGAAGCAAAATCGTTTATTTCAGAATGTTATCATTATTTCCGGCGGCGGTCAACCACAGATCGATAAAAATGAAACAAACTTCCGTATGGTGAGCCTTCCGCGGACGATAATATAATTATAATGTATAGGTCGGATAAATGCGAGCATTTCAATATAATTTATAGCAGGAATCGCCTGAATATAAGGTCACTTGTTCCGGAACTCTCATGATATATGAAAAATAACGCATAAATTTGCTCAAGAGAACTTGAAATGAAACGGTAAATATTATATACTTTGTGAAGTGACTATCGTGATCCCATAACGCGGCGGTCCGGTTTTTCAGACAGAGCATTCGCCATGGAAATGGGAAGAGCGTCATTTTCAAATAATTACAGGAGGAAATCAAATGGCGACATCTCACAACATCCGCAATATCTGCCTGCTGGGACACGGAGGAGACGGCAAGACCAGTTTGGCCGAGAGCATTTTATATCTGACTAAGGGAACGGATAGGCTGGGCAGAGTGGCCGACGGAACGACCGTATGTGACTACGATCCTGAGGAGATCAAGCGTCAGATCTCGATTTCGGCAGCACCGGTACCGGTTTCTTATGGCAAAGTAAAAATCAATCTGATGGATACGCCCGGTTATTTCGATTTTGTCGGAGAGGTTTTGCAGTGCCTGCGTGTTGCGGACAGCGGCCTTGTTGTCCTGAGCGCCAAGGGAGGCGTCAGCGTCGGTACGGAAAAGGCCGTTAAAATGCTCGATGAGCACAAGCTTCCAAAAATGTTCTATATCTCAAAAATAGACGAAGAAAATGCTAATTTCGATAAAACATACGAAGACCTGCGTGCCCAGTTCGGCATCTCGGTCTGCGCCGTTACCATGCCGCTGGTCGAAGGCGGAAAGATCACCGGCGTGATCGACATCGTCCGCAAAAAGGCTTTCCGCATCAACGGCGTGAAGGACGAAGAGGTTTCCATTCCTTCGGATGCCGTCGACAAGATGGAGCAACTGCGCAGCGTCCTTACGGAAAACGTGGCCGAGTCATCCGAAGAGCTGATGGAGAAGTTCTTTGAGGGCGAAGAGTTTACCGATGAGGAATTCATCAACGGACTTAGAGAAGGCGTAAAGAACGGATCAGTTTGCCCGGTATTTTGCGGAAGCGGATTCACCGGCGCAGGCACCTTTGCGCTTCTTGACGGCATCGTAAATTACGCTCCCGCTCCCCAGGGCGATCCCGCCGGACAGCCGAGCGCGATCGTTTTCAAGACCATCTCGGACCAGTACGGCAAGTTCTCTTTCTTCAGGGTGATGTCGGGTACCATTACGTCCGACATGACGCTTGAGAATCCGCGCACGGGTACGAAAGAAAAGCTTGGCCACATTTACTCGGTAAAAGGCAAGAAGAATACCGAGATCACCGAAGTTCCCTGCGGAGACATCGCTGCTGTTTCAAAGCTGTCAGATACCAAGACCGGCGATACTCTCAGCGCGATCGGATCGGGCATCGTACATGAAGGCATAAAATTCCCGGAACCCTGCTATTCGGTGGCTATTGCTCCGACGGCAAAAGGCGGAGAAGAGAAGATAGCCTCGGGACTTGCACGTCTTGCAGAAGAAGACCCGGTATTTACGTTCGAGCAGAATGCCGAAACAAAACAGCTGATACTCTCCGGTATAGGCGACATCCACATCGATGTGCTTCGTTCCAAGCTGAAGAGCAAATTCGGTGTCGATACTGTAGTCAGCATACCCAAAGTGGCTTATCGCGAGAAGATAAGGAAAAAGGTCAGGGTCGAAGGAAAGCACAAGAAACAGTCCGGCGGACACGGTCAGTACGGTCACGTCTGGATCGAATTTGAGCCGGCCCCGGGTGCGGAAGACCTCATATTCGAGGAGACGATCTTCGGCGGAAGCGTTCCGAAGAACTATCATCCGGCTGTCGAGAAGGGTATCCGCGAGAGCATGCAGCGCGGCGTCCTTGCCGGTTATCCTGTCGTTGAACTGAAGGCGACCCTCGTTGACGGTTCCTATCACGAAGTCGACTCGTCGGAAATGGCATTCAAGACTGCTGCTGCCCTGGCATATAAGGCCGGTCTTGCACAGGCGAGCCCCGTTTTGATGGAACCCATCGGCAACCTGAAGGTAACCATTCCTGACAGCTACATGGGCGATATCATCGGCGACCTGAACAAACGCCGCGGCCGCATACTCGGCATGAATCCCGTTGATGGCATGCAGGTAGTCGAAGCGGAAGTGCCTATGGCTGAGATGTCCACCTATGCCATCGACCTGCGTTCGATGACACAGGGACGCGGTTCCTTCGTCCTCAAGTTCGATCGTTACGAAGAAGCTCCGCCGCATGTCCAGCAGAAGGTCATCGAGGAAAGACAGGCCGAAGAAAACTAAAACAGATCTTTTGCGGCTCTGTTAAAAATATATTAACTAACTATTACAAAAAAAGTCCTGTAGTCGACATGCCTCGTCAGCCGCTCACTGCGGCAAAGATTTCTGAGGCATGTCGTTCCATGTCGGAAGGCTGGAAGCAAAAAGACCTCAGTTTTTCCGGCCATTTAATCGGCGTCGAACTTTGCCGGAGCGGAGGAAAACAGCAAATCCGTTTTCCGTGATTTGCCGGGACATTACCGAAATATCTCAAAAAAATCCTCGATTCGACGCCATGCGCGCAATAAACCGATTTTGCAAACGTAATATATTTAACAATTAATTAACATAATCGGTCAGGTTGTACAAAATACGATTTTTACATTTGGTCATTAAGTTAATATACGATGCAGAGCTGGTGTGGTATAGTAAGAATACAATTTTGGCATTGATTTGGAGGTTATTGCATGTCAAGTGTAACACTGAAAGGTGTATACAAAAAGTATCCTGGTGGCGTTGTAGCCGTCTCGGATTTTAACCTTGATGTAGAAGACAAGGAGTTTATAATCCTTGTTGGTCCTTCAGGATGCGGAAAGACTACGACCCTGCGTATGATAGCCGGCCTTGAAGAGATCACAGACGGAGAGCTCTATATAGACGGTAAGCTTTGCAACGATGTCCCGCCGAAGGAAAGGGATATCGCGATGGTTTTCCAGAACTATGCACTTTATCCGCATATGACCGTTTTTGACAACATGGCATTCGGACTCAAACTCCGCCGTGTTCCAAAGGACGAAATAAAACGCCGTGTCGACGAAGCGGCACGCATTCTCGAAATCGAACATCTCCTCGACCGCAAGCCGGCTGCACTGTCCGGCGGACAGCGTCAGCGTGTTGCACTTGGACGTGCTATAGTCCGCAACCCGAAGGTATTCCTTCTCGACGAGCCGCTTTCCAACCTGGACGCTAAGCTTCGTGCACAGATGCGTACAGAGTTGACAAAGCTTCACATCAAGCTGAACACGACATTCATCTACGTTACCCACGACCAGATAGAGGCTATGACAATGGGTACCCGTATCGTTGTCATGAAGGACGGTTTCGTGCAACAGATCGCGCCGCCTCAGCAGCTTTACGAATATCCGGCAAACCTCTTTGTCGCAACCTTTATCGGTTCACCGCAGATGAACATCGTCAACGTCACGCTCATTGATGAAGGCGGAGTTACTTACGTTCAGTTTGGCAACACCCGTATCCCGCTTCCGGAGAGCAAGGGACGCAAGCCTGAGGTCCTCGCATATGCCGGCCAAGAAGTAATAATGGGTATCCGTCCCGAGAACATCCACGACGAAGAGATGTTCCTCAACATGTATCCGGATGCGCTCGTGGATGCCGATGTCGAAGTCGTTGAGCAGATGGGTAACGAGAACTTCCTGTACCTGGTCTGCGAAGGCAAGCAGATCACCGCTCGCGTATCCAACCGTTCGACTGCAAAGAACGGCGACAAGATCAAGGTCGCATTCGACGTTTCCAAGATCCACCTGTTCGACAAGGAAACCGAGAAGACTATCACAAACTAAGCCTCAAACCAAATAAGGATCGCAAATCCCCGGCAAGGCAGTTATCTGCCATTGCCGGGGATTTCTGGTAATATGGCAATGTATTCAAAATAGGGTTGATTTATGCATAAATTATGCAGTTATTCGAAAAAATGTGGCACGAATTAGCAATTTGCACCTTAAATTTTAATATTATGTAAAGTTTCACTTGAAAAATATATGAAAACAGGGTAATATAATAAGAGCTAAGTAAATTTAGTCGATAACTCTCAACATGAATGCATGACAGAAAGAGGGACATCAATGTCAAGTAGGATATTCCAGGGAATGATTCTGCAGCTCAAGGAAGCGACCGACCGGGTCATCGGTGTATTGGATAACGCAGGAACGATAATTGCCTGCAGTGAACTGAGCATGATAGGTAAGAAGCGGGAAGCTGCAGCATTGGAGCTCAACAATCCCAACGAAGGTATAGTACGGCTTGATGGTTATACCTATAAAATTTTGTCGACTTTTGGAAACCACTTCGATTATGCGATATTTTTGCAGGGAGAAGACGACTATGCCGAGAGCTTGGCAATAATGTCCGCGGTAGCTCTCAACAGCGCAAAGCAGTCCCATGACGAAAAGCACGACAAGGCTACTTTCATCAAAAACATCATCCTTGACAACATTCTGTCCGGAGATATCTATATACGTGCCCGCGAACTCCATTTCCAGAACAATGTTCCGTATGTCGTAATATTGGTCAGGCAGGAGGACAAGACCGACCTTGCCGTGATCGATATCATTCAGAACATGTTCCCCGATCGCCAGAACGATTTCGTCATTAACGTAAGCGAAACCGACATCGCACTGGTAAAGCAGGTGCGCAAGGCTACGACCACCAAAGAGCTGATAAGTCTGGCCAAGTCGATCGAAGATACGATCAATGCCGAACTGTACATAAAGACAGTTATCGGCATCGGAACAGTTGCACAGCATCTGCGTGACTTGGCGGGATCTTTCAAGGCTGCTCAGGTGGCGATAGACGTGGGCAAGGTTTTCGATACGGAGAAGAGCATCATCGCCTACGACAACCTTGGCATTGCACGGCTTATATACCAGCTTCCCACCACACTTTGCGAGATGTTCCTTACAGAAGTGTTCAAAAAGAACACCATTGACAGCCTGGATTCCGAAACGATCTTCACCATAAACAAGTTCTTTGAAAATAACCTCAATGTCTCCGAAACATCAAGAAAGCTTTTTGTCCACAGGAATACTCTCGTCTACCGTCTCGAGAAGATAAAGAAGCTTACAGGTCTTGACCTTCGTGAATTCGACCATGCCATCATCTTTAAAGTCGCGCTGATGGTACGCAAATATCTTGCAAGCAGGGAGACAAAGTACTGATGGTTCGATTCTCCAGGGTTCACTTGACATATGCCAACGGTACCAAGGCAATCAAGGGGATCGACCTGCAGATAAATGACGGTGAATTCGTTTTCCTCATAGGGCCTTCAGGTTCCGGCAAGTCGACCATAGTGAAGATGATCACGGGTGAGCTCAGGCCGACTCAGGGCAGGGTTATCGTCAACGGCTTTAATGTCGGCACCATACGTCAGTCGGGAATACCGAAACTTAGGCGGACGCTTGGAGTCATATTCCAGGATTTCAGGCTTATAGAAAAAAAGACTGTCTACGAGAATGTTGCATTCGCCATGCGCGTCATAGGAGCAGGACGCAAAAACATACAGGAGAGGGTCCCTGTGATCCTCGATCTTGTAGGACTTGCGCACAAGGCGAACAGGTATCCGCATGAATTGTCGGGCGGAGAGCAGCAGAGAGTAGCAATTGCACGGGCGCTGATAAACAACCCCAAGACCATTATAGCGGACGAGCCTACGGGCAACCTGGATCCTGTCCGCTCGAGGGAGATCATATATCTCCTCGAAAAAATCAACAGCCTCGGCACCACGGTCATAACGGTCACGCATGAGCGCGACCTGGTAAACAGCCTGTCCAAGCGCGTGGTGGCCATCGACGGGGGAAGGATCATCAGCGACCAGACAGGTGGGTACTACGCGATATGAAAGGATATGATTTTCTATACTTTTTGCGTGAAGGCGTAAAGAGTATATTTTTGCACGGTTTCATGAGTTTTGCCGCGGTAAGCGTCATCCTGGCATGCCTTATAATAATCGGCAGCTTCATGCTGCTGACCATGAATGTCAGCATGGTGATTTCGGAGGCGGAGACCTCTACCGAAATGGTCGCATTTGTTGACGAGACGCTTTCGCTGAGCGAAGCGAAAAGTATCGGCTCAAAGATAAACCGGATCGAAAACGTGTCAAAATCGGAGTTTGTCTCAAGCGAACAGGCATTTAAAGAGTATGCCAGGGAGCTGGGCGAAGACAGCTATCTGCTTGAAGGTCTGGAAGGTGAGTTGATACTCAGGCACAGATACCGTGTGTACATAGAGGATGTTTCCCTGACATCGGAAACTGCCGAAAAGATACGCAAGATACCGGGTATAGCTAAAGTGAACGCAAGCCTTGAGATTTCTCAGGGAATAATGAACATGAAGAAAGTAGTAAGCGCAGTTACATATATACTTGCCGCGATCCTTGCCGGAGTCTCGGTTTTCATAATTTCCAACACTGTCAAGCTTACGACGTTTGACAGGAGGGAAGAGATCGCCATAATGAAAATGGTCGGCGCCACAAACGCTTTCATCCGATGGCCTTTTGTCTTCGAGGGCTTCATACTCGGGACGCTGGGCGGAGCATTGGCGTTTGCCGGACAATGGGCGATCTATGATTATGCCGTGAGAAAGATTTCCGAGACACTGTCGGTGATCCACCTTATCAACTTCCAGAGTATCGCATTGCCGGTGTTTATTTTGTTCGTTATTGCCGGGTTCCTCGTAGGGATCGGCGGTAGCGTACTTACGATCCGGAAGTTTATGCGTGTATAAGCCGTTTTGGGTGTTTATGCCATATATTTTCCGGGTTTTAGAATCACTACATATGGAGGTACAATGATGTCGGGCTCAAAGGTCAAGAAGATGGCCGGATTGATCGCGATCGTTCTTACCGCGCTCATCATCCTTCCTTTCCTGGTAACGATCCTGAGTGGGAGCGCTTCTGCCGCCGTCAGTGAAGCAGATCTGAAAAAACTTAAGGAGCAGGCTTCCGCACTGTCGAAAGAAAGCAAGAAGATCGCCGAGGAGCTCAAGAGCGTTCGCGCCAGCAAGGCTTCGGCGATCAAGGAAAAGAGCATAATCGACAACCAGATATCGGTGCTCGAACAGGAAATTGAGACGACCAACCTCATCATTCAAAGCCTGAGCGAACAGATCGCGGAGAAAGAACAGGAAATCGCGGAAGCCGAGCAGCAGGAAGCAAGGGAGTTCGAACTGTTCAAAAAACGCATACGCGCTATGGAAGAGAACGGCACGGCGTCATACCTCGGCGTTTTGCTGAAATGCGAGTCGTTCACGGAACTGCTTTGCAAAACAGAAGTGATCAGCGAGATAATCGAATATGACAAGAAGCTTCTGGCTAGTCTGAAAGCAACGCGCGAGCAAATCGAACTTGCAAAACAGGAGTTGGAAAGAGACAGGGCCGAGCAGAACGAGGCACGCGAAAATCTCACGTCCCAGCTCGAAGCCCTTGAGATAAAATACCGGGAGCAAAACGACATCATAAAAGACCTGGAAAAGGATGAAGCGACTTTCATTTCGGAATATGAAGCCGCAATGAAAGAAATGGAACGCGTCAACAAGGAAATTGCCAAGATGGCTGCCGAGTTGGCGAAGCAAAAAGCGTATGTCGGAGGGGAGTATCACTGGCCAACCCCCGGATATACAAAGATCACATCTGAGTACGGAAACAGGTACCATCCGATACTTAAAAAGCAAAGCTTCCATAGCGGAATCGATATTGGCGCGCCGCAAGGTACGAACGTATTGGCGGCAAACAGCGGCGAGGTTATAGTTGCCGGCTGGAACAACGCATATGGAAACTATGTTGTCATAAACCACGGTGGCGGACAGACCACACTGTACGCCCATATGTCGAAGCTTCTGGTCAAGAAGGGTCAAAGTGTCAAGCGCGGAGAAAAGATCGGCCTGGTAGGTTCGACGGGCTGGTCCACGGGTCCGCACCTGCACTTTGAGATCAGCATTGACGGCAAGACGAAGAACCCGAAAGACTATTTCAAAGATTTATTTAAATGATAATGATATCTGGATCTGAAAAATGATATCTGAATGTTGATATCTAAATAATGATATCTGCATAATCATACAGGTATTATGGCATAGAGTTGCATATTGAAATAATCAAAAAATCAGGCTGAATTTTGCACAGGTCTGGATTTGAAAAAGCGTATGTCAAGCATACATCCGATTTGAGTATCCGGTGATTCCTGGTTTCCACAAATTGGATAAATATTGAGTTGTTTTTTAAGAGAGAATTAGTTATAATATTTCAACGTTGAAATATTATTACAACAAAGCATGACCACATTTTATATTAAGCATTGTTATGCACACAACTGCCAAGCGATGCTGCCTGACATAAAGCTTGCCCAAGCTCCACCGCAAGAGTGAAGTTGGGGCAAGTTTTGGTTACCACAGCTTGCTTTCGCATTTGAAAGGATTTTGATACTGATGAAAAAGAGATTCAATGTTGCAACGATCATCGGTCTGATGTTATTGGTAGCAGCAGTAACCTTTACAGTGACCTATCTGACGGTTGAACGTCATTTTCAGGAACAGTTGGCTGTGGAGGGCTCAAGAGACAAGATCTTCAGTAAGCTTGACACTATAATCAACATAATTGAAGATAAGTATGTCGGCGAGTATGAGCTGGATGACCTGATAGACGGAGCGGCATTCGGTATAGTTGCGGCAACGGGCGACCAGTGGTCATATTATCTCGATGAAGAAGACTATGCACGTTATAAGGAAAGTGTAATGAACCAATATGTTGGTATCGGAGTTACGGTAACCTTCGATGCCGAAAGAGGCGCGCTCATAGTAACAAAAGTCCATGCAGGCTCCCCTGCTGAAGAAAGCGGGCTGAAGCCGAAGGACATGATCATCGGCGTCAACGGTGAAAAGGTGGCGGATCTCGGTTATGAGGAGACTGTAAACCGTGTTCGCGGTGAGGAGAATACGCCCGTGACGATCGAGTTCCAGCGCGGCGAGACGATCATGACCAGGGAGATCGTCCGGAGGAGCTACCTGTATAATCCCGTAAGTTCGAAAATAATTGCAGGAAATATCGGATATATAAGGATCGACAATTTCGACAGCCGTGTAGACGTAAGCTTTGAAGATGCGGTAGGCAAGCTCCTTGATGCGGACGTCAAGGGTCTGATTTTCGATGTGCGCGGGAATCCCGGCGGTTTGAAAAACGCAATGGTCAACATGCTGGACCTGCTCTGTCCCGAAGGCGTGCTCTTTACGATGCGAGACAAGAACGGCAACGTCTCGGTCGACTACTCGGCACCCGGCGAGATCTCCCTTCCGATGGCTGTGATCATCGACAATAACTCCTACAGCGCTGCAGAATTTTTCGCCGCAGCCCTCCAGGAGTACGGCAAGGCCGAAATCGTTGGAACAGCGACGACAGGGAAGGGATATTCGCAGGATACCTTTGAACTCGGAGACGGCTCTGCCCTCAAACTGTCGACACACGAGTATTTTACACCCAACGGCAAAAGCCTTATCGGCATCGGTGTCACCCCCGACCACTATGTGGAGCTCAACTTTGACGGCAGCTTCCTGCTGCTGGAAGAGCAGGAGGACAACCAGCTGCAGAAGGCCATTGAAGTCGTGGGTCTGAAAATAGCTCAAAATGCCCAGCAGCAGGAGCCATAAATAAAAAACCGAACCGTCATCAACCATATAAGCGGTGAATATATTTCAACGGGTAGTCGCTTATGCTGGTTTGGGGTGAGGTTTGGTTGTTTGCGATCATAAAGACCCGGTTCCGTGTAAAGACAAATCCCGTTGAACGCGTCCTGTGGCGTATATTCACGACACGCGGGATCGATTTTGAAGTAACAGATACATTCGGTGTCCGCACACTCGAATGTACAGTGGATATAAACGCAAATGACAGCTATAAAAGGGCTTTGGCAAGGTGTGACAATGCGTTAAGGCTTATTGCGGCTAATGGGATACGGACTGTGGTTACTGCTGAAGATTTCCCTATTTCCGAACTGGGAGATATATACGGACTTTCTCCTCCCGATATCAGGAAGCTTTGGAGGAGGACTGCGGGGAAAATCGCACTGTTCATATCCGGCAGCAGCCGCAATCCTTTGTCTGTTGCACTTCATGCCAACAGGATCAGCTCAGACCTGGATGGAGCAGTTCGGTATCTGTTGCCTCGAACGCGCCATCTGGCTGTCTTCTGCGCTGCCCAGGGAGATGCTTATGCCAGGCGTCTGCTGAAGGAGTTCGGGATTGCCGTTCAGACCACCGGCAACGCGGCTTTGACTGCGGATGTCCATCTCTTTTTCGATCCTCCTCCGGAACACCTGGAATTGAAGGATTCAGCAGTAGCCGTCAACCTGTTTCCCGGCAGCCATGAAGTTCTGTGGCCTTACCGTACTGTATCGAAGATCCAGTTCAGGTGGCCGGACGGACTGCCGAAGATGGAAGGCTTTTCGGGAAGCATGCTGCTTGCGGCTCTTAGCGAATCAGGCCTGGTCAGTTATGATAAACTGGATATTGAAAACGTGTGGTTTTCGGACGGGGGCGCATGAACGCCCTTTTTGGGGATCGGCAAAAACAGTGCCATAACAATGGGAAAGATTGCCGCTTTCTTGTTGACAAAGCACGTTGCAATCTTTATAATACCCTTAATCAAAATACAAAAGGCTTATCGCTTAAGAAAGGAGCTTTAATATGGCTCAAAAGGTCTACAAGCTCACAAGAGAACGCTACAACGAATTGGAAAATGAACTGCATTATGCAAAGACTGTCAGGGAGCGGGAGGTTGCCGAACAGATAAGGGAAGCCCGCTCATTTGGCGACTTGTCCGAAAACAGCGAATATGATGAGGCCAAAAATGAACAGGGAAAGCTCTATTCCCGCATCGCTGAAATAGAGGACGTGCTTGCCCATGCCATTATAATCGACGACATTTCGGATGACCTTGATACTGTCGGGACCGGATGCAAAGTGCTCATATCGGATCAGGCCAGCGGCAAGCAATACGAGTATCAAATCGTAGGTTCGCAGGAAGCAAATCCGATCCAGGGCAGGATCTCTGACGAGTCCCCGCTCGGCAAGGCATTGATGGGCGCAAAGGTCGGAGACGTCGTGGAGTACGAGGCTCCGGTCGGCATAATGCGTTATAAAATAGAATCTATCTCCAGGTAAGTCAGATCGGGGAGTAAATCCGAACAGCTATAGCGCTTTTTATGAAATGAGGTATAAAATTGCAGGAAGAAAACAGGACAGAAGTATTGGAGAACGAAGAACAGGAACTTTCCGAACTTTTGCAGATCAGAAGGGACAAACTGGCGGATCTCCGCAGGCAGGGGATAGATCCGTTCCTTGAAACCGTTTTCGACCAGACACACTGGTCGGAAGACATCAAGGAGAACTTTGAACAGCTGGAGGGCACTACAGTGCGCGTCGCCGGCCGCCTGATGTCAAAGCGCGGCATGGGCAAGGTCCTGTTCTGCGATCTGGCTGACAGGAAGGGCAAGATACAGCTTTACGCCCGCCTCGATGACATGGACGCCGACGAGTACGAACGCTTTGTCAAATTCGATATTGCGGACATTGTAGGTGCCGAGGGCGAAGTATTTCGTACAAAACGCGGCGAGATATCGGTCAAGGTAAAGACCATAAAGCTGCTTGCCAAGTCGCTTCGTCCGCTGCCCGAGAAGTATCACGGACTTAAGGACACCGATCTTCGCTATCGCATGAGATATCTCGACCTGATAACGAATCCGGATGTCCGCAATACCTTTTATACGCGCTCGAAGATCATCAATACCCTGAGGAACTCCATGATTCGAAGAGGGTACCTCGAGGTCGAAACCCCTGTCCTGCACAACCATGCGACGAACGCCGCCGCAAGGCCTTTCAGGACCCACCACAACACGCTTGACATAGATATGGTTCTGCGTGTGGAACTTGAGCTTCACCTCAAGCGCCTGATCGTGGGCGGGTTTGAACGCGTTTTTGAAATCGGCCGGATATTCAGGAATGAAGGGATGTCCCCAAAGCATAATCCTGAGTTCACCATGATGGAGATGTACGCGGCGTACACCGACTATCACGGTATGATGGAGCTGTGCGAAAGCCTGTATAGCGAAGTGGCCCAGGAGGTTCTCGGCAGCAACAAGCTTGTATACCAGGGTGTTGAAATCGACCTTTCCACACCGTGGCGCAGGATGACCATGATCGAAGCCGTGCGTGAGTACGCGGGGGTCGATTTCGATAAGATCCAGACGGATGAAGAAGCAAAAGCTGTCGCCGACGAACATGGGATCCACTATGAGGACGAACATAAGCGCGGAGATATCATCAACCTGTTTTTCGAGGAGTATGCGGAGGATAAGCTGATCCAGCCGACTTTCATATGCGATTATCCGATAGAAATATCTCCTCTTGCCAAGAAGACAAAGTATGACCCGCGCCTTACCGAGCGCTTCGAGTTGTTCATATACGGAAGGGAAATGGGCAATGCCTTTACAGAACTCAACGACCCCATAGACCAACGTGAGCGCTTTATAGAGCAGGCGATGAAGAAGTGCATCGAAGGCGAGTTTGAAATCGACGAGGACTTCGTTATGGCCATGGAGTATGGCATGCCTCCAACGGGAGGAATGGGACTTGGCGTTGACAGGATGGTCATGCTCTTCACCGACAGCCCGTCGATCCGGGACGTCCTGCTGTTCCCGACAATGAAGCCTCTCGGTTGATTTGGATACTGCATAAGGTGCTGCTTTTAAGAGTAATGTCACCATCAATGGCAGCACCGGTATAAATGTCGTTCAGATCAGAGTTGTTCAGATCAGAGTGGTTGAAACAGCGTAACATCTTAAGAAGACACATACCGTGTTTTCCGGGTGATGAGCGGTGAGTGAAAGGAGGCCGGCAAATGGAAAGCGGAAATGAGAAAACTAAGGTCCGCAAAGGTTTTGGATACTGGTTCAGGAATGTATTTCTATATCACTATCTGAAACCGACCATTTTAGGCATTATAGTTCTTATCATTGCCGCTTACATCATATATGACATCAAAAATGATGCTGTACCGGATTTTACTGTCGTCGTAGGCGGGATAGACATCCTGCGGGAAGAAGATATGGCCGAGATCAAGGCCATCATTGAAGACGAGGTCGGGGACGCTAACGGAGACGGGACAGTATTTGTGAACTTCAATATTTATACGGTCACGCTGGATAAGGCAGACGAGTATGGAAAGCAAAACCTGGAAGCGCTTGACCTGTCCATATTGGCTGACCCCGATCGTATCTTCTTTATACTTGACGAGGAACTGGTTCCCCGTTACGAGCCCGGTTTCTTCGAAAAACTTTCCGACTACGGAATTGCCGCGGACGAAGATCCCTTTTATAAGGTAAACGATCTGCCGGTGTTCAAGCGTCTTTTTGTAGTCGATACGAAATACTATATGTGCCTGAAAGGTATGAGGATCTCCGAAAAGGATGACCCTTCATACATGGAGAAATATGACCTGGCTGTGCGCGTCATGAAGCGCCTGATCGAGCAAGAGTGACCAATAAGCCTGACTGCGAGCAGGCCTCGACCCGGTATTCCGGTGGAGGGCCTGCTACATTTGAAGCTTTTTGAAATACCAAATAGTGGAAATGAGTGATCGAGCATGGAAACCCATCGGATAACAAGCAGACGTAACCCGATGATCGTCGATGCCATAAAACTGCTTTCCGATACAGCGTACAGGAAGCAATCCGGCCTTATAGCGGCTGAGGGAACCAAACTGCTTTATGATGCCATGGAAAGCGGTGTGGAAGTCGAGATAGCAGTGGTGTCTGAAAACATAGAACAGGAACTGAAGGACTTTCGAATAAAGAAGCTTGTCGTTGTGCCCGAAGAGCTGTTCAAATCAGTCTCAACTCAAAAAACTCCGCAGGGAGCCGTGTTCTTCTGCAGGCGTCCCGATATTCCGAAAATGCTTCAAGACGGAAATTATGTAATATTGGACGGAGTACAGGATCCCGGCAACGTGGGGACCGTCATAAGGACCGCTGCTGCATTCGGCTTGCGCGGCGTGATAGTTTGCGGTGCGTCTGCCGATCCGTTCGGACCGAAAGCGGTCCGGGCATCGATGGGTGCTATTTTCCGTCAGGCTGTCTATATCATGGAATATGATGAACTGTTTGCGGCCTTCAATGGCATGGGCATACCTCTCATTGCTGCCATGCCGTCGGGAGATGCTTTGGACATCAGGAGACTTGAAAAGGACCCCGTGGCCGTGGTGATAGGCAGTGAAGGCAGCGGAGTAAGTCCCCGGGTATTGGAGAAATGCTTGGATGCCGTTACGATACCGATGGTGCAGGGAACGGAGTCGCTCAACGCTGCAGCCGCTGCCGCTGTACTGCTGTGGGAAATATCGGGAAGGAAAGTTTAGTATATTAGTATAAATCTCGTTAGTATATATCTCGGCCGGTAAAAATCATTCTTGTGTTGAGGGAAAAGAATGGATGAACTGCTTTGGATATGGCTGTCTTCGCTGAAGGTAGATGCTCAAAAAAAGCTGCGGCTCCTGCGGCATTTCAAATCGATAGAGAGGCTGTACGAAGCTGATGCGGAAGCATATATGTCAACAGGCCTGATAAAGGGATCAAGCCTGAAGCACCTGACTGATAAAAGCCTGGATACGGCAGAAAAGATCATGGAAAAGTGCCTGGCGGCAGGAGTCAGGATGCTTGCCATCGATGACGGGGATTATCCGGAAAGGCTTGCGAATATTGACGATGCGCCTGTTGTGTTGTATTATAAGGGGACACTTCCATCCTTTGACAGTGAGCCGGTCATTGCGGTGGTAGGATCGCGGAACAGCACCGTCTACGGGCATATGGCAGCCGAGAGGCTTTCATACGAAATGTCTGTGTGCGGAGGCCACATCGTTTCCGGCCTGGCAAAAGGCATTGACGCGGCAGCCCATAGCGGGGCGCTGCTCGCCGGGAGGCCGACGACAGCGGTATTGGGTTGCGGGCCGGACATAATTTATCCCAAAGAAAACAGGCGCCTATATGAAGAAATTTCGGTCCGGGGCTGTATATTATCTGAATATCCGCCGGGAACTCCTCCGCTGCGGCATCATTTTCCGGAGCGAAACAGGATAGTCAGCGGGTTGAGTGTCGGCGTTGTTGTGATCGAAGCGGGGCTCATGAGCGGAGCGCTTATTACAGCACGCCTTGCCGCCGACCAGGGAAGGGATGTGTTCGCGGTACCGGGCAATATAGATGTGCCGGAAAGTGCGGGTTCAAACAGCCTGATCCAGAGCGGGGCAAAACTGGTGATGCAGGGGTGGGACGTTCTGACCGAGTATGAAGGACTGTTTCCCGACAAGCTTTACAAAAGCATAAACGGTAATAATTATGCATATACGAAAACTGCAGGCAGCAAAATGCCTGATCGTCCACAGACCGTTTTTGCCGAAATCGGGACGGCAAACGATGATAATATAAGAACAGTGACTGATCCGCTGAATAAAACGGGAGCGAATAATTTAGATTATAATCAAAAAAGTTTGGAATATTTAAGAAAAGACTTTACAGAACTGCAGATGAGGATTATATTGTCATTAGCAAAAAGGCCGATGCACCTGGACCAAATCATTGAGGAATGTGATCTTACGGCTGCAAAGGCACTTGCAGAGTTGACGATCCTTGAGATAAAAGGCGCTGTTACACAGCTGCCCGGAAAATGGTTTTCTGTTTCTCGCACGATTTGACCAGGAAGGATTTGGATAGATGGCAGATTTGGTTATTGTTGAATCTCCGGCTAAGGCAAGGACGATCGAGAAGTATTTGGGCCGGGGCTACAAAGTAGAGGCGTCCATGGGCCACCTCAGGGATTTGCCGAAGTCAAAACTCGGTGTGGATATCGAGGCCGGTTTTGAACCCCAGTATATTCCGATAAAGGGCAAGGAAGAGCGGATACGCCAGTTAAAGCAGGCAGTCAGGGAAAGCGAAAAGGTTTACCTGGCCACCGACCCCGATCGCGAAGGGGAGGCAATTTCCTGGCACCTCAAGGAGCTTCTGGAGATACCTGACGAAAAAGCGTATCGTGTCACTTTCCATGAGATCACAAAGAACGTGGTCGTGGAATCGTTGAAAAACCCGCGACCGATAGATACCAATCTTGTTGACGCGCAGCAGGCTCGTCGGATACTTGACAGGATAGTCGGTTACAAGATCAGTCCATTGCTCTGGCGGAAGATCAGGAGAGGTCTTTCGGCAGGACGCGTGCAGTCGGTCGCAACGAGAATAGTGGTCGACCGCGAAAATGAGATACGCTCTTTCGTCCCGAAGGAATATTGGACTCTTGAGGCCGAACTGAGTTTTGATAAGGCACATAACTTTACGGCAAAGTTCGTAGGCGACAGGAACGGCAAGATAGAGCTGGAGAACGAAGAACAGACACGCAAAATAATGGATTCGGTATCCGGTTCCGAGTTCACGGTGAATTCCGTCAAAAACGGGCAGAAAAAGCGCCAGCCTGCGCCGCCCTTCATAACATCCACGCTGCAGCAGGAAGCTTTCCGGAAGTTCAATATGCAGTCGCGACGGACGATGGCCGTGGCGCAGCAATTGTATGAGGGCGTTGACCTCAAGGAGCATGGGACCGTCGGTCTTATAACATACATGAGGACCGATTCGCTTCGACTGTCCGAAGAAGCTGTCGCGGCCGCAAGAGAGCTGATCGCAGGCAGGTACGGAAAGGAATACCTGCCAAAAACGGCAAGAAAGTATAAAGGTAGGGACAACTCCCAGGATGCCCATGAAGCGATCAGGCCTGCGGACGTTACCATAATCCCCGAAGACATCAAAAAAGACCTGACTCCCGATCAATACAAGTTGTACAAATTGATCTGGAGCAGATTTATCGCCTGCCAGATGGAAAACGCGGTATTTGACACCCAGACGGTCGATATTGAATCTGCAGGCTATATCTTCCGCGCAAACAGTCAGCGCATGCGCTTTGCCGGTTTTATTTCAGTGTATGAGGAAGGCAAGGATGACCCCGAAGAGGAGAAAGTGGCAATATTGCCTGCTCTGAGTGTGGGTGACAAGCTTGACCTCCTGGAGCTGAAACCGGAACAGCATTTCACTCAGCCTCCGCCGCGTTATACCGAAGCCACTCTTATAAAAGCCCTGGAGGAATACGGAATAGGAAGACCTTCCACCTATGCGCCTATCCTTTCCACCATACAGGAGAGGGAATATGTGCGCAAGGAAAACAAGAGCCTCGTTCCGACACCTCTTGGGGAAGTGGTCACCGAGTTGATGAAGAGCAACTTCAGTGATATCGTGGACGTAGATTTCACGGCTAAAATGGAGGAAAGCCTGGACAGAGTCGGCATGGGCCAGGAGGCCTGGAGGGACCTTCTTTATCGGTTCTATAAGCCTTTCTCGGAAGACCTGGACCGCGCAGAGCAAAACCTCGAACGCATCAAAGTCCCCGACGAGGAGACGGATGTGATATGCGAAAACTGCGGAAGCAAAATGGTGATCAAGAGCGGGAGGTTCGGAAGGTTCCTGGCATGTCCCAATTACCCGGACTGCAAAAACACCAAGCCCATAACCGAACCGACTCCCGGCATGTGTCCCAAATGCGGCAGCACCATACTCAAGAGGAAATCCAAGAAGAACTTTACTTACTACGGATGTGAAAGAAATCCTGCCTGTGATTTTATGACATGGGATGTCCCGGTGGCGGACATCTGCCCGGAATGCGGCAAAACCATGTTCAAAAAATCCGGACGGGGGATGCGTAAACCGTTTTGCGCCAATCCGGAATGCCCGAACTTCCTGCCGGAAGACCAGAGAGGATATAAAAAGAAGTCCCCGGAGGGTGAGGAAAAGGACGGCGGGAAATAGAAACGGAAGACCGGAGACCGCAATTGATGGGCAATAATAAAGCGGTAAGTCCGGAAAAGTTTCAGGAATACGAAAAAGTCAGCCCGGGAAGTCAAAGGAAAAAGAGGTGGGTCGAATGTCAGAAAATTTGCCGATCGTCACGGTGATCGGTGCCGGTCTGGCAGGAAGCGAAGCTGCATGGCAGCTTGCTGAGGCCGGGATCGACGTAGAGCTGTGGGAGATGAAGCCGTCAAAGATGACTCCTGCACACCGCTATGAGGGATTTGGCGAACTTGTCTGCTCGAACTCCCTCAGGGGCGCAGGCCTGGACACAGCCCCGGGACTTTTGAAGGAAGAACTCCGCCGCTTCGGTTCATTGATCATGAAGTGCGCCGATGAGACACAGGTCGAAGCGGGAGGGGCGCTGGCCGTTGACCGGACGGCTTTTTCCGATGCGATCACAAGGCATATTTTAAATCACCCGAAGATCCGGATCATCAGACAGGAAGTGAAGGAGATACCGCAGACCCGTCCCGTCATCATCGCGACAGGACCGCTGACGACCGACCCGCTCGCATCCTCGATACTGGAGTTTTTCGACGGAGAAGACGCACTCAGTTTCTATGATGCCGCGGCTCCCATAGTCAGGTTCGATTCGATCGATATGTCAAAGGCGTTCTTTGCGTCGCGTTACGGAAAGGGATCGGCAGATTATATAAACTGCCCGATGGATCACGACGAGTACTCAGCTTTCCACAGGGAGCTGGTCAACGCAAAGCAGGCACCCATGCAGGGTTTTGAAGACAGCAAAGTCTTTGAGGGCTGTATGCCTATAGAGGTGATGGCAAGGCGCGGGTTCGACACCCTCCGCTTCGGCCCTCTGAAACCTGTGGGGCTGGTCGATCCAAGAACGGGACAAAGGCCATATGCTGTAGTCCAGCTTCGCCGGGATAACAGGGAAGGGACCCTGTATAATATCGTAGGGTTCCAGACACATCTCACTTTCGGCGAGCAGAAGCGCGTATTCTCAATGATACCGGCTTTGGAGAAGGCCGAGTTTGAGCGATACGGCGTGATGCACCGCAACACGTTCATCAACTCTCCGAAACTCCTGACCAGATTTTTCGAGGCACGCATAGATAAAGACGTCTTGTTTGCCGGACAGATCACCGGTGTGGAAGGGTATATCGAGTCGACGGCGTCGGGCCTGTATGCAGCCATAAACCTGGCCAGAAGGCTGAAGGGCGAGCCTCCGATCGAGCTGGACGCAGACACGGCGATAGGTGCTCTGTCGCTTTACATCAGCGGGGGCTGCGACTCCGAGTTTCAGCCGATGAATATCAACTTCGGTCTTTTAAAACCGTTGGGGGTAAAGATAAAAAAAAGACGCGAACGCAACCTGGAGATGAGCAGGCGTTCGCTTGAGACAATTGAAAGGCTAAGGAGTGTTACAAATGAAAATCATCGTTGACGTGATGGGCGGCGACAACGGTCCCGGCGTCTTTGTCAAGGGCGCACTGATGGCTGCGGAGGAGTTCAACGTGTCGATCTGCCTTGTGGGCAGGGGTGAGGAGATCCTTCAGGCCTTACGGGACGAAGGATACGATAACATCCCGCAGGGGATCGAGATCGCACACGCTTCCGAGGTCATTGAGATGGAGGATGACCCGTCGACTGTCGTGAGGGTAAAGAAGGACTCGTCGATGCTTGCCGGACTGAAAATGCTTGCCGACGGCTATGGGGACGCGCTTGTTTCCTCGGGAAATACGGGTGCCCTTCTGTCCGGGTCGACGCTTACGGCAAAGAGGATCAAGGGGATACGAAGGGCAGCCCTCGCTCCGATAATACCGACACTCAAAGGCAAGGCCATCCTTATCGATTGCGGAGCGAATATAGAGTGCACGCCTGAATACCTGTTGCAGTTCGCTTATATGGGCTCGGCTTATGCGGAACATATTCTTGATATTTCGAATCCGAGAGTTGGACTGCTGAATATTGGAGTCGAAAAAAACAAGGGTACGCAGCTTCAGCAGGAGACCTACAGGCTGTTGACTGAGGCAGCCGAAAACGGACGCATCAACTTTATCGGAAACATCGAAAGTCGCGATATAATGTTCGGGGTTTGTGACGTCATCGTTACCGACGGTTATTCCGGAAACATATTCCTCAAGACCATGGAAGGCATGGGCATGATGTTCATTGAGTTGCTGCGGAACCTGTTCGGTAAAAGCACGAAGACAAAGATCGCTGCTCTGATGGTAAATGACGGGATCAGGGACATGAGAAAGCTGATGGACTACAACGAGACCGGCGGTGCTCCGCTCCTGGGCATATCGAAGCCGATCATCAAGGCGCATGGGTCGGCCAAGGCATATACCGTGCGGTCAGCGATCAAACAGGCTATAATGTATGTCAATTCGGGTATTATAGATGATATAACTGCGAATATCGACTATATGCGGGTAGATAACCCTGCCAAACAGCAGGCAGCCGAAAATGGACAGAATTGACCAAATCCACTTGACAAGGGATTTAATTCTGCATATTATTCTTTTTAGAGGTCTGCAGGGAGATTCCAATCATGTCTCGGTAACTTGTGCGGACCTCATAAATTGGCAGAGATTCGGAATTGGGGAGGTGACATACAATGGTATTTGAAAAGGTTGCAAAGATGCTTGCCGAGCAATTTGGCGTTGATGAGAGTACTATTACAATGAAAACTAGCTTCGAGGAAGATCTGGGTGCTGACTCGTTGGATATTGTTGAACTTACCATGATGCTCGAAGAAGAGTTCGATCTGGGTGAGATAGAGGACGGGGACCTGGAAGGTCTGAAGACGGTCGGTGACGTTGTCGAGTTGATTACATCAAGAAGCCAGGACGAATGAGAATTATGTTGGCGTCTCCGGTTTATAATGCCGGAGACGCATTTACAAATCCAGGCTATTTATGGGCATGAACGGGGTGTCAGCGTGGTCGAATTTGAGGAAATCATCGGGTATAAGTTCAGGGACGAATCCCTTATAAGGACATCAATGACTCACAGCTCTTACGCAAACGAAAACAAGGGCTCGGGAGTGTGCAGTTATGAGCGCCTTGAGTTTTTGGGGGATGCGATCCTCGGATTTGTGACCGCAGAATTTCTCTACCGCAACCGTCAAAATGCGGAAGGTGACCTTACGAAAATGCGTGCAGGTATCGTTTGCGAAGCAAACCTGGTGCGCGTAGCCGAGAAACTGAAGATAGGGAATTTTCTGCTGCTCGGCAAGGGCGAAGAGCAATCGCAGGGGAGGAAAAGGCAGTCGATCCTGGCCGATGTCGTGGAGGCTACGATCGGAGCGATATATCTTGACGGTGGGATCGACGAAGCAAGAAAATTTATCGAAAGGTTCATCCTGTGTGATGCGGCAGATATCTGCCCGGGTTCCAGCAGGGACTATAAAACGGAGCTCCAGGAACTGGTCCAGCGTGTGAAGGACAACACTTTGAGCTACCAGCTGGTGGCCGAGAGCGGGCCGGATCACAACAAGATATTTGAAATAGAAGCCCTGGTCAACGGCAAGCCTGTCGGACGGGGAAAAGGGAAGTCAAAAAAAGAAGCGGAACAGGCGGCGGCAAGCGACGCGCTGAACCGAATCGGCAAGAAAGGTACAATATTGAAATGACTCCACGTCGGTCCATAATACCGGTTTTCATTCCGCACCTGGGATGCCCCTGCAGGTGCGTGTTTTGTAATCAAAATTCAATAACATCGGTTGATGATTGCAAAGTTGCCTGCTCAAAAAATGACAAAAACTCCGGGAATGCCTGTCACGGGGACCTGACGCTATCCGGCATCGGCATAACGAAGGGCATGCCGATGCCTTCGGAAATAGGAAGCATTATAGAAGACGGTATCTCAAAGGCCGGAAAGGGTGCCGAGCTGGCATTCTACGGGGGCAGTTTTACGGCCATACATCCCTCTTTGATGAGATCGTACCTGGAGGCGGCATATCCATATGTCTCCGGGGGACTGATCGGGAGCATACGCATTTCCACACGTCCCGATGCAATAGATAACGAGATCCTGTGCCGGTTGCGGTATTACGGCGTTCGTACGATTGAACTCGGTGCACAGTCAATGGACGACCGGGTCCTGAAATTGTCCAAACGCGGTCATACCGCCGCAGACACCGAAAGGGCCGCAAAACTGATCCGCCGGATGGGCTTTTCCCTTATACTGCAGATGATGGTAGGCCTTCCGGGCGAAACTCCGGGATCTCCGATGACGACTGCTCACAGGATCGCTGATCTGGAGCCGGATGGGGTGAGGATATACCCGACCGCCGTTATCAGAGGGACAGAGCTGGAACAAATGTGGAAAAGCGGCGAGTATACGCCTCTTTCATTCGACCAGGCTGTTGAAATATGTGCGGACCTTGTCGGCTTTTTTGATTCAAAGGGGATATCGGTGCTGAGGGTCGGACTGAACCCTTCCGAAGACCTATCGGGAGAGATAGCGGCAGGAATTTACCATCCTGCTTTCGGGGATTATTGCAAATCAAGGCTGGTATACAGGGCAGCGAGGCAGCTGCTATCCGGCGTCATCGGCACCGGACGGATCAGGGACGGAGGGACCGCGTTGTTCGGTGTTGAGCGCAGGCATCTGTCATTATTCGTCGGGCAACACAGGCAGAACATAAATAAGCTGATGGAGGAGTTCGGGCTCGAGGGGATCAGCGTGTTTGACAGAGAAGCTTTGTCGGTGACGAATTATAAGAGGCGCGGGGGCTCAACCGGAAAAATATACTCATTTGCATCATCCGAAGGTTTTGATGAAATCCTGTCTGGCAAAGAAATGATACCGGCGAAAAAGTCGACGATAACCGCAGGTTCTCAAGTTTTGGTTGAATTCCTTGGGATTTACTGATAAAATTAAATGTCCGAATAATTACGTGGGGTGTATGTTTTGTATTTAAAATCGTTGGAGATGAGGGGTTTTAAGTCATTTCCCGATAAAACCGTCCTTACTTTCGGCAGGGGGATAGCCGCCATCGTAGGTCCCAACGGGAGCGGAAAATCGAATATAGCCGACGCGATCCGCTGGGTCCTTGGTGAACAGTCGTCAAAGGCGCTCCGCGGAGCAAAAATGGAAGACGTCATCTTCGGAGGTACGCAGAGCAGGGGTCCGGTCGGATACGCCGAAGTTTCGCTCATACTGGACAACAGCGACAGGACCCTTCCCATAGATGCGGCGGAAGTTATGGTCACAAGAAGGTACTTCCGCTCGGGAGAGAGTGAATACTACATAAACAAATCCTCCGTCAGGCTCAAGGATATACATGAGCTGTTCATGGATACTGGGCTTGGCAGGGACGGATATTCCATCATAGGTCAGGGCAGGATCGACGAGATACTGTCCGTCAAAAGCGTCGACAGAAGAGAGATTTTCGAAGAAGCGGCCGGAATATCAAAGTTCCGTTATCGCAAGGAGGAAGCCGAGAGGAAACTTGAAGCTACCGAAACCAATCTCATAAGGATAAATGACAAGATAAGCGAGCTTGAACTCAGCGTAGGACCGCTGAAAGAGCAAGCCGAAAAGGCGCAGAAGTATCTCAATTTGAGAGACGAGCTGCGCGTGCTTGAGGTGTCCGTGTGGCTTGCAAACCTCGAAAAAATCAAGGCAAACGCGCAGGAAGTGCGCCAAAATTATGACGAAGTGACAAAACAGCTTGAGGACGAGAAGTCACAGCTCGAAAACCTCTACCGCCTGTCTGAAGAGCTGTCTGAAAGGATGAGGACAAAAGACGCCGAGATCGAATCGGACAGGAACGAGCGCAGCCGGCTGGAAGAGGAACTGGCGGACGTAGAGAGTGAAATCGCGGTCCTTGTTTCCACAAAGGAAAACATTACTGAGAATATAAAACGCCTTGAAGAGGAAATCTCGGAGCAGGCGGGGCGCGCCGGCGATTTGGATGCACAGATCGAGAACGGCAACAGCCGGATCGTTCTCATAGAGAAACGCTTGCAGGAAATTGACCTGGAGATCCGGAAGCTCGAACAGGAAAGCCTGGAGGTCGCCGGCTCGGCGGACGAAATGGTCGACCGTTTGGATGCCCTCGGTGTAAGGGAAATAGCGGAGGAAAACGCCGCGAACCGTCTGCGGATGGAACTGAAGGCTCTTGAATCCACTTCGGCTGAGCTTGAGAGCCGCAGAGAAGAGCTTAACCGGGATCTGACCGGCAGGCGGGAGATGACGCGGGATCTGATAAAACAGAGAGAAGAGGCTGAAGCGATCCTTTCACAGGAGAAAGAAAAAGTCCAGTCGCTGGGCAACGTCATTTCCGGCTATGAGATGAGGCTGCAGAACAGGCAAAAGAAGTTCGAAGCAGCAAATAGGGAGTACAACAGGCTTGGCATGGAACTGCGTGCCAAGCAGGATCGCATAAAGCTGCTGTCGGACATGGAGCGCGAGTACGGCGGATATTCACACGCTGTCAAGCTTGTGATGCAAGCCAGTGAACGAGGCACTCTGAAAGGTATACGAGGCCCTTTATCAAGGCTTATAAAAGTCAGCGACGAACACGCCGTTGCCATTGAAACAGCGCTTGGTGCCGGCCTTCAGAATATAGTTGTCGAAAATGAGCAGGACGCCAAAGCCGCGATCAACATGCTGAAACGCAGTGACGGCGGACGGGCTACTTTCCTTCCCATATCCGCAATTCGCGGACGGAGGCTGGATACTGGGCTTGAAGGTGAAATGGGGTTCGTGGGCATCGCAAGCGACCTTGTCCACACTGAGGAAGATTATCGCGAAATAGTTGAAAATGCCCTGGGTCGAACCGCGATTGCGGACAACCTTGACAGTGCCATAGCCATAGCAAAAAAGCATGGTTACAGATTCAGGGTAGTAACACTGGACGGACAAGTCGTCAACGCCGGCGGTTCCATGACTGGCGGCAGCAATTCCAATAACACCGGTATCCTCATGCGTGCCAACGAGCTTGAGAGGCTGGAAAAGGAAATCGGATCGACTGAAGAGCAGTTCAGGCAGGCCGACCGCGCCCTGAAAGAAATCAAGAGGGAAGTCACCTCGGCGGAATATGAACTGGATGTCGCAAGAAATGAGCACCGCATGGCACAGGAAGGCGTCCTGAAAGCTGAAGGACAGTTGTCCGTCCTTACAAGCAGGATAGAAAACAGCCTGCAGATAGAAGAGGACATAAAACACCAGCTTGAAGTGATCGAAAACAGGCTGTCCGAAAATGAAAAAGCGGTAGCCGAACTGAAGGAACAAGTCGAAAGGCACGAGGAGAACAGAAAAAATCTCCTGGCACAAATAGAGCAGATCCGGATCGGGCAGGAAGAGCTGGAAAATACGAAGGGTGAGCTGACAAATAAAGCTGCCCGGCTCCGCGAAGAGAGAAGCGGTTACATCGGAGAACGGCATACCCTTCTGCAGAACATACAGGAACTGCAGAAGCTAAAGGAGCAGTTTTCGGCTGACAGCGAGAAACGCCAGTCCTTTATTGAAAGCTATAAGGAAAGGATAAGCGCCATTGAAGCCGAGATCGCCCAAAAAGGCTTGGAAGCTCAGAGACTGAAGGATGAATGCGACGCTGTGCGCACCCGGATAGTGGAGCTTTCAAATGCGAAGATGGAGATCGAGGCCGAACGAACGGATGTCGACAGGAAGGCAAAGGATAAAAATGAGGTCATCCTGCGACTGCAGCATGAACAGGGCCGTTTGGAGCAAAAAAAGAACGAGGCTGACATTTACGAACAGCAGATAATCGACAGGCTCTGGGAAACCTATGGCCTTACCAGGTCCGCCGCAAAGGCGATCGCCGTGGAAATTGGTTCAATGACCTCAACGAACAGGCGGATCTCAGAGCTGAAACGCGAAATGTCGGACCTGGGTGACGTCAATATCGGCGCTATCGAGGAATACAAGCGCATATCCGAGAGATACGAATACCTGACGTCCCAGCGCGACGACGTTGAAAAGGCAAAGGCAGAGCTGGTAAACATCATCAGCGACATAACGGCGCAGATGAAGGAAATCTTCGGCAAGAGGTTCAGGGAAATAAACGATAGTTTTTCCGAGACATTTACCGAAATCTTCGGCGGGGGGCGCGCGTGCCTGGAGCTTGAGGATGAAGACGATATACTCAACTGCGGTATCGAAATACGTGTGCAGCTCCCGGGCAAATCTCTCAAAACGATCTCACTGCTTTCCGGCGGAGAAAAATCATTTATAGCGATAGCACTGTACTTTGCGATCCTCAAGATCAGGCCCACGCCGTTCTGCGTCCTTGACGAGATCGACGCTTCGCTGGACGATGTAAATGTACTGCGGTTTGCAAGTTACATGCATAAACTGGTAGACAATACGCAGTTCATTTTGATAACCCATCGCCGGGGTACGATGGAGGAATGCGACATACTCTACGGCGTAACGATGGAGTCGACCGGGGAGTCGAAGATATTGGCTCTAAACATTCAGGACGTCGAAAAGGAATTGGGTATAAAGGCGATATGATCCTGATAACCTATTTATCAAACCAAAACATAATGAGGAGAAGGCTCCATGTCTTTCTTTGATAAAATAAAAAAGGGACTTGAAAAAACAAGGCAGGCAGTTACGGGACAGCTCGAACAGATTTTCAGCGATTTCCGGAAGGCTGACGAGGCTTTCTTTGAAGAGCTGGAGGAGACGCTGATACTGGGCGATATAGGCGTCGAAACATCACTTGAAACCGTAAAAAGGCTGAGGGAACAGACCAGGGAGAAAAAGCTCCGCGATCCCTCAGAGATCAGGCTTGCGCTTGAAGATATCCTTGTGAGCATTTTGCTCAATGACGGCAGCGAAAAAGCTGTTGAAAACGAGGCTCGTCATGTGCAGGGAAAAGACCCGATCAAGGTCGTCCTTGTCATAGGTGTGAACGGAGTCGGTAAGACTACCACCATCGGTAAACTGGCTGCAAGTCTGACAAGCCAGGGAAAGAAAGTGCTCCTTTGCGCTGCCGACACTTTCAGAGCAGCCGCGGCCGACCAGCTGGAGATCTGGGCAAAACGGGCAGACGCAGATCTTATACGCCAGAGCGAAGGAACCAATCCCGCGGCAGTCGTATTCGATGCCTGCGCGGCGGCTAAAGCCCGCGGCAGCGATTACCTGATTTGCGATACGGCGGGAAGGCTGCACAATAAGCAAAACCTGATGAATGAGCTTTCAAAGATAAGCCGGGTGATCGACAGGGAACTGCCGGATGCTGAGAGAGAAACACTGTTGGTGATCGACGCGACCACAGGTCAAAACGGCCTGATACAGGCCAAGCAGTTCAAAGATACAGTCGATGTGACGGGTATCGTCCTTACCAAACTTGACGGGACCGCTAAAGGCGGAATAGTTATAGCAATAGCGCACGAGCTTGGTATTCCGGTCCGCTATGTTGGAGTCGGAGAAGGGATAGATGACCTGATGCCGTTCAATGCGCGGGAGTTCGTACGCGCACTGCTTGGATGAGTCCACTCTCAGCTTTAGGGAAGAAAATTATATGAAAATGGTAGCTGCTACGAATAACAAAGGCAAGCTCGCCGAACTGGTCTCCATACTTTCAAATCTGGGCATAGAAGTTATAAGCCTTGACGAAGCGGGCTTTAACGAAGAAATCATCGAAAGCGGCAAAACTTTCGAGGAAAATGCACTCATCAAGGCTGAGACGGTTATGCGCAAAACCGGGCTTTCGGCGATAGGGGATGACTCCGGACTTGAGATAGACGCACTGAACGGTGAGCCCGGGATATATTCCGCCCGATACGCCGAACCGGGAAAGCGCAAGAAAACGGTTTTGGAAAAACTGCAGGGTGTGCCTGAAGAAAAGCGGACAGCCCGCTTTGTCTGTGCGATCGCATGTGTTCTGAGCAACGGAGAGAAAATAGTTACTAAAGGCACATGCGAGGGGATAATAATAAATGAATGCCGCGGTGAAGGCGGATTCGGATATGACCCCATATTTTACGTGCCGGAGTACAGCCAGACCTTTGCAGAGATGCCCCCGGAGCTCAAAAACAGCATATCGCACAGGGCAAAGGCGATCCGGCTGATGGTCGAAAAACTGAAAGGGAGACTGAATGATGCTGTCATCTAAAGATCGAGCAAAGCTGCGAGCCATGGCGAACAAAATCGATACGATCGTGATCATAGGCAAGGGCGGGATAACCGAAAACATCGTAAAACAGGCCGACGACGCGCTTAAAGCCCGGCAGCTCATCAAGGGAAGGGTACTTGAGACCGCTTTTATGACCGCGAGGGAAGCCGGCGAAGAACTGGCGGAGCTGACCGGGAGCGAGACGGTCCAGGTCATCGGCAGCCGATTTGTTCTTTACAGGCCTGACCCTGAGAATCCCTTGCTGAATTAGGTTTTTTTGATTCGGAAAGCTGACGGAGCGGTTTATACGCTTCGATCATATATTGATATCCATCGACTGTTTATAACCGGAAGGCTTGAAAAACATGGACACAGAAAAAAAGCGTATAGGATTGTTCGGAGGTTCGTTCAACCCGCCGCATAACGGGCATGTTGCAGCAGCGCAGTACGCTTTCAGAAGTCTGAAGCTGGACATGCTGCTGGTCATTCCGACATCGCTCCCTCCCCATAAGGACCTTGCAAAAGGTTCGCCTTCATCTGCCCACAGGTACAGGATGACAGAGCTTGCATTTGAAGGCATGGAGAATGTTGAAGTGCTGGACATAGAGCTTCGGAGGAGCGGCCGAAGCTACACCGCCGATACGCTTAAGGAAATCAGGAGGATCTACCCGCTGGCGGAAATTTTCCTGATCGTGGGCGCAGACATGTTCCTGACCATCCAGGACTGGTACAGGCCTGATGAAATATTCAGGACCTGCACGATTTGCGCACTCTGCAGACAGAGAGGGCAGCTGGCTGAACTGCTGGAACACAGGGATTTTCTGGCAGGTAAGTTCGGCGCCGATTGCATCGTCCTTGAAAACCGGGAGGTCGAAGTTTCGTCGACCGAAGTGAGAAAGGCGATCATGTCGAACGGAAATACGGACCTGATTCCGGATAAGGTAATGGAATATATCCGTGAAAACAGGCTTTATGGATGCAAAGGGAGTGACGGTCGGACAGGGGGTTCGGACGTAAAGCCTTTTCCTGAACATATAGATTTGAGTGATCCGAATTTATTGGATCAGTTCAGGCAAACAGATCTTTACCGGAAAGCGATTTCCTATGTCGATCCCGGGCGCAGGCCGCATGTAGACGGATGCATCATCGAGGCGGTCCGCCTTTCGAACCGCTGGGGAGAGGATCCTGCCAAAGCGGCAGTCGCGGCGCTCCTCCATGACGTGACGAAGTCGCTTGGCCGCGAGGAACAATTGAAACTGTTTGAAAAGTATGGTATAATACCCCGAACAGCGGATACTTTAGCTTTCGGACCTCTGCATGCGATAACCGGCGCTGAGTTTGCGCGTGAAAACTTTGGCGTGGACGGTGAAATAGAGTCCGCTATCAGGTACCACACTACCGGCAGAGCAGGAATGTCAAAGCTGGAGATGATAATATACCTTGCGGATTACATAGAGCCGACCAGAAGTTTTGACGGAGTGAAAGAGGTCAGGGACTTTGCTTACCAATGCCTTGAACTGGCAATGCTGACTGCATTGAGCAATACCATAATAGAGGTTTGCAGCAAGCGCATACCTCTTTCGCCTGATACGATCGAGGCATATAATCATTTTCTGATCATAACATCCGATTCAAGGTGAGTTCTCACGGTTGGAACAAAACTCTCACTGTCACAGTCCGTATAAAAAGATAAGATCTGGACATTTATGAAAAGATAGGAATGGATAAGCAATGCAAGCAAACAAATCCGGAAAAGCCGTCGCAAACGGCAGGAGAGCGGACGGATCGGTTCTCATAGGCAAAAGAAAAGCAGGCAGGAAATCTCCCGGCAAAGGCAGGACACAAACTGATCCCGGTATTTCCAACGGCGTGCGTAAAAAAAAGAAGAACGGTACGGCAAAACGCCGCAGGGCATTTGTGATCGCATTCTGGACGATCCTGATATTATTGGCGATGTTATATATCGCTTACAAGCTCATCGTAAGACCGCCTGAAATAACACCGGATACGACTCCGGACCCTACCGGGCAAACAGATATAGATGTCGAAGAACCCGATATCGATGATCCCACTGCCAAACCTGACGATACGGCAAAGCCGGATGACGGCAAACCGGTACTGGAGCGCAAGAAGGGTTTCTATACTTTCCTGATCATCGGCACCGACAAAGTGGGTGCCAATACGGACGTTTTGATGGTGGCATCGTTTGACACGGCAAACAAGCAGGCCCATGTGGTAAATATACCGAGAGATACGATCGTAAACGTATCTAGAAAGGTCAAGAAAATAAATGCCGCCTATGCTAACGGCGGGATCGACAACCTCAAAAAGGAAATTTCATCTCTGATCGGATTCAAGCCGGATTTCTACATGATGGTGGACCTGAAAGGGTTTGTAAACCTTGTGGATGCAATAGGCGGAGTCGAATTCTATGTCCCGGTCGACATGGATTATGACGACCCGACCCAGGACCTCCATATCCATTATAAAAAGGGACTTCAATTCCTTGACGGCAAGTCGGCCCTTGAAGTCGTGCGTTTCCGCCACAACAACGACGGCACAGGTTACCCCCGCGAAGATCTGGACAGGATACAGACTACACAGAAGCTCCTGACCGCGATCGCCAAGAAGATGATAAACGTGAAGACTCTGCTTAAGCTGGACGAGCTTGTTGATATTGCGGTGGACAACCTGAAGACCGATCTTGATGCAGGTGAAATACTCTGGCTGGCCAAGGAAGCTTTGGGTGTCGATACCGAAAACGGACTGCATTTCCATACTTACGCCGAACACAGCTGTATGTATAAAGGCCTGTCTTACGTATACGCCGAAGAGGATGAGGCGCTTGCCCTTATAAACTCTTCGATCAACCCATATACTACCGATATCACCGATCTGGATTTGATCAAACCCTAACAAATTGATTAGGACGGAGGTAATGCTTTGATGATGCAGTCCAGGGATCTTGCAAGGACTATTGCGCAGCTGCTGGACAATAAGAAGGGTATCGACATTGAGATCATAGAAATCGAAGAGCTGACGATAATTGCGGATTACTTCGTACTGTGTACGGGTACGTCGACCGTCCACCTGAGGGCATTGGCGGACGAAGTCGAATTGAAACTGAAGGAAGGCCAGTCACTTCCGCCGTTAAGGATCGAGGGCTATGATACGGGCAACTGGATCCTTATGGATTACGGCTCGGTAGTCGTGCACCTGTTTACCGAGGATACGCGCAAATACTATTCGCTCGAAAGGCTTTGGTCCGATGCGCCGAGGATAAATGCAGGCGGGACCGATCCAAGCATAAAATGATATAAAATCACTTTTCAAAAGTGTTGATAGATAGGAAGGTATCTCCATGAAATACGACTATCTGAAAATTGAAAAAAAGTGGCAGCAAAAATGGGATGAAGAGGCAGTCTACCGGTCCGAAAACGACAGCTCCAAACCGAAGTTCTATGCCCTGGTGGAGTTCCCGTACCCTTCGGGAGACGGCCTGCATGTCGGGCATGCAAGACCGTACACCGCCATGGACATCGTTGCAAGGAAGCGTCGCAGGGAGGGGTATAACGTCCTGTTCCCGATCGGATGGGATGCCTTTGGCCTTCCGACCGAAAACTATGCCATAAAGAACAAGGTCCATCCTGCCGAAGTTACAAAAAGGAACGTCGAAAGGTTCAAAAGCCAGTGCAAGCTTCTCGGGTACTCGTTTGACTGGGAAAGAGAGATCAACACCACCGATCCGGAGTATTACAAGTGGACCCAGTGGATCTTCTTGCAGCTCTTCAAGCACGGCCTGGCTTATAAGGCAAAAATGCCTGTAAACTGGTGCACGTCATGCAAGTGCGTACTGGCAAACGAAGAAGTGGTAGACGGGGTTTGCGAACGCTGCGGATCCGAAGTCGTGCGCAGGGAAAAGAGCCAGTGGATGCTGAAGATCACTGAATATGCACAAAAGCTGCTTGACGGTTTGGAAGAGGTCAACTATCCGGAACGTGTAAAGGCTCAGCAGAGAAACTGGATCGGCCGCTCCGAGGGTGCCGAAGTCGACTTCAAAACCGATGCGGGTGGTGTAATCAAAGTATTCACAACCCGTCCGGATACTCTTTTCGGAGCGACATATATGGTCCTTTCACCAGAACATCCGCTTATAGAGAAGTGGTCGGAAAAACTGAAAAACATAGACCAGGTACGGCAATATATTGAGCAGGCTGCCCTCAAATCGGAATTTGAACGCTCCGAGCTCAATAAGGAAAAGACAGGTGTACGCCTGGAAGGCGTAATGGCGATCAATCCTGTTAACGGCAAGTCGATACCTATATATATTTCCGACTATGTGCTGATGACATATGGTACAGGTGCCATAATGGCAGTACCGGGACATGATACTCGTGACTGGGAGTTTGCAAAGAAGTTTGACCTTCCTATAATAGAAGTCGTCTCTGGCGGCGACGTAACAAAAGAAGCCTATACCGACACCGAAACGGGAATAATGGTAAATTCCGGATTCCTTGACGGAATGGAGGTATCCCAGGCGAAGAAGGCCATAGTCGAATGGCTTGCCGAACGCGGCCTGGGAACACCGAAGATAAACTACAAACTGAGGGACTGGGTTTTCTCGCGCCAGCGTTACTGGGGAGAGCCGATCCCGATCATCAACTGCCCAAGCTGCGGGCATGTTCCGCTCAAGGAAAGCGAATTGCCGCTTATGCTCCCGGACGTCGAAAGTTACGAGCCGACTGATACAGGGGAGAGCCCGCTGTCAAAGATGCGTGACTGGGTCGAGGTAAAGTGCCCCGTCTGCGGCGGAGATGCAGAAAGGGAAACGGACACGATGCCCCAGTGGGCGGGTTCGAGCTGGTACTTCTTAAGATATACAGATCCTGGCAACGGCAGTGAGCTTGCATCACAGGACGCAATGAAATACTGGATACCGGTAGACTGGTATAACGGTGGTATGGAACATACCACGCTCCATCTCCTCTATTCGCGTTTTTGGCATCGCTTCCTGTATGACATAGGTGTTGTCCCGACTAAAGAGCCATATCTCAAACGAACGAGCCACGGTATGATCCTCGGCGAGAACGGCGAAAAGATGTCAAAGTCGCGCGGGAACGTCATCAACCCCAATGACATCGTCGACCAGTACGGCGCAGATACGATGCGTCTCTATATAATGTTTATTGGAGACTTTGAAAAGGCTGCGCCATGGTCATCGACGGCAGTCAAAGGATGCAGGCGCTTCCTTGACAGGGTATGGAACATGGCGGAGACATTGTCGCCGTCTGCCGAAGTTTCGCCGGCAAACGAAAGCGCTATACACAAAACGATCAAGAAAGTAACGGGCGACATTGAGGAACTGAAGTTCAATACGGCGATCGCCGCCCTGATGTCACTGCTCAACACCTTACAGGAAAACGGGGCGACGAGGGGAGACTTCGAAGTATTCCTCCACCTGTTGAACCCGTTTGCACCGCACATCACCGAAGAATTGTGGCATATGCTCGGAAATGATACGATGCTCTCGGTCGCCCCATGGCCAGCTTACGACGAAAGCAAGACCAAGGATGAGCGCATCACCGTTGCGATCCAGATAAACGGGAAATTCCGCTCCACTGTCGAGCTTGAAGCGGACAGCACCGACGAACAGATGGTCGAAGCGGCAAAGAACGAGGAAAAGGTGCGCAAGTTCATAGAGGGCAAGGAGATCGTAAAGACCATCGTCGTCAAAGGGAAGCTCGTCAATTTGATAGTCAAGTAAATTTTCTTGACAATCGTATATCACGATAGTATAATTAATGATACGATTTCGTACTCGGAGGGAGGGAAGGTAAAATGGCGGAAGTCCATGTGAAGGAAAATGAGTCCCTTGACAGTGCCTTGAAACGTTTTAAGCGTAGTTGCGCAAAGGCCGGCGTTCTTTCCGAGATTCGAAAGAGGGAGCACTATGAGAGCCCCAGCGTAAAGAGACGCAAAAAGTCAGAGGCTGCCAGAGCTAAGAAGAGAAGGTCCAAGTAGTATTCATTGAGGCTACGCCGCAAGCGTAGCCTCTTTTGAATATGTCAGCCTTTTGATATTTCATGCAACTGGTCGATGCAGTTTTTTGCGTCGCTATACAGTACGAAAGCTTCTTTGAACCTGGCCTGCCTTGCAGCGCCCAGCTTCTTGAGCATGCTCCTTTCGTCGTCATACATCACGAAGTGGCTCTGCCTGTTGTCATCACGGTATGTAAAGTAATATGAACACAGTTCATGCGAATAATAGGATATTGCGTTATACTTACGAAGCAGCTCCGCTATACTCGACCTAGGGATCCTGTCCTTGTCTCCGGACGGAGATGGCATGACGAAGTCGATGCAGACAGGGTCGTAAAACAGCGCTATGCGGTCAGGCGTATATTGATCTACCGCGCGGTTAAGATGATTCAGAAAGGATCCCCCGGTAACGTCGGTTGAGATCAGGACCTTTGATTTAGGTGCAATATTCTCATAGGACTCATGAACATATAATTGAATGCCACACTGTGAGAAGTATCCGTCCGCTTCATAAAGGAAGTTTTTCAGCATTTCATTTTCGCCGTTTTCAAAATCGCAAACCACTCCGGTGTAGCCGCGCAAATCACACTCCCGCTTGATGTCCCTTATAAGCATGGAAGAATAGAGTTCCGAGCTGTCGAGGCCGTAGTCGGAAAGAAGCATCAAACCGTTTCTGACATTGATGCCAATACCGCTGCGGTATAGTCGGAATTCTTTGCCTATCCGGTAAGCCATATGGCAAAGCGGGAACCCGGCTTGTGATGCGCTGGATGTTTCTGCCGGCGATATGCATAAGTAGACTGTCAGTTCTTCCATGAACACACCCGTCCCCCGTTCACAATACGATTTAGAGTTCTCTCTTATATGCTATATACTTGTACGTTTTGATGTTTGCTGATATACTTAATAGCATATGATTTCGCCACTGCTATTTATATTTAATAATATGAGTTCTGCGTACTTAACATGACATACAATGTAATGGCAAACATTAAAAGACAATATTTGCGAACGGAGGATCTGTTTTGTCTGCAACAGCAAATAAAACGCCTGTTCATTCGCTGATGGCATGCTTATTGCCGGACGCGGTGTTTGATAAAGTGACCGATATAAAGGCAGACTGGCTTATCGACCAGGAGATCATCGGGGTCGCCCTGGACGTTGACAATACGATCGCGAAATATTCCGAATCGCTCCCGGCCCCCGAAATCGTCAGGTGGATGGAGAGTCTGCGCAATGCCGGCATCAGGACGGTGATCGTTTCGAACAGCCGGAAGGAGAACAGGGTGCCGGATATAAGCCGGGCGCTTGGTTTGCCTTATATCGTAAAGGCGGGAAAACCGAGCAGGAAGGGATTTCTGAGGGCCGCCGAGATAATAGGCACGGAACCAGAGCACATAGCCGCCATAGGCGATCAGATTTTCACCGATGTCCTGGGCGCCAAGAGGGCCGGCTGCAAAGCATATATCGTGTATCCGAGGGGCATCAATGAGAGCCCATGGTTTTCCGTCAGACGGTGGATAGAAACTCCGTTTATACGGATCGCCTCCAAATCAATGAAAGGAGAGACCCGATGAGGGCTCTGTTCGGACCGGCGGGGAATCCCGATATTTTCATAGAAACTGTAGGCAATTCATCGGTCAGGATGCCGGCCTGGCTTAGCGGGATAGGTTTGGACGCATACGAGTACCAGTGCGGGAATGGTGTCCGCATCGGTCAGGCGACGGCGGAGGAAATCGGTTCCCAGGCCAGCACGCACGGAATTTCGATATCGCTTCATGCGCCATACTATATCAGCCTATCCAACCCCGATAACCTGGAAAAAAACATCAATTATGTGCTTCAATGCTGCAAGGCCATAAGGCATATGGGCGGGACCAGGATCGTGCTCCATTCGGGATCGGCAGCCGGCAAGCCGAGAGAAGAAGCGCTGATGCAGTCACAGAAGGCGCTGGGAATCATTCTGAAGGAAATGGACGATGCCGGTTACGGCGATCTGGTCCTTTGCCCCGAAACGATGGGGAAAATAAATCAGCTCGGCGACCTGGAGGAAGTGCTTTTTCTCTGCTCGGTCGACGAACGGCTCATACCCTGCATCGATTTCGGGCACTTATATGCCAGGACACTTGGAGAGCTGGACGGCTATGAAAAAACGGCAGCACTGTTCGACAGGATGGAGGATGTCCTGGGTTTTGAGCGCACGGCGGTTTTTCATTCTCACTTTTCGAAGATCGAGTATTCGAAGGGCGGAGAAAAGAGGCATCTCACGTTCGGACAGACGGACTTCGGCCCTGACTTTCGCCCGATAGCACGGCTGGTCGCAGAGCGGGGCTATTCACCGGTTTTCATATGCGAGTCCGCAGGGACACAATCAATGGACGCTCTCGAAATGAAAAGGGTATATTTTGACGAACTCAGGCAGGTTTCGACCGTTTCCGAAGCAAAAAACCGGAATTAAGTATTTTTCGGCATTATAATAAATATTACTTAAACAAGATGATCAATATACTTTAACAAGATGGTCTAAATTTGAGGAAAGGATAAATGGAAATGAACAATTCAAAAAAGTTGGCTGGTCTTCTTGACAAGCGCGGCATCGATGCATTGCTGGTGACATCTCCTGAAAACAGGTTTTATGCGACCGGGTTTCAATCGTCCGCCGGCGTGGCAGTCATAACGAAGGAAGCAAATTACTTCTTCACCGATTTTCGTTATTTCGAGGCTGCCCAGGAGATCGAGGGATTTGAAAAGATAATGGTTGGCAGGGACAGAAATTATAACTCCCTTATAAATAAAGTGATTGAAGAGCATAATATTAAGCGGATCGGCTTTGAGGATGCCAGGACCAGCGTTTCGGCTCATAGGGACCTTGAACGGGAAATAAACGCCGAACTGGTTGGTGTGGGCGACGCGATCCTGATGGTGCGCTCATCCAAGGAACCGTGGGAACAGGAGAGGATGCGCAAAGCCCAGAAGATCGCGGAGATGGCATTTGAGGAAGTACTGGGGCTGATCAGACCGGGAGTCACCGAGAAGGAGATCGCCGCGGAGATTGTCTACCGGATGCTCAGACACGGAGCGGATGATACTTCTTTTGACCCGATAGTCGTATCAGGGAAGAATTCATCAAAACCGCACGGTGTCCCCAGTGACAAGAAGATAGAATATGGTGACTTTGTCACTATGGACTTCGGTTGTGTCTACATGGGGTACTGTTCAGACATGACACGTACCGTTGCGGTAGGCAGCGCTTCTGACAAGATGCGGGAGATATACAGTATCGTCCTGAGGGCGCAGCAGGCGGGCATTGTAGCCGCCAGGGCGGGCGTTCCCGGGCGCGTCGTTGACGGCGCTGCACGCAAGGTCATTGACGATGCAGGCTACGGTGATTGCTTCGGACACGGTTTTGGACACAGTCTCGGGATAGAAATCCATGAACCTCCCAGTGCCTCGGCAACAGACGACAAAGTATTGCCGGTGGGAGCTGTCATATCGGCGGAACCAGGGATCTATCTGCCGGGAGAATTCGGCGTCCGTATCGAAGACGTCCTCATACTGAAAGAAGACGGGTGCGAGAATATCACCTCGGCGAAAAAAGAGCTTATTATTCTATAAAAAATATTGCATATATTTGTATTTTAATGTAAAATGTTGAGGTTAAGTTTGATATCTATTGAGCTCATGGGAGGTTAATATGGTTTCAGCCGGAGAATTTAGGAACGGTTTAACATTTGAGTTGGACGGCCAGGTCATGCAGGTCGTAGAGTTCCAGCATGTCAAGCCCGGAAAGGGTGCGGCCTTTGTCAGAACGAAGCTGAGGAATGTCGTCAACGGCGGCGTAGTGGAGAAGACTTTCAGCCCTACAGAGCGCTTCCCGACCGCATTCATCGAGCGCAAAGAGATGCAGTACCTGTATAACGACGAAGATCTCTACTACTTCATGGACAACGAGACCTATGAGCAGATCCCCATAAACAAGGACAAACTCGACGACAATTTCAAGTTCGTCAAGGAAAACGAAACCGTTAAGGTCCTCTCCTATAAGGGCAATGTTTTCGGAGTGGAGCCCCCTCTGTTCGTTGACCTTGAGGTGGTCGACACCGAGCCCGGCGTAAGGGGAGATACGGCAACCAACGTAACGAAGCCGGCAACCCTGGAAACCGGCGCAGTTATCAAAGTGCCGATCTTTATCAACACCGGTGACGTTATCAGGATCGATACCCGTACCGGCGAATACCTTGAACGGGCAAAATAAATATTGGATTGGAGACTGACATGGACGTAAAAGAAAGAGCCTCTTATTTGAAAGGTTTGGCAGAAGGAATAAGCCTGGACGAAAGCAAACCGGAGCATAAGCTCATTGCTTCGTTGATAGACGCTATCGGAGAGATATCCGAGGAGCTGCAGAGCATTCGCAGCCAAATGGACGAGATCGAACAGGATCTGGAGCTGCTGGATAACGAAGTCGCGCTCATATCGGATGACATAGAAGACATTTTGTCTGATGACTACGATAATGACGACGATGATGACGAGTGTGAGGACGGCTGCTGCTGCGGCAGCGACGCGTTCGAGACCCTTGAACTGGACTGCCCTGCATGCGGTGAGCCGATCCGCATAGACGAGGATATGTTCGCCAGCGGACGCTTCTCATGCCCTCACTGCAACGAATCGCTCGAAATAGATATGGGCGACGAAGACGAATGTTGCTGTGATGACGAGGACGACGGCGAAGACGACTGAAGATCGATGGCGTTGAAGTACCGTTACATTCACAGCATCAAAACTACTGTTTGACAAAAAACGATTCTCTGAGGAGGTAAACCTGGAGGATCGTTTTTTTCATGCATGATTTGCTCCTGCATGATATGCCTGTTTTCAATATGCTTCGGGCATTTTCAGACTGCTGCATATTTGAAAAAAGACGGACGCGTGATCCCGACCATCGTAGACCGGTATGAACGTGCCCGTCTCATGCAGCTTCATGTTCAGTTTGCGTAATAATTTATCAAACAGCCCGCAAGGATAATATCCCTTTCTTCCTTTGTGATACCGGGCAGTTTCAGTGTGATCTCCGTTATCCTGTCCCCCTGGATGAGCTGCGCCGGTATTTCTGTTTCTCCGTCGATCAGGGCTTTACGTATGTTCGGGACAGCGATCTTGTCGCCCGGGGCGATGCCATAAGTGCCTGCATCGTCAAGCGTGAACGGGAGCATGCCCCAATTTATCACATTTGAGCGGTAACGCTTCGTCGCATAGTCCTGAACGATGTTCGCAACACCTCCGAGGACCCTTTGGCACGACGCTGCCTGCTCTCGCGCGGAGCCGTCACCGGGCTTGAGGGCAAATACCGCGGAGCCTATTCCCCATGTCCTGTAATCACGATCTCCAAGGTATTCTGACAAGGATTCGGATAACTTGGCCCGGGAGGTAGCCTCCAGTTCTGACGACAGACAGTTCCTTCTCTCGATTTCCAGAGCACGTATCTCTCCGGCCCTCTCCACATACTTCGGATCCTTTCGCGACAGCGCATAAGAAGCCAGTTTTATGGGATTTGAACGGTATGATGACGTCTCGCCGGAAGGTATCAGTTCATCCGTTGTCGTTACGGGGTCATAGATAGCTGAAGCGATACCGATGAGCAGGTTCTCGGGCAGAGGTATTTGCTCGGGCCAGTCGGCGATGTTCGGACCGAAAACAAGTTTGGTGTCCGGTTTCGGGTTGCCGTAACCGAAATAGACGCGGTTTCTGTACGGAGCATCGTTGAAGGAGTAGTCTGTTTCAACTGTGTCCTGAGGAGGACTATCCAGCTCGGTCGCCGCAGTAAGCACTCCTCCGTTCAATGCAGTCGCGGCTATTGACCTGGCATCCATGAGGGCGACGTAAGATATTTGACCCTCGGACGGCTTTGAACCCTCCCTGTTGGGGAAGTTCCTTGTAGCATGGCGGACAGAAAAGCCTCCGTTGCCGGGGATGTCGCCGGCACCAAAGCAGGGACCGCAGAAGGCAGAGCGGATCACTGCGCCGGAGTTCATCAATGTCGTCAGGGTGCCGTTTTCTGTAAGCTTTATCATCATTGGCTGGCTTGCGGGATAGACAGACAGGGAAAAGCCGTCGCTTCCTATGGATGACCCGCCAAGTATTTCCGCCATTCGGATGATATTTTGATACAGACCTCCCGAACACCCTCCGACAAATGCCTGGTCAACCACAAACCTGCCGTCGCGGATCTTTGAGCGCAGCGATTCTACAGGAGACTTAAGATTCAGCAGTTTCGCCGCGTCCTCATCGACTGCCGCAAGGATGTCTTCCATGTTTTCCTTGAACTCCCGTATCGTGTAGCAATTAGACGGATGGAACGGGAGGGCGATCATTGGCTCTATCTTGTCAAGCTCGACAACGATAGCCCCGTCGTAGCAGGCACCTTCCGAAGGATTGAGTTCGGCATACTCCCCGGACCTGCCGTGTATCTCAAGGAAGTCGCGTACATGCCTGTCAGTGCGCCACACCGAACTCAGACAAGCGGACTCGGTAGTCATAACGTCTATACCAAACCTGTAGTCCATCGATAAATTGGACACTCCGGGGCCTATGAACTCAAGTACCTTGTTCTTGACAAACTCATTTTTGAACGTCGCGTGTATGATGGCAAGCGCTACGTCCTGGGGTCCGACACCGGGTCTGGGTCTGCCTTCGAGCCATACCGCGATGACCTCGGGATACTTTATGTCATATGTACGTCCCAGCAACTGTTTTACAAGCTCGGGTCCGCCCTCGCCGACGGAGAGGGTACCTGCAGGGCCGTACCTCGTGTGGCTGTCGGAAGCGAGTATCATCTTGCCCGGAGAGGCATAGCGTTCACGCATATATTGATGGATAACGGCCAAATGCGCGGGTACGAATTCACCGCCGTATTTCTTTGCCGCGGAAAGGCCGTAGAGATGGTCGTCTTCGTTTATTGTTCCGCCGACCGCACACAGACTGTTGTGGCAGTTTGTCAGCACGTAGGGGATGGGAAAGCTTTTAAGACCGCTGGCCCGCGCTGTTTGGATTATACCGACGTAAGTTATATCATGTGAAGCCATCGAGTCAAAGCGCAGACGCAGGTTTTCCATGCTGCCGGATATATTATGCGATGAGAGTATCGAGTAAGTGATCGTTGCGGATCTGCCGGCGATCGTATCCGAATACGACTGGAACAACGCGGGTTCCAACTTACCGTTACTTAGCTGCACCTTGTTTTGGATTATCTTAACCAACAGGTATCCTCCTCAATTATAAATATGAAATTCGACAGACTGTCAAATATGCGGTCAAATCATCGATTTATTATATCATCACATTAACACAACGGTCAAGGCAGGGAGAGTTTCCGGTTTTTTTCTATATAATAAACAAGAAATCCGGCGATCAGGATCATTGCTGCAAGCATAAACACGGCTCCGGTTTTGATGCCGATCCCGCCGCCGTAGAAATAGGCGTGGTACCCTGTCCAGGAACCAAGCTGGACGAGTATAGTCGCAGGGATCAGCCATGGACATACAGCAGCCGACAAGACCGTAAGGATGTCAGATAAGTAAAAGTACCTCTCATGCATCGAGGGAAGGAAAAAAGGTATCGCAAGTGAAATCAGTGTCGCTGAGATAACAATGGTCCTTAAGGTCAGGGCTTCCCTGCGAATGATCAAATATGCCAGCAAGCCGGCCAGAAAGACGAATGCGGCTGCGATCCCCAGAAACGAATTGACAGCGGAATAGACCGCCTTGTCAAACAGCGCATAAACAGAGGGAGCGTTCAGCGTCAGGTGTTTGCTGTACAAGCCGACCTGGTTGGTATATATCAAAACCGCATCTTCAATTGGCCTGCCCATAAGTGCGGCAGGAGCGAATAGGATGAAGTATACGAGCGGGAAGGCGAGAAGGTGACGTATCCTTACCTTTCCGGTAAACAGGAAGACCGCGTATACCGGCAGCAGGAATATGATCTGGAGTTTGAATGAAAATGCTGCGGCAGCCATGCAAACCGACAAAACAGGCCTGTCCGTCAATGCAAAATACAGGGCAAGGAGTCCGAAAGCCGTATATATCGAGTCGCACTGCCCCCACATTGAAGAGTTGACGATAACGGTCGGAAGCATAAGGGCCGCGAAGAATGCAGCGAGCCCCAGATCGTTCCTTTTTGTGACAAAAGTTGTGATCTTAAATGCCGCAAATGCCATGACCATATCGAACAGTATCGAAAGGCCCTTGATCAGATAGAGGTCGTTTATCGGAATATATGAAAACAGTGCCAGAAAATACAGGTAGGGGACATTATAATCCCCGATCCTTTTGCCGATCGCCGCAAATCCTCCGTTCCGGCGGAAAAACTCGACCCAGTTCTTCAAAAAATAATTATAGTCATTTGACTTATGGTCGAGAAACTTATATCGTATTGCCAGCGATGCCAATAATACGATGATAGCAATTGTTACCAGGTGCGATCGCTTTAACGGACCGTATGAACCTGGCCGTTTTTTGCCATAATGATTGAGGAATGCGCTACTATCAGGATGATTCAAATCGATCTTTCCCTTCATTTTCCGGTTCTTCTGGCATTATACACCGCATGTCGGATTTTAACCTTTTGACCCCAATTATATACGAGTTGAACGGACAGCGCAATCGATATTACCTGTCTTAGATGAGTTTTGCTCTTTTAATCGACATGTATTTGTGATATACTATCAACAAATTACATAATATGCAATACGACCCGGTCTAACTATTCGCAATCGTTTAGCAATGGGGGTTTACATGGATAAGGAATACAGAAATCGCCGGGAAAGCAGGAACAACGAACCGCAGGCAGAAGCAGACGGCATAGTTGAAGGGCGCAATCCTGTAATGGAAGCGCTCAAAGCAGGCCGCAAGATAGACAAGCTCTTCATCCTGGAGGGGGCTCGCGGCGAGTCGATCCAGGAGATAGTCAGAAGGGCTAAGCAGGCCGGCGCCGTGATCGTTGAGACTGACCGCAAAAGGCTCGATGCGATGAGCATAACCAGGGCGCACCAAGGTGTGATCGCATTCATTCCTGTCAGGGAGTACTCGACGATCGAGGAAGTGCTCGAGGAAGCCAATGAAAAAGGAAAGGCCCCGCTGCTTGTTGTGTGCGACCATATAGAAGACCCCAACAACCTCGGTGCCATAATTCGTACTGCCGAAGCGTCCGGTGCCGATGCGGTGGTGATACCCAAGCGCAGGTCAGCGGGGCTTACGGCGACCGTATCAAAGGCTTCGGCCGGGGCATTGGAACATATGAAGGTAATCAAGGTCAGCAACATCGCCAATTTTCTGAGGGAGATCAAGAAATACGGTATTTGGGTATTCGGAATGACTATGGAAGGCAGCAAGCTGATCTATGAGGCGGACTTCAAGCTTCCTTCAGCTGTTGTTGTCGGCTCAGAAGGAAAAGGTATAAGCAATACTGTTTTGGATGAGTGCGATTTTCTGATATCTATTCCCATGAAAGGAGCTGTCTCGTCGCTAAATGCATCCGCCGCTGCGGCAGTGGTTTTGTATGAAGCGGTAAGGCAGCGCATGGAAGTTTGATAAGGGGATCGGCGGACACTGCAACGTATAAAATTTCAACGATGGGTGAGACGGATGTCTGAGTATAACAAGGACCATCTGGTCGATAGCGAGCGCATGCTCTCCGGCGAAACAGACGAAACGTCGGACAGGCAAAAGCCGGAAGCGGCGGAGAAGGCGGGCGGTCTGCCCCCGGCTCATCGATACGGGATGATTTGAACGGTAATGGATCGGTCGATTCGACGGACATGTTGATCGATGAGATATTGAGGGAGTTTGCAACCGATCGCAGGAGAAAGAGAGCAGGGGACGAAGAGCTCGACGATGAAGTGGCAAAGATCCTGATGGCTGTTCAGTCAAGCCTGGATCTGGAGAAGACACTCGAGGAAGCTTCCAAGGGTTCGATCGCTGAAGATCAGCATGGGGACCTTGATTTACATAATATACAGGACGCTTATCATCGGGGCCCGAAACAGGATGAACGCCCTTCTGCTGACGGCATCGCCAGGAATGACGGGCCTGTTTCCGATCCCGCAAACCTGAAAAACGAAAAGAGATCCGAGGACAGGTCAGCTCCTTCGCAAAAGGTAAAAGTCATTACGGAAAATGACGAAAGTCCAATATTCGGAGACAATTTTGCAAAGTACTTCGGACCAAAAGCCGGCCTTGCCGCGGAGATCGAGATAGATGAAGCCGAAGAAGAGCTGCTTGAAGAGGAGGATAAAAAGCGCCGAAAGCTGTTCGGCAGGAAGAGACGTTCAAAGAAACAGAAGGATGAGATGCAGGAATCGTCGTCCCAGACTTTCTCCGACGGGCAGGATGCCGTAGAAGATCATTCGGAAGAACTGATCGGATCTTCTGATGATGACGCTGCCCGGGATGACGGTGAAGAAACCAGGAAGACGTCAAGGTCATGGAAGAGGAAGAAGATCCGGGAATATGATGACCGGATAGATACCGGTGATGAAGATGATGATTACCGGGAACCTGAGCAGGAACCGGAGGAGATAACGGATCAGAATCCGGGCGAAGCCGCAAAAGCGCTGATCGAAGACATGGGGCTTATTCGGCTTAGATTGCTTGCAGGTGCTTTGTTCTGCGCTGTACTGCTGTATATAAACATCGCTCAGAAAGTCGGTTTGTATTTGCCAAAGTCACTTACATATGTTAGAAACCCGCACATATACCTGTTTGCCAACGCATGCCTGCTGATCCTGATAATGCTGATGTGCGTCAAAACTGTGGCCTTCGGCTTGCGTGACTTTATATTCCTGAAGCCTAACATGGAAACGATCGTAACACTTTCCTGCTTCATGTCACTGATACATACGATAAGCATCCTGATCATGCCTCAGTGGGAAGGATATTTTCCATACAGTGCTGTCAGCGGGACATCACTGATGTTTGCCGAGTACTATCGGTATAAATCCCAATCTGCGCGCGTGCGCACTTACAAGACGGTATCCGCAATGTCCAGGCCGTATGTCGTAACATACGAGAAGGCAGCGTACTTCGGTGAAGATGCCGTCGTTAAATATAAGACAGCTCAGCCGCAATACTTCGTCCATCAGACCGAGAGGCAGGACCTGGCAAGAAAAGTGTGGTCCTACGCCGCTCCGCTTGTCATAGTGGTCGCTATAGTAAGTTCTTTGGTATCGACCGTCGGAAAAGGCCAGCCGCATCGCCTGATCTGGTCACTTTCTGCCATGATGGCGGCGGCAAGTCCCTTCTCGCTTTGCCTCTCGTACAATCTGCCGTTTTACAAGGCCGCACGGCACCTGGGCCTGACTGGTCATTCGATCGCCGGCTGGAGTGCGGCAGAGGGGCTGTCGTCGGTGGACAACGTCATCATTTCGGACACGGACCTCTTCCCGCCGGGAAGCATCGTACTGAACGGGCTGAAGATATACGGCGGGTACGCCGTCGACAAGGTCATCTCATATTCCGCAAGCCTCATTGCGGCCTCGGGGGCGGGTACTACAAAGCCGTTTCTCGATTTACTGCATGACCAGGCTTCATCCCTGCAGAAGGTGGTCGCCTTCAAGTTCTATGAGAACGGAGGGATAGGCGGCGAGATCAACGGTGAAAGCGTTATTGCGGGCAACGCTTCGTTCATGCTGCGCACAGGTATTCGGATCCCGCAGGACGTAAGCCTGAAGCATGCGATATACATTGCAATAAATCATGAGCTTGCGGGTATATTTGCCGTCAATTACAACGTCAACCCGGCAATAAAGAAAGCGATCAAAACATTGACGAACAACGGCCTCAATCCGGTGCTTGCGATCCGCGATTTCAACATAACGCCGTCCATGATAGAATCCAAGTTCAATATATCGAGCGACACCGCTGACTACCCGCCGATCGGAGACCGCCTCGCCCTTTCCAACCCGGACCGGATTTTTACCGCAAGGCCGCTGGCCACCATAGGCAGGGAAGGCCTGAACCATTACGCCGAATGCGTTGTATGTGCGAGGAACTTAAGAAAAGCCACCCGCACATGTATCGCGATAACGCTTGCCAGCATAGCGGTCGGAATGCTTTTGATGTTTTATTTGATGTATACATTTGCCCCTGTCCAGGCATCTCCCTTCAATCTGCTGCTCTACATGGCATTTTGGTTCATTCCTAACCTGCTGGCAGCAGGATGGGTACGAAAGTAAGCTGTTTTCACTGTATAAAGATCAAAACGCTCTGCCATACAGTAAACTGTACCTTTTCAGCATATAAGTGTACAGTTTAGCGAGTGGCAAGAGCGTTTTTGGCAAGAGCGTTTTTTGTCCTTGACATGAAAGTCTGCTTATTCCTGAATAAGTCCCACTCCGGCTGCGTTAAGTTACGAGATAACGGATTAGTGCCAACACAGCAAGGTGTGCAGGGTAGTATATGTAAAAAAAGTAACGTACGTCCCTGCCCCTCCTTTGGTTGTATAATGATAGCAAAGGCAATGCGGCGATCGTTCCCGCGTTTACGAAATAATCGTATCTTCCGCCCGGGATCGAGATCGCAGCACTTACCGCAAGCTGTAGCATTACGACAACACAGAAAGCGAGCGCCTGCCTCCTGAAATTAACACGGTATCTGTAAAATACATATACGAACAAAACTCCGAAAAGTGACCAGTCGCAAAAAACAGAGAACAACAGGAGCGAAAACGTAAGCAGCAGCCTTAACGCATTGGACATGATGCTTGCTTCAATAGCAAGCAGCAAAACTGAAATTGCCAAGGTGAACATCACGTTTAAGTTTGCAGTACCGAATGCTAGCATGTAGGGGACTTGGGAGATGAAAGCAAAAACGAGCAGTCTTAGCAGGTACTTCTTAACGCTTCGCGTATAATGGTATCCTTCCGCTACCAGATATGCCATGATCGGCATTGTCAGACGCCCTATCAGGCGCATCCAGATCTCCGACGGGAAAAACACCGCAGAGATGTGATCGATCGTCATCGCCGCGACAGCGATGAGCTTCAGGGAGAATCCGTCCAGTTTGTATTTCACATCATTCACCTTCATACGACTTGGTATGTCGAACTGCCATTGAAGTGCATGTGGATATGCATAATTACTGATACTTGCTGTGCAGCTCACAGTATGCCAGTTCAAATTCGTCGGGCGTCAATATTTCGGCAAGCTCAAGCAATGCAGAATCAAAGCCGCTTCCTATCACGACTTCCTGGGTCAGGTTGTACCTTACTTTATCGGCAGGGAGAGAGATGGTTACGTCAGTTCCCTGTCCTTCCCTTGTTGCAAGCATGGCATTCCCGCCGTGGAGCAGCGCTATTTTGCGCACCAGCGCCAAACCCAATCCATACCCGCCGGACATCCTCGGGAACCGGTATATTTCATATGACTTGAATGCGTCTGCTATTTCGGACTGATCCATGCCGCTGCCGTTGTCCGAGACTGTGATAAAGCATTGCTCCGAAGAAAAGCGCAGGCTGACGACGATCATATTGCCGTCCCTTGTATATTTTGCGGAGTTGCAAATCAGGTTCATGACGGCCCGGCGGATCAGATATGGGTCAGCGGATATTATAAGAGACTGCTGATGCGAGTCGAACCTTATCCGGATCCCTTTGATCGCCAATATCGGACGGACAGATTCAACTATTTCCTGACAGAGAGAGACGATGTCCGTATTCAGGAAGAACAGCATGGGCGTTTCGGAATTCAGACGGATGAAGTCTGCGAAGTTGCTCAACAGCCTGATTATCTGGTATCCGCATTTCGTTATTGCCGGCGGGATCAACTTGATATTATACAATATTGGCGCTATCTGACGGCGGAGTTCGGTGACAAAGCCCAGCAGGGAAGCGGAAGAAAAGGCCTGTTCCGGCGCATTGCTTTTTTCGGGCAACGGTGAAAAAATATACAGTGTAGGTGTCCCGAAGAAAACATTCAGTGAACACCGCTTGTCGAGGAAGTCGCAATCGGGCACTGACAAGGAATCTCCCGGTCCGGCCGTATTGGATGGGATCCCGGAAGTCAGTGCAATTATGTTCTTTCCGATTATATCACAAATCGGCTTACCCGACACATTGATTCCGATCATATCTGAAGCTGCCCTGTTTACAAAAACGATCTCATTGTCGACCGTGGCAAGCACATAATCACTCGTAGCGTTGTAACCTTCCAGCAGATGCCTGATATGTGGTAATTGCATAAACCCTCCGGAGCTCAACAGGCTCATATGTTTTGTTTCTACTATAGTATATTCAGTTGTGTGAAAACGATCAGGTCATAAGTTTATGCAAAGTTCGTCATTCAATGCAATTCATATAAAAAACACACCTGAATAGGCGGAGATTATCAGTAGATTAACAAAAGATTAACAAACTAGAAAAATATACTTGTAACCGTTTCTGCGCTGGTATATAATAACTTAAGAAATATTGTGAACAATAAAAATTATTTATTGCAGATATTTCAAGAAACAGGAGGAATTTTTGATTATGAGCATCAAAGTAGGTATCAACGGTTTTGGCCGCATCGGCCGTCTTGTGTTCCGTGCAGGTCTGAAAAACCCGAACGTCGAGTTTGTCGGGATCAACGACCCCTTCATAACCCCGGACTATATGGCATACATGCTCAAGTATGACACCATCCACGGCAAATTTGACGGCGAAGTTTCCTACACCGACGACGCTATAGTCGTAAACGGAAAAGAAGTCAAGGTTTTCGGCTGCAAGGATCCTAAGGATATTCCGTGGGGCAAGGTCGGAGCCGAGTATATAGTTGAGTCCACCGGCGTATTCCTCACAAAGGAAAAGGCACAGGGACACATTGATGCGGGTGCGAAGAAGGTCGTCATGAGCGCTCCTTCAAAGGACGACACCCCGATGTTCGTAATGGGCGTAAACCACAACACTTACACAAGCGACATGACATTCGTATCCAATGCTTCGTGCACAACGAACTGCCTTGCTCCTCTCGCCAAGGTCATTCACGAGAACTTTGGCATTAAGGACGGCCTTATGACAACTGTACACTCAGTCACAGCTACCCAGAAGACAGTTGACGGTCCTTCCGCAAAAGACTGGAGAGGCGGACGTGCAGCTTCCTACAACATCATTCCTTCCTCCACCGGTGCCGCGAAGGCTGTCGGTAAGGTCATCCCGGCTCTCAACGGCAAGCTGACCGGTATGTCGATGCGTGTTCCCACACTCGACGTATCCGTCGTCGACCTGACTGTAAACCTTGAGAAGCCCGCTACCTATAAGGAAATCTGCGAAGCCGTCAAGAAGGCTGCCGAAGGCGAAATGAAGGGCATCATCGGCTACACCGAAGACGATGTCGTTTCTTCCGACTTCATCGGCGAGACCCGCACCTGCGTATTCGACGCAAAGGCCGGTATTGCTTTGACCGACACCTTTGTAAAGCTCGTCGCATGGTACGACAACGAGATGGGCTATTCGACCAAGCTCGTTGACCTCATTTGCCATATGGCTTCAGTTGACAACAAGTAATTCGTGCAGAAAAGTATAGTCTGAATATATGAGCAAAGCTCCGGGTTCCCGGAGCTTTGCGTCTTTCTGGAAGGTATTTGCCGGATAATGACAAGACAAGATAAGAAAAGACTGATAAGATATGATAAGACTAGACAAAGTAAGACAAGATGAGATATAAGATATAAGATATAGGATATAAGATATAAGATAAGCGGAGGTCTTTGGTTCGATATATTCGTCATGCTGATGTTTACAATTTAGACTAATGCTTACCAAGATCAAATTATGGACATAACAAAACAGGCACGGTTTTCCGTGTCTGTAATGGCATTAGATATTAGTTACAAGAGTTACACCAGGTTCAACAAGAGGGTCAGAAGGATGAAGCCAATGGCTACCCAGGTGGTCGCCTTGGCAATACGGGCATCCAGGGTCTTGGCCTTGTTCCTTGAGACAAAAGATTCCGACCCGCCGGAGATGGCGCCCGAAAGCCCCGAACGTTTTCCGGACTGCAGAAGAACAGTGACAATCAGCAGCAAACAGGATAAAACCTGTACGACAGTCAATATCGTTTTGAACAAAAATTACACCTCCAAAATTTTCAGCTCCGGGTGTTGTTGAGAATCAAACCAAACCTAGCGTATCATACCACAGAATAAGAAAAATATCAAGAATTATTTGGTGTTTAGTGTACCGGAGGCTGCAGCCTTAAGGTAAGCGGTAATAAAACCGTCAAGGTCGCCGTCCATTACAGCGTTGATGTTACCCGATTCATAACCTGTACGATGGTCTTTCACAAGGGTATAGGGCATGAAGACATAGGACCTGATCTGGCTGCCCCACTCTATCGACTTCTGGTCGCCCTTGATGTCCTCGATTTTCTCCAGGTGCTCGCGCTGTTTTATTTCTGCGAGTTTTGAGCGCAGCATCATCATGGCTACTTCACGGTTCTGGTGCTGGCTGCGTTCATTCTGGCAAGTGACGACTATGCCGGTAGGCAGGTGGGTGATGCGCACCGCTGATTCGGTTTTGTTGACATGCTGGCCTCCAGCGCCGCCTGAGCGGAACGTATCCACTTTTATATCCTCTTCGCGGATCTCAATCGTTACGTCGTCAGATATCTCGGGCATGACTTCGACTGCCGCAAACGATGTGTGGCGGCGTCCCGACGCATCAAAGGGAGAGATGCGCACGAGCCTGTGCACACCCATCTCGCCCTTGAGATAGCCAAAGGCATTTGCGCCTTCAATGGAAATAACGGCGCTTTTCAAACCCGCTTCGTCACCGTCGAGATAGTCCAATACCTTATATTTGAAACCGTGGCGCTCGGCCCAGCGCGTATACATCCTGAACAGCATTTGTGCCCAGTCCTGCGCTTCGGTGCCGCCAGCACCGGCGTGGAAGGACATTATGGCATTGTTGCCGTCGTATTCGCCGCTGAGGAGAGTTTGAAGTGTGGCTTCCTCAAGCATCTTCTCAAGTTTTGCATACTCCGACTCCAGATCCGGAAGGAGGCTTGCGTCCTCTTCTTCGATGGCAAGCTGGCACAAAGTAGCCACATCGTCATGGGTGTTCACTATGCTTTCATAGACTTCCACCTTGTCCCGCAGCTGCTTGAGGCGCTGCAAAACCTTTTGGGAGTTTTCTATGTCGTTCCAAAACCCGTCCGCCGAAGATTCGGCTTCGAGTTCGCTTATCTCTTTGCGGATCGCTTCAAGGTTCAAAGCACTTTCCAGGTCTTTGATCCTGGGAAGCATTGAGTTGATTTTCTGCTTATATTCTTCAAATTCGATCATAACTGCTCCAATCCGTCTTACTGATGAATTTATTGAAATTATGCTGTCTGGTCGCTTTTTCCGACGACATTTATTATAACTGCTCCATTAAGATATGTAAAGATGGATGTCCGGGTGTTCATAAAGCGTTCACTTTTCAAATTGTAATTGTGCTATAATAGTGATATAATACATGCGTTTATAAAGGGCTTTAATTTTTTGTTCCGACGGAGGTACTTATGGGACTTTTTGATAAGATATTCGGCACATACAGTGAAAGGGAGCTTAAGAAAATAAAACCGCTGGTGGATGCGATTGAAGCGCTTTCCGATGAGTACCGCCGCTTATCAGATGACGAACTGAGGGGCAAAACCGCGATTTTCAAGCAGCGGCTTGCCAACGGTGAAACACTGGACGACATCCTGGTCGAAGCATTTGCCACTGCAAGAGAAGCAGCCTGGCGCGTACTGGGCATGTATCCGTTCCGCGTACAGCTCATGGGAGGAATAGTCCTCCATCAGGGCAGGATCGCCGAGATGAAAACCGGTGAGGGAAAGACTCTTGTTGCCGTACTGCCCGCATATTTGAACGGACTGACAGGCAGAGGCGTCCATATAGTCACAGTTAACGACTACCTTGCAAGATATCACAGCGAATGGATGGGTAAGGTTTACAGGTACCTGGGACTGTCCGTCGGGCTGATTGTTCATGGGATCGATCAGGCTGAGCGTAAGAGGTCATATGCCGCTGATGTGACATACGGGACCAATAATGAGTTCGGATTCGATTACCTTCGCGACAACATGGCGATATATAAGGAAAACATGGTCCAGCGCGGCCATGTCTATGCGATAGTGGACGAGGTCGACTCGATACTGATCGACGAGGCGCGCACTCCGCTGATCATATCGGGGCAGGGGGACAAATCCACACAGCTGTACGAGCTGGTCGACAGGTTCGTGTCAAAGCTGAAAGCAGTTAAGGTCAAGGAACTCGACGACAGAAGCGACAATGATGATATAGACGGGGACTATATCGTGGACGAGAAGGCCAAGACCGCCACTCTCACTGCCCATGGCATTGCAAAAGCAGAGAGGGCTTTCAACATAGAAAACCTGTCCGACCCCGAAAACGCAACGCTGGCGCACCATATCAACCAGGCTATAAAAGCATATGGCCTGATGAAGAGGGACGTCGACTACGTCGTAAAAGACGGAGAAGTAATTATAATCGACGAGTTCACAGGACGCATGATGTTTGGGCGCCGTTACTCGGAGGGCCTGCACCAGGCGATCGAGGCCAAGGAGAAAGTCAAGGTCGAACGTGAATCGAAAACACTTGCCACTATCACGTTCCAGAACTACTTCAGGCTTTATGAGAAGCTGGCGGGTATGACGGGTACTGCCCTCACTGAGGCCGAAGAATTTGAAGAGATATATAAGCTTGACGTTGTAGAGATACCAACAAACCGCCCGATGATCCGCATCGACCACCCCGATGTGGTATACAAGACGATAGCCGGCAAGAACAGGGCAATATTGAGGCAGATCCAGGAATGCAACAGGAAGGGTCAGCCGGTGCTTGTAGGTACTGTATCGATCGAGAAGAGCGAAGAGATTTCTGCGATGCTCAAGAAAGTCGGTATCAAGCACAATGTCCTCAACGCCAAGCACCATGAAAAAGAAGCCGAGATCATCGCCCAGGCCGGTAAGCTGGGGGCCGTGACCATTGCCACTAACATGGCAGGCCGCGGCACCGACATCCTGCTGGGTGGAAACGCCGAGTATATGGCGCGTGTAGAACTGCGAAAACTCGGGTATCCCGATGAGCTTATAGCGGAAGCAGACGGCCACAGCATAACGGATGACGAAAGCATCCTCGAGATCAGGGCTAAGTTCAGGGAGCTTGTAGAGCAGTACAAGGTCGAAATAAAGGATGAGGCAAAGAAGGTCATAGAAGCCGGGGGTCTTTTCGTCATAGGCACGGAGCGTCATGAGAGCAGGCGCATCGACAACCAGCTGAGAGGCCGGTCGGGAAGACAGGGTGACCCGGGGGAGAGCAGGTTCTATATCTCACTTGAAGACGACCTGATGAGGCTGTTCGGCTCGGAGCGCATCTACAACATGATGGAAACACTCGGTCTTGACGAGGATACCCCCATTGACCAGAAGATACTTTCCAACGCCATCGAATCGGCCCAGAAACGGATCGAAAGCCGCCACTACCAGATGAGAAAGAACCTGCTTGAATATGACGACGTTATGAACAGGCAGCGTGAAATCATCTACGGTCAGCGCAAGAAGGTCCTGGACGGGGAAGATCTTAAGCCGTCGATAATGTCGATGATTGAAGAGACGATCAACAATGCAGTGGACAGGGTGATGGGGGAGCAGAGGCACGCCGAACAGGCCCAGATTAGAGAGATCGCCCTGCAGTTTGAACCGCTGTTTTTGAAGAAGGGCGAGTTGTCCTATACAGACCAGGAACTTGAGAAAATCACTGTGGAGCAAATCAAGCAGGACCTGCTTGATAAAGCGATCGCGTTTTACAATGCCAAGGAGCAGGAACTGACACCTCCAGTGATGAGGGAAATCGAGAGATATGTGCTGTTGAAGATGGTTGACCAGAAGTGGATGGACCACATCGACGCGATGCAGGAACTCCGCAGAGGTATAGGTCTGAGGGCTTACGGTCAGCATGACCCGAAACTTGAGTACAAACGCGAAGGCTTCGAAATGTTCGATGCCATGATCAACTCCATCAGGGAAGACACGGTAAAGCTGATTTTTGCCGCAAGGGTCCAGGGTCAGGCCCCGAAACGTGAACAGGTAGCAAAGCCGCTGGCTGCGATCCATGGAGACGATGCTCCTGTCAGAAGATCCACACCGGTGCGAAAGCAGAAGGTTGGCCGGAACGATCCTTGTCCTTGCGGAAGCGGCAAAAAATACAAAAAATGCTGCGGTTTCAACGCCGCCGCAAACAGTGATAATGAATAGGGAGCATATGGGTCGCTTTAAGGGGTACAGTCTGACAGACGGGACGTATATAACCTCCGACGTTTTAAGCGATGTCGGAGGTGTCCGCCATGGCTTTACGACAAGGAACGGCGGTGTGAGCGAGGGGCAGTTCGAGTCACTAAACCTGGGCATAAACCGCGGGGACAATAAAGATCATGTCCGTAAAAATTACCATATAATTGCCGGACTGATGGGGTTTGACCCGGATAACATCGCACTGACATGGCAGGTGCACGGTGATGATGTCCGTGTGATTGAGCGGGGCGGCCGGATCGAAGACCCTGTCGAGGCTCCGTGCGATGCTTTGATCACAAACGTACCCGGCATTGCATTATTTGTTTTTACGGCGGATTGTGTTCCGATCCTGCTGTATGATCCGGATTCACGCTGCATAGGAGCAGTACATGCGGGGTGGAGAGGCACCGCAAACGGGATCCTGGGAAAAACCGTAAATATGATGGCTGGCAAATTCGGAGCGAAACCCGAAAGCATCAGGGCTGCCATAGGGCCTTCCATCGGCGGCTGTTGTTTCGAAGTAGACAGCGACGTATATGAAAAATTGAAAGTAATGTATCCTGATATTGATACCGTTACCCGGAAAGAGGAACAGAAGTATTATCCCGATCTGAAGGAATTGAACCGCTCCATGCTTGAACGGTGCGGGGTAAGACGCGAAAATATTTCCGTTGTCGGCCTGTGCACGAAATGCGAACACGGCATGTTTTGGTCCCATAGGCGGGACGGGGAGCGGCGAGGTCTCCAGTGCGGCATAATAGTGATGACTTAAAAAAGGGGTACTTGCACAGTGGGCAGGAAAAGCATGGGATTGGGAAAATTATCGCAGTTATTTGTGGTCCTGACGCTTGCTGCGATTTTCGCTTTCGTACAGGGCTGCAGTTTTGACGCAGGCATTGACCGGGATAACCTGTTGCCCACAGTGCCTGCGGAGTCGGAAACTCCCGGAATAGTTATTCCTTCGGGAGCGCCGACCATAGACATATTTGGTCTTGCATTTTCGTCGGCTGGCAATCTAAATCCGATCACATGTGCAAGTAAGCTGAACATGTATTTGATCCCTCTCATGTATGAATCGCTATTCGAGATCGACGGGAATTTCGAAGCCCGGCCCCTGCTCTGCGAGAGGTTTGAAAGGGATGAAAACTCATATATCCTCTATATCGACAAGGATGTGAAGTTCAGCGACGGTACAGGCCTGACAGCCCAGGACGTAAAATACTCCCTTGAACTTGCCAAAGGGAACGACACGTATTACTCCGAAAGATTGCGTTTTGTAAGAAGCATATCGGCAGTCGGTGATGATGCCGTCAAAATAGAGCTTGCGGAACCGATGGGACATCTTGAATGGCTCCTTGACATTCCGATCATAAAGTCGGGAAGCTCAAATATGGTTTCTCCGATCGGTACCGGGCCTTATATGTATGTTGAAGACGGTGACGAAAGCTATCTGAAAGCCTATTCGGGGTGGTGGCAGAACAGGAAGAGGCCGTATCCCCGCATTGACCTGATAGACACGCCTGAAGCCGACCTTCTGATTTCGTTTTTTGAATCCGGGGCTATAAGCCTGGCCGGAAACGACCCGACTGCGACCGACCCGGTGGTTTTCGGCGGTGATTACGAGGAATGGAGTTTCCCGACAAGCATAATGTATTACCTGGGGGCGAATACCGAAGACGGACCGATGCGCGATCCGGAACTCAGGAAAGCGTTGAGCCATGCGATCGACAGGGAGTTCATATGCGAGACGGAAATGGTCAGATATGCCGACCCGGCAGTATTGCCGGTCAACCCTGCCAGTAGGCTGTATGACACCGGTATCGCAGCAGGAATGGGTTTCTCTCTTGAGAAGTTTGCCCGGCAGGTCGAGGGCGCCGGTTATGACGAAGAAAAACCCCTGGTCATAAACATGATCGTAAACTCCGAAAACAAGTACAAGGTCGCCGTAGCCGAGAGGATCGCCGAGGATATGCGTACCATGGGGGTTACGGTAAATCTGGGCCTGCTTAAGTGGGAGGATTACCTGGCGGCGTTGAACGCCGGAAATTTCGACATTTACCTTGCAGAAGTAAAGCTCAGGAATGATTTTGATCTGACCGAACTGGTTTCTCAGAAAGGGTCGCTTAACTTCGGCAGGTATTATTCCGAGGACACCGAATTTCTGCTGACGTCATTTACACAGGCAGACTCGAATTCCATCGGATCCGTGTCTTCGTCGCTTTACAGAAAACTGGCGGAAGACGCTCCGATAATTCCGATCCTCTTCAAACGCCATGTGGTGAATGCTAAGAGGGGACTGATAGAGGCGATCGATCCGAAACAGACAAATATTTTTAACGGTTTGATCGGGTAGCGTGAATTTTATGCATTGACAAAGTGGTCAAAACTGAGTAAAATAACAATGTTCGCTTGAGCATCAAATCCAACGGACATTTTATGGATATGCGCTTGTAGCTCAGCAGGATAGAGCGGCCGCCTCCTAAGCGGCAGGTCGGAGGTTCGAATCCTCTCAGGCGTGCCACAACAAAAGCCAAATCCGATCGGATATGGCTTTTGTTGTTTTTAAACCTTTCCCCCAGTAAACGAAAAACAAGACAAGAGCAGCAGATTTTTTGCTCTTGCCTTGCCGACTGATTTCTCGTCTATCCGACCGATCGTCAATAAGTATTGATGATGTTTTCCGCTACTTCACGCTTTGTGATGCGCAGGTCCATGGACTGTTTCTCTATAAAGCGGTGGGCTTCGCTTTCAGACATGTTAAGTTTTTCGATGAGTTTCCACTTTGCCCGGTTGACCAGGCGTATTTCCTCTATCTTCTCCTCCACGGTAGCCTGCTTTTCTTTCATCCGAAGGAGACGCTCCCTTGTGGCGCAGAGGATCCGAAGTGCCTGTGATACCGTCTGGGTAGAAGTAGGTTTGGAAAGTACCATGACCCCGTGTCCTACTCCTTTTGCATAGATGTCATTGTATAGCTCGTTCTTTACCATGATCAAAACACTCGCATCACTGTTGCTGCAAATGTCGATTGCAAGCCTCATGCCAAAGTCGTCCGGAAGCGGTGCGTTGATTATCACGATGTCAAACTCCTGTTCCAGCAGCCTTCTCCTGGCTTCTGCGACGTTTTTCGCAGTGACCACCGGCCAATAGTCCGTTACAGGGAGCAGATCAACGGTGGTAGCGTTGAATTTTTCAGACGCCGAAACCAGCAATACACTATATGTCCTATATTGGAAAACCAAGTCCGCTCCCTCCTTTGCTCAGGGTTTTGCCGCAGATCCATGTCACTGCCCGCAATAGGCTTCAATGACAGCCTCAGGAAGGTGCTGACGTATAAAATTGCTTGAAAAGGCGATTTCCCTGGCTTCGGCAAGGGACATGGGGAGCCTTTTGAGTTGCGACAGCACATTCGGAGATGCGGTAAACAGGTTGATATCCAGAGCTTCCGGAGGGGTAAGGGCATTTTTGACCCCGTATACTCCGGCATGTATGAGCAAGGCAAACGCAAGATACGGGTTGGTCGTTGGATCGGCAGAGCGCAGTTCGGCGCGGGTAGCTGCAGCATGCGCGGCAGGAATGCGGATCAGCTGGCTCCGGTTTTCCGACGACCAGGAAATATAGGCAGGAGCTTTGTGCGTACCGAAACGCTCATAGGAGCTTTCGCAGGGATTGAGGAACAGTGTCATCTCCCTGATCTTATCCATGATGCCCGCGATCACCTGATAAAGCTGTCCTGCACTGCCTACGGAAATGTTTATGTGCATGCCGCTGCCGGCCTGATCCTTCAGGGGTTTGGGAGAAAAGTCGGCATAAAGGCCGTTGCGCCATGCGACAGTCTTTACGACTGTCCTGAATGTTACGGTGTTGTCCGCGGCGGTCAGGGCATCGGAATAATGAAAGTCGATCTCATTCTGGCCCGGGCCCTCCTCGTGGTGGGACCTTTCGGGCTGGATTCCCATCTGTTCAAGGGTCAGGCAGATCTCCCGGCGGATGTTTTCTCCCTTGTCATCGGGTGAGACGGCCATATACCCGGCGTTGTCATACGGGATCTTTGTGGGCTCTCCCGCTTCATCCGTCCTGAAAAGATAGAACTCAAGCTCCGGGCCGAAGCGGAAATCCAATCCGTGCTCTTCGGCTGCGGCTATGGCTTTTTTCAGAATGCCGCGAGTATCCGCTTCGAGGGGTCTTCCGTCCGGGTAAGTGATATCGCAGAACATTCTAACCACTTTGCCGGTCTCCGGACGCCAGGGGAGCCGGACGAGTGTTGACGGGTCGGGGTGCAGGAACAGATCGGAGCGCACCCTCCCGCCAAACCCGGCAATGGCGGAAGCATCGATCGCAATGCCGTGTTGAAAGGCACGCGATAACTCACCGGGCATGATGGCGATGTTTTTCTGCTCGCCGTAAACATCGCAAAAAGCCAGACGTATGAATTTTACGTCTTCTTCCTGCACATACTGTATGATTTCTTCCGCTGTGAATTTCATGGCTATATACCTGCTTTCTTTCAGTTTTTCGTACGTAACTGTGGTATACCACCACATACTCGGGTAAGAAAGACATCTGCTCGGCGGATAAGTTATATCTGCTCAATTGAGAAAATCAAAAAACGAAGATACTCACGGAAAAGCACGGCTTCCATCGATGAACATCTTCGTTCACGCCGCTACTTTACCCCATTTCGGTGCAAATTGTCAATAATGTTTTTGAAAAAAATTTGCATAGCTCCTTGACAAATGATTCGACAACGGTTATAGTTTCGTCGGGACACTGGCGTCTCAAATTCTTGTCCTGAGGATGCCTTTGTCTCTTTTTACTTTTTCGAAAGGTGATCTGATATGGCCCTTCCTGAGTTTTTCGCAAGTAAGGAAAAAACCAAACATGTGATCTGCAGGAAACACATCCGTGAGGAATGCGGCGTATTCGGCGTTTTTTCGACAGAGCGTGCCGAAGTGGCTTCTTTTGCCTACTATGGCCTTTATGCCCTGCAACACCGGGGACAGGAGAGCGCAGGTATCGTCATAAACGATGGCGGGGTCTTCACTTTTCACCGTGATGCAGGACTGGTCAGTGAAGTTTTCAGCTCGGAACGTCTGAAATCGCTCGGAACGGGCAACATTGCTGTAGGGCATGTTCGCTATGCCACCACCGGTTCCGAACTGCTGAACAACATACAGCCCATTCTTATCAACCACCACAAGGGGCGTATGGCACTGGCTCATAACGGGAACCTGACAAACTCCTATGAGCTCAGATACGATCTGGAGCAAAAGGGCTACATTTTCCATACGACGACGGACAGCGAAGTGATTGCATATATAATCGTACAGGAGCGCCTTCATACGACTTCCATCGAGGAAGCAGTGTACGAGGCCATGGGACGGATCGAAGGAGCATACTCGCTGGTCATTTCATCTCCTTCCAAGCTGATCGCAGTAAGAGATCCGCATGGATTCAGGCCGCTCTGTATGGGAAGGACCTCCGACGGAAAGATCGTGTTCGCATCCGAAACCTGCGCACTGGATGCTGTCGGAGCCGAATTTGTACGTGATGTGCGACCGGGTGAGATCATTACAGTCAGCAGCAACGGCATCAAGACTGACGAGCGGCGCTGCAACAGCAGACCCAAAAGCCTTTGCTCGTTCGAATTTGTATATTTTGCAAGACCGGATTCGGTAATTGACGGTGCCGCAGTTAATATCGCCAGGCAGAAAGCCGGTGAGTTTCTGTTCGCGGAGCACCCGGCAGAGGCCGATGTCGTCATCGGTGTACCCGACTCCGGGCTGGATGCGGCAATGGGCTATGCCCGCGCTTCAGGTATTCCATATGGGATCGGGTTTACAAAGAACAAGTATATAGGAAGGACGTTTATTGCTCCTACACAGGAACAACGGGAAGTCGGTGTCAATATAAAGCTGAATCCGGTCAGGAGTGTGGTCGAAGGGAAGCGCATCGTCCTTGTCGACGACTCCATCGTCCGGGGTACCACAAGCAGGGGTATAATAAAGTTGCTGAAGAAAGCGGGAGCAAAAGAGATCCATATGCGCATCAGCGCGCCGCCTTTTGTGGCACCCTGTTATTACGGGACCGATATCGATAATGCGGAAAACCTGATTACTAACCGCCACAGTGTGAAGGAAATCGCCGAAATTATCGGTGTGGATTCGCTGGGCTATCTAAGCGTCGAAAACCTTCTGCGCATAGCGAAGGGGTGTGAGGGCTTTTGCACCGCCTGCTTTGGGGGAGGGTATCCGACTGCGGTCCCCACCCACGCCGAAAAGGACAGGTTTGAAAGAAAGCTGAGGCAAAGCATCAATGCGAGGAGGTAAATTCATGAAAAATTGCGCAATCGTCGGGATAAACTGGGGTGACGAAGGAAAGGGCCGCATGGTGGATCTGCTTGCGCAGGATTATGACGTGGTGGTGCGTTACCAGGGCGGCGGAAACGCCGGACACACAGTTATCAACGAATACGGGAAATTCGCCTTGCATCTGCTTCCTTCGGGAATTTTCCGGAACGGTGTCGTGAACATCCTGGGCAACGGAGTCGCGCTTGATCCGGAAAACCTGTGTAAGGAGATAGAAACGGTGACTTCAAAAGGGGTCCCCGTCACTCCCGAGAATCTCAAGATCAGCGACCGTGCCTCATTGCTGCTTCCTTGGCATATCGCTCTGGATGAGCTTGAAGAAGAGCGATTGAAGGATAAAAAATATGGTTCCACAAAACAGGGCATCGCTCCGTTCTACTCGGACAAATATCTGAAAAAGACCATTCTGGCAGGTGAGCTTTTCTATCCGGAGTATCTTGAGAGACACCTTAAGGATCTGCTGGAGTGGAAAAACCTCATTCTGACTGCTTACGGAGCCGGGCCATATGATTTTGGACAGGTTCGCGATCATCTGCTCGAGTATGGCAACAGGCTGAAGCCATTTATCTGCGACACCGGCGACTGGCTGCGCAGGGCGCGGTCCGAGGGGAGAAGCATCCTGTTTGAAGCCCAGCTGGGTGCGCTGCGCGACCTGGACTACGGGATCTACCCATATACTACTTCCTCCAATGTCCTTGCGTCCTATGCACCTGTCGGCTCGGGGTTGCCTGACGCGAGGCTGGATGAAGTAGTCGGTGTGGTCAAAGCTTATTCCACCTGTGTCGGAGAAGGGCCTTTCGTCTGTGAATGGTTCGGGGAAGAAGCCGAGAGACTGAGACGATCCGGCGAAGAATACGGTGCGAAGACCGGCAGGCCTCGCCGTGTCGGGCCATTCGACATCGTTGCTACACGATACGGAGTACAGGTACAGGGTGCAACTACGATCGCTCTTACAAAGCTCGATGTGCTCAGCTATATGGAGCGGATTCCTGTATGCAGTAAGTATATCGTCAATGGTGTCGAGACTGACAAGTTCCCGTTCCCCGCGGCTTTAAGGGATGCAAAACCTGTATACGAATATCTTGACGGCTGGATGTGCGATATATCAGGTGTGCGCCGCTGGGAGGACCTTCCCGGGCAGGCAAAGGAGTATGTGGAATATATCGAGCAGGCTATAGGCTGCCATATCGGATACGTGTCAGTCGGTGCTGAACGTGAAGCATATATAAGGCGATGATCGAGTGCGATCAGCTTCGATTTGAAATAAGTGATACATGCAGCCGTTGAAAATGCGTATACCGCATAAATAGGTTAAATGCATATATCATATATATGAGTATATGAGAGGATCCAAATGTCGGCATTTGGATCTTTTTTCTTTCTGTTGACCGGTCGTCCGGTTTGGACAGCTGCACTGACTGTGATTCGAGCTATTGGTTGCAATATCGTGATGATTGGATCATGCAGCATCCAGAAGTTAAACTCGAAATTGCTGTCAATTTGACAAACGGGCATACCGTGCTTATAATATGTATGATATTTATATTTCAAAAATTTTATGAAAAGGGTTTTATAATGCAGGACAGAAATCGATCGATGCTATGCGACTATTATGAGTTGACGATGGGGAACGGGTATTTCGAAAGGGGAATGGCCGACCAGATCGTCTATTTTGATGTCTTCTACAGGTCGGTACCGGACGACGGCGGATATGCGATCTTTGCCGGTCTGGAGCAGATTGTGGATTATATAAAGAATCTTCGGTTCACAGATGAAGACATTGAATTCCTCAGAAAAAAGGGAGGATTCAGCGAGGGATTCCTCAAATATCTCCGCAACTTGCGCTTCACGGGAGACATATACTCAGTGCCGGAGGGGACTCCTGTATTTCCCAACGAACCGATCCTGACTGTCCGCGCGCCTGTCATAGAGGCGCAGCTGATAGAGACTTATGTTTTGCTCACAGTCAATCACCAGTCAATGATCGCAACGAAAGCGAACAGGATCTCCCATGCCGCGCAGGGGAGGACCGTGCTTGAATTCGGTTCCCGAAGGGCGCACGGAGCGGATGCCGCCGTTGACGGAGCGCGTGCCGCATTTATAGGCGGATGTGCCGGTACCGCATGTACACTGTCGGAAATCGTCTATGGGGTTCCCGCGGGCGGAACGATGGCTCATTCGTGGGTACAGATGTTTGATACTGAATATGATGCGTTCAAGGCATACTGTGAGATCTATCCGGAAAATGCGACGCTTTTGGTAGACACATATAACGTCCTGAAAAGCGGGGTCCCGAATGCGATCAAGGCATTCAAGGAGATCCTATGGCCAAAGGGGATAAAAAAGTGCGCAATAAGGATAGACTCGGGCGATATCACATACCTGTCCAAGAAGGCGCGCAGGATGCTGGACGAAGCCGGTCTGACCGAGTGCAAGATAGTTGCTTCGAACTCTCTGGACGAATGGCTGATCCGTGATTTGGTAGTGCAGGGTGCGAAAATCGACGTGTTCGGTGTCGGAGAACGGCTGATCACGTCAAAGAGCTCCCCGGTTTTCAACGGCGTATATAAGCTGGTTGCGATAGAAAAGAAGGACGGGACAATTGTCCCGAAGATAAAAGTCAGCGAGAGTTCGGCCAAGATCACAAATCCTCATTTCAAAAAGCTTTACAGGCTTTATGAGCGCGACAGCGGAAAGGCCATTGCCGACCAGCTGTGCGTTTATGATGAAGTGATCGATGACACTAAACCTCTTGAGATCTTTGACCCCATCGACACATGGAAGAGGAAGGTAGTGACCAACTTCATAGCCAAGGAGATGCATGTCACTATATTCAAAAACGGCGAACTGGTTTATGATCTGCCTTCATTGCCTGAGATCCAAAAGTACTGCGCCGGGCAGGTAGATACTTTGTGGGAAGAAGTCAAGCGCTTTGAGTACCCGCACCAGTACTATGTTGACCTTTCTCAAAAGCTGTGGGATATAAGGCACCACCTTCTGAGCGAGGTAACCTCTCCGAAAAAATAGGACGCAGGATCATGCAACGTGATCCGGTCCAATAATGCCCGGTGCAACTACACCTGCGTTCAATTACACCTGTGTTCAATAAATTTGAAATATTGTGAATCAGTAAAATACGCCCCGGCAGTGATGATCGGTATAAACCGAGTACTGCAAAGGGGCGTATTTATATTAATCATCATATCAACTAAATGGTCTGTCTTTTTAGATGCTCTGTATGTTCACGCTTGGCCTTCCCCTCAAATAGTCGCTTTCACGCTTGTGGCAGGTAAAAAGCAGTACCTGCCTTTCCTTTGATTCATCATACAGCCATTCCAGTGCGGCAGACATCCGGTCATCATCAAAAGTGATCAGGGCGTCGTCCAGTATCAGGGGCAGGTTGCCGGACAGAGGGAGGATGATACGGCATATTGCCAGACGCATCGCAAGGTAAAGCTGGTCAATCGTGCCCCTGCTCAGCTCCAGGGCCCTTCTCAGGCCCGCATTGCCGGGGTCCTGCGCCATGGCTTCAAACTCCCTGGTTATGATAACGCGGTTGTATCTGTTTGATGTCAGGGACGCAAAGATCTTTGCAGTTTCGCTGTTCAGCTGGGGAGAGAAACGCTCGCGGAGCTGTTTGTACGCATCCTCAAGAGTCTCTATCGCCAGTGATATGGCGGAATAATGTTGATTCAGCGTATCCAGGCGGTTTTGCAGCAGCCTGATCTCCGATTCCAGTTCGGCGGGTTGACGGGTTTGCGACAAGCGCCCTTCGATCAGAGCGGCATGTCTGCGGAGACTATACAGTTCGTTGTCTATATTTCCCAACTTGCTGCTTATATCATCCGGGACATGAGAAAAGTACGTCAAGCCGTACTCTGAGTCATCTGACCCGCCTGGATGCAGAGCATCCAGGATATCCTTTGCAGTGTTTTTTTCATTGACTGCACGCTCATAGCCTTCGATCGCTTTGACAGCTGTTTGCACTGCATCCCGCAAACCGTTCTCGATTTCAACGATATTGCTGAACTGGGGAAAGATTTCCTTTATACGCAATATTATCTCATCGGATATAACTGATGGTGTCTGCTGATAGTTTGCATCGATATCTGCCGACAGTTGATCGTACTCATTCAATAGTGAAAGGTAGCTTTCAAGTTTGTCGGTAATTTCAGAGACGTCCATGGCATCATACTTGTCCAGTATTTTCTCTCTGGCCGCACGCAGGGTGTTTTTGGCTTTCGAGCGCGCCCAAATCACTAAAGCCGAAACGGATGCGGCAAACAACAGGCCTGAAGCGATCAGTGAGGGTATCCCCTGAAATTTACCGGGCGAAAGAAGCAGGATCAGGATCGAGAGGGCCGCGGGGATGGACAGAAGAGGGGCAAGTCTTATGAAAATGCCCTTGGTGATATTTTTCAGGTTTAGGTTTTGAACTTTGTCGATATCGCTTGCAGCCATCTCTTCTGCCTGATTGCTCGTGCAGCCGGTAAACGGTTTATATCCGGACAACTGGATCCTGATCTGGTCTATACGGCGCTGCCGTTCCCTGAGCAGGGCCTGCCGGGCTTCAGAGATCCTTTTGATTTCCGCTTCTTCATAAAACCTGCGTTCCAGGACGCGAAGCTCGTCGACCGTAGGCTTTGGCTGCCCGGGAGGAAGGCTTTTCGCGGCATCGATCAGCGCAAGCTCGGCAGACTTCAGCCTTTCTTCCGCAAGCCTGATCCTCCGCTGATGGGACTCCCGGTAATATTCCTGCTGTGCCGAGAGTTTGTCGTTAAGGTCCTTTTTCTCTCTTTCGAGCTCGATGATCCTGCCATGTATTTTTTCAAGCTCTGATTGGTCTTTTGAGCTGTCCTGCAGCTCACGGCGAAGGTCATCTATTTTGCTCTCAAGTTCCGGGATCTTTCCGCCGCTTCTGAACCGAAGAGACCTTTGCCAATCCTTCAGTCTTGATACGGCATCGGTATATGAGGAATTCTCGTCACCTGATGAGACGAGGCTCATGATCCTTCGCTCAAGTTCTCCCGTTCCGCCGGAAGGGAACAGCGGGGTCTCGATAAAGACGCTTCTCTCGAAGCAGTCCTTGCCTATACCCAGTAATTCTTCAACCAGGTCCGACTCGGACAGCGCGATTTTATCCCCAGAAACACTATATACATGCAGGTCACGCATTGGAGCTGCTGAGGTGCTGTGTCTTTCGAGGACTATTTCTCCGAATTTCTGCGTTTCGACACGCATTATCCCGCTCATTGACAGACCGCTCCAGGGACGAAAGCGGTTTTTCACGGCCAATGAGGTTTTTGAATCCCTTTCAGAACTGTTTATTCCATATAACATTGCCCGTATGAATGCGCACCAAGTCGACTTGCCGGACTCGTTCGGCCCTTCTATTATGTTGAGGCCTTCAGCAAGGGTCAGAGTCCTGTTCTCGAGCTTTCCGAAGGTAGCCTGCATCTCACGAATTGTCATGGAACACATACTCCTTTCCGCTCAAAGCGTCAAGCCCGTATCGCGCTGCAAGTTCTATCAGTTTACGCTCTTCATTACCAGGATCTTCATTGAGCTTTTCCTTCAGCAATGCCAGGAAAATACCTTTCAGCGAATCGTCGCCGCATTGCTCCCATAAATTCAGGGGGGGAGAAGTGCAATCCACAATATTGACATAGAAGGCTGATGCCGAAATACGACCCTCAATTTCATCGACGGAGAGCTTGTCCGGTTCGATTTCACCGGTAAGTGTTATCCGCAACAGGCTGTCTTTCATATCGGCAGGAAGGGCTTGCGCGACAGCTTTTTCCGGTGACTGGCTTGAGCTGAGATCTACTGTCAAGTCATAATACCTGGCACCGTTGAGCGGTAAAAAGCTGATTTTGACGGTATCACCCAAATCGACCAGGTAGATCCCTCTGCTGCCCGTCTCGTCAAAGCCCCTGCCTTCAGGACATCCGCAATATGCATATATCGTTTTGCCGGATCTTTGAGGGTCGCTGCGTGCATGGACGTGACCCAGGGCAAGGTAGTCTACACCGCTGGCTTCTATGTCCTTCATGTACAGCGGGTGATAACGAGGTTCAGGCGGATTTAGCTCGCCGTGAAGCATCATAACCGAGAGCTTGCCGTCATGCAAGCTCCCGGTCATGGATCCGTGTGATGATATATAATCATTGAGCGCTGAGCGGAACATGTTCTGGGATGTAAATCCTGCGCCGTAAACGACCAGATTTTCAAGCTCGACCTTTTCTATTACCGTTGTGTGGAAAATACGGACGTTATCAGGCCAGACTGTAAGGTTATATGGCGAGCTTGCATGGAAGTAGTCGTGATTGCCAGGCGTTATAAAAATCGGGATCGAAGTACGAGAGAGTATGTTTGCTACTCGATTTGCTACATCAAAAGAGACTATCGGTTTGTCAAACAAGTCTCCGCAAATAAGTACGGCGTCGACACGATAGCGCTCAGCGGCCGATACGATTTCCTCAAGGATACGGAATTGACCTTCCCGCCTTATGGCAGCTTTCTCCTGAGGAAGGAATCCAAAAGAGCTGTCGATGTGCAGATCTGCCGTATGAAGGATGGTTACGCCCATATTGATCCCCTCCCTTGGCTTGCGATCTTGCATTTCGTGACTATATTATTATTATTTTCTCTCTTCTTCAGGAAAAATCTTGCCAAGAAGTTTTACAACAAGATAGATAACGATCAGGACAGAGAAAACGCCTATCAGTCCGTAACCCATCAGGGCAAAAGCGGCACCAATTTGTGTCATATCTGTAAGACCTCCAAATCAACCAATTAATGTGACGAGCCATGGAACGAGCGCAAGTACCATTCCGCCGGCTATTACAGAACCTATCTGGCCGGCAACGTTGGCGCTTATCGACTGCATAAGGATAAAGTTGGTTGGGTCTTCCTTGGTCGCCATTTTCTGAATAACACGGGCGGACATCGGGAATGCCGATATACCTGCGGCACCGACCATCGGGTTGATCTTTTCTTTTGTGAAAAGGTTGATGAACTTCGCAAACAAAACCCCGCCGGCAGTATCGAATATAAAGGCGACAAGGCCGAGAGCGAGGATCATCAGCGTTACCGGATGGAGGAACTTCTCATAGTGCATGGTCGATCCGATAGTTATGCCCAGCAGAAGTGTGACCAGGTTTGCAAGCTCGTTCTGCGCGGTCTGGGAAAGACGTTCAAGTACTCCCGATACACGGATAAGGTTACCGAACATCAGCAGGCCGATCAGCGGAACACTTATCGGGGCGACAATACCGGCGATGACCGTGATGACGATCGGGAATGCGATCAAAACTTTCTGGGAGACCTTTTTATCATGATACTGCATGCGTATCATGCGCTCTTTGCGAGTCGTGAGAGCACGGATCACCGGGGGCTGTATTATCGGGACAAGGGACATGTAAGAGTATGCGGCTACTGAAATCGGACCGATAAAATCCTTTGCGAATCTGTTCGCAACGAAGATCGAAGTAGGTCCGTCCGCAGCTCCGATTATACCTATCGCGGAAGCCACCTTCAGATCGATGTTCAGGCCCAGGTTGAAGGTGTTGTCAAGGAATGCTCCCAATGCGATCGCGGCAACGATCGTAAAGAATATCCCGAATTGCGCAGCGGCGCCGAACAGCAGCATACGCGGATTCTTCAGGAGCTCCGAGAAATCGATCATCGCACCCACAGCGATAAATATAAGAACAGGGAAAAGCTCGGTTATGATTCCGGCATTGTTCAGTATCTGGAGAACACCGGGGGTACCTTCATGCTCCCAAACGGCAGAAAGCGGGAGGTTTACAAGGATCGCGCCAAATCCTATCGGAAGAAGAAGCATCGGCTCGTAATCCTTTTTGATTGCAAGGTATATCAACAGGATACCGATGGCGTACATGATCACACGCTGGATGTTCATGTCAAATACGCCTACAAACACTTCACGCAGGTTTTCTAACAAGGTTTTCACTCCTTATAAATTTCTGCGGCAGCCTGTTCCGATTATTTTAGTTATTTACGAGACGCTCTGCCGAACTTTGCCGTACGAATAGAAAGCCGGAGGTCACTTCACTAAACTCGGAGGCAGCTGTTTCCACATTCAGAGAATATTATATGTTCAATAGAAAGAAATTACAATACGTTAATACGACCTCGTTTATCGATATAAAATCCATGCATATTTGTGAATATATACTGAAGATCGATGGGGAATAATGAAAAAACTCGAAATTTAATATCGCATAAAAAACATTTAAAATAAATTAACAGATTATTAATTATTTATAGGATTTTTCTTAACACATGACTATTAGAATAAAAATCGCAAGAAGTGATTTAATTTTCATTTTTCCCTCCTATTTGTTAACAGAGACGGATTTTCCGTCTCTGTGTATTTTTAAATGACTTTATTGAGCCTTTTCGCCTATAAACATTCCCATCAAAAGACAGGGATTTGCTTCGTCCCAGATCTGGGGGAAAGTCTCTATCGGGTGGAAGCCTACGGAAAGATAGAAGTTGCGTGTCCTTTCATAGAATATGTCATCAACTTCGGGACTCAAAGTTTTTACAGTAAGAAATACGCAGCCCATATCTGAAGCATATTCCCTGCATTTCTCGACAAGTCTGCGGCCGATCCCTTTCCGGTGGTATTCCTTGTAAACTCCCATTACCATCAACTCGGCAGTGCACCCATGGTGGATCTTTACCGAAACAAAGCCTACGGGTCTGCCTTCCGCAACGGCACACCAAAACGGCAGATCACGGACCTGATCGGCATAATCTGTGATAGCCGAAGGTATGCCGAACCAATCCGGTAACGATTCAAGTATATTTCTGCATATTCGCGATTTTTCATCACTGTCGCAGATGACTGCGATTTCAAAAAAGTCATTGACGCAGCGGTTGGGGTCCGCTTCCGTGTTATCGCTGTTATTTTCAATGGTTTCGATAACCGGGCTTTTTGCGTTGTTTTCGGAATTTATCCTTTTGCCGTCAAACAAATGCTGTTTTGCGAGAAGGTCCCCGGCAAAATTCTTTTCTACATAATCGACCAGCCTTGAAAGGGTGTCATCGGATATCACATGCTCGATCTTGCAAGCCTCCTCTTCGGCGGTCTCCTTGGGAACACCGAGGAGCTGGTTCAGCAGTATCCCGATCATGGTGTGGCACATACGGACCTTTGCGGCAGCCTCTTTGCCTTTTTCTGTGAGCGTGATCCCGCCGTACGGCTGCTGGATGACAAAACCTGATTCTTTCAGCAGTCCGACAGCCTTGTTGACGCTTGCCCTGGAAACATCCAAACGGGTAGCCACGTCGATCGACCTGACCGGCACTTTTTCAAGCGACAATTCGAATATGGCCTCGAGGTAATCCTCGTTTGAAGGGGAAAGTACTCTTGCCAGTCAAATCCCTCCTTTCATCAAATAACCAGCCGGGAAACATTGTAGACTATAAATGATACCAAATATGCCATGCCGAGCTGCCACGCCACGGTAAATGCGGTCCACTTAAGGCTGTTCATCTCACGCCTGATCGTTGCCAGTGTCGATACGCACGGGACGTAGAGCAGTGCAAAAGCCATGAATGCCAAAGCCGACTGAGGGGTGAAGGCCTGCATTATGACGGGAACCAGGCCGCCTGATTCTGCGGCGGAACTTTCAAGGCCATAGAGGATCCCCATCGTCGATACGACTGCTTCTTTCGCAATCAGCCCGGTAAGGAGTGACACTGACGCCTTCCAATTGCCAAATCCGAGCGGGGCGAATATGGGGGCAATGATCCTTCCGATATGCGCGAATATGCTGTTTTCAGTCTGGACGACAGTAAGGTCGGGACCGAGGTTGGAAAGGAACCAGACAAAGATGCTCATCGTGAAAATAAGAGTCCCGGCCCTCAGTAGGAATTCCTTGACGCGATCCCAAAGCTGCAAGACAGTGCCTTCTAATGTCGGCAGTCTGTATGTCGGCAGCTCCATAACAAAGGGGACAGTTTCCCCGCGAAATACCGTGTGCTTCAATACGATCCCGGAGATGACGGCTACGACTATGCCAAGCGCATATATGCCGAGAGCCACGATCCATCTCTTTTCCTCGAAAAATGCTGAAATGAAGAGCGCATAGATAGGCCAGCGTGCGGCACATGACATGAACGGGGTGAGGATGATCGTCATCCTTCTGTCCCTCTCGTTTTCCAGAGTGCGGGTAGCCATTACCGCAGGAACGGAACAGCCGAATCCCATCAGGAGGGGGATGAAGGATTTGCCTGACAGCCCGAAGCGCCTGAACAGGCGGTCCATGATGAAAGCCGCACGGGCCATATAACCGCTGTCTTCAAGCAGGGACAAAAAGAAGAACAGTATCGCTATTTGAGGCAGGAAAACGAGGACTCCTCCCACACCGGATATGACGCCCTTGGTGACCAGGGATATCAGCCATTCCTTTGCATTGACGGAAGTCAGCATGCTGATAACCGCCTGCGATACTATATCATTTATAAGAATGTCGAGAGCATTTGAGAAGAATGAACCGAGAGGTCCGAAAGTAAGGTAGAAGATAAGCGAAAAGATCAAAAAGAAGATGGGAAGGGCCAGGATGCGATTCGTCACGAAACGGTCGATCCTATCAGACAGGGATTCCCCGCCGGGCTTGACCGGTTTTACGACATGCTTGCGCACCAAAGTATTCGTTATAAATTTATACCTCATATCAGCAAGCATCGTCTCACGGTCCCCGAGCTCTCCTGTCGACTCAAAGCCCCGGGCTATGTCATCTATAGCGCGTTGCTTATCTGCAGGGAGGTCCAGCTGCTTGATAATCCTTATGTCGTTTTCAAGGAGCTTTATAGCCGTCCACATCAGAGGCAGGCCACAACGTTTGCATTCCTCGCTTATCAGGTTTTCTATACGGGCAATTGCTATCAGCGCGTCGTCTGAATATATCTTATCGCTCAAGTCGACAGCCTTGTCACAGGAAAGCGCAGTCCTGACGAGCGCCTCTATGTTGATATCTTTCCTGGCGCTTATCGGGACGACAGGCACATTTAGTTCTTTGGATATTGCGTCGCAGTCGATCGCCCCTCCTGTCGAGTTTACTTCATCCATCATGTTCACCGCGACGACTACAGGCCTGCCAAGTTCGATCACCGACAGAGTGAGATAAAGATTCCGCTCGATATTTGTGCCGTCGATGATATTTATGATCACATCGGGCTTTTCCTTCAGAATATAGTCCCGGGTTATGACTTCTTCGGGTGAATAGGGGGACAGGGAGTAGATCCCCGGCAGATCGGTGATCACCGCCTCGCCAAACTCTTTTTTCAGCAGTCCTTCTTTCTTTTCTACCGTCACTCCTGGCCAGTTTCCGACATATTGGTTGGAGCCTGTCAGTCTGTTGAACAAAGTAGTTTTGCCGGAATTCGGATTTCCTGTAAGTGCAATGGTTTTCATTTGCCTTCCTCCGAGCTGCACGATTGCACAATGATATGACTTGCTTCTTCTTTGCGCAGTGACAGTTCATATCCTCGGATATTTATTTCGATCGGATCGCCAAACGGGGCGACCTTGCGAACATAAACCTTAGCGCCGGGAGTCACGCCCATATCTATCAGACGCCGTTTGATCGGCCCTTTGCTCTTAAGTTCCGTTACGATCCCAAATTGACCGGGTTTCAGATCTTTCAATGTCTTAAGCAGTTTCAAACACTTCACCTCAAGACCGTTCAGCTTTGTGAGCATGCTGCTGCGGAGTATTAAAGTGTGCTGATATCGGTTTGTTAGCTTCATCTAACATTATAAATCCCGTTTTTGGGCTTGTCAATTTATATGCTCGGTTTTGCCAGGATATTAAACGATCGGCGGCAAATATCATGTATGATGATTGAGTCAAATCAATAAAGAAACCCAACGCAAGACAAGTGTCTGTGTTGGGTATTATCTTATGCACTCAGGAAAGTAAATAATGAGCGGGAAAGTGCCGGGATAAGATTCGCAGGAAAAAGGAAAGCATAATGCGGCATAAACACATATTTCGACAAAGTTTGACAAAAATAGAAAAAAAGCGACAGAATTCTTGACAAATTTTGCATATCAAATATAATGGTGAGTAAATGTTCACTCACCTTCTAAGGAGTGGAATGCAGTTGAAAGGCTTTCCGTCAAGAAGAGACAGTATTATCTTTGCCGCTATTGAAATCATCAGTGATAATGGCATCCAGGGACTGTCAACGAAAGAAATAGCCAATAAACAGGGCATCTCAGAGTCGATCCTGTATAAGCATTTCAAAAGCCTTGACGATGTCATTGTTGCCATAGTTGAGTACTTTTTAAGATTTGACTGTATGATCGAAAATACTGTTCTTAGGCGCAGGATCACATACAGGGAGAAAATACTGGAGTATATCAGATCATTTGTAGAATTATATGAAAGCTATCCTGCACTCACAGCTATCATTCTGAATTATGAAACGCTCCTGCATCATGTCAATACCAGGCATCTGATCGTCAATGATATCATAGATGCACGTATTGGCTTTATCAGAAAATTGATTGAAGACGGGCAGCAAATTTGCGAGATCGGGAGCTGCTACACTTCAGAAGAGCTGGCAATCATCATAGCCGGAACTATTGAAAGGATCATATTGGATTGGAAGCTTGCCGGTTATTGCTATAGTCTGAAGGATAAAGTCCTTATGATTACAAGCAAAATATTGAACAGTTGCCAGTAAGGTGTAAAGGAAATCAAAAACTGGGTCAACTGATAAATACTGATTAATATTGATTACGTACCCCAAATAGATAAAGAGAGGATATTTTTATGAAATGGTTTCTTAACTTGAAAATAGCGGCTAAACTGATCATCGCTTTTATATTAGTCGCGCTGATTGCCGGAGTTGTGGGGATCATCGGTCTTGTGAATCTGAATAAGATGAGCAAAGCCGATACACTGCTATATGAAGAAAACACCATGGGACTAAATTATGCAGGTTATGCAGCGATTTATTATCAAAGGATAAGGTTCTATGCAGTAAAAATGATAGCCGTAAATGATGAAAGTCAGAAAGAGGAATGCATTGAGAACATCATTGAGTGCTTTTCAAAAGGTGACGGATTCCTGAAATCATATGAAGATGGGATGGATTCGGAAACAGGCCGAGATTTGTATGATTCTTTGGTACAACAATGGGAAAATTACAAGTCTTTGATCAATAAGACTATCAGTTACATAAAATCAGGACAGGAAGAGCAGGCAGAGATCCTGATTTTCGGAGAAATTGCCGCGGCGGGGAATGCCCTCCAGGATACCTTTGAAAAAATGTTTGAATACAATGCGGCTGGCGGCCGGGAAAAAGCTGAGCAAAATGCAAGGCTGTCGGCAGCTTCTGCAATGATAATGATCATCGTCATAGCGGCCGGTGTTGTCGTTGCGGTCTTATTGGGGATCTCCATCTCAAGAACTATAAGCAAGCCGGTGGGGAAGATGGTCGAAGCGGCAGAAAAGCTTGCTTTGGGTGATATAAATGTCGATGTCGAAGCGGATTCGAAAGACGAGATCGGTAAATTATCAGAATCTTTCGGCAAAATGATCGCCAACATCAGGGCACAGGCTATGGCAGCCGAAAAGATGGCAGCTGGTGACCTGACTGTGGAAATTGAAGTGAAATCGCAAAATGACCTGCTTGGCATGAAACTGGCTGAAATCGTTGAAAAGAACAACGAGGTATTGAAGAATATCGCTTTAGCGGCAGAGCAGGTTGCAGCCAGTGCAAAGCAGGTATCCGAATCAAGTTTTGTCCTTTCACAAGGAGCTACGGAACAAGCCAGCTCTATTGAGGAACTGACCGCTTCACTTGAGGAGTTGTCTTCACAGACCAAGCTCAATGCAGAAAATTCCAATACTGCAAATGAGTTAGCCGTGATCGCAAAGACGAACGCCGAAAAGGGAAAAGGACAGATGTCCGAGATGCTCAGGGCAATGAAGGAGATCAATGAATCTTCATCAGGTATCTCAAAGATAATCAATGTAATTGAAGAAATAGCGTTCCAGACGAACATCCTCGCTCTGAATGCCGCGGTAGAAGCGGCAAGAGCCGGTGAAAACGGCAAGGGATTTGCCGTGGTTGCTGAAGAGGTCAGGAATCTTGCGGCAAGATCGGCAAACGCGGCAAAAGAAACTACCGAGCTGATCGAAAATTCAATAAAGAAAGCCGGTGACGGTGCCATAATTGCGCAAAGTACAGCAGATGTGTTCGTTGAAATCGCAGATGTAGTTGAGAAGTTTGCGGATCTCGTAAATGACATCGCTATTGCGTCAAACGAGCAATCGATAGGGATCGAACAGATAAACATGGGAATTTCACAGGTGTCACAGGTGGTGCAGGAGAATTCGCTGACCTCTGAAGAAAGCGCTTCCGCAAGTGAACAGCTTGCAAGCCAGGCTGAGCTCCTGAAAGAAATGGTCGGCAGATTCAAATTAAAGGAGATCGCAAGCTGAAACTTATAAATATTATTTTTCCAAGTCCGATATTTCATCGGACTTTCCGCATATAGGGACAACGGGGGTGATTCCATGAGGATTTTGATCGCCGAGGATGATTACGCCAGCAGGAAGTTTTTATATAAGCTGTTTTCACAATATGGTGAATGTGATATGACAGTTGACGGGATAGAGACGGTTGAGGCTTTTGTTGCTGCTCTTGATTCCGGGGATCCATATGACCTGTTGTGTCTTGACATTATGATGCCTAAGATAGACGGCATAAAGGCACTGGAGACGATCAGGAGTATTGAAAAGAAGCGGAAGATCACAGATTCTGACAGGATCAGGGTCATCATAATAAGTGCACTTGATGAAACAGAAGTAGGATTTGCTGTTCCCGGTTCAGGAAGAGAAATATATATTACAAAACCGGTAAACACCGATATCATCTATGATGCCGTAAAAAAACTGGAGCTGATATGACCGGCAGATAATGTGGAGAATAGAAATGAGAAAATATCAGGAAAATAAGGATATAGCAACACATGGAAATTCGGATGAAAATGAAAGCATAAATATACTTGATCAGATCCCTTCTCTGATTTGGAGGACTGATACGAAGTTACAATGCAATTATGTGAATAAAGCCTGGATCAGATATACTGGAGCTTCTTCCGAGGAAGCCTATGGTTATGGATGGGCTGATTTGATACACCCGGATGATTATGAGAATTATGTAAGCGTGCGTGCCAACGCAATGCTGGAAGGAAAGGCTTTCAAACTTGAAATCCGTTTCAGGAGATATGACGGTGTATATCGCTGGTGCCTGGTCCTCGGTTCACCCTATCATGATCCGAACGGTCGATTTATCGGCTATATCGGTTCGGTCCTGGATATAAACGATCGCTGTGAATACGAGGAAAGCCTGAAACGTTTTCGGACGATAATTGAAAATGCGCGGGATATCGTTCTTCTGGTAGACCTGGATGGAAGGATCATCGAGGCGAATGCGGCGGCTGTCAAAGCATACGGTTACACTTATGAGGAACTGCGCTCTATCAACATAACGGACATCAGAGAAGATTGGGTCTATACAAAGCAGCAAATGAAACAGGCAAATGATACAGGGCTGTTTTTTGAAGCGACGCATCGCCGCAAAGACGGAAGTTATTTTCCGGTCGAAGTCAGTTCTCAGGGAGTAGATTATGGCAATAAGCGGGTCCTGATGAGTATCGTCAGGGATATTACCGAACGCAAAAGGGCAGAAAATGAGATCATCGAAAGTCAGGCAAAATACCGCTCACTGTTTATGAATATGAGGAGCGGTTATGCGTCTTTTAAGATGTTGTATGACAGCAATGGCACTTTGGAAGATTTGGAATTTATAGATGTAAATACATATTTCGAGAACTTATTTGGCATCAAGGAAGAGCAAATCATCAACAGGAAGTATTCTGAGGTCTGCCCGAATAAAGACGTTTTTATCGTAAAAATAAGGGATAACATGCAAAAAATCAGAATGGGCGAGAGCATTTACATCAATGAGATGTTTTCAGAGATACAGTCCAAATGGGTGTCGATATTGATATATAGTCCAAAGGAGAATGAAATAGTAACGATCATAACTGATATAACACACCTCAAGCAATCGGAAATCAGGTTGTTCGAAGCAAAAGAAATGGCCGAAGCAGCCAACAGGGCTAAGAGCGAGTTTCTGGCGAACATGAGTCATGAAATACGGACTCCGCTCAACGGAATAGTTGGGATGATCGATCTTACGTTGATGACTGATATAAACGACAACCAGAGAGATAACCTGTTGACGGCAAAGGCATGTGCAGATTCACTTAACAAAATAATCAATGATATCCTTGACTTCTCTAAAATGGAAGCCGGCAAGTTATCCTTGAATCATGAGTACTTTGATATAAGAGAACTTATTGAGGAGACCATAAAAACACATTCATTGAAGGCAACGGAAAAGGAACTCGATCTTAACTATACCTTTTCATCCGCGATACCCAAAACGGTCGTTGGAGACCCAAACAGGTTGAGACAGGTGTTCAACAACCTGTTAAGTAATGCTGTAAAATTTACCGATAAGGGAGAGATAACGTTTTCCGCTTTATTGATATCAAAAACAGATGAAAAGGTCCAAATCAAATTTTCTGTCAAGGATACCGGAATCGGGATAGCAATTGACGATATTCCAAAACTGTTCAGGAGTTTCAGCCAACTGGACGGATCATATACAAGAAAAAACGGCGGTACCGGTCTTGGTCTTGCCATTTCCAAAAATCTTGTCGAAATGATGGGCGGGCGGTTAAGTGTCGAAAGCATTAAAGATGTGGGCAGCACTTTTTCCTTCATCCTGGATTTTCCGATAGCAAACAGGGAAGAGCGGGAACCCATGCAGCCCGGTAAAATATATAAAACAAGAAACCCTAAGCATATTTTGCTTGCCGAGGATGATCGTCTCAATCAAAAGGTGATAAGCAAGATGCTCAGGGAAAAAGGGCATCTGGTCGATATTGCGGAAAACGGCAAAGAAGCCGTGGATTTATTCATACATGGCAATTATGATGTGATCCTGATGGACGTTCAAATGCCGGAAATGGATGGCGTAGAAGCCACGAGAATGATTCGGGAACTTGAAGATCCCGATAGTCATATTCCGATAATCGCCGTCACTGCTTATGCACTGCAAGGTGACAGGGAAAGGTTCCTGGCATTGGGCATGGATGGATACATTAAAAAGCCAATACAAATGGAAGAATTATATACTGTCGTTGAATCGGTAAATGCAAATAAAAAGACTGAGATAGAAGTTACTGAGGACGGCAAAATAAAGTTATGCAAAGAGCCTGTAATGGATCACGAGCGGGTAAGGCATAAGCTCCTGGAAATAACGGAATATCTCGGCAAAATCGACAGGGAGATAGCGAGCATCAATTTTGCTGTGATCGAAAAATGCGCGCACCGCATAAAGGACATTGCAAACGAAATAGAGGCTGACGTCATAAAGAACTGCGCGTTTCAAATCGAACTTTCCGCCAGAAGATCGAACATTGAAGATATAATCAAATATTCGGAAAAATTAAACTCAGATTACAAAGTCTTCAAACAGGCATATTTCTCAAAAGACTGAAAGGTCATTCATGTCCGATAAGCATCATTTCTATCGCCGCTTCCTCTTTATACCGTACGTTCAGATGATCTCCGCAACATGCACGCAGGTAAAGCTAAGCGCAAAAATTTTGTTTATTGGTCTTGACAAATTGCGTGCGAATGGTGTATTATACATGAGCATGTTGCGGGATTGTGTAACGGTAGCACGGCAGACTCTGACTCTGTTTGTGAGGGTTCGAATCCTTCTCCCGCAGCCAGAAAAAAGGCTTTGGGTTGCAGCTCAAAGCCTTTTAATTCAGTTGCATATGGCCTGCCGGTATCATATCGCAAAACCTACAAGGAGGAAGTGTTCAAAATGAGTGCTTCAATGGGAAAAGGGGACAGGAACACGGAACGTAAAGTGAAGCCTGCCTCCAAAGAAAGTGGCAAAGCCAAAAAATCCGGAAAATTGAGTGACCGCTTTTACAACATCATAGCGATCGTTATCGCGGTCGTCCTGGTGGTCTCTATCGGCGTGGCCATATTCCAGAATGTGGTCTCATCCGGTAAGTTTTTTGTGGCAGCCACTGTCGGAAATGAAAAAATCTATCCTCATGAGCTTAACTACTACTATATTGGCGCATATATGAACTTTGTCAACAGTTATGGTGACTATTTGTATTTGTTCGGTCTGGATACCAGCATGCCTCTGAAGGCTCAGAAGTACTCAGAGGATAAGACCTGGCACAGGTATTTCCTGGATACCGCGCTGAATTCTTTGCGTGAAGTGAAATCACTTTACAGAGAAGCGGTCGCGGCCGGGGAAACCCTGAGCGAAGAGTACAGCAGGCAGATGGAAAGCGACATGGCTTCGTTGGAACAGTCGCTCAGTAAGCAGAATCTGACCCTTGAGAATTATCTGTCGACTTCTTACGGTTCTCGCATGACTGTTGCTGAATATAAGCGCATCATGTCAGAGAGTTACCTTGCCCAGCAATTTGCACAGAAAAAGTATGAAGGCTATGAATACTCAGATGAGGATATAAAGAACTACTACCAGGAAAACAAAAACAGCTTCGATCTTGTCGATTACCGCTCTTTCTTCTTCTCTTCTTCGACTGGAAGCAGCAATCCCACACAGGAGGAGAAAGACAACGCCAGGACTAATGCCAAGTCCCAGGCTGAGATCATGCAGCTGGCTGTAACCGATGAAGAATCTTTCATCAAGCTGAGTCTGCAAAATGCCCCTGAAGATCAGAAAGAGTTGTACGAGGATGATGATTATACTCTCCGTGAGGGTTTGACATATTCGAGCATCACAAATAAGGACATGGCTGACTGGCTGTTCGACGAAAACCGCACAAAGGGCGACACGACCATCATCGAAACCGATACAGGGTATTATGTTGTTTACATGGTGGCCCGTTATCGCAACGACTATAATACGGTCAATGTACGTCACATACTGGTACAATTCGATCTGGATGAAAACGCTACAGAACCCACTGAAGAACAGAAGGAAGCGGCAAAACTTTCGGCCGAAGCAATAATGAAGGAATGGGCATCCGGAGAAAAGACTGAAGAGAGCTTTGCAGCGCTGGCTAAAGAGCGCTCCGATGACCCCGGTTCAAAAGACAACGGCGGACTGTATGAGAATGTCTACAAGGGAATGATGGTGGAACCGTTTGAAAAATGGTGTTTTGATGAAAAACGCCAGCCCGGTGACACAGGACTTGTCGAGACAGCTTACGGTTACCACGTCATGTATTTCTCCTCATATGGCAAACCGTACTGGACCATCCAGGTTGAAAACGAACTGCGCAACAACGATTACAACGAGTTCAGCGAAGGCATAAAGGAAAAATATCCATTGTCTGAGAATTCAATAGGTATGTTGGCAGTCGGACTGCCGAACCAGTAAAGTAATCGAAAAGATGAATAGAATGAGCATCGCTTTTAATGGCGATGCTCATTTTTCAGTATGATAGCACGGGAAGAATTGCGTGTGTCTAAAAGCAGTCAAGGTCCGCAGTAAATCAGCCAGCCCATGGCCAGTTGAATCAGGCCATGGGCTGGACACTATATCAGAAGATTGCAATTGCCTTCTGCTAGAATCTTAGTTCCGGTCATCTTTAGAGCATTTATCGGTGTTGGATCCGTTGGTCTTCTTTTTGACATTTATGACCTCTTTGCCGTTATAGATCGTATCACAAGTTCCGATCGCACCAAAGCCTATCAGGATCCCGTACACGATGTTTTCAAAGATGTTTTTGTCAGGGATCACCCCGAAGCTGATAATGATCCCGATAGGCAGGGCCAACAGGTGAGCGATATTTTTCTTAACCCCGAGCTTTTCGATGGTTTCAATGATAACGAACACTATAGGAATCAAGGCGGCAAACTGTATATCCATATATCTCACCTCTCCGCATTTTATGCGAAAAGGGTCGAACAAGTGCGGAGTGACGGATCACAGATGATTCATTCTGTCAGTCGAAGCAAACGATAGAAAATCAATGTCATCAGTATCCCAAGCAGGGACAGCGCGATGCAAAGGACGAAAGGCAATATTTTAGAAATATCGCTCAACAGTCCCGCTATGTAACCGAAAGGCACGCTTACAAGCATGACCACTGTCTGGAGTATTGCCATTATTGCAGAACGTTGCTCAGGATCGGCATATATCGCAACCAAAGCTTCCCTGATAGTATGCAGAACCGATAATCCAAGAGCTTCAAATAATAATGAGAACGTCAAGAGTATATAACCAAGGACACCGGTACCAGGTATCGAGATCAAAATCAACGATCCGATTATAACGCTTGCAAATCCGCTATAAAGAGGCAACTTTAACTTCGACTGATTTATCCTGGATATCACTGTAAAGAAAAGCAAAATGGAAAGGATGCTTTTCACCATGGGGAAAATGGGCAGAAGCGTATCTGGGACGCCGATACGCCGGGATGTGATGATCTGCCAGAATGTCACACCGATCATTGACATGATTTCGACCAGCACACTTATGATAATGGCAAATATGGTTCCTCGTGATGCAAAAATCTTTCGTACCGCACCTTTGTATCCTGAAAGCATTTCAAGGAACGTCATCGATTTTGTGGCTTCGCGCCTGATCTTTCCAACGGCAGTTTCGGTAGAGAACTTATAAAGCAATATAAGCTTTAGAGTCATGACGATGAAAGCATTTATGTAAAGGATCCTGATTGCAGGTACAAGGGTGAGTTTTGATACAAGGACTGAGGAAATGGGGGCAAAAAGCGCGGAAAGATTGCCGCAAATTATGACCCATGAGTAAATTTGAGTGATTTTGTCCTTTGGTGCGTCTTCGACAAGAAGACAATCCCAGGATACGGTGGTGATTTTCATAGTGCCGTTCAGCAATGCAGCTACGACGAAGAACCAAAATCCCTGACTGGATGCCCATATCAGGCATGGAAGACTCCACGCCAGAAAGTCGAAAATCATGGTGCTCAGCCTTCTGCCAAGCTTGTCCACGATCGCTCCGGACAGATAGGAAAATATCATCTGGGAAAACATGTAGATCGAGCTGATTATGCCGACCTGGACGTCGTTCATTCCGAATGACAGCATATACACAGAGGCATAGGGCAGGCATAGGTTCATGGAAAGACCCCACATCGGCTCGGTAAATACACAGGCCCTGGGGTTTCCGCGGAGCTCGGTCAGTGTGCGAAAAAGAGGATTCTTCAAAATACGCTGTTTCATATTTGTCTTCACAACCCTTTTTTTATAATGAGAAAAAGTCATATTGGAACAATTATTGCATCGAAAAACAGGTATGTCAACCCAAATATGCCCGTTAAAGGGCAGACCCTGTTTAATTCCTCTCAGATTGGACAAAACTGAATTAGTAAGCCATTCGGGAGGAAATATGAACAAAAGGATCTTGCTTATCGCTTTTTACAACCAAAAAGCACTTGGAGTCAAATATATATCCGAGACATTGAAAAGAGCCGGATACGATCCCCACGTGCTGTTCCTTAAAGGATACAACAGCAAAAAGCCCAGCGAGGTAAGCGACACCGAACTCAGCTTACTAAAACAGCTGATAAGCAAAATCGATCCCGGCTGTATCGCGCTGAGCGTGATGTCTTCCCTTTATCTGCGGGAGATCATAAAGGTAAATGATCATATAAGAAAGGCATCTTCATGTCCCGTTATCTGGGGCGGGGTATATTGCACCTTATTTCCTGAAAGATGTCTTGAGCATGCGGACTATGTTATACGAGGTGAAGGGGAAGAAGCAATTGTCGAATTGCTGGATGCGCTGATTGCGGGAAGGGACCCTTCCGACGTTCAGAACCTTG
>ENA-OWPA01000178-OWPA01000178.1-bioreactor-metagenome-genome-assembly--contig:-NODE-178-length-117251-cov-10.558315_pt1 | contig 117251 bp, 109 predicted proteins | sample MGYA00238139_ERZ651803 | MGnify/ENA primary metagenome ERZ651803 (study PRJEB26909, sample SAMN07631231) | bioreactor metagenome | isolation source: Switchgrass digestor | place: USA: Dartmouth... | reverse complement strand
AACAATGCTGCTGCAAAATCAATGGAAAAACTTTCATCTGGCTACAGGATAAACAGGGCTGGAGATGACGCAGCAGGATTATCAATTTCAGAAAAGATGAGAGCTCAAATAAGAGGTCTTCAAATGGCTTCTAAGAATGCACAAGATGGTATTTCAATGATTCAGACTGCAGAAGGTGCATTAGATGAAGTTCATTCAATACTACAAAGAATGAGAGAATTAGCAGTACAAGCTGCTAATGATACAAATGTAGGAGATGATAGACAAGCTTTACAAGATGAAATAAATCAATTAGCAGAAGAGATAGAAAGAATCAAGAATACAACCCAATTCAACACACAAAATTTATTAGATGGTTCTACTGGAGCATCAGGAACTGTAATAATTCATGTTGGTGCTAATTCTGGTGAAAAAATGGAATTAGACTTTACTAAAGTTGATTTAACTGACATCCACAGTGCTGTTAATAACATAAACATTACATCTCAATCAGACGCAGATACTGCTATAGAAACTATTGATAACCAATTAAAAGCAGTATCAGCTGGTAGATCTTTATTAGGAGCATATCAAAACAGGTTAGAACATACAATCAAGAACTTAGATAATGCTGCTGAAAACTTACAAGCTGCTGAATCAAGAATTAGAGACGTAGATATGGCAAAAGAAATGATGGAATTAACAAGACAAAACATCTTACAACAAGCAGCTACAGCTATGTTGGCTCAAGCTAACCAAAGCCCAACTACAGTATTACAGTTGTTGAGGCAATAGGTTAGCGGGTCCCTCAAAGAGCAATCTTTGAGTGCAAATCGGGTGAATTGCTGGAAAGTCCTTAAGCTAACTAAACCACAGCGGAATCCGAAAGGATAAACGCGACGGTTTAAAAATTAGTTAGATTGGACGACCAGCAGCCAAGCCCCTGTACCGAAAGGTTGGGGAAGGTTCAACGACTAAGTTGTACGGCCTAAGGCAATTCCAAATGTATTGGAATTGTACGGCTATGAGAACTGTAGGGGATGAGGAGCCCCGAAGCGCCCGACAGCCAAACAATTTGTTTGGTTGAAGATATAGTCTGGCAAATAGCGAAAGCTATTTGGTAGCCCGCAAGCAAATCAAGCTCCTCAAACTGTATTACAATTATTAAGATAATTCCATCTAAAATAATAAGCCGAGGTTTCACCTCGGCTTATATTTTACCTACCTTTTTCATTCTTTTAACCTTATCATATAATCCGTAATATGGTCTATTCAATATTTTAGATATTTGCCTATAGTTGTATCCCAGTTTTACTAGCTCAATTATCAAATCTTCTTCTTTTTTAGAATAGGATTTATCTACTGTGATTTTATCTGCTATTTTTATTATTTTATCAGGATATTTCACTGCATATTTATTTTTTGTTTCTTCTAACTTTTCATCAACTTTAATTTTATACTTCATTGAGGGTATTTCATTTACATAAGGGCTGACAATATCTAAGAATTTTCTAACAGTTTGATTTTTGTTAATTACTAAATGATAGCCTTGTCCATTAGGGATTTTCCCTAAATTAAATTCAATTTCAAAAAAATCTTTAATATGATTAATGAGCATTATATTTTCTTCCTTTGTAAAACTTTGAGAATAAATATGTATGCTGGCTGTAATGGTAATAGTATTCACTCCAATACTGCCACTTGTAACTAAACTTCCATCATCTAGATACAAACATGCTAATCCTATTGGGTGATCTAACATCTTCAATCCAACTTCTGTTAATGTTTTTCTGCCATCTTTATAGAAAATATCATACAGTTCAGTGTATAATGGATGAGATGGAGAATAAATTGAACCATCAGATTTTATTTTAAAATCTAGAGTTTTCAATTTTTCAGCTTTCCACTTTCTATAATCTATTTGTGATTTTCCTGTACTTTCCCTGTATTGGGCATTTAAACTCCTTCCGTATTTTGACAAGGTTCCATCACCAAGTAAACTTCCTACAATGATGTTTCTTTCGATTGTAGTCATGGCGTAATTTTTATAGCTATTTTCCAAATGTCTTCTTCTGTTTTGTTGTAATCTAAAATAATGTTTTTTCATGTATTCTTCGCTTTTTCTAATGCCTAATTGATGGGCTTTTCTCCTCAGAGCATCTTGGGATATTCCCAATTTTTTAGCTAAGACTTTATTGTCACTATTTGGGTATTCGCTGATAATTATACTAATTATTTCATCAGTAAATATTGAATTCATTATATCACCTTAGAGAATGTATGTTCTATGATTTTATTATATTATATTGCTATGTGTGTAGTCAATGTTATTAAATTTATTAGGAAAATCTAAACATATTATGATAAAATAAATTTATATAAATTTTTTCATACGAAGGTGATTTTGTTGAAAGCAGTTATATTGAATTCTGGAATTGGTTAAAGGATGGGGAATTTCACTAAAAATAACCATAAGTGCATGATTGAGATTAAGGATGGCTTGCCATTACTTCATTATCAGGTGGACATGCTTAGGAAAGTAGGAATTGATGAGATTGTAATAACAATGGGATATAGAGAAGACATAATAAAGGACTACATAAATAGTAATTTTAAGGATGTGAAAGTTACTTTTGTTAATAACCCTAAGTACCTTAATACTAATTACATTTATTCTATGTATTTAGCTTTAGATGAATTTGAAGATGAAATACTCATACTTCATGGAGATTTGTATTTTGAAGGGGATGTATTAGAAGATATCATAAACTCCGAGTTAAGTTCTGTTGTGGTTGATTCAACGTTGGAGCTTCCAGAGAAGGATTTTAAAGCGATGGTAATTGATAATAGGGTAAAGAAAATTGCCACATATATAACTGGTGAAAATTGTATTGCATGTCAGCCATTATATAAATTAAGGTTAGATGACTGGTATATGCGGAAAGCTGCCTTAAGAAAATTTTGTGAAAATGGACAAGTTAATGTATATGCAGAAGAAGCCCTCAATACCGTGCTAGATAAGATTTACCTCAATCCTCTAGATGTAAAGTGCAAATTGTGTATGGAAGTGGATACGTTGGATGATTTGGCTTTGTTGAAGTCAAAATTGATGTAAGATTTAAGGAGGTATTCTATGAAGGTCTTAGTAACAGGCTTCGAGCCTTTTGGAGGGGAAAAGATTAATCCTTCATTTGAAGCTGTTAAGTTGCTGCCAGATAGTATGGATGGCGTTTCAATAATAAAAAGGCAAGTGCCAACTGTATTTAGAAAGTCTATTGAAGAATTAAAGAGATTGATAGAGGAAATAAAGCCAGATGTGGTATTATGCGTAGGACAAGCTGGAGGAAGGTCAGAAATATCCATTGAAAGAGTGGCAATTAACATAGATGATGCCAATATAAAGGATAATGAAGGAAATCAGCCAGTTGATGAAATTATATTTGAAGATGGAGAAAATGCTTATTTTTCCAATTTACCAATAAAAGCTTTGGTTGAAAAAATCAAAGAAGCTGGGATACCTGCAGGTATTTCCAACAGTGCAGGCACCTTTGTATGCAATCACATTATGTATGGATTGTTATATTTGATAGATAAGAAATATCCCCATATAAAAGGTGGCTTTATACATGTTCCATATTTGCCAAAGCAGGTAGTAAACAAAAGAAACACCCCGAGTATGAGTTTGGATAACATTAAAGAGGCTCTTATATTGGCAATTAAGGCAATTATAGAAAATAGCTAAAAATCCATATCTTAATAGGTATGGATTTTATTTTTTAATGTTTATAGTTCAATATAGCAGAAATTGGCAATCCTTATGATATAATATCTTTAAAAGGAATTCCTTAAAAGGTGATATTATGAAAAATAAAAAGGAAGAAATTAATTCTTTATTGGACCAGCTTGATGAGGATTCACTTGACATAATACTTGATTTAATTAAAAGAAGACTTAAAAAGGATGAGAAGAAAAATTATCTAGCTAATCCTGATGCTAAGAAAATATGGGATAAAGCTTGTGAATTAATAAGAGTGGAACTAAATGAAGTATCATATAATACATGGATTAAAAACATAGTACCAGTTGAGATAAAAGGCAACAAGATAAAATTAGGAGTAGAAAGCGAATTTCATAAAGTTATCCTCGAAGGAAGGTATATGAAATTGTTTAAAAGTGCACTATTTTATGTGACAGATATTGACTTTGAAATTGAATTTTTTGTATAAGCTTCATAGTAAATGGACATCTTTTGACAAACTAGGTATTTCACCCTATATAATCGACTAATAAAATGTAGTATTATGAAAATAAGGATTAAAAAATCAAAGGGGGATGAACTATGGAAGTCAGGGGAATTATGAAATCGCCAGTAATATCAGTGACTCCTGAGGAAACTATAGGCAAAGCTTTGGAGATTATGTACAGAGAAAATATAAATGGAATGCCTGTGTTAGACAAAAATGGGAATTTAGTTGGGATAGTGGTTAGAAGTGATATTTATAAGTTTTTAATTGACCCTGGTCATTATAAATCCTGCCCTGTAGAATGGGTTATGACAAAAGATGTTGTGAAAGCTTATGCCAGTGAAGATATAAAAGTTGTAGCAAAAAGGCTTAGAGATACGAATGTTGTTGCATTGCCAGTTATAGAAGAAGATAAAGTTGTAGGCATTGTTTCATTAGAAGATTTTGTAGATTATTTTATTTCATTAGATTGATGAATTAAAGAAATTTCAAGGCATATTTGTTATTTAGCAGATATGCCTTTTATTTATTAATTGACCTCAATGTGGCATTTATTTCGCCACCAAGGATAACTATGATACTGCTTAAATAAATCCAAATTAAGAGGATTACTATACCGCCTAGGCTTCCATAGGTTTTGCTGTAGTTCACAAAGTTATTTACATAGTAGGAAAAGATAGAAGATGTTACAATCCATCCGACGGTGGAAAAGACTGCACCGGGGAAGGCATGTTTAAAGCTGATTTTATTGCCATTTTTTATAGATGGTATATATCTATACATTAGTGTGAAAATGAATATCATAGAGAATAATGAAATGAGAATTCTAAAGTATTCCCAAAATGATATGAAATTTTGTGCAATGCCTAGGAATTCAAATAGTCTATTTCCTAAAACTTCACCGAATACCAGTGTAAGGAGAACAATGGCTAAAAGGGCCAGAAGTGCTAAAGTAAATATTATTGCGACAAGCCTTAATTCGAGATAAGCTCTAGTTTCTTCTACATCATAGGCTTTATTTAACACTCGAATTAATGCCATAATACCCTTTGATGCAGCCCAAATACCTGTTATAGCACTTAAAGATAAAAGCGATGCGTTGCTTGTAGTTATTGTTTCTATTAATATTGTGCTTACTAATCTTTGGAGGTCAACTGGTACGAGAATAATTATATTATGTAGTACATCTTCTCTTGCAATGGGAGTAAAGCTTAATATATTTAGAAAGAAGATAATAAAAGGGAAAAGGGACAGTACTAAAAAGTAGGACAGCTGTGCACCAATGGCTGTTACATTGTCTTCCCTTATTCGGTATATTAGCTGCTTCAAGAATTTTGCATATTTGTTATTGTGATTTCTTATCCATTTCAAGGAAAACACCTCCAGTTATAAATTTATACATATTTTACCACATATATGCTACTTTACTAAAATTATGAGTGGAAAAATAAAATAACTGGCAAAAGAGCCAGTTATTTTTTTAGATGCTTATTAAACCAGTTTGTTATTTCTTCAAGCCTTCTTATTCTGTGTTTAGGCTTTCCAGAACGGCTTAGTTCGTGGTTTTCTCCTCTGAACATTACAAGCCTTGCTTCAACTCCATGGTATTTTAGGGATGTAAACATTTGAATGCCTTCAGCCAACCAGCAGCGGTAGTCTTCTTCTGAATGGATGAACAGCGTTGGTGTAGTTACTTTATCTGCATATTTCATAGGAGAATGGAACCAGAGTTTTTCAAAATCGGACCAAGGTGTTGCAGCTTGTTGGTCTTCAACGAAGTAGTATCCTATATCTGTTGTTCCAAATTTGGAAATCCAGTTGGAAATAGACCTTTGAGATGCTGCTGCTTTAAATCTATTGGTATGGCCTATTATCCAGTTAGTCATAAATCCGCCATAGGAGCCACCAGTAACGCCTATATTGTCACTGTCTATAAATGGATATTTTTCCAAAACTATGTCTGTAAATTTCATGATGTCATCATAGTCGATAGTTCCATATTTGCCCCTTATATCTGCAAATTTATTGCCTTTTCCATCACTTCCTCTTGGATTGCAGAAGAATACAGCATATCCGCAGTTTGCCCAGTACTGCATTTCATGGTAGAAAACTTCGCCATAAACTGTTTTTGGACCTCCGTGGATATCCAATATAGCAGGATATTTCTTTCCTTCTTCAAAATCAACAGGCTTCATTATCCAGCCATCAATAGTAACTCCATCGTTTTCAAAGGTTATGTGTTCTGGCTTAGATAGTTTCTTTTCTTTAATTACCCATTCATTGAATGTAGTGAGCTGAATTTCTTCTTTATTTTTTAGAGCATAAAGTTCTTGTAGCCTTAAGCCTCTTAATCCAATAAAGTTTATTTTTCCATCTACTACATCAAATCCATCTATGGAGCCATTGTCTCCGGTTAATTTTTCAATATTGCCATTTATGTCTATCCTATTGATATATGAGTTGTATCCTTCTGTAGTAACGAAGTATAGATAATCCCCGTCTACAACCATGGACCTGCTTCCTCCAAATCTGCAGTCGGAGCCAACGGAATTCCACAAGCTGCAGTCGAAACTTTCATCAGTAATTCTCTCTACATTTCTTCCATCTAAATCCATTGTATAGAAATGGGGATTCTCGTTAATGCCATAGGATTTCATATCATGTCCTGCAAAGATAATCTTGTCTCCTAGAAAGTCAGCGTATGAATAGTTAAATACTTCTTCATGGGTTAATTTTTCAAAGGTTCCTTCTTTAATGTCATATATATACAAATCAGATTTAATTGGCATTTTATCTGTGAAGGAATTGGTTATGACAATTATTTTAGTTTTTTCCCTGTTAAGCCTTGCACTTTCTACATTTGTAAATTCATCAGTTATTGTGGTTAGTTTCTTATCCTTTAAATTATATATATAAAGCCTATCCCTCTTTTTATTGGTGAAACCTGCACCATTAGCCCAGAATGGGATTTCGTCCAGTACCTCATAGTCCTTTTCTTCTTCCATTTTCTTTAGTGCCTTTTCCTTTTCTTCTTGTGGAAGTTCGTCTAATTTAGGCTTGTTTAAATCAAAAGAAGCTATTACTAAAAGGTTTTCTTCATCGATGAAATCTATGCTTCTTACATTTAGAGGGATTTCAAAAACCTTGTTTGCTTCTCCTCCATGGATGTTTATTTCATAAAATGATGTGAATTTCTCTTGCTTTTCCTTTCTTTCTTTATCCTTCTTTCCCCTTATGGCTGGGAAAATAATAGTGTCGTTATCTTTCCAGATGAAACTCCTTTCTTCGTCAAGGGATGTCATTTTAGTACAGGAATTGTTTTCTTCATTGTAGACATAGATATTTGATAAATACTTGTTTTCTTCTACATCCATTTGATGTAGCACAAAGCCTGTCTTTTTGCCATCTGGAGAAAACCTTATTCCTGACAAAAACTTATACTTCGTAAAATCATCCAATTTTAAATTTTCCAAAATTTATTCCCCCTTTTTAATTCACAGTTCACAATTAGCTGTGTAAATTAATAAGCGAATCCAAGGTAAGACCATAGCTGTGATTAACTCAATTTATTCATTAATTTTACTTATTTATGGATTTTTAAATTGTATTATTCGCAACCCTAAATTTTATTATATACTATTTATACCAACAAGTTAAATAAGCATAACTTACTGCAACCTTTTTTTGTTTTTTTCGTCTAAATGATAAAGGAGGGTACGGGGTGGAATTAAATAAAGAAAAAGATTTAGTAAAAAGACTTAAAAAGGGACATGAAGAAGCCTATGTTGAAGTTATAAACCTCTATGGAAATAGGCTTTTAAAGACTTGCTATCTTATACTGAAAGATAGGCATGATGCAGAGGATGTTGTACAGGAGACCTTCTTTAGGCTATTTAGGCAGATAGATTCATTTAAAGGGAACAGCTCTATTTATACTTGGATATATCAGATAGCTTTAAATTTATGCAGAGATAGGCTTAAGGCTGGAAAGGATACTGCTCTTTTTGAAAGCATAGCGGAAAGCGATGAAAAGGTTGAAGATACTGTAATTGAATCAATAGATAGGGATATTTTGCGAAAGGAATTGAAAAACCTTGATGATTTATATAGAGAAGTCTTAATACTGTTTTACTATGAAGAACTATCCATAAAGGAAATTTCTAAGATTTTAAATGAAAAGGAAGGGACTATAAAAAGCAGGCTAAGCAGGGGAAGAACATTACTTAAGAAGGCAATAGAGAAGGGAGGAGAGTTAAGTGAATAGGGATAGGCTTGGCAGTGAGATAAAGTTAATTTTCGAAGAAGAAGCGAAAAATATAGAGCTTTCTCAAGAGTTAAGGGATGAAATTCTTAAGTATAGGAAGAAGAGTATAAAGGAAAAAATAAGTGAGTTTTTAAATAAAGAAATAGAAATACCATTGGTACCTGTAGTAGCAGTATTTGTTTTGGTATTATTAATTTCAGCTTTTCCAAAGGACATATTTAAAAATGAGGATATAGATATAATAGATATTGGCTCATCTGAAGTAATAGTAAGAGTTGAAAGGGGTTTAAGGGATAATGATTAAGGTAAGAGTAAAGGTTAAAACTCTTATTAAGATAATAATTGGAATATTATTTTTCATAATATTCATAGTGCCATCAATAAGTATGGAACTGGGAAATCATTATATAAATAAATATCGTATGAATAAAGCAGAAAAGTTTTATGATTATTATATAAAGTATCCTTTTGGATTAAGAAAGGACGAGGCTTTGTATAAAAGATCTAAGTGTTTGATGAATAATTACATTAGATATTTTATTTTTCTTGATCAAAAGCAGGGAGGTAGTGTAATAGATAAAGATGCTGTTAGTAAAGTTGTAGAAATTAACAAGAGGATAATTGAGGATTATCCAAAAAGCAAATATTACTCAAACGCCTATAGAAATATTCTTGATACTTATATATATTCTAGCAATAGTAAAGAGCTAAAGAAATGGATTGCATGGGGAAAGGAACATGATAATGAGGAGATAAAAAGAATCTCTATTTTATATGATGGATATGTTTATTTTGTAAACAGAAAATATGATGAAGCAGAAAGAATCCTTACGGATTATACTATGGGAATAAGGGATTTGGATTACATTTATTATTTTCTAAAAGGACATATTGCATTTGCTAGGGAGGATTTCGAAAAAGTTGAAGGTTATTATAAGGAAGCACAGGATATTAGATGGGGTACTGATTTTAGCTTTTTTGGCACACCTGTTCCTTATGACAGATTATATTGGTTAAGTGAATTAAAGTTTTTTAGTGGGCAGAATAGAATTAAAGGAAGAGTAACAGTCGATGGAGTAGGCATCCCTTTTATAGAAGTATATATTCAATATACCTATGAAGGTATTTCTTTTCCGTACAATAACTTTGTTGCAATTACTGATGAAAATGGATATTTTGAAACCATAGGTATTAAGGATGGAGAATATAACATAGGTATTGGCATAGGTTATCCATTATTGTTTGATAAAGTATATTTAGATAAAAATATTAGGTCTATTAAGGTAGATGGAGATATGGAATTTAATTTTGAGTTTACAACTCCTATGAGAATAATCAGTCCTAAACCAGGAGAAATAGTTGAGGATAACAAATTTATAGTAGAATGGGAAGAAGTAGAAGGGGCAGATTATTACATTGTCAATTCTGTTGCCTTTGAAAATCCTGAGGATAAAAGGAATAATATTATGACATTTTGGATAAAAGATGAAAATCGAGAATACGAGATAAGGGATACTAAAGCAGTATTTGATTTGGACATACTTAATAATGAAGAATCCCTTTTGGGAAAAATATTATATTCTGGTGATAAATTGATAAATCCTTATTTCATAATTGGATATTTTCATAGAGGGATGGAGATTCCTATTATAGTTAATGCCTACGATAGGAATGGCAATAAGTTAAACAGCAGCATTCCCCTTGCCACATATTATGAGAATGTTCCAAGTATAAAAATAGAATATGGGGATTTCACTTATGGTGAAAAATTGATTTTAGATGAGAAATACGAAGAAGCTATTTCCTATTATGAAAACCTTTTAATGGAAGACAATAACAATATTGAAGCTCTTAGATATCTTTCAAGAATCTACATGGTAAACTGGGATGAAGGCAAAAAGGATATAAGAAAGTCTGTTGATTATGCCATAAAGCTCTATGACTTGACTGGAGAAACTGATTCACTAAAAGCTCTACTGTTTCACATTAGGTTTGAAGAAAGAGAGCAATATAAGGATTTAGTGGAAATGATAAACAACATACTTTCTAAAGAAGATAGCTAGATAAGATAAAACAGGGTAGTAAATCCTACCCTGTTAGTTTTTTTTGTGCAGTTCTAGTTTAATTAAATTACACTGCTTTTTGTTTTCATCTGCAAATTTTAGATATTCTGCCAGCTTTTTCCCTAATGGTGTAATTGAAAGTTCATAGTAAGGATAATAGATGCAGTTGATTATTCCTAAGCAGTTTAAATAATCACATAATCTGAATATGAACTTAGGCGAATCAATAAGCATCTTCATTAATTTGCCCATATCATACCTTTTATCTATTTTCAATGAATATAGCACATCTATTAAATTTCTTTTTATAATTTCTAATATATTTACACTGTCAACTGCAACTGCACCTTTTAAGAATTCATTGCTTAAAATATATTGGATAAATAAAGTGTATTTATCCTCATCCTTTAGCTTCAAGTAGCTGCTTGCGTTTTCAGTAAATTTTAGTGTATCGTTTTCTATAACAAGTATGTTAAAAGACAATGAAAATCTATAGAATAAATCTATTATTGTAAAATCCTTTTGTGTGATTGACTTTTTATTTACATCCACTGCATTTTCAAGCATGTCGTTTATCTCAAATAGATTATGTTTTCTTATATATTTATTCTTCTTAGTTAAGTCCAATGGCTTGTCAAAAACATATAATAGAAACTTATCATAATCCATGAGGAAAGCAATGGCTTCCTTGTTTAGTGATTCCACTACGATGTTTGAAATCCCTTTGTTTATTTTAAATGGAAAGTTTGCAGTATTTAATTTATTCATCAATTCAAATCTTCTCTTGCTAATATTTAATATCTCCTTATATGCTTCCTTGTAGCTTTCATCCTTGCTGCTTAAAAATTTTAGAAAGTCCTTAAAAGTAGATATATATGAGTTTAAATCCTCTTGAGATGTTATAAATCCATTTTCTATGGCATCTTGGAAAAATAGGTTGAAATCTATCAGGTTACAGTCATAGAGAGTTAGGTTTTCGTCGACTAAATAATATTCAAAGAATTCCATTAAATTGGAAAGGTGCTTCTTTATATTAACTCCTTGATTTTTTATCTCGAGATAGGCTTCAAACTCGTCTATTTCGTCGTGAAGTGTGGCTATTATGTCGTCGTCCACTTCTATTGCTTGAAAAATGCAGTCGGTATAGATTTTATAAAGGTTTATGGTGTACTTTTTTAGATATTCTTTAATAGTTAGATTAGGATATTTTGACCTAACCCTGTTAAAATCAATGAAAACTTCTTCTAAAAAAATATCCTTCATAGATGGTGGAAGATAGCTGATATCACCAACAAAGGACATATTGCCAAACAGTCTTCCTGTCCTTGCAAATATATAGTCTCCAGCAGAAAAGACTCTGGAAAGCTCTGGTTCCCAAAGGTCATAGGTTTCATTTTTTAAAAGGTCCAAAGCCTTTATGAACTCCCCATCTATTGAAAGTATTTGATGAAGGGATAAGATTGATTTATTTCTTTCAGCTAACAACTGCCTTTCCTCAGGAGTAAGTTTTACAGATTTATCTTCTAATAATTTTTCTATGAAAGTTTTTCCATCTTCATCTATATAATCTATGCTTAACCACACATTAAAGGCTAGCCTATATTTGTTTTCACTGAAATCAGGATAGTAAAATTCAATATTATCTAATGGAATCTCTTCCTTTTGTATCTTATCGGATATATAGTTTAACAGTTTTTCTGTTGCTGACATTTCTATTTTTTGTATTTCCTTATATGTCAAATTTTGCATATTTCCTCCTCAATTAAAATAATTCCTGTTGTTTTATTATATACCATTAAAGATAAATTTGTATATATAAAAACAAAAAAAAGTATCAAAGCACCCATATTATTGAGATGGGCACTTTGATGCTTTTACAAGCTATTTGCTTTTAGCTATTTAATGTTAGTTTTTGATGCTTGCTGTATTTTTAGCCTTTTCCCAGGCATGTAGTAGAAGTGCCAAGCCTATTACTCCATAGGCTATAAATACTCTAAAGTATTCACCTATTTGGGCATTGCCCATTAAGTTTTGCCCTGCTTGTGGAGATACGATAAATAATAGGTGGAATAGGAATGTACCAATTAATGCTTCCTTCCATGAAGCTTTATCTACGCTTGCTCCTCCAATTAATAGGGAAGCTACTGCAAATAGCCCAACTTGTTCATGGTTTGTATAGGTGCTTAAGGTACCCATATTTTGTAGATATACTATTTGTCCCCATGCAGCCAATACTGTGGAAATTATTATGGCAATAATTCTAGTTTTATCAACATTTATTCCGGAAACGCCTGCTATATACATGCTTTGCCCAACTGCCCTCATTTCTTGGCCAAGTTTAGTCTTAAGTAGGAAATATAAGCCTACAAATAGTAGTGCTGTAATTATTAAAGTCATTATTGGTAGTGGTGTAATTTTCCCAAATAACAAGTTATCCAAGGATTTCCTGATGATATTTAAATCGATGGTATTTTTTAATCCTACGCCAGTAGACATCAACATATCTTTATTTTTAATTGGTATAATTTTTCCAGCTAATAGGATAAATACTAACTGATATATACCGTTGGCAAAGAAGCCTAAAATCATGGATGTTATCATTTCTTTTCCTTTTGCTTTGTTTAATACCTTTCCTGTGAGGTACCCTAATAATATGGCTATGGGAGTGGATACAAGTACTGCCACTAATACACCTAATATGCCTCCTATTTTATAGTTGACTATGAAAATCAGCCCTATTTGTCCAGCCATGGCTCCTAATACAATACCAAAGTTGAGCCCCATACCTGTAATTACTGGTACAATTAAGGACATGACTAATATTAAGTTTCTTGAAAGCCTAAATACCATTTCGTTAACTACGAAATTTAAGGGCAGCCCTGATAGGAAAAATCCAATTACGCTGAGCAATAAGAACACTATTGGAACTATCATGCAGTCTCACCTTCTTTTCTTGTTAGGGCATAGAGGATTATGCCATTACTTATTACAATTCTAATTATTTCTGCCATACTTCCTTCAGATAGTATATTGATTACTGGCAGTGCAACAACTAATAGCCCTTGGAATAGGAAAGTACCTATGATTACATGGATTATCTTTGCTTTTCTTAAGCTGGCTCCACCTATTAAGATAGATGCAGCTGCAGGGAGAGCTACATATAAAGGAGCGTTATACAATTGTACGAATCCAAAGGATTGGCTGTATATTATAATTCCAATTGCAGCCAATACTGTCGATAAGGTAATGCCTAGAATTCTATATTTATCTACATTTACACCATTGGAGCTAGCGAATTTGAAGGAACTTCCAGCTACCCTCATTGAAGTGCCTAGTTTAGTCTTGGAAAATATCCATACAATTGCTGCCAATACTGCAAATGTAAGGATTAATCCTAATGGAACTATTTCTAAAAAGCTTACTAGCCATTTTGGCATCCAGCTAGGATATACTTCAAATCTAAAAGCGTTGTCTAAAACTCCGCCTATTGTAGATGCCATTGATAGAGTAACTCTTAGACCACTTCCTCCAATAGCCCAAGTCATTTCTGGGTTCTTAAATGGGGCTATTAGCCAGAAAATACACATAAAGGATACAATCGAATATCCAAAGTAATTACCTACAGTCATTTCTTGCCCTTTAACTTTGTTTAACATTAATCCATATAAGATTCCAGCAATTGTTGAAAGAGGGACTGCAATTAATATTGCAACAAAGAATCCAGTCCAGCTTTTAAGTCCAAATTCCATACTTACTAATGCACCAATAAGTCCAAAAATAACGCCTAGTGGAAGGTTGAAATTAATTCCTACACCGCATTGGATTGAAGGTACCATTGCAAGAACTAAAACTGCGTTCATGCCAAACCTAGTAAGTATATCTTGTACTATTCCTGACATTGGAATTTTCAATGCAGTTGCAATAATCAATAATAAAACTAAAAAGGTTGATATTATCAGTCTTGGAAAACCTATTTTTCTGTATATTTTCTTTAAGTCCATTTAGTTCACCACCTTTTCTTTTTCATGCCCTGCCATGGCCAATCCAAATTCTTCGTCTGATGCATCAGGTGGAAGAATTGCCTGTACTCTGCCTTCTGCTATTATGGCAATCCTATCAGCTACTTGCCTTAGTTCTGCCAATTCGCTTGATGTCATTATTATAGTCATATTATGTTCTCTGTTGAGTTTAACTAGAGTATCAAGCACTAACTTTTTGGCTCCTATATCTATTCCTCTAGTAGGCTCTGATACCAATAGGATATCTGGATTTAAGGTAAGGGCTCTGGCGATACATACTTTTTGCTGATTACCGCCGGATAATTCACCTACCCGTTGTTCTGGGCCTGTGCATCTTATGTCTAAGGATTCAATCATCTTTTCTGCATGGTCCTTTATTTTCTTGTTATCTACTATCTTTAATGGGCCAATTTTCTTTATAAATTCTTCCTTTATTTCTAGAGCTGTAAATGCAATGTTGAAATCGATGGGTTCGTCCAACAATAGCCCAACGCCTTTTCTGTCTTCAGATAAGAATGCTATAGAGTTCTTTAGCATTTCCCTTGGATTGTTTAGTGGCAATTCTTCTCCGTCTTTTAATATGGTGCCTTTTGTAGGATATAGTCCCATAATTCCGTTAGCAATGCCTATTTTTCCATGGCCTGCTAAACCGCCTATTCCTAGAATTTCACCTTTATATACCTTTAAATTTACTCCTTTTACCCTTTCACCGGGCATGTCAACATACAGGTCTTTTATTTCAAGGTATGGCTTTTCTTCAGTGTTGATTTTTCTTCTGTTAGCTGATGATGTTTCAATTTCCCTGCCAACCATTAGTTTTGCAATTTCTGGTATTTCTATGTCCTTTGTTGCTACGGATTTTACTAAGCATCCATCTCTTAATATGGTAATATTGTCTGTTACTTTCTTAATTTCCTCCAACCTGTGGGTTATGAATAGAATTGATATACCTGATGATGCAAGGGTTTTTATAACTTTTAAAAAGTGGTCTGCTTCTGATTCTGTAAGAACTGCTGTAGGTTCGTCTAGAATTAAAAGTTTTAAATTAGATTTATCTATTTCCCTTGCAATTTCAATAAATTGCATATACCCAACAGGAAGGCCTGCCACAGGCAGAAATTCATCTATATTCATGCTTAATTTTTTCAATGCAGCTTTTGCATCTTCACGCATTTTGGCAATATCTAACTTCTCCAACTTTGGGCCAAATATCTTAGAAAATAGCGAAGGCTTTGTGTTTTCCCTATTTAATTTAATGTTTTCTGTAATGGTGAAACCAGGAATAAGCATAAATTCCTGATGTACCATTCCTATACCTTTTTCCATTGCTTCCATAGGGCTTTTTGGGTTATATGGCTGCCCGTCAAAGAATATTTCTCCCTCATATCCGCCAGTATTATGTATTACTGGCATTCCAAATAATATGTTCATCAATGTAGATTTGCCAGCGCCATTTTCTCCAACAAGGCCATGTATTTCTCCCTGCTTGATAGTTAGTGAAACCTTATTTAGTACCTGATTTTCACCAAAGAATTTTGAGATGTCCTTCATTTGAAGCAAATCCATAAGCTAACCTCCTTTGACTAAATATAAGGAGTCGTGAAACGACTCCTTATATTTAGAAACATCTAATTATGTCAATCTTTATACTTTAGAATATTTCTGAACCTAATACAAATACTAAGAAGTTTGGAGTGTCTTCACTGTATGATTTCATTACAACTTCATTCTTAGTGTCGTTAGTAACTTCCTTCATAATCCTTTCCATAGCATCTTTATCGAATCTGTCGATTTTGCCTTCTAGGTATTCTATAGCATATTGAACACCAGCTTCAATCATGGCAGCGTTAGCTGGTTTATTCCATGTTGAGAATCTGCCAGTACCGTTCTTTTCAGCAACCTTAGCCTTAATTTGTCCAATTAGGTAATCTACATCTCCTGCTTTATCTTCTGGAATTTCAATACCTAAAGCTCCTGGATAACCGTGGTATGGTGATGGACAGCATTGTTCTGGATAAATTCCGCCATATTCTAGGGTTTGTTTAATCATAGGCTCTTGCATAGCACAGTTTGTACCGAAGAATGCTGTATCTTTGCCATATTTTTCAATTTCTCTTGGAATATCTTCAAGGATGAATTGTTGAGTACCAGTAACTCCAGCATCGGATGTTGGGTCTGGTGCGTCAACTTCAACGAATTTAATTCCATATTTTTCACAAGTTTCTTTGAAGATATCTCTTCTAGCTGCTAGTAGTTCCATTGACATATGTCTTGGGAATGAGTAGTGCACAAATGTCTTGGCTCCCATTTCCTTAGCTTTTTCGATTATTGATACACCACGTTGCAATTGGTCTAGTTCTAATACTATGTCTGCACGAGAAGCTACTACTGCTGGATCTTCATGTGGTACACCAAGGATGAACAAGATGTCTGGTCTAGTTTCTTTAACCTTATCTATTGCTGCAGCTGCACCTGGTACAGCTTGAACGAAAACTATTGCCTTAACATCTGGGTCTGCTGCCAATGATGTAACTTGAGCAATAGTTGTTTCTACTTCTTGAGAGAATCTGTCAGGATAAGTAACATGTTTAATCATATCGCCATATTTTTGAACCATTCTTTCCCCTGCTCTAAACTCTTCTTCTCCTTGGGATACGGTACCAGTTACAATACCTATCTTATATTTTGGCTTTTCTGATGATGTAGATGTAGTAGATTGATTACTACATGCAGATAAACTAAGTACTAGAATACCTACAAGGATTAATGCTATTAGTTTTTTCATATAAAATCTTCCCCCTTTTAAATGTTGTTTGTATATATAACTCCCATACGGGGAGTTGATAGTGTAAGTAAAAGAAAAGGTTTTAAAAAGCCTAAATGATTAAATGATTAGATAAATCCTTTGTGCATTAATGGATAACGATTTAAAGTGATATCACATTAAACTGACAACTCATTAAAGTTATTATAAAAAATATGTTATATTCTGTCAACATGAATGTGCATTTGGGAAAAAATACAAAATAGTTAGTTTTATAACTAATATTTTTATTTAATAAATATATTTTGTTATGATTTTTTATGCATAAAATTTAAAGGCCCATAAGATTAAAACATCTACTATTTTTTAGATGGTTTTGATAATATAGAATTAAATAAATGTAAGAATGGGGGTTTATTATGCTAAAATTTAAGGATTATAAATATGAAAGGCCAGATATGGATAAGCTTACTGATGAGTTTAATTTATTGCTTGAAAAGTTTAGGGAAGCAAAAAGCTATGATGAGCAAAACGAAGCTTTAAAAGGAATAAATAGATTGAGAAGTTATTTTGAAACAATGGCTACTTTAGTATATATTAGACATTCTATCAATACTGAAGATGAATTCTATTCTAAGGAAAATGATTTTATAGATGAAAATAGGCCTAAGTATGATAATTTGGTTTCTAAATTTTATAAAGAATTGGTTAATTCTAAGTTTAGAGATGAATTAGAAAGAGAATGGGGAACTCAAATTTTCAATATTGCAGAAATGCAGCTAGAAGTTTTCTCTGAAGAAATAATTGATGATTTAGTGAAGGAAAACAAATTAGTTACAGAATATGATAAATTAATAGCTTCAGCTAAAATTCCATTTGAAGGCGAAATAAGAAACTTAAGTCAAATGAGGCCTTTCATGGAATCTAAAGATAGGAGTATGAGAAAGAGAGCAGCAGAAGCTTTAACTAAGTTCTTTGAAGAAAATGAAGCTGAATTTGATAGAATCTATGATGAATTGGTTAAAGTAAGGGATAAAATGGCTAAGAAATTGGGATATTCTAATTTTGTAGAAATGGGATATAAGAGATTATCAAGGTCAGATTACAATCCATTAATGGTTGCTAACTTTAGGGACCAAGTATTAGAAGATTTAGTTCCTTTAGTAGCTGAGCTAATGGATAGGCAAAGAAAAAGGCTTGGATTAAAAGAATTAAAATATTATGATGAAGGGCTTCAATTTTTAACAGGAAATGCTACCCCAAAGGGCGATCCAGAATGGATATTAGAAAATGGTAAGAGGATGTATAAGGAATTATCTCCTGAAACAGATGAATTCTTTACATTCATGGTAGAAAGGGAATTATTAGACCTATTATCTAAAAAAGGTAAAATGGCTGGTGGATATTGTACTGTAATACCTGATTATAAATCTCCATTTATTTTTTCAAACTTCAATGGTACTTCTGGAGATGTAGATGTTTTAACCCATGAAGCAGGCCATGCTTTCCAATCCTATTTAAGCATGGGATATGAGTTGCCTGAATATCAATTTCCAACTTTAGAGGCTTGTGAAATCCACTCTATGAGTATGGAATTTATTACATGGCCATGGATGGAATTGTTTTTTAAAGAAGATGCAGATAAGTATAGATATAGCCATTTAACAGATGCAGTATGCTTTATACCTTATGGAGTTCTAGTTGATGAATTTCAACACTTTGTATATGAAAATCCAGAAGCAACTCCTGAAGATAGGAAGAACAAATGGAGATATCTTGAAAAGAAATACCTTCCATTTAGAGATTATGATGATATAGAATTTTTAGATAAAGGAACTTATTGGTACAGGCAAGGCCACATATTTGCAAATCCATTCTATTATATAGACTACACTTTAGCTCAAGTATGTGCTTTCCAATTCTGGATTAAATTCAATGAAGATAGAAAGTCAGCTTGGGAAGATTATATTAGGCTTTGCAAAGCTGGAGGAAGCAAGCCTTTCCTTGAATTAGTGAAAATTGCTAATTTGGAAAGCCCATTTAACGATGGAATAATTAAGAAAGTAGTTGGGCCAATTAAAGAATGGCTAGATAGTATTGATGATAAAAATCTATAATTAACAAAATTAGCTTCCATTTTGGAAGCTAATATTTATTAAAGTAAAATCTCCTCAAAGCCGATATATTCTGTAGAAGATTTTACGAGGGGGTAAAATTATGGTCGATGCAATAAATGGCAGCACCGTGCTAGATGCATCTACTCAAAGATATGGGAGTATTCAAAATGATGTTGTAGCAAAGGGAGAAAAGCCACTTAGTCAAGGTCAAATGAAAACTGGAGAGGGAAAATGGATTCCTGAAGAAAGAAAGTTTACAGAAGAGGAAGTAATCGATTTAATCGAAAAGGCAAACAAGAAATTTACTGTATATGATAGGAGATTTGAATTTTCAATTCATGAAGCTACCAAGCAGATAATGGTAAAGGTAATAGATGTAAATACTGAAGAAGTAATAAGGGAAATCCCTCCAGAAAAGATATTGGACATAGTGGCTGCAATATGGGAAGTAGCAGGGATTTTTGTAGATAAGAGAATTTAGGTGGTGATAAAATGAACACAAATAATACTTTAAGGATTACAGGGTATGTCTCAGGCTTAGATACAGATTCCATAGTTGAATCATTGATGAGAGTAGAAAGGCTAAAGGTAACTTCACTGGAACGAAATAAGCAGCTTGCTCTTTGGAAGCAGGAAGCCTATACTAATATGAACAAGACATTTGCAAACTTCATAATAAACACTAAAAAGTATATGGGTTTAACTAAGACTACAAGTACTGGTCTTTCTTTTAGCAATGCTTACACTAACATTGACTATATAAGGAAAGCAACTTCTTCTAATGAAAGCGTTGCCAGTGTTACTGTTACCAGCAAAGCAATGAATGGGAATTTTAATATTGAAGTTAAGCAGTTGGCAACATCTGGTGCAATAACAAGTGCTAAGCTAACAGATGCTGATGTTGTTGATGGAATGAAATTTAGATTAAAAGGGACAAAAGATGGGGAATACGTAACTATTACAGTCAATGGTTCAACAATGGATGATGTTGTTAAAGCAATTAATGCAAAGAAAAGCGAAACAAATGTCTATGCATTCTATGATAAAGAAAATCAAATATTATTCTTACAATCAACAGCTACTGGAGAGAATTCTGTAATTAATCTATCAAGGGTTTCTGGTGAAGAAGGAGATACAGGTTATGAATTTTTACAAAAACTAAGAGGAGAAGGCTTTACTAAGATTAATGGGCAAAATGCTGAAATTGTTTACAATGGCGTAAGTTTATATTATTCATCTAATAATATTAATTTTAATGGCCTAAGCATAGAACTAAAGTCTGTAGGCAAAACTAGCATAAGCGTTTCCACCAATGTAGATGGAATCATTGAAAAGATAGAACAATTAATAAATGACTACAATGATTTAATCGATAAAATATCCCAAGCAATCAATGAAAAGAGATATTCGAATTACTATCCTCTATCAGACGAAGAAAAACAAGCCATGAAAGATAAAGATATTGAGCTTTGGGAAGAAAAAGCAAAATCAGGCTTGTTAAATCGCGATGATATTTTAACCAGAACTTTGTCTTCCATTAGGCGAAATCTATACGAAAAAGTTGATGGATTAGATAAAGATTATGATGCTTTATTTAAAATAGGAATAACAACTAAATCCTATGTATATGGAACAACTGGTGGGAAATTACAAATAGACAAAGACAAGCTAAGGGCAGCCATAGAAAAGAATCCTGAAGAAGTAATGGCATTATTATTCAAAGAATCTGATAATGAAAAGGAAAAAGGCATTTTTACAAGGATTTATGACAGCTTGACTGAAGGTATAAAATCTATTGTAAACAAGGCAGGCACAGGAAATGATGCAGATTTGTTGAGGTCTGTAAAATCAAACATTCTTATTGATTTTGTAACTAGCAAATCCAGTATATCTGATTTAGATAGAGAAGTATTGAATCTCAACAACAGGATTAGCTATTTAAATGTGTTGTTATTTGAAAAAGAAGAAGCATACTATCAAAAATTTGCTAACTTGGAAACTATGCTGCAAAAGATGTACAGTCAAAGCAGTTGGCTATCTTTACAATTTAGTGGTAACTAATTATTTTAATTAAATATTATTGAGGGGGCTTAAAATGACAAATGAAGCATTAAACGCCTATAAACAAAATACTGTTCTTACAGCCACTCCTGAAGAATTAACCCTTATGTTATATGAAGGGGCCATTAGGTTCATGAATATTGCTAAATACAGCATTGAAAACAAAGATTATGAAAAGGCTCATTCATCATTAATTAGGGCACAGGATATAATAATGGAATTAAATACAACCCTTAACATGGATTATGAAATTTCCCATAATCTAAGAAAGTTATATAATTTCATCTATGAGAGACTAGTAGATGCAAATATAAGGAAAGATATTAAAGCCATAGATGATGCCCTTGAAATAACATCTGATATGAGGGACACATGGAAGGAAGTAATAAAGCAAATTAGGTTGAAAGTTTATCAAAATAAGTAGGTGTTTTTATGATAAATGAAAATATAAACAGAATGATAGACCTTTCCATGAGAAAGAAGCAATACCTAATGGAATTGTTGGATTTGACACAAAAACAAGGAACTATAATTGAAGAAGAAAAATTGGACGAGCTTGATAAAATATTAAAGGAAAAGGATAAAGTCATGGAAAAGGTCGATGAACTTGACAGCCAGTTTCTATCAATATTTAATCAAATTAAAGATGAAGAAAAAATTGATGACTTTGAAAAGCTTCCTGTGGAAAAATATGAAAATGTAAAGGAATTAAAAGCCATAATCGGTGAAATTAACAATATATTAAATTCATTATCTATTTTAGACAAAAACAATATTGCAAAGATGAAAGCAAAAGTAGAAGAAACTCAAGCTCAGCTTAAAAATATTCGAATGGCAAAAAAAGCTAATAAAGGATATGGATTAGGTGATATAGGAAGCGTATTTTTGGATGAGAAAAAATAAAAATTAGTAAATATTAAAAATAAAGGAAGGACATATTGGCATAATATGTGTCCTTCTTATTTTTATCTACCAGTTATCCACAGATTTATTATTCAAAATACAAATTATTTACAATTTTCATGGTATTTATTCACATTATCCACAGAACTATCAACATATGTTTCCCACAATATATATTAAAAGATTAACAATTTATCCACAGGACAAGTTTAAAATAGTAGTTAATTGTTAAAAATATTAGATAATTGTTATTAAAATTTGATTTAGGGTAATATATATTACAAACAGTATAAATATACTGTTTTTATATGAAAGGAGTTGGGTTTATGAAATTAAATTTTGCAGGGAAAAATATTGAAATAACTGATTCACTTCGAAATGTGGCAACAAAGAAGCTAGGAAAATTGGACAAATATTTTCAAAAAGACATTGAAGGAAATGTAACATTTAGTTGTGAAAAAAACCGAAAAATTATAGAAGTGACCATAAACCTACCAGGCACTATTCTTAGGGCAGAAGAATCAACAGATGATATGTATGCTTCTATTGATAAGGTTGTTGATGTGTTAGAAAGGCAAATAAGAAAGTACAAGACTAAGCTTCAAAAGAGATATCAAAATAATGAAACCATAAGATTCGAAAATGTTATGCCTTTAGTTGAAGAGGATGAATACGATAAACCCAAGTTGGTAAAGAGGAAGAAATTTGGATTGAAGCCCATGTCCACTGAAGAAGCAATTTTGCAAATGGAATTACTTAGACATAATTTCTTTGTATACTTAGATTCTGATACAGAAAGGGTAAATGTTGTTTATAAGAGGAAAGATGGGAATTACGGATTGATTGAGCCAGAGCTTTAATATAGATAATATGGAATATAATAACAGGGCATTAAGCCCTGTTTTTTATGCGTTTTGTCAATATATTTCATGGAAGCTTTTTTGTTGAAAGGATGTTAAATTAATGTTAAAATAATATGATAATGGAAAAAAGATATTTAGTTGAAAGGTGGTAAATTTAAGTGGGCTTTTTTGAAAAGATATTTGGCTCATATAGCGAAAGAGAATTGAAAAAGATTACACCTCTTGTAGATAAAATAGAATCTCTTGATGAAGCTATGCAGAAATTAACTGATGATGAGTTGAGAAATAAGACATTAGAATTTAAAGATAGATTGAAAAAAGGTGAAACATTAGATGATTTGTTGCCTGAAGCCTTTGCTGTAGTTAGGGAAGCTGCTTCAAGAGTTTTAGGGATGAAGCATTTTAGGGTTCAGTTATATGGTGGAATTATACTTCACCAAGGAAGAATTGCTGAAATGAAGACAGGTGAAGGAAAAACCTTAGTGGCAACTTTACCTGCTTATTTAAATGCATTGGCAGGCAAAGGAGTCCATATAGTAACGGTTAACGACTATTTGGCAAAAAGAGACAGGGATTGGATGGGTAAAATCTATGAATTCTTAGGCCTTTCAGTGGGATGTATTTTACATGGGCTAAATAGCCAAGAAAGAAAGGCTGCCTATAACTGCGATATTACTTATGGTACAAACAATGAATTTGGGTTTGACTATTTGAGAGATAACATGGTTATTTTCAAGGAAGATATGGTGCAAAGGGAGCTTCACTATGCCATAATTGACGAAGTTGACAGCATATTGATAGATGAAGCAAGGACACCACTTATTATTTCTGGTGCAAGCAATGAATCTACTGAAATGTATGAACTGGCAGATAAGTTCGTTCAAACTCTAACCTATAGAGTAGTAAATCCTAACGAAGATAAATTAGATCCATTCAATAGGGAAATTAAAGAAGAAAATGTAGACTTTTTAGTTGACGAAAAAAATAGAACCTGCTCTATTACTGAAAGAGGTACAGCAAAAGCAGAAGCATTTTTTGGCATAGAAAATTTATCAGATATAGAAAATATGGAAATTGCACATTACATTAATAATGCCATGAAGGCCAGAACCTTGATGAAAAGGGATGTAGACTATGTAGTAAAAGATGGTGAAGTTATCATAGTAGATGAATTTACTGGAAGGCTCATGTATGGCAGAAGATACAGCGATGGATTGCATCAAGCCATTGAAGCTAAGGAAAAGCTTAAAATAAGGTCCGAGTCAAAGACATTAGCAACTATTACATTTCAAAACTATTTCAGAATGTATTCAAAGCTTGCAGGTATGACTGGTACAGCAAAGACCGAAGAATCGGAATTCAGGGAAATCTATGGCATGGATGTTGTTGAAATACCAACCAACAAGCCTGTAATAAGAATAGACTATCCTGATGTTGTATATAAAACTGAAGATGCTAAGTTCAGGGCTGTAGTTAGAGAGATAAAGGAAAGGCACAGTACTGGCCAGCCTATACTGGTAGGTACTATTTCCATTGAAAAATCTGAAAAGCTCTCCAAGATGTTGAAAAAAGAAGGAATACCCCATGAAGTGTTAAATGCCAAATACCATGAAAGGGAAGCTGAAATAATTGCCCAAGCAGGAAGATTAGGCGCTGTAACTATTGCTACCAATATGGCAGGTAGAGGTACAGATATCTTACTAGGTGGCAATCCAGAATTTTTGGCAAAACAAGAGATGAAAAAGATGGGCTATTCTGATGAAGTATTGGCCTTGGTAGACAGCTTTGCAGATATAAAGGATGAAGAAGTACTTGAAGCAAGAAAAGTATACAGGGATTTGTATAAGAAGTTCAAGGCTCAAACAGATGAAGAGGCTAAAAAAGTAGTAGCCCTTGGAGGACTTCACATCATTGGTACTGAAAGGCATGAAGCAAGACGTATAGATAATCAGTTAAGGGGACGTGCTGGTAGGCAAGGGGACCCAGGTTCATCGAGGTTCTATGTATCCCTAGAAGATGATTTGATGAGGCTCTTTGGCGGAGAAAGAATAATGAATTTAGTAGAAACTTTAAATATGCCTGATGATGAGCCTTTGGAACATAATTTGCTTACAAAAGCCATTGAAAATGCTCAAAAGAAAGTAGAAGGCAACAACTTCAGCATAAGAAAACACGTGCTAAAATATGACGATGTAATGAACAAACAAAGAGAAATAATATATGGTGAAAGAAGAAAGGTATTGGAAGGAGAGAACCTCCGCTCCCATATTCAAAATAACATTAGAAAATTGGTAGAAGAAGCAGTAAATATTTATACTGGACAGAGCATGGATAAAGAAGAATGGGATTTAAATGGCTTAGAAAAGTATATAACTGAGCTATTCAACATAAATAAGTTTATATCTGCTTTGGATATAAAGAATTTCACTCCTCAAGACTTAGTTGAAAAAATCATGGAAATGGCAGAAGAAAGATATAAACTAAAAGAAGCTGAATTTGGAGAAGATAGGTTTAGGGAAGTAGAAAGGGTAGTATTACTTCAAGTAGTAGACAGCAAATGGATTGACCATATTGATGCCATGGACCAATTGAGACAAGGTATAGGCCTTAGGGCGTATGGACAAGAGGACCCAGTTATGGCATATCAAAATGAAGGATTTGAAATGTTCAATGGGATGATACACAATATTTGGGAAGATACTGTTAAGTTCTTATACAGGGTATCCAATCCAGAAAAGATAAAGAGAAAGAAAGTCGCTGAACCTGTAATGGCAGGAAATACTGAAGGCAATAGGCCAGTTGTGAGAAAGGATAAGAAAATAGGAAGAAACGACCCTTGTCCATGCGGAAGCGGTAAGAAATATAAAAAGTGCTGCGGAAGAAATGTAAGCTGATGAAGGGAGAGGTGATATATTGGAGGATATCTATCTATATAGAGAAAAGTTAAATGGCATTAAAAATGAAGTTGTTGAATTGGGTGTTTCCCTTTGACATAGAAAATTTGAAAAATAAACTAAAAGAACTTGAAAACATGACATGTGAAGAGGGATTTTGGCAAGACAGTTCAAAGGCCCAAAAAGTCATACAGGAAATGAAATCTATAAAGAATCAAATAGAAGAATATGATGATTTGATTTCCAACATAGAAGATTTGGAGATTCTAATAGATTTAGCCATTGAAGAAGAAGACTATGAAACATATAAGGAAATAGAAAATGGGATAAAAGATTTATCTAAAAAAGCTGAGAAGTTTAAGCTGAATACTCTTCTATCAGGTGAATATGATAAAAATAACGCTATCTTATCTATACATTCTGGGGCAGGGGGATTAGAAGCCCAAGATTGGGCGGAAATGCTTTTAAGAATGTATAGAAGATGGGCAGAAAATAAAGGGTTTCAGGTAGAGACTTTAGACATCTTGCCTGATACAGAAGGTGGCATAAAATCTGTTACCCTATTAATAAAGGGATATAATGCCTATGGATATTTAAAATCTGAAAAGGGGGTACACAGGCTTATAAGGATATCCCCATTTGATGCTGCTGGGAAGAGGCATACTTCCTTTGCCAGTGTTGATGTATATCCTGAGCTAGATGAAGAAACCGATGTTGAAATCAACCCTTCAGATTTGAAGATTGAAACCTTCAGAGCTGGGGGAGCAGGAGGTCAATATGTAAATACTACAGATTCTGCTGTCAGGATTACTCACATACCTACAGGGATCGTAGTACAGTGCCAAAATGAAAGGTCCCAGATAAGCAACAGAAATACTGCAATGAAGATGCTTAAGGCGAAATTAATACAGTTAAAGGAAGAAGAGAAAAAGGAAAAGATTGAAGACCTCCATGGAAATTATAGCCAGATTGCGTGGGGTTCCCAAATAAGGTCCTATGTATTCCATCCTTACAGCATGGTTAAGGACCATAGGACCAATGTTGAAGTTGGAGATGTATATAGGGTAATGGATGGAGATATTGACATTTTCATAAATGAATATTTAAAACAACAAGCCCTATCATAGGGCTTTTTTGATAGTGAATAACTATTCACTATTAGTTATCCACTTTTCACTGTAATTGTGAATTGTGAATTGATAAAAGGGAGTGGTTTTAAAATGGATATAGTAAAATTGCTTGCTGAAGAATTCAACCTGAAGCCTTATCAAGTGAAAAATACAATACAACTGCTTGATGAGGGAAATACAATTCCTTTCATAGCCAGATACAGGAAGGAACAGACAGGAGAGCTTAAAGATTATGTCATTAGGGAACTGGCTGATAGGCTTAATTACTTGAGGAACCTTCAGGCAAGAAAAAATGAAGTTATAAGGCTAATAGACGAGCAAGGAAAGCTTACAGAAGAATTAAAAGACAAAATACTGGAAGCTGAAACCCTTCAAAGAGTAGAAGACCTATATAGGCCATATAAACCAAAAAGAAGGACAAGGGCTACTATTGCTAAGGAAAAGGGATTGGAGCCCCTTGCAGAGATAATATATAATCAAACCTTAGAAGGGGAAGAATTTAAAAAAACATTGCTGACCTATGTTGATGAAGAAAAGGGAGTAAATAGTGAAGAAGAAGCACTAGAAGGCGCAATGGATATAATTGCAGAAATGGTTTCCGATGATGCAGATACAAGGGAAATGTTGAAAAGGGTTTTATATAATAAAGGAATTATGGTAGTTGAGGCGGTGGATAAAGAGGAAAAGTCAGTTTATGAAATGTACTACGACTATAAGGAACCAATAAAAACCATTGCAAATCACAGGATACTTGCCATAAATAGGGGAGAGAGGGAAGGCAAATTAAAGGTTTCCATAGAAATAGATGCTGACATGGTAGAGTTGTTAATAGACAAAATAGTTAAAGATAGGAATAAAGATACTTCAATTTATTTGGAAAAAGCCATCGAAGACGGATATAAAAGGCTTTTATTTCCATCGTTAGAGAGGGAAATTAGAAGCAGCCTTACAGAAAGGGCTGAAGAGGAAGCCATTAAGGTTTTTGGTTTAAATTTAAGGCCTTTACTTATGCAGCCACCAATTAAAGGAAAGACAGTAATGGGTATTGACCCTGGATATAGAACTGGTTGTAAAGTGGCAGTCGTAGATGAAACAGGAAAGTTATTGGATTATACAACTGTATATCCAACTGAACCTCAAAACCAAGTAGAAGAAACAAAAGAGGAATTAAAAAGGCTGATAAATAAGCATTCAGTAGACATAATAGCCATTGGAAATGGCACTGCTTCCAGGGAAACTGAAATGGTTGTTGCAGATATGATTAAGGAATTAGACAGGGAAGTATCATACATAATAGTAAGTGAAGCAGGGGCATCTGTTTATTCAGCTTCTGATGTTGGAAGGGAAGAATTTCCTGATTTAGATGTATCCATAAGGGGTGCCATATCAATTGCAAGAAGGCTTCAAGACCCATTAGCAGAGCTGGTTAAGATAGATCCAAAACATATTGGAGTAGGGCAGTATCAGCATGATTTAAATCAATCGAGATTAGATGAAACATTAAAAGGTATAGTGGAAGACTGTGTCAATACTGTAGGAGTAGATTTAAATACTGCCAGTGCTTCTTTACTTAAGTATGTATCTGGAATAAACGCCAAAATTGCCAATAATCTAGTCAAATTTAGAGAAGAAAATGGCAAATTTACCAATAGGAAACAAATACTAAAAGTAAAAGGGGTTGGAGAAAAAACATTTATCCAATGTGCTGGATTTTTGCGCATCCCAGATGGAGATAATCCTTTAGATAATACTGCTGTTCATCCAGAGTCCTACGAAGTGGCAGAAAAGTTGTTGGAGATAGATTATAAAAATGAGGATTTAAATGTACTTTCTGAAAAGTTAGGTGTAGGGCTTCCCACATTACAGGATATTATCAAGGAACTTGAAAAGCCCGGAAGGGATCCTAGGGATGAGCTTCCTAAGCCAATATTGAGGAAAGATGTGTTAAAAATTGAAGATTTAAAGAAAGATATGATACTACAGGGCACTGTGAGAAATGTAGTAGACTTTGGAGCCTTTGTTGACATAGGTGTAAAGACAGATGGACTAGTCCACATATCTCAGCTTTCTGATAAGTTTATAAAGCACCCAAAAGAAGTAGTACAGGTAGGAGATATTGTGAAGGTTAGGGTATTAGATGTTGATGTTGAGAGAGGAAGGATTTCCTTGTCGATGAAAGAAGTATAGATTTTAATTCACAGTGCACAATGCACAATTCATAATTATTTATAATGAATAATATATGTAAATTTACAGTTTGCTTATTAAATTTAATTGTGAATTGTGAACTGTGAATTGTACAAATAAAGAAGAAAATTGTAAATTTTGATAGATTGTAGTAATTTATGATTTAAAGATAAAAGTGTTTGGGTTATAATATTATTTAGAGTTTCGAAATAAAAAGGGGGAATTTTTATGTTATTAATTAAAAATGGAAAAATATATACAATGGCTGGCGAAGTAATAGAAAATGGTTCAATACTTATCGATGAGGGTAAAATAAAAGAAATAGGGAAAGATATTATTGCACCATTAGACGCAGAAATTATAGATGTTGAGGGAAGAATGGTAACTCCAGGATTTATTGATGCCCACTGCCATTTAGGAATGTGGGAAGAAGGAATTGGATTTGAAGGCAACGATGGTAATGAATCAGTTGACCCTGTGACTCCTCATTTAAGGGCTATTGATGGCATAAATCCAATGGATATTTCCTTTAGGGAAGCCTATGAAGGTGGTGTAACAACTGCTGTTACAGGTCCTGGAAGTGCCAATGTAATAGGTGGAACTTTTGCAGCTATAAAGACATATGGTAACAGAATAGATAATATGATAATTAAAAACCCAGTGGCTATGAAAGTTGCTTTTGGTGAAAATCCAAAGAGGGTATATTGCAATCAACATAAATCTCCTGTTACTAGAATGGCTACTGCTGCTATTTTAAGGGAAACACTATATAAGGCCAAGACTTATATGGAAAAGAAAGAAAGAGCTAAAGATGATCCTTCAAAGATGCCAGATTTCGATATAAGAATGGAAGCTTTAATTCCTGTATTAAAGAAGGAAATTCCACTTAAGGCTCATGCACACAGGGCAGATGATATATTTACAGCTTTGAGGATTGCCAAGGAATTTGATGTGGATATTACCTTAGACCACTGTACAGAAGGCCATTTAATAGCTGAAGAATTGGCTAAGGAAGGAAAACCAGCTTTAGTTGGCCCAACTTTTGGCAATAGGTCAAAATATGAATTAAAAAATAAGACCTTTGATACTCCAAGAATTTTAGTAGAAGCAGGAGTAAAGATAGCTATTATCACAGACTCACCAGTAATACCATTGCAACATCTAGCATTATGTGCAGGCCTTGCACACAATGCAGGTTTGGATGAAATGGAAGCATTGAAGGCTATTACAATTAATCCAGCAGAAATAATAGGCATCGCTGATAGAGTAGGAAGCATAGAAGTGGGCAAGGATGCAGACATAGTAGTCTTCGATGGCAATCCTATAAAGGATATAGACAGCAAGACTTACATGACTATAATCGATGGAAAGATAGTTTATAGAAGAGCTTAATCAATTCACAAAGCGCAATGCACAATTCACAATTGTTTCCAAATATATAATTGATTAAATTGTGAATTGTGAACTTTGAATTGTGCATTTTTATTAGGTTACAGGGGGTGTATGGATGAAGATTGGATTTATCGTAAATCCAATTGCTGGAATGGGTGGAAGAGTTGGATTAAAGGGGACCGATGGCCCTGAAATTTTGGAAAAGGCCATAAGATTAGGGGCAGTGCCAGAATCTCCAAAAAAGGCTAAAAAAGCTTTAGAAGTACTTATTCCAGTTAAGGATGAAATAGAAATATATACTTATCCTGATGATATGGGCGAAAATGAAGCTCGTGAGATGGGATTCAATCCTGTAGTTTTAGGGGAAAGAAAAGAGAGGTATGAAGCAAAAGATACTGAAAAAGCTGCCAAGGAAATGGCAGATTTGGGAGTAGATTTGATACTCTTTGCTGGTGGAGATGGTACAGCGAGAAATGTGTATTCTGCCATTGGGACTTCAGTTCCAGTTATTGGCATACCTGCTGGGGTTAAAATCCATTCAGGAGTTTTTGCAAACCATCCAAAAGCTGCAGGAGAGATAGCTTTAAAATTTATAAAAGGTGAAGAATTGAATATTACAGATGCTGAAGTAATGGATATAGATGAAGATGCCTTTAGGGAAGGAATAGTTACTGCCAAACTATATGGCTACATGAAAATACCATTAGAACCTGAGCTTGTCCAAACTACGAAATCTGGTGGAGGTAATGTATCTGAAGAAGAAGCATTACTGGGAATTGCAGACAGGATAATTGAGGAAATGGAGGAAAACCCAGATACATTTTTTATAATAGGTTCTGGCACATCTACAAAACCTATAATGGATGCCCTAGGGCTACCAAATACTTTATTAGGCATAGACATAGTAAAAAACAAAAAATTGGTAGCTTCAGATGTAAATGAGAAGGAAATACTAGATATTATAGATGGACACAAAGCAATTATAGTAGTTACTGTTATAGGCGGTCAAGGCTATATATTTGGACGAGGTAATCAACAAATCAGTGCAGAAGTAATTAAAAAGGTTGGAAAGGAAAACATCCGCGTCATAGCTACAAGGAATAAGCTTCAATCATTAAAAGGAAAACCACTTTTGGTAGATACTGGCGATGAAGAAGTAAATAAGATGTTTAATGGCTATATAAAGGTAATAACTACTTATTATTCTGAATCATTGGAAAAAGTTCAAGGTTTATAATTAAATCATTAACAAAACCTTGACAATTTTCATGCTTCTGTCTATAATATATATGAATCTTCAGGGGTAGGTGAAATTCCTCACCGGCGGTATAGCCCGCGAGCCGAGTAATCGGTTGACTTGGTGAAATTCCAAGGCCGACAGTTAAAGTCTGGATGGAAGAAGATTATTAGGCTTAATTTTGATGTCTAATATTACCCCGAAGATTATTCTTCGGGGTTTTTATGACATTAAGCTAAATAATCCAACCTAATAAAATCCCTGAAGAAATAAATATTTTGGAGGGATTTTATGCACAGCTTAAGTAAAGATATTTGGAACACAAGGACAATGGTAAAGGTCTCTGTTTTAGGTGTAATTTCATTTATCCTAATGTTTTTTGAATTTCCAATACCTTGGTTGGCACCAACCTTTATGAAGCTTGATATTAGCGATCTTCCATCTTTAATCGGTGCCTTTGCTTTAGGGCCTATGGTAGGAGTAATGGTTCAGTTTTTGAAAAATCTTTTAAATATTTTAATCGAAGGAACTACTACTGGTGGAGTCGGAGAGTTAGCTAATTTTGTTGTAGGCTCAGTTTTTGCATTTACAGCAGGATTAATATATCATAGGAAGAAAACTTTCACTAGAGCTTTAGTTGGGCTTATATGTGGTACCATAGCAATGACTATAACAATTACTTTGGCAAATTATTTTGTAATATTTCCACTATATGCAAAGCTAATGGGCTTGGATATGCAGGTATTTATTGATATGGGTAAGGCTATAAATGAAAATATAACTGATTTGAGGTCTTTAATGTTATTGTCAGTTGTTCCATTTAACTTGTTAAAAGGAATCATATTGACAGCTTTATCTCTTTTGATATATAAGAGAGTATCACCAATACTTCATAAATAAAATAAATCTCTAGGAAATCCTAGAGATTATTTTATTCTATGACCATATTAATCTCATTATTTGAGAATAGTGATTATTTGCCAAAATATTATATCCAATGGTAATTAGGTTTACAAAGAAATTGCTGTCGAACTTTTCATTTGGGACAGTGTATGTAATTCTTGCCATAATGGCATCGTTTTCATCTAAGTAGTATCTTATTAGAAGGTCATCTCTATTCAACTCATTCATAAGGTCAAGCATTTTTTGTTTTTTGCCAGGGTTTTCTAATTGTCCAAGGTAGAAGTGGATGGAATTAAAAACTCGGTTATCGACGGTAACAGTTATTAGGCACCTGCCTGTATTTTGTATGTATTGGGTTGTCTGAAATAACGTGAAATCAGGTTCTTCAACGGTAACGAAGATGTTGTATAATCCAGCGTCTTTCAGTGCCTTTATTACCTTGTCCCTTTTAATTATATGTTCCATATCGTTTCCTCCAAGACCTGTATATTTTTTAATTATGTACTTATTATATATTAATAATAATTTTAGTTCAATGAATAACAGGGAAAAGATAAGTAATTTAACAATTTTTGTTTACTATGATATAATAATTACTTAGCAATATAGAAGAAAGGTTGATGTTTTTGAAGGTAGTATTAAGTAATTTAGAAGAAACTGAGGAATTTGGGATAAAACTGGGGAAAATATTAAAAAAGGGAGATATAGTCTGTCTAATTGGTGATTTGGGAGCTGGAAAGACTACTTTAACAAAATCAATAGGATTGGGCCTCGGTGTCAAGGAATATATTACAAGCCCAACCTTTACATTGATAAATCAGTATAAAGGAAGAATCCCTGTCTATCATTTTGATGTATACAGGCTTGAAAATGCTGATGAATTATATGATTTAGGTTTTGATGAGTATTTTTATGGAGATGGTGTATGCATCATTGAATGGGCTGATAAAATAGAAAAGCTGCTGCCCAAGGAGAGAATTGTTTTGGATATAAAAATGGGTAAGGACATAAATGAAAGGGTAATAGATATTACAGCCTATGGAGATAGGTATAAAGATTTGATTAAGGAGTTGAAAGAAGATTGATAGTTCTTGCTTTAGATACATCAACTATGATATCAAGCTGTGCTGTATTAGATGAGGAACAGGTATTGGGGGAATATTCTCTAAATCAAAATGAAACCCATTCGGAAAACCTAGTTCCAATGATTAAAGAAGTATTAGAAAATCTGGATTTAAAAGTTGAAGATATAGACCTATATGGCGTAGCCATAGGTCCAGGCTCCTTTACTGGATTAAGAATTGGAGTTGCAACTGTAAAGGCTTTGGCTCATGTATTTGATAAACCAGTAGTAGGAGTATCGACATTAGAAGCCCTAGCATATAATCTGCCAAATCACAAGATAATAGTGCCAATGATAGATGCAAGAAGGGATAGAGTATATACAGGAATCTATACATGGCAGGATGGAAGGATAAAAACCATAATGGAGCCTACAGTTCTAGAAATAGATAAGCTTTTGGATATTCTAGAAGGATATGATGAATTAATAGTAAATGGCAATGGATCAGTGATTCACAAAGAAAAAATAAATGATAGGTTGAAGGGCAAAGTAAGGTTTTCAACTATGGGAAACAATTTCTGCAGGGCAATTAGTGTTGGAGAACTGGCTTTGATAAAATATAAAGGCGGATATGTGGATAATTTCTATTCATTAGTCCCTGAATATTTAAAGGAATCACAAGCTCAAGCAGACCTAAAAAAGAAGGAGCAAAGATAATATGGATATTATTATTCGCACGATGGAATTAAAAGATTTGGACAGGGTTATGGAAATAGAGACAGAATCATTTACAACTCCATGGTCAAGGGACTCTTTTTTATTGGAAATAACCAAGAATAGGTTGGCAAAATATGTCGTAGCAGAAATTGATGGATTAGTAGTAGGATATGGAGGTATTTGGCTAATAATAGATGAGGGTCATATTACTAATATTGCTGTCGATAAAAGGTACAGAGGTTTAGGAATAGGTAAAAAGATAATTGAAGGACTTATTGATTTATGTAAAAACAATGGCATTACTTCAATGACCCTTGAAGTTCGAAAATCGAATTTTGTTGCTCAAAACCTATATAGAAAATATGGGTTTGTAGAAGCAGGTATAAGGCCCAATTATTATGCAGATGATAATGAAGATGCTATAATAATGTGGAAAAAAATCGATGATAGAGGTGATTAAATGCTTATTCTTGCAATAGAAACTTCCTGCGACGAAACTTCAGCTGCTGTGGTAAAAGATGGACGTGAAGTTTTATCTAATATTATCTCATCTCAAATAGATATTCATAAGAAGTTTGGTGGAGTAGTACCTGAAGTCGCATCTAGAAAACATATTGAAACAATTAATCAAATAGTTCAAGAGGCTTTGGATGCTGCCAATGTCACTTTTAAGGATATAGATTTAATAGGAGTTACTCGAGGCCCAGGTCTTGTTGGAGCACTTCTAATTGGCATATCAACTGCAAAAGCCTTGAGCTATGGATTGAATGTTCCTTTAGTTGGGGTAAACCATATAGAAGGCCATGTATGTGCCAATTATATAGAGTTTAAAGACTTGGAACCACCCTTTACCTGCCTAATAGTCTCTGGAGGCCATACTTATTTGGTTCAAGCCAATGGCTATACTGACTACGAAATAGTAGGGAGAACTAGAGATGATGCAGCTGGAGAAGCCTTTGACAAAGTTGCCAGAGCTTTAGGGCTTCCTTATCCAGGAGGGCCAGTTATAGATAAGCTGTCCCAAAAGGGCAACAAAGAAGCAATAGATTTTCCAAGGGCAATGATTGACGATTCCTATGATTTTAGCTTTAGCGGACTTAAAACTGCTGTATTAAACTATCTAAATCAGCAAAGGCAAAAAGGTCAAGAAATTGTAATTGAAGATGTGGCAGCTTCTTTTCAACAAGCAGTTTTAGATGTTCTTGTAGAAAAAGCCTTTAGGCTTGCAAAGGAAAGAGGAATGAATAAGATTGTACTTGCAGGCGGAGTGGCTGCAAATCAAGGGTTAAGGGATATGATGAATTTAAGAGGGGAAGAAGAAGGAATAAAGATTTATTATCCTTCTAGAATACTGTGTACAGACAATGCTGCCATGATAGGTTCTGCAGCTTATTTTAATTATATGGCAGGTAATGTTAGCAATCTTCACTTAAATGTAGAACCAAATTTAGACTTAAGTTGATATTTTTTAACATTTTTTCCACATAATGTCCACAGAGAAAAAGTATATGCCTTTGGATAACTCTGTGGATAATGTGGAAAACTTATAAAAATCTTGTTATTATTAGCCTTATACTGTGGATAAAGCTGTGGGTATTGTGTATAAGTTGTGAATTCCTTGTGGAATTACCCTTCAGTTAACATAATCCACTTGTCGTAAAGCTCGTCTAAAATTTTTTGTATTTCTTCCCTATTTTTAGTTATTTCTACAATTTTTTCTGGGGTTTCATAGATTTCTGGATTGCAGAGCATCTTGTCCAATTCCTCAAGCCTTGCTTCTTCTTCAGCAATTCTTTTTTCAAGTTCTATTATTTGTTTTTTCCTGTTTTTTTCTATTTCCAGCAGTTCTCTTTCTTTCTTCTTTTCAAGTTTGATTTGTGTCTTAGTTTTTCCTAAATTTTTATCTTCCTCTTCGACTACTTCGTTTTTCTTCTCCAAATAGTAGTCATAATTTCCCAGATATTCTTTTATGCCATCTTCTGTTAGTTCAAGGATTTTGTTTACGACTTTATTTAAGAAGTATCTGTCATGAGATATAACCAATACAGTTCCTTCATAATCCTTAAGTGCTTCTTCCAAAACTTCTTTCGAATCTATATCTAAGTGATTTGTAGGTTCGTCCATTAATAGGAAATTTGCATTGGACAGCATTAGTTTCAGCAAAGCAAGTCTTGCTTTTTCGCCACCGCTTAAGTTTGCAATTTCTTTAAAAACATCATCGCCAATGAACATAAACTGGCTTAAAATAGTTCGGATCCTGTAATAATCCAAATTTGGGTTTTCATCCCATATTTCATCTATGACAGTTTTATCTAAATTTAATTTAGACATTTCTTGGTCAAAATACCCAAAAACCACATGATGCCCAATAATTATTTCTCCGCCATCTTTTGGAATTTGATTTAATATTATTTTAAAAAGCGTAGTTTTACCTATACCGTTAGGGCCTATAAGCCCAACTTTTTCTCCTCGATAGATGCTGAAATTTATATCCTTTAGGAGCTTTTTATCTCCAAAGCTTTTTTCAAGATTTTCCACCCTTAATACATCTCTGCCAGATTTAATTTTCGGTTCGAATTTTATCCTAGCTTTCATGGGTTCTGCTAGTTTAGGCATCATCTTTATTTTATCTAATAGTTTTTGCCTGCTTTGAGCTAATCTGTGATACCTTTCTCCACCATAAGACTTGAATCTTGCAATTATTTCTTCCTGTCTTTTAATCTCTTTTTGCTGGTCTTCGAATTGCTTTTTGTACACTTCAAGCTCTTTCTTTCGCCTATTCATAAATTCGGTGTAATTGGATTCATATATCTTCATCTTTTGGTTTTCCAAGTGGAATATGCGATTTACTACATTATCCAAAAAATACCTGTCGTGGGATATGATTAAAGCAGCTCCTTTATACTCCTTCAAAAACTTCTCAAGCCAAGTTATAGCTTCTATATCTAAATGGTTTGTGGGCTCATCCAACAATAAAATATCGGGTTTGCCAAGAAGGAGCTTTGCTAAGGATAGCCTTGCTTTTTGACCACCACTTAGGATATTTACTTCTTTTTCAAAATCGTCATCAGTGAATCCTAATCCTTTTAAAACTCCTTTAATTTCAGACTTATATCCATATCCATTTAGAGCCATGAATTTTTCTGATAGATGGCTATATTCTTCCATTAGGTGTTTAAGCTTTTTTGTTTCACCTTTTTGACTTTCTATGGAAATTTCCCTTTCAAGGCTCCTTAATTCATTTTCCATATTCATTAAAGGGGTAAACACATCTAAACATTCATCAAAAACAGTTTTATTGCTTTCAATTCTGGTATGTTGTTTTAAATATCCTATTTTTATATCCCTTTGAACATAAATTTCACCGCTATCTTGCTGAACTTCACCAGCTAAAATGTTGAAAAGAGTAGTTTTCCCAGCGCCATTAAGTCCAATTACACCAATTTTATCTCCATCTTCTACAATAAAGCTGATGCCATCTAAAATGATTTCTGCTAAATAAGCTTTTTTTATGTTGCTGCATGAAAGGACTATCATTTCTTTTCCCCCTTTTTCATATAAAATATTGTATCAAAAATAAGAATAATTTCATACTTTTTTGTTGAAGCTCATATAACAGTATGATACAATAATATAAAAAAAATATGGGGGATGAAAATGATTATCATTATCGATAGGAAAGCGGAGGAATACATCAAATCCAAATCCACTGATAATTCAATTCATATAGCTGCCCAGTTAGTTGGAAGAGGCTGATGCAGGCATTATGAACCATCTGTTCAGATGGGAAAGCCAACACAAGAAAATGCCTTTGATTTATATGAAGTAGGGGACATAAAGGTTTATGTTTTAAAATGGCTTAGAAGTAGAAACAATGAAATAAGGATTACATTAAACAACTTCTTTTTCATAAAACATCTAAATGCTGATGGCATAACCTTTTTAACTTAAAATACTCCTTTAACAAGGAGTATTTTAAGATTTAAGATCATTTTCCATTGCCATTGTTGAAAGTATTTTATCAATCAAATTTAAATTACATTTGCCATCTACGAAGTGGCTGCAATTTACACAATTTTCGTATTTTTCTTCAAAGGTGTTGGATGTGAGAGTTGTGCCTTCTTCCTGAGGGTCATATTTATCACAATATAATGCTACTTTTCTAAGTTGCTCTATGCTAGCTATAATAATCACTCCTTCCAGTACTTAGTTTAACAAAAAGAAAGTTTTATATTCACAAATTGCATAGTTGTTAAGAAAAAAATTGACATAAAACTGTCGCTGATGTTATAATAACTGTAAAATCACTGAAATTTGGATGGGTGGTGTATTAGAGTTGGAAAGATTTGATAGAGATAACAGGATTTCAATAACTGTAATAAGACGTTTGCCAAAATATTATAGATATTTAGAAGACCTAATGAATAAAGGAATCAACAGAATTTCATCCCAAGAGTTAAGCAAGCTAACTGGTTTTACAGCCTCCCAAATTAGGCAAGATTTAAATAATTTTGGTGGATTTGGTCAACAAGGATATGGCTATAATGTAGAAGAACTCCATAATGAATTAGGGAAAATACTTGGTTTAACTACTGTTTACAAAGCTGTAATAGCTGGTGCGGGAAACTTAGGTCAAGCAATTGCTAATTATAAGGGCTTTGAAGATGCTGGTTTTAAAGTAGTATCCCTTTTTGACAAAAATCCAAAGTTAATTGGATTAAAGATAAGAGACATTGAAATTAGGGATGTTGACATTATGGAACAATTTATTAAGGAAAATGGCATTGATATTGGAATCATAACAGCTCCAAAGGAAAGTGCCCAAGAAATAGCAAATACCTTTGTAAGGGCTGGAGTTAAAGGGATTTGGAACTTTGCACCAATTGACTTAGTAGTTCCAGAAAGTGTTGTAGTTGAAAATGTTAGATTAAATGAAAGCTTGTTTATTTTATCATATTTTTTAAGGGAAAAGTTTGGCAAATAACAGATTAACAATATAAAATCATAAAATTCTCCAAAAATCATACTAGTTTAAACTGGTAAACTAGTATGATTTTTTGTTTTTGAATTTAATTTAACAAATATTGTGGCAAAATTAACAATTATAGTTTATAATGAAAATATGATATATCAGTATGTATACTATAGGAATACCCAAAATTGAGGAGGGAATTAGATGGATTTCAGTTTGACTAAGGAACAATTAATGGTAAGAAATGTCATGAAAGAATTCGCGGAAAATGAGGTAAAACCTATTGCAGCAGAAATCGATGAGACAAAGAGATTCCCAAGGGAAACTGTAGAAAAAATGGCAAAATACAACATGATGGGAATACCATTCCCTACTGAATATGGCGGAGCAGGAGGAGACGATTTAGCTTATGTAATTGCAGTTGAAGAATTATCAAAGTGCTGTGCAACTACAGGGGTTATATTATCTGCTCATACATCTTTGGCATGTTGGCCTATTTATAAATACGGTACAGAAGAGCAAAAGCAAAAATATCTTGTACCCCTAGCAAAAGGAGAATATTTAGGGGCCTTTGCCTTAACTGAACCTAATGCTGGTACAGATGCTGCAAGCCAACAAACATCTGCAGTATTTGATGGAGAAAATTATATTTTGAATGGGACAAAGATATTTATAACTAATGGCGGAGAAGCAGATGTTTATATAGTGTTTGCAATGACTGACAAGAGTAAAGGAAATAAGGGAATTTCAGCATTTATAGTGGAAAAGGGCTTCAAAGGATTTAGTATTGGAAAAATAGAAGACAAAATGGGAATTAGGGCTTCTTCCACTGCTGAATTGATATTCCAAGATTGCGTAGTTCCAAAGGAAAACTTACTTGGCAATGAAGGAGAAGGATTTAAGATTGCCATGTCTACCCTAGATGGCGGTAGGATTGGTATTGCAGCTCAAGCCCTTGGAATTGCTGAAGGTGCTTTAGATGAAGCTATTAAATATGTAAAGGAAAGGCAACAATTTGGAAGGCCACTTGCAAAATTCCAAGGTTTGCAATGGATGATTGCAGATATGGCAACTGAGATAGAAGCTGCAAGATATCTAGTTTATAGGGCAGCTTACAATAAATCTAATGGCTTACCTTACAATAAAGAAGCAGCTATGGCAAAGCTATTTGCTTCTAGATGTGCTATGGATGTTACTACTAAATGTGTACAATTATTTGGTGGATATGGATATACAAAGGATTATCCAGTAGAAAGAATGATGAGAGATGCAAAGATTACTGAAATATATGAAGGAACATCTCAAGTCCAACAAATGGTAATAGCAGCTGCACTATTAAAATAATTGTGAGGGGGAGAAAAATGAATATCATTGTATGCATAAAGCAGGTACCAAATACTAATGAAGTTAGAATAGACCCAGTAAAGGGTACCCTAATTCGTGAAGGGGTGCCAAGCATAATCAACCCAGATGATAGAAATGCCTTAGAAGAGGCTTTAAGGATAAAGGATAGCCATGATGATGTGAAGGTTATAGTATTATCCATGGGACCACCTCAAGCTGATGCTGCAATAAGAGAAGCTATAGCCATGGGTGCAGATGAAGGAATTCTTTTATCAGATAGGGCTTTTGCAGGTTCTGATACCTGGGCTACATCAACAGCATTGGCAGCAGGAGTAAAGTATATTGGAGATTTTGATATTATATTCTGCGGTAGGCAAGCCATAGATGGAGATACTGCACAAGTAGGTCCTCAATTGGCAGAACATTTAGGATTGCCACAAATTACTTATGTTGAAGAATTGAAAATTGAAGGGGATAAAGTTATAGCGAAGAGAGCTTTGGAAAATGGATATTTCGTAATAGAAGCTAAGATGCCTGTATTATTAACTGCAATAAAGGAATTAAATAAGCCTAGATATCCTTCTATTAAGGGAATATACGATGCTTACAAAGGGGATAAAGTGAAGGTATTAACAGCAAAAGATGTAAATGCGGATTTTGATAACATTGGACTAGAAGGCTCTCCAACTCAAGTTATGAGATCTTTTACACCACCTGGAAGAACAGGGCAAGGAGAAATATTCCAAGGAGATTATAAAGAATCGGTTAAGAAGCTGGTAGTCAGATTGAGAGAAAAACATCTAGTTTAATATAAAAGTAAGTTAGGAGGATTGTAAATGGCTGTAAAAGTTATAGAGTTGAAATGTATTGGCTGCGGGAAATGCGTAAGAATTTGCCCCTTTGAAGCAATAGAGATGAAGAATAAGAAAGCTGTAATTAATGATAAATGTACAGCCTGTGGCCAATGTATAGAAGCATGCCCAGTTAAGGCAATTGAAAAGGTAGAAGAAAGGAAAAGAGCAGGAAGCGTAAATGTTGATGAATACAGAGGAGTTTGGGTATTTGCAGAGCAAAGACAGGGAAGCCTAATGAATGTAGCTATTGAATTGCTTGGAGAAGGCAGAAAAATTGCAGACAGCTTAAATGTGCCTTTAACTGCTGTTTTATTAGGCCGTGATGTGGATGAAATAGCTGAAAAGCTTATAAAATATGGTGCAGATGAAGTCCTCTATGCTAATCATGAATTATTAGATATATATACAACTGATGCTTATGCAAAAGTTATCTATGAACTTGTTACTGAAAGAAAACCTGAAATATTCCTATTTGGTGCTACTAACCTTGGAAGAGATTTGGCTCCAAGGCTATCTGCAAGAATACACACAGGATTAACTGCAGACTGTACAAAACTAGATGTTGACTTGGAAAATAGGAGACTTATGCAGACCCGTCCTGCATTTGGTGGAAACCTAATGGCAACAATTATTTGCCCAGACCATAGGCCACAAATGGCTACTGTTAGACCAGGAGTTATGGAAAAAGCAAAATATGATGAAAACAGGACTGGGAAAATCATCAAGTTCACTCCTTATTTAGTAGAAGAAGACATAAAATCTAAGGTTTTGGAAGTTGTAAAAGCTGCAAAGGCTCAAGTTGCTTTGGAAGATGCAAAGATAATAGTTTCTGGAGGAAGAGGCTTAGGAGGTCCTGAAGGATTTAAGCTAATTAAAGAATTGGCAGATAAGCTTGGTGGAGTTGTAGGAGCCTCTCGTGCTACAGTTGATGCAGGATGGATAGAGCAAAGCCATCAAGTAGGGCAAACAGGAAAAACCGTAAGGCCAGATTTGTATATAGCTTGTGGTATATCAGGAGCTATTCAGCACTTGGCAGGTATGCAGGATTCTAAAGTTATTGTTGCCATAAATAAAGACCCTGAAGCACCAATTTTCAAGGTTGCAGATTTTGGTATTGTCGGAGATTTATACGATGTAATACCCGAACTTGTTAAAGCTTTAGACGATGTTGATGATATTGTAGAAAGTTTTAAAAGTTTACAAGATTAAAGGAATAAGCTAACAAAAGGGTGTCCTTTGCTGTCTATTTAGGAATATTTCAAAGTTTCTGAAAGGTTTACAAAGGAATACCCTTGTGTTATAATGACTTTGGAATTAAAAAAGCTAGAGATTTTCTAGCTAAAATATGGGGAGGTATTAACAATGTCAAAAGAAACTTTAAATCCATTGGAAAGTGCTCAACTACAAGTTAAGAAAGCTTGCGATGCACTAAACCTTGGAAATGATGTATACGAATTGTTAAAAGAACCAGAAAGAATGATTGAAATCTCTATCCCAGTAAAAATGGACGATGGCTCAGTAAAAGTGTTTAAAGGCTACAGATCCTGCCATAATACTGCAATTGGACCAGGTAAAGGCGGAATAAGAATACATCCTGCTGTAAATCCAGATGAAGTTAAAGCATTATCAATTTGGATGACTTTTAAGTGCTGTGTTGTAGGAATACCTTTCGGTGGAGCAAAAGGCGGAATCGTTGCTGACCCAACTAAGTTATCTCAAGGCGAATTGGAAAGACTATCAAGAGGATATATAAGAGGACTATATAAGTACTTAGGTGAAAAAATAGATATACCAGCTCCAGACGTTAACTCAAATGCACAAGTTATGGCTTGGATGGTTGATGAATATATTAAATTAGTTGGACATTATGCATTAGGAGTTATAACTGGTAAGCCAGTAGTTTGGGGAGGTTCAGAAGGAAGAAACGAAGCTACAGGCTTTGGAGTAGCAGTAATAGCTAGAGAAGCTGCTAAACAACTTGGCATTGATATGACAAAAGCTACAGTAGCTGTTCAAGGATTCGGTAATGTTGGTAGATATACAGTTAAGAATGTAGAAAAATTAGGTGCAAAGGTTATTGCAGTAGCTGAATGGACACCATCAATTGGAACTTATGCTATTTACAATGAAGATGGCTTAGATTTCAAAGATATGCTAGATTACTTCAATGCACACAAGAACCTAGTAGATTATCCAAAGGCTAAGATGATTTCATTAGACGATTTCTGGAAATTAAATGTTGATATTTTAATACCTGCAGCTCTAGAAAATGCTATAACTGAAGATATAGCTAAAGTTATCAATGCTAAATTAATATGCGAAGCTGCAAATGGACCTATAACTCCAGGAGCTGATGAAGTACTTAAAGCAAAAGGAATAACAGTTACTCCAGATATATTAACAAATGCTGGTGGAGTTCTAGTTTCATACTTTGAATGGGTACAAAACCTATACGGATACTACTGGACAGAAAAAGAAGTAGAAGAAAAACAAGAAGCTGGAATGATTAAGGCATTTAATGATATTTGGAATATTAAGAAAGAATACAATGTTACAGTAAGAGAAGCTGCATACATGCATTCAGTTAAGAAGATTGCTGAAGTTATGAAATATAGAGGATGGTACTAATACCGATAAAAAAACTGGCGAAAGCCAGTTTTTTTATTTTATTCAATTTGTTTTAGTAATTTCATCTATTTCTTGAAAATTGAAAGTAATTCAATCAAAATGCTTCTCATTTGTTAATTGTAAATTGTAAGCTGCCTATTGTCAATTCTCAATTCTCAACTGTAAGCAAAAATGGCGCATTTTGTATTTAATGAAGTATAAAAATATCACTTTTTCATATTGTAATTATTGACATATTAAGTTATATTCTTTATATTATATTTATCGACCGACTAGTCGGTCAGAAAATCTTACAGCACAAGGAGGGCAATATGTTATCTAAATTTAGCGTTAAAAGGCCATATACAGTAATTGTTGCAGTTGTTTTAGTATTAATATTGGGAGTTATATCCTTTATCAACTTACAAACAGATTTACTCCCCAACATTGATTTGCCTTATTTAGTGATTCTCACCACTTATCCAGGAGCAAGCCCTGAAGAAGTTGAAATGGTAGTAACAAAGCCTATTGAACAAATAGTAGCTACTGTAAGCAATATAAAAGAAATTAACTCAATTTCTAGAGAAAACACTTCAATAGTAATTTTGGAGTTCAGCAACAATGTAAACATGGATTCCGCCATAATTGAAATTAATGAAAGCCTTGATTTAATTGAATCTGCATGGAATGACACTGTAGGAACACCAATGATAATCAAGATAAATCCTGATATGTTGCCTATTGGCATCTTCTCAGTAGATATGGAAGGAATGGATGTAAAAGAAGTATCGGATTTCGTAGACTCTAAAATAATTCCAGAACTAGAAAGCATTGAAGGTGTTGCATCTGTATCGGGAATTGGGTTAATTGACGAAAACATAGAAGTTATGATAAGTCAGGATAAGATAGATGAGTTAAATAAAAGGATTTTAGAAAAGATAGATTCTAAATTGGCAGATGCTGAAGAGGAATTGAATAAAGCTAAAAGGGAAATAGAAGTTGGCAAAGAAAAATTAGATGCTGAAGAAAAGTCACAGTTGAAGAAGTTGGAAGAAGGGGAAAAGGCAATAAATCTAGCTAAAGAACAAATTGAACAAGGTGAAGCAAGCATTAATGCAGGTTTATCTGAACTAAACAAAAATAAGGCTGATTTAGAAAATCAATTAAATAGCCTAAATCAAAAAGAACAAGAACTAAAAGCAAGTGAAAGTGCCTTACTAGCTAAAGGCGACAAGATTTCAGAGGAAGAAAAGATAAAGTTAGGTGCAATTCAGGAAAGCCTAAAGGAACTTAGTAAAAGCAAAACTGAATTGGGTGCAGGGTTAAAGGCTTTGGAATCAAAAATTGCAGAACTAGAACAGCAAAAGGCTTCCATTGAAGAAAAGAAAGCAGAATTAAGCTTACAAGAAAAGCAAATAAAAGAAGGAAAATCTACTTTAGAAGTTGAAATGAATAAGGCTAGGGCTAAACTTTTAGAAGGAGAAAAGACTTTAAATGAAAAGATGGAAGAATTTGAAAAAGCAAAGGAAGAAGCCTTTAAGAAAGCATCCTTGGATGGGATGATAACACCTAAAATGGTTTCAGGCATATTAGCAGCTCAAAATTTCTCAATGCCAGCAGGATATGTATCAGAAGAGGGAACAGATTATTTAGTTAAGGTAGGAGACAAGATTAAGAATATAGATGAAATAAAGAACTTGCTTCTATTTGATACTGGAGAAGAAGGGATTGGAAAGATTTATCTAAAAGATGTGGCAGATATAGATTATAAGGATAATGCTGATGAAGTTTATGCCAAAGTAAATGGAAACAATGCAGTTATACTTACACTGCAAAAACAAAGTAATTATTCAACTACTGAAGTATCTGATAATATTGAAAAGAAAATGGAAGAATTAAAAGAAAAATATGATGGCTTGAACTTTACTACATTGATGGACCAAGGAATCTATATAGACATGGTAATTGATTCTGTTCTTGATAATCTAGTATACGGAGGAATTCTTGCAATAATAGTACTTATAATATTCTTGAGGGATATCAGGCCAACATTTGTCATAGCATTGTCTATTCCAATAAGCCTAGTAGCTGCACTTACTATGATGTATTTTTCAGGGGTTACTTTAAACCTCATATCCTTGGCAGGATTGGCCATAGGAGTTGGAATGCTTGTAGATAACTCAATAGTTGTAATTGAAAATATATATAGATTGAGAAGCGAAGGTGTATCTACAATTAAGGCTGCCATTGAAGGAGCAAAAGAAGTAGGAGGAGCAATCATAGCGTCTACACTTACAACAGTTTGCGTATTTTTGCCAATAGTATTTACAAAAGGAATTACTCGCCAGCTCTTTGTAGATATGGGGCTTACAATTGCTTATTCTCTACTTGCTAGCTTGATAGTAGCATTATCGTTGGTACCTTGTTTGGCATCTACTGTATTAAAGAGAAATAAGGAAAAGGAACACAGGTTATTTGATAAGGTTTTGAATGTTTACGAGAGAATGCTTAGATGGGCTTTAGCACATAAAGCTGTTGTTGTTACTGCAGTAACTGCACTGCTTGTTTTTAGTGGATATTTGGCGTATATAATAGGTACTTCATTTATTCCTGAAATGGAAACTCCACAGATGTCTCTAACTTTGGAAATGCCAGAGGGAAGTACTTTTATTGATGCTGCGGAAATGTCAGATGCTGTAATAGATAGGCTTTTAGAAATAGAAGATATTGAAACAGTAGGAGCTTTTCAAGGCCAAGGCATGCTTGCTATGGGGACACAAGGCAATAACTCACAAAATACAATGTCGATGTATTTAATTTTAAGAGAAGATAAAAAGATGACAAATGTTGAAATCGAAAAGGCAATATTGGAAAGGACTAAAGATTTAGACTGCAAGATATCAGTAAATACTTCTAATATGGATATGAGTGTTTTGGGGGCTTCAGGTATTGAGGTTTTAATTAAAGGACGTGAATTAGACGATTTAAGGAATATAGGAAATGACATTGCAGAAATACTAGAGTCTGTAGAAGGGATTAAAGATGTTAAGGTTGGAGAAGAAAGCAGTGTAGAAGAAATAAGGATTACCATAGATAAAGAAAAGGCCATGGAAAAAGGATTGACAGTTGCTCAAATTTTTAGTGAGGTCAACTCATTATTATCTAAAAGGCAGTCAGCAACAACCTTAACAGTTTCTAACAAGGATTATCCTGTAATTGTAGTAGATAGTGAGAGCCAAAAGATTACAAAAGAAGATATTAAGAACCTAACTGTTAAAGTAAATAAGGAAGGAGAAGAAACAGAAGTAAAAATCGAAGATGTTGCAGAAATAATTGAAGCAGAAAGCCCAACTTCCATACGAAGAAAGAATCAAGAAAGGTATATTTCAGTAAGGGCAAGTGTTGATAGTGAACACAATATTGGTTTAGTTAGCCGTGAATTTCAAAATAAATTAGATAACTACCAATTACCAGATGGCTATTCAATAGAATTATCTGGTGAAAATAAAATGATTAGGGAAGCCATGGATGATTTGATAAAGATGATATTGCTTGCCACAGCCTTCATATATTTAATCATGGTTGCTCAGTTCCAATCCTTGTTGTCGCCATTTATAGTAATGTTTACCATTCCATTGGCTTTTACTGGTGGAATATTGGCATTAGCAATTACAGGATACGATATTAGCGTTATATCCATGTTGGGATTCTTAATACTTGCAGGAGTAGTTGTAAATAACGGTATAGTATTTGTGGACTATACAAATCAATTGAGAGAAAAAGATATTGAAACAACTGAAGCTCTAGTAATTGCTGGCAAAACTAGGATGAGGGCAATTCTAATGACAGCCATAACAACTATTTTTGGCTTGTCGACTTTGTCTGTTGGACTAGGAACAGGGGCGGAAATGGTTCAACCTTTGGCTATTACAGCAATTGGAGGATTAACCTATGCTACAGTACTTACATTGTTCGTAGTACCAGTAATGTACAGCATATTCCATAAAAGGAAAATAAGAAAAATCTCCTTAGAAGGAGATGAATAGCTGTGTATGACAAAAACTACTCTGAAAAGGAAATTGCAATTTTTAAGGGACTAATATCCTTGATGAAGAAGGGGGCTAACCCCTACTCCATCAAGGTATCTGATATAGCTGAAGCTGCCAATATTGGCAAAGGAACTATCTACGATTATTTTGATACGAAGGAAGAGGTCATATCAAAAGCCATAATATACAACATGTCAAATGAGATAAAAAATGCTTTCAAAAGAGTTAAGTCAAAGGATAATTTTAAGGATAGGTTTTATGAAGTATTAAACATTATTGAAGAAAACCTAGAAAACAGGCTTTCAACTTTAAATATTCTACTATCAGCAGGTGGTATAGAGAAATTTTACGAATATTTGTTAGATGCTGAATACAATATAAGGGAGTTTATTTCAGTAATTAATAAAGAAATAATCGACTTATTGAATATGGGAGTTAAAGAAGGAATAATAAATACAAAGGAAAACAACTTCTATAAAATAATGGTCATCCATGGGGTAATTACGTTTTTCTCCCATTATATTAATCAGAAAGAATTATATCCAGATATAGGAGTTAATGAAGCAAAGGATGCTGCTTACAGAATGGTTTTGAAGGCACTTAACTAAAAAAACTGGCATTTGCCAGTTTTTTTATTAGTGAAGTAGGGTAAACTAATAATTGTTGTAGATATTATAAAGAAGGGGAGTAGTATGGAATACAATATAATTGTAGAAGACAACAGGATAGTATTAAAGGAAATGAGAAATTTTGATCCAAAACATATCTTTGAATGTGGCCAATCCTTTAGGTGGAAGGTAGAAGATGATAATAGCTATACTACAATTGCTTATGGAAAAGTACTTAATGTAAAAAGGGAAAACAACGATATCATAATGAATAATACTAATTTAGATGATTTCTACAATATCTGGTATAATTATTTTGACTTGGGAAGGGATTATGATGAAATAAAGGAGGAATTATCAAAGGATCCAATTTTAAAGGAAGCCATAAGATTTGGTGAGGGCATAAGAATACTAAATCAAGAGCCCTTTGAAACCATAATATCCTTTATTATTTCTGCCAATAACCAAATTCCGAGGATAAAAAAATCCATAGAGCTGATATCAAGGAATTATGGAGAAAAAATAGAAGGCACTGAGTATTATAGCTTTCCAAAGGCAGAGAAATTAGCTGAAGCCAAACCTGAGGATTTAAAGGAAATATGCAGGGTTGGATTCAGGGCAGAAAGAATCGTGGAAACTTCAAAGATAATTGCCAGTGGTGGTTTAGATATAAATAAGATATACGAGCTTCCAAAGGAAGAAGGGAAAGAACTTCTTCTAAAGCTGCCAGGCGTTGGCAACAAGGTTTCCGAATGTATATTGCTGTTTGCATTTAAAAAATCCGACGCTTTTCCAGTGGATGTATGGGTTAAAAGGGTAATGGAATTTTTTTATTTAAAGGAAGATACTGATGTTAAGTTGATTGGCGATTATGGAGCCAAACTTTTTGGCAGTCTTGCTGGCTTTGCTCAACAATATCTATTCTACTATGCCAGGGAGCTTGGAATAGGCAAATAAGCAAGTTTGAATTGGAAATTCTTCACTGTATGTAAAAACATAGGTGAAGAATTCTTATTTTTGAAAATTTTTGTAAATTTTTTACTGAGAAGTTTTTATTAATTTTTTCTTATGGAAATTTTTTTCAAAATGTTGTATTCTATTTAAAATAACAGGAAATTTGAATTAATGTAGTAGGAGGGTTTTTATGTCATGTTGGGGACAATAGTAAATGTAATAGCAATTCTAACAGGGTCTTTATTAGGCATTATAATAAAAAAAGGAATAAAAGAAGAATACAAAAGTACTGTTATGGATGGCATAGGCTTAGCTGTTGTAATCATTGGGATAATGGGAGCCATCGAAACTAATAACATTATGCTTGTTATTGGAAGCATAGTAATTGGAAGTTTAATAGGCGAAGCAGTTGATATTGAAAATAAACTGGACAAGCTTGGGAATAGCCTTCAAAACAAGTTTAGCAAAGACAACAGCAACTTTTCAAAAGGTTTTGTTACTGCGTCACTTGTTTTCTGTGTTGGGGCTATGGCTATAGTAGGATCCCTTGAGGCTGGAATACAAGGGAATTATGAAACCCTGTTTGCTAAATCGATTTTAGATGGCATTTCTTCCCTTATATTTTCATCAACACTGGGTATAGGAGTGGCTTTTTCTGCATTACCTGTACTTATTTACCAAGGTGGCATTACTTTACTTGCCAATTCAGTTAAAGGCCTATTAACTGCTGAAGTAATCAATGAAATGTCTGCTGTTGGAAGCATATTGATTATGGCTATAGGGATTAATATATTGGATTTAAAAAAGATAAAAGTTGGTAATATGCTTCCTTCAATATTCATTCCAATTTTATACTATGTTGTGTTAAATTTGGTAAAAGCAATATGATAATGGAAGAAAAACAAAGCAAAATGAAGAAAAAGCGAAAAAGTAAGACAAACAGGGCCAATTTAACAAAAAATACCTTGTTTTGGATAAATTTGAAGCTTGCTTACAATATACTAATTAAGTAACATAATATTGTGCATGTTAGCACTCACCCACAATGAGTGCTAATAAATTGTTGGGTAATAAAATTAAACATAAGGAGGTAATATGATGAACCTTAGACCATTAGGAGATAGAGTTGTTATTAAAAAGGTAGAAGTAGAAGAAAAGACTAAGAGCGGAATAGTACTTCCAAGCACAGCAAAAGAACAACCTCAAATGGCAGAAGTATTGGCAATAGGCCCAGATATTTTAAACGATGAAAAGAAAAAAGACCAAATAAAAGTTGGAGATAAAGTTATCTTTTCTAAGTATGCTGGAACAGAAGTTAAGGTTGACGGTGAAGAATTAACTATCTTGAAATTAAGCGATATTTTGGCAGTAGTTGAATAATTCAACGAATAGTGAGAAGTGAATCTGTTCACTATTAACTATTAGTTATTAACTATATTTAGAAAGGGAGTGTGTAAAATATGGCAAAGGAAATTAAGTTTGACGAAGATGCTCGTCGTGCGATGGAAAGAGGTATAAATAAATTAGCAGATACAGTTAAAGTTACTTTAGGACCAAAGGGTAGAAATGTAGTATTGGAAAAGAAATTTGGTTCACCACTTATTACAAACGATGGTGTTACTATAGCTCGTGAAATTGAATTAGAAGATAAATATGAAAATATGGGCGCACAATTATTAAAGGAAGTAGCTACAAAAACTAATGATGTAGCTGGAGATGGAACAACAACTGCTACTTTGCTTGCTCAAGCAATTATTAGAGAAGGATTGAAGAATGTTGCAGCAGGAGCTAACCCAATGATATTACAAAGGGGTATTAAAGCTGCTGTAGACAAGGCTGTAGAAGAAATTAAGAGATTCTCAAGAAAAGTTGAATCTAAGGAAGCCATAGCTCAAGTTGCATCAATTTCTGCTGGAGATGAAGCAATAGGTAAATTAATTGCTGATGCTATGGAAAAAGTAGGTAATGATGGTGTAATTACTGTAGAAGAATCAAAATCCATGGGAACTACTTTGGAAGTAGTAGAAGGTATGCAATTTGACAGAGGATATGTGTCTGCATACATGGTAACAGATACTGAAAAGATGGTTGCAGAATATGAAGATCCATATATTTTAATTACTGATAAGAAGATTTCAAATATTCAAGAAATCCTACCAATTCTAGAACAAGTAGTACAAACTGGCAAGCCATTATTAATCATTGCGGAAGACATTGAAGGCGAAGCATTGGCTACATTGGTTGTAAATAAATTAAGAGGTACATTCAACTGTGTAGCTGTTAAGGCTCCAGGATTTGGCGATAGAAGAAAAGAAATGTTAAGAGATATTGCTATCTTAACTGGCGGAACAGTAATCTCAGAAGAATTAGGTTATGAATTAAAAGAAGCTACTTTGGATATGCTAGGAAGAGCTGGCAAGATTAAAGTAGATAAAGAAAATACTGTAATAGTAAATGGTGCTGGTAAACCAGAAGAAATTCAAAATAGAATTAAACAAATAAAAGCTCAACTAGAAGAAACTGAATCTGAATTTGATGCAGAAAAATTACAAGAAAGACTTGCTAAGTTATCTGGCGGAGTAGCTGTTATCCAAGTAGGTGCTGCTACTGAAACTGAATTGAAAGAAAGAAAATTGAGAATAGAAGACGCTTTGGCAGCAACTCGTGCAGCTGTTGAAGAAGGTATTGTTCCTGGTGGTGGAACTGTACTTATAGATGTAATTCCAGAGGTTGCTAAATTACTTGATACTGCTGAAGGAGATGAAAAGACTGGTATTAAGATAATCATGAGAGCCCTAGAAGAACCAGTAAGACAAATAGCAACTAATGCTGGATTGGAAGGCTCTGTAATAGTTGAAAAAGTAAAAGAAGAACCAGCTGGAGTAGGTTTCGATGCAATGAACGAAAGATTTGTAAATATGATAGAAGCTGGTATTGTTGACCCAACTAAGGTAACCAGGTCAGCTTTACAAAATGCTGCATCTGTTGCTTCTATGGTACTAACTACTGAAGCAGCTGTTGTAGAAATCGAAAAAAATGAACCAAACCCAAATATGGGAATGAACGGTATGATGTAAAATAAAGCCTCTCAAAAAAAGAGAGGCTTTTAATTTTTTTGTATTACCATAGGCATTCATAAACCAAATGTAAAGGCAATATATTCTAATATAAAATTTCATTGTGGAGGAATGCTTATGAGTTATTATGTTAATGTAGAGGAAAATGTAAAAATTTATGTGGAAGATTTGAATCCAAATGGGAATAAAACTATTGTATTTTTACATGGCTGGCCTGGAAACCACAGATTATTTGAATATCAGTTAAATGAACTGCCTAAATTTGGATACAGGTGTATAGGTATAGACCAGAGAGGGTTTGGCAAGTCTGATAAACCATGGGATGGATATGACTACAATAGGCTGGCTGATGATGTAAGATGTGTAATTGAAAGCCTTGGATTATATAACTTTACGCTAGTAGGCCATTCAACAGGTGGTGCAATAGCTGTAAGATATATGGCAAGGCATAATGGATATGGAGTATCTAAGCTTATTTTAGTTGCAGCAGCAGCTCCAAGCTTAATTAAACTTCCTAATTTCCCCTATGGAATAGATGTTGAAATAGTAAATCAGATAATAGAAGGTGCATATAAAGATAGACCAAAGATGTTAACTGATTTTTGTGATAAATTCTTTTTCCAATATATTACAAAACCATTTGCTGACTGGTTCTTACAATTGGGGTTAGAAGCTGCTAGCTGGGCTACAATTGCCATTGCAAATACATGGATTAATGAGCAGTTATTTAATGATTTGGATATGATTAATGTTCCAACACTGATTATTCATGGAATACATGATAAAGTAGTTCCATTTCAATTAGGCGAAATTCAGCAGAGATATATAAAAGGTTCTAAACTGATGCCATTTTATTATAGAGGCCATGGAGTATTTTATGATGAAAAGGATTTGTTCAATAAAGAATTAATGAATTTTATTGAAGAGTAAACAAGTGATATTTAACCTTGTGCAGAAACTTAAGGAAATTTTTCCTTAAGTTTTTTATTTTAATTTGCAGTAAAATCTGTTATAATTTCGTTACTTATTATAAAATAGATTATATCTTGTACAGAAATATTGATAAAAATATTTTATCCTTAAAAGATATATAAGAAACAGGGGGTGGGCTTATTAGAAAACGAAAGATTTATATACTACTTACTCACAGCGGTTCCTTGCTGTCTAAATGTATAAATCTTTATACCAAAGAGCCTTATACTCATGTATCAATAGCCCTTGATGAGGAACTAAAGGAGCTATATAGCTTTGGAAGGCTTAAACCGAACAATCCAATTATTGGAGGTTTTGTTAAAGAAGACATAGAAAATGGTACTTATGCAAGGTTTCCTGAAACAAGATGTGCAGTGTATTCATTGGACATAAATGAGATGCAGTATAGGAGGTTGCTGAGGGAATTAGAGAAGTTTAAAAAGAATAAGGAAAGATACAGGTATAATTTAATTGGGTTATTTGGTGTGGCAATTAATTATCCTGTTGAAAGGAAATACAATTATTTTTGTTCCCAGTTTGTATCAACATTGCTAAAAAGAAGTGGAATAAAGCTCATTGATAAACCTACCGCCTTAACTTCCCCTAAGGATTTCAGGGAATGCAAAAAATTGAATTTAATTTATGAAGGAAAATTAAGGAATTATTATTTTAGGAATCATATGTTAATAGAAAATTACTAATTAAGCTGCCATATTGGCAGTTTAATTTTTTTAGTTTTTTTGCAGTATTTTTTATTAATAATTCGTTATAATTTACGTAGGAAGGAGGGGAGATATGTTAAATGAATCTGAATTAATAGAAAAGGCAGCAAATGGGGATGAAAAATCCTTTGCTCAAATTGTTGACTTATATAAGAATTATGTATTTGCAATAATATTAAACTTTATAAAGGATTATGATGAAGTAGAAAATGTTGCCCAAGAAGTATTCTTACAGGTATATCTCTCCCTTCCTAAGTATAAGTCTAATAGTTTTAAGGGCTGGATTGGGAAGATAGCAACGAATAAATCCATAGATTGGCTTAGAAGGAAAAAGAGCAAGTTTAAAGAAGAAGTCCTTGAAGATGAAATGATTAATATATTTAATCAAGATGTGGATACTCCTGAAGAACTCCTTATAAAGAAGGAAAAAGAGAAAGAAATAACCAAACTGTGCAAGTCAATTCCTCCAATATATAAAGAAGCTATAATAGAGTTTTATCTTTATGGGAAATCGTATGAAGAAATTGCCAGAGAGCAGGGTGTAACAGTAAAGACTGTTGCTTCAAGGCTGTATAGAGGAAAGAACATGTTGAAGGAGAAGTGGAGGGAATATAATGAATCATTATGACATTGTGGAATGGAAGTTATTTAAAGAAAATCTCCTTGATGATAGAATCCGAAGTAAAATGGAAGAGCATTTGATGAACTGCGATGAATGTATGGAAGTTTTTCTATCCCTCATAGATGAGAATGAAATAGAATTGGCAAAGGAAGTTGTACCACCAGATTTTACTGATAAAGTAGTTAATAATATTAGAAATGTAAGGCCAATAGAAAAGGTGCATAAGAAGAATAAAAAAACCTATAATGACTACTTTATATACTATGTGGCTGTAGCATCCGTAGCAATAATTTTAACTGCCAGTGGATTTTTTGGAAGGTTAGTCAACAAAGTGCCAGAAATATCTTCAAGATTAAATGAGGAAGGAATCATATTAAGGACAAATAAAATCTATGATTTTTCAGAAAAAATCACAAGGAAAACTAATGAGTTTGTTAATAACTTTAATTTAAATTGGATTAAGGAGGATTAGTATGAAGCAAAAAAGCAAGTTTAAAACATTTATATTATCTTTTGTACCGGGATTATCCCATTTCTATTTGGGATTTGCAGATAGAGGCACGATTTTTCTACTAATATTTGGAATGATTTGTCTTGGTTCTCTAGTATTATATACTATATCCAATAGCGATATATTTGTCCTTTTTATTGTAGTTGGGGTTCCTATAATTTGGCTGGTAGCTTTAATAGATGCTTTTTCTATACTGAATGAAATGAGATATGGAGACAGCACTCAAATAGAATTAAAATATAACTCAGAAGAAGCAAAGATTTCCAATAGAAAAATAATTACCCTAGCTTTATCCATTATACCTGGCGCAGGGCATATGTATCTAGGATATCAGAAAAAGGGATTAGCCTTTATGGCAATATTTTTCTTTACAATATTTTTCATGGGATGGTTAAATCTAAGTTTCTTATTGTTCTTGCTTCCTCTTATATGGTTTTATTCCTTCTTTGATGCCTTCCATACCTTTAATGGAAGTAAGGTAGAAGATTTTGATATAGCAAATGTATTCCCATCTATCAGCAATAGGCATATAGGAATTGGGCTTATTGTAATAGGAATAGTTATTGCATTAAGAAATTTCCTAATGCCTATTTTAGAAGAGCTGCTCTATAATATCTTCAGTTACTCTGTCATAAATAGGATAGAAAATTATATTCAAACAATTATTGCATCATTAATATTTATAATATTAGGAATAAGAATATTAAGAGGTAAAAAGAAGCAAATAGAAGCTGAAGGAGATGTGAATCGTGAAGATTAGAAGAGTTGGTACCATATCAATGGGCATATCTCTTATAATATTTGGAATACTTATATTGATATCCCAGTTTAATGAAATATCTGGAATTGAACTAGCTGTAAAGTTTTGGCCCAGTATATTGATATTGTTAGGTGGAGAAATCCTGTGGTACAGTTACAAAGCAAGAAAAGACAACGACATAATCATAAAATACGACATATTTTCGATATTTATCATATTAGTAATCCTGTTTGTTAATATAGTGTTGTATGGATTTATTGAAATTGGAATAATGGATTATTTTAAACAAAGAATTATGGAAGACTTACAACAATATAATAACTTGAGCTTTTATACTCTATTAGGATAGATTTTTCAATCTATCCTATAATTTTTTGTTGATAAATAGAATTTAAAAACAAAAATGGAAATATATGGAAAAAAATTAATTTATATGATATACTAATTCACAAATAATTTTTATTTTGAAACAATTCTTAATTATCATGAAGGCGGTGAATCTATGACAGGCTTCCTGTGTAGATTGACCTTAAAAAAATTACTGGAAAATAATATAATTAATGAAGAGGATGCTGAAGTCTATGAATATGGGCTTATTTTGCTAATAGGAACTTTACTTAAAATTATTGGTTTTACCGCTGTGGGATTAATAACTGGATACATGAAAGAAATTGTCGTATTCTTAATATTCTTCAGCGGTTTAAGGATTCAAGCAGGGGGATACCATGCAAAAAGTGTTTTAAATTGTTTTTTAGGTTCCCTGGCATTAATTGGCATAGCGATTTTTTTTGTTAAATTAATTCCTGAATACTATCAGCCTCTATTTATTATAATTTCATTGCTGATTTCAGTGATATTAGTTTTTATATTTAGCCCTTGTGAAAATGAAAATAGACCACTGTCAGAAAATGAAAGAATTTTATATAGAAAAAGGAGTATATTAACATTAATAGTTGCCAGTGCTGTAATATTAGCATGTCTAATAATTGGAGGTAGAGAAGTACTTTATTATGCATCCATTGCATCTATAGGGTTATTTTTAGAATCATTTACATTACTAGTTTAAAGAGCAAAAGAAGAAGTTAATGTTCTCCTAAATGTATGGAGGAATTTGTCAGATGAATTTGTTGTTAATTAATCTTTTTTCTAACATATTGGATACGCTTCTAGTTTTCTATTATCTTGTGGGGACTTTAGATAAAAAAGAGATAAATTTAAAAAAAGCTAGCTTGTTATTGACAGTTTTAGTAATTATTAATACAATTATTAATACAAGTTTTGGTTCTGCTAATTTTTTCGGTTTTTTGATTATATTGACTATTTCAACCATTTTTTATTCATATGTATTATATGAACCCTTTGCTGACCTCATTATTCACTGCCTTTCTGCAACACTTTTAATGGGCATCATAGAAGTAATTTCTGTTGCAATTATTAGTTTATTATTTAATGTTTTGCCATCAGTTTTGCTAGAAGTTAATGGTTATAGAGTGTTAGCTATAATACTTTCTAAGTTTATATTGTTCTTGACAATTAAGTATTTAATAAAAAAAGTTAAATTTCCAGATTTGTCTACTTTTCGAATTAATATGAGCCTTGTGCTGATTTTTCTATTCAATGTGTTTGTTATTTTCATGACATTCACTATATATAAATATTTAAAAGAGCAAACTTTTGTTGCGCATTTGCATTTAGTGGGGTTAGGATTAGGGGTTATAATATTTAATTGGGTTATATACAATACAACCAAGGAATCTATGTATCGCAGTCAGCAAGAGATTATATGGAAAATGAAAGAAGAAGAGTTTTACAAAAGCAACTTCTATATTGATAATATGAAGGAAATACTTCAGTCAATTAGGGCTCAAAGGCATGAGTTAAATAATTACCTTTCTACCCTGTATGGGTTAATTTACATGCAAAATTATGAAAAAGCTAAAGAGTATATTACCAAAATCAATGATAAGATGTCAATTATGAATAGTATAATTGAGACTAATAACCCAGTTACTACTGCTATAGTAAGCATACAAAAAAATAGGGCATTCAATGAGGGCATTAATATGGAAATAAATATTGATGATTTACCTGAGGAGCTGCCCTTTGATCCTGTGGACTTATCAATTATAATTGGGAATCTTTTGAATAACGCTAGGGAAGCGTGCATGAAATTAGAAGATGAAAAGCCTAGGGCTATTAAGTTTTACATGGGCATTAAAGATGAAAATCTAATTATTGAGGTAATTAATACGAAATCTGATTTGATTAAGTTGGATGTAAAAGAGATTATTGGGAGGTTCACTACTAAAAAGGATAAAGAAAATCACGGCTTTGGATTGAGGAATGTGAACTTTATAGTAAATCAATATAATGGCACATTGTATTTAAAGGACTTGGGGAATGAATTTTGGGTATATATTTCTTTACCAGTGAATAGAGATCTTTTTAATGAGGTTAGGCTACCAACAATTTTATAATATAAATAAGGTTAGGTAGCAAAAGGGGGAGGGAAGAGAGATATGAAGAACAAAGGTAAAGTATTAAATCTAGTTGCAAAATTATCAAAATCTGTAGCTAACGCCAGTGCAGAAGCTAATAGCTGGATGTTCTTGTATCAACCAAAGCTTCCAAAAAAATTAAAGAAGTAAGCTAAGCGAAAAATCTCAAGGCAAAGCCTTGAGATTTTTCGTATAATTCATATTAAACAAAATTGTTGAAAAAAGTTATTTTTAGTTGTTTTTTTTCACTTAATAGATTAGAATATAGTATTAAATATATTCAATATTAATATTTTTTATGGTGGTATGCTAATAAATAATAAATATTTCAGATTATAAAAGGGAGGGAGCTGCTTTGGAATTCGTAGGAGAAGGTTTAACCTTCGATGATGTGCTTTTGCTTCCAGGAAAATCGGAAGTTTTACCTAAAGATACAGATGTTAGTACTTATTTAACACGAAATATCAAATTAAATATACCTCTTTTAAGTGCTGGAATGGACACAGTAACAGAAGCAAGGATGGCAATTGCCATGGCTAGGGAAGGTGGTATTGGGATAATTCACAAGAATATGTCCATTGAAAAGCAGGCTTTGGAGGTAGATAAAGTTAAGAGATCAGAACATGGCGTAATTACTGATCCATTTTTTTTATCGCCTAATAATACAGTATCTGATGCTTTGGAATTAATGGAAAGGTATCATATATCAGGTGTTCCAATTACTGATGAAAATGGAAAGTTAGTAGGAATAATAACTAACAGGGATATTAGGTTCGAAAGGGACATTACAAAGAAAATAGATGAAGTAATGACGAAGGAAAACCTAGTTACTGCTAAAATTGGCATATCAATGGATGAAGCCCTAGAAATTATGAAAAAACACAAGATTGAGAAGCTTCCACTGGTAGATGATAACTATAAACTTGCTGGTTTAATTACTATAAAGGATATAGAAAAATCCATTGAATATCCAAATTCTGCTAAGGATAGTGCAGGAAGGCTATTGGCAGGAGCTGCTGTAGGCGTAACATCGGATATGATGGATAGGGTAGATGCCCTTGTAAAGGCAAAAGTAGATGTTATAGTAATTGATACTGCCCATGGACATTCTAAGGGAGTTATAGAATCAGTTATAAAGATAAAGAGGAAATATCCAGACTTACAAGTAATAGCAGGAAATGTTGCCACTGCTGAAGCTACAGTGGATTTAATTAGGGCAGGTGCAGATGCTGTTAAGGTAGGTATTGGTCCAGGTTCTATCTGTACAACAAGGGTTGTAACGGGAGTTGGCGTACCTCAAATTACAGCCATAATTAATTGTGCAAAAGCTGCAAAAGTATATGGCGTTCCAATAATCGCAGATGGCGGTATTAAGTATTCTGGAGATATAACCAAAGCCTTGGCTGCAGGTGCTAGCACTGTTATGATAGGATCCCTATTTGCTGGAACTGATGAGAGCCCAGGAGAAGAGATATTATTTGAAGGAAGAAGATATAAGGAATATAGAGGCATGGGTTCTGCTGCAGCTATGGAGGCAGGCAGTAAAGATAGGTATTTCCAAGAAGATGTAAAGAAATTTGTACCTGAAGGAGTAGAAGGCAGGGTTCACTACAGAGGACCCCTTGGAGATGTGGTTTATCAATTAATTGGTGGATTGAGATCAGGTATGGGATATGTAGGTGCGAGAAATATTGAAGAATTGCAAGAAAAGGCGAGATTTATTAAGATAACAAATGCTTCGCTAATTGAAAGCCATCCACACGATATTTATATAACTAAGGAAGCTCCAAATTATACTAGAAGATAACGAGTAGTAGTGAACAGTGAATAATTAATAGTAAACAGTGGATAGCTGATAGTGAATAGTTGGTAGATTATATAAAGAAATGTAAATTGAATTAGGGAGGAAGTTTATGGAAGACTTTATCAGGAAAACTGTAGAAGAAATAAAGAATCTGGTTGGAAATGGTAAGGCTTTGTGTGCTTTGTCTGGTGGAGTAGATTCTTCTGTATCAGCAGTACTAGTGCATAAGGCTATAGGAGATAACTTAACTTGTATATTTGTAGACCATGGGCTTTTGAGGAAAAACGAAAAGGAAGAAGTAATAAAGGTCTTTAGAGGTCAGTTCAAGATGAATTTAATAGTCGTAGATGCTGAAGACAGGTTTTTAAACAGATTAAAAGGCGTAACTGATCCAGAACAAAAGAGGAAGATAATAGGAGAGGAATTTATCCGAGTATTTGAAGAAGAGCAAAGGAAATTAGAAGACATTGAATATCTTGTACAAGGGACAATTAAACCTGATATAATCGAATCTGGTGAGAAAGGAAAAGTTGCTGTAAAATCTCATCACAACGTAGGTGGGCTTCCAGAAAATATGAACTTTAAGTTAATAGAGCCCTTAAGGGATTTGTATAAAGATCAAGTTAGGGAAGTAGGTAGGCTTCTTGGTATTAGTGAAAAGATAGTAAATAGGCAGCCATTCCCAGGACCTGGGCTTGGTGTAAGGTGTCTAGGGGAAGTAACAAAAGAAAAGCTAGATATACTTAGGGAAGCAGATTATATCTTCAGGGAAGAAATTGAAAAGACAGGATATGGAAATAGCTTGTGGCAATATTTTGCTGTACTGCCTAATATTCAATCAGTAGGCGTTGTTGATGGAAAGAGGACTTACTGTCATACTATAGTTTTAAGGGCAGTTAAGTCAACAAATGCAATGACTGCAGAATGGGCTAAACTTCCATTAGAGTTGTTGGAAAAAGTGTCTACTAGGATAACTAGTGAGGTACCACAAGTAAACAGGGTAGTTTATGATATAACAGATAAACCTCCAGCTACAATTGAGTGGGAATAATACAATAAAACCTTATAATGACCCATATCATTATAAGGTTTTTATTTATATAAGTAATTTTCAATATTTGAAGTGTTCTTAAAAAAGAAATATCGTATAATACAATTGAAACTAATTATTTTATTAAAAGGTAAATGATGGATACTAAATATGGCTGGTGGTGATATTTTGGATATGAATGTTTTTGAATCAAAAAAGGAATTTTTTAAAGAAGGGAATACCCTCTCCTATGAATTTAGGATTGAACAATTAAGGAAATTAATAAATGCTGTAGAAAAATACGAAAAAGATATTTTAAATGCCTTAAGATTAGATTTAAATAAAAACGAATATGAAGCATATACTTCTGAAGAAGGAATCGTTTATAAAGAGCTAAAAATGGTCATGAAAAACCTAAGAAATTGGATGAAAGTAAAGAAGGTAAAGACTCCTATCTTTTTACAGCCAGGGAAAAGCTATATTGTGCCTAGTCCAAAGGGGGTAGTTTTGATCATAAGCCCTTGGAACTATCCATTTAACTTAGCTATTGTTCCATTAATTGGAGCCATTGCTGCTGGTAACTGTGTAATACTTAAACCATCGTCTAAATCAAAAAACACATCTGATGTAATTTCAAAGATAATAAAAGAAACCTTTGATGAAAACTACATTAGCTGTTTAGAAGGCGGTTCAAAGGAAGTAGACTTACTTCTCGAAAATTGCAGATTTGACCATATATTTTTTACAGGCAGCGCAAAGGTTGGAAGGGAAATCATGATGAAGGCAGCAAGAAATTTAACTCCTGTAACATTGGAACTCGGAGGGAAGTCCCCTGCCATAGTATGGGAAGATGCAAATATTGACCATGCTGCCAAAACAATAACTTGGGCAAAGTTTTATAATGGAGGGCAGACCTGTATAGCTGTAGATTATTTGCTAATTCATGAAGATGTCAAGAATGAATTCATAGAAAAGATGAAAGAGTATATTAAGTTGTTCTATGGTGAATATGGAGATGAAAATATATCAAGGATTATCGATGAAAACAGGTTTAATAGGCTTACTGAATTAATGAAAAAAGGTAACATATTAATAGGTGGGAAAGCGGACAGGGAAAGGCTATTTATTTTCCCAACTGTTATAGATGGCATTTCCATAGAAGATGAAATAATGAAAGAAGAAATATTTGGCCCTATCTTGCCAGTTATTACAGTTGAAACAGTTGAGAACATCATGGAAGTAGTTGAGAAAAACCCATATCCGTTAAGCCTATATGTCTTCACAGAAAATAAAGATTTAGAAAAACGTATTATTGACAGCGTAAGATTTGGCGGTGGTTGTATAAATGATGCTATAAGCCATTTTGCCAATGAAAATCTACCCTTTGGCGGAGTCGGATTTAGTGGTATAGGGAGATACCATGGAAAATACAGCTTTGATGAATTTACCCATTATAAAAGCGTATTTGAAGTAAACAGCAAATTTAATCTGAATTTAAAATTTCCACCTTATGATGATGAAAAGCTAAAGATGGCCAGAAGGTTTTTAAAATAAAAGTAAGATTTTTTGTCTAAAAGTGTTATATTATTCCCCTTGAAATTTTAAATATTATGTTATAATATTAGTATATTTCTAAACAATTAATGTATTTGTCTTATATGATACATCATTTTTAGATTGTTCCAGAGATTTTGGAGGTGATTTATTGATATTATTAAATGAGCGACAGGAAATAGTCGAATATGGCAAAAAATTAGTTACTTCTGGCCTTACTAAGGGAACTGGAGGTAACTTAAGTATTTTTAATAGAAAGGAAGGCTTAATGGCAATAAGCCCATCGGGAATAGATTATTTTAAGATAACTCCTAAAGATGTAGTTGTCTTAGATTTAGATGGCAATATTATTGACGGAGATAAGAAACCTTCATCGGAATTGGAAATGCACAGGATTTTCTATAAAAACCGTGACGACATTGATGCCATAATACATACTCACAGCACCTATGCTACTATTCTTTCATGCTTAAATGTTCCGCTTCCTCCAGTACATTATATGGTTGCTTTAGCAGGTTTAAATGTAAGATGTGCTAAATATGCTACTTTTGGCACTAAAGAGTTGGCAGAAAATGCATTTGAAGCTATGAAAGACAGATATGCAGTGCTGTTGGCAAACCATGGAATGTTGGCAGGTGCTAAGGATTTGGCAAATGCTTTTAATATAATAGAAGAAATTGAATACTGTGCAGAACTTTACATAAAGTCAAAAGCTATTGGAGAACCTGTGATTTTGCCAGAAGATGAGATGAAGCTTATGATTGAAAAATTTAAAACTTATGGGCAGGTGAAAAAGGATTGAAAGAAATAAAGACCTTAGAGTTTAAAAATGATGTTTTATTTTTAATCGACCAAAGGAAGTTGCCAATTTCTTATGAAATATTTGAGTGCAGGAATTATAGAGATGTTGATTTTGCCATAAAAGATATGGTAGTAAGAGGGGCACCAGCCATTGGAGCCACAGCAGCTTATGGCGTTGTATTAGCTGCCAAGGAGTTTATAAATGAAGATAAAAATGTATTCTTATCAAAAATGGAAGAAGCTCTACAAATTTTAAATAATTCAAGGCCAACTGCAGTAAACTTGATGTGGGCCATTGCCAGGATGCGAAAGATTATAGAAGAAAATAAGGCTTTACCTGTTGCAGATATTTATAAGAAAATAAAGGAAGAAGCAGATAGAATCTATGATGAGGATATCAAAACCAACAAAGCCATTGCGAAATTTGGCAATGAATTGATTAAAGATGGGACAACCATATTAACTCACTGCAATACAGGAGCTTTGGCTACAGTTGGATATGGTACTGCCCTTGGAGTAGTAAGGGAAGCTTTTTATTCAGGCAAAAAAATCTTTGTATATGCAGATGAGACAAGGCCTAGACTGCAAGGAGGAAGGCTTACAGCATGGGAATTAGTACAGGAAGGCATACCAGCAAAGTTAATTGCTGATAGTGTTGCTGCTACTTTAATACGGGATGGTAAAATAGATATCATATTGGTAGGAGCTGACAGAATAGCTTCTAATGGTGATACTGCCAACAAAATTGGTACCTTTATGCTATCTGTAGTGGCAAAGGTTTACAATGTTCCATTCTATGTAGTTGCACCTACTTCCACAATAGACTTTGATATTGAATCTGGAAAAGAAATTAAAATTGAAGAAAGGGACCCATCGGAAGTTACCCACATTGAAGGAATAAGAATTGCACCTGAAGGTATAGATGTCTATAACCCTGCCTTTGATGTAACTCCTTGGGAAAATATTACTGGAATAATAACTGAAAAAGGGATTATCAGGCCACCTTATAAAGAAAATATAATGAAGCTAAAAGAAGATTAAGGGGTGAGTAAGATGTATGCCATAATTGGAGGTACTGGAGTCTATGGTACAAATTATGACAGCAGAATAGAAAAAGTAAAGACTAAATATGGAGAAGTGGAGCTTGATGTTATGAATATTGATGGTACGGAAATTGTCTTTTTAGCTAGGCATGGGAAGAAACATTCTGTACCACCTCATTTAATAAATTATAGGGCTAATATAATGGCATTAAAGGAATTTGGAGTAAAATTCATTTATGCCACTGCTGCAGTAGGCTCTTTCAATGAGAATTTTGCACCAGGAGATGTGGTAGTAATTAAGGACTTTGTAGATTTTACTAAATCAAGGCCTATGACATTTTATGATGGGGATAATGGAGTAAAACATGTAGATATGAGTGATCCATACTGCAGGAATATGAGGGAAAAGTTTTATCGTCATGCAAAGGAGCTAAGTTTAGATATAAAAGGAGATGCAGTATATGTATGTACTGAAGGTCCAAGGTTTGAGACAGCCAGTGAAATAAAAATGTATAAGAACTTTGGTGATGTGGCAGGTATGACTTCAGTACCTGAAGTGGTTTTAGCAAAGGAGCTTGGTCTTTGCTATGCATCTGTTGGGATTATAACTAATTGGTGTACAGGTATCAGCGGAGAAATCGCTATACATGATATAAAGGGAACAATGGATAAAAACAAGGAAAAGATAACAGAGGTTTTCATTAGAGTATTCAAAGAAGGGTTAGACCAAGAACACTGTAGCTGTAAGAATTCTATAATAGAGCTTTAATAAATTGGTAAAGTGGGGACCAGTATGAAGGCATTATATTATGATAATGGACTTAAGATTGTAGAAGATTATCCAAAACCATCTCCCAAGCCTGGAGAAAGCTTAATAAAAGTCTTAGTCAGTGCAATATGCAATACTGACAAGGAGATATTAAGAGGTTATAGGCCTAATTTTAAAGGTATTTTAGGCCATGAATTTGTTGGACAAGTAGTAGAATCAGATAATCCAAGCCTTATTGGGAAAAGAGTAGTCAGCGAGATTAATGAAAGCTGCGGGCACTGCCTTTATTGTAAAACAAATAGGCCAACCCACTGTGAAAACAGAAAGGTAATAGGAATTTCTGGAAAAGATGGATGCTTTGCTGAATATATAGCTGTAAAAAATGAAATGCTCCATATAGTGCCTGATGAAATACCGACAGAAGTAGCAGTGTATACAGAACCCCTTGCTGCTTCGTTGGAAATTTTAGACCAAGTCCATATTAAGCCTTCTTCAAAAGTAGCCATTATCGGAGATGGAAGGCTTGCCTATATGATAGCACAGGTAGTACATCTAACAGGGGCAGATTTAACTGTCATAGGAAAGCATGAAGAAAAATTGAATTTATTTAAGCCATTGGGAAAGGCTACGACATCTCTTGAAGAAACCTATGAGATAGTTATTGATGCCACAGGTTCTCCTAGCGGGCTTTTGACAGCTCAAAAGATCATCAGAAAAAGGGGAACCATTATAGTTAAGTCAACCTATGCTGGGAAAATAGAAGTTGATATGAGCGACTTTGTAGTAAATGAGGTTACTATTAAAGGAAGCAGATGCGGGCCCTTTGAACCTGCACTTAAGCTACTTAAATTAGGGTTAATTAAATTTCCACCTATAGAGCTGTATGAACTTAAGGACTATGAAAAAGCCTTTTCATCAAAAGCTTTTAAGGTTGGATTTAAATTATATTAAAATAAATTAAAAAGAGGAGGAGAATGTATAAATGAAAAACAAAATACGTGTTTTATCTCTATTCCTTGTGTTAACTGTATTATCAGTTGCGTTGAGTGCATGTACTTCTAAAGAAAGTGCAAAACAAGGTGGCAGTGGATTGAGAATTGCAATCGTTACTAGCCCATCTGGTGTAGATGATGGTTCATTTAATGAAGATAACTACAATGGAATATTGAAGTTCATTGAAAAGAATCCAGGTGCAACAGTACAAGCTGTTAGGGAACCTAGTGGAGATCCAGCTGCATCAGTTCAAGCTGTAGCTGATATCGTAGCAGACTATGATGTTATTGTAACACCTGGATATCAATTTTCTGGGATTTCATCCATAGCAGCAGAAAACCCAGATAAGAAGTTCATATTAATTGACTCTTATCCTGATGCTGTAGATGGTAAAGAAGAATTTGAAAACATCTATGCTATGATGTTTGCTGAAGAAGAAAGCGGATTCTTAGCAGGTATGGCAGCAGCATTGGAAACTAAGACAAATAAAGTTGCAGTTGTAAATGGAATTGCATTTCCATCTAATGTAAACTATCAATACGGATTTGAATCTGGTGTAAATTATGTAAATGCTAAATATAACAAAAATGTTAAAATTGTAGAACTACCTTCCTATGCAGGTACAGATGTTACTGGAAACAATGTTGGTGGAAACTATGCTGGTTCATTCTCCGATGAAGCAACTGGAAAAGTAATTGGTAATGCTCTAATTGCTGAAGGTGTTGATATTATCTTTGTAGCTGCTGGAGGAACAGGTAATGGGGTATTTACAGCTGCAAAGGAAGCTTCAGGAGATGTTAAAGTAATTGGCTGTGACGTTGACCAATATGATGATGGTGTAGCTGGAGATAAGAATATAATACTTACATCTGTATTAAAGGTAATGAGCATAAATGTTGAAAGGGCTCTTAATGCAATAAAAGATGGAACTTTCAAGGGTGGAAACGTACTATTAAGGGCAGATACTGATTCAACAGGGTATGTAAAGGCAGAAGGACGCCATCAATTATCAGAAGATACTATAAAGAAGATGGATGAAGCTTATGAATTGTTGAAGAAGGGAGAAATAGTTCCTGCATCCAACTTCAATGGATATACACCTGAAGATTTCCCAGGATTGCCTAAATAAGACCAACTTTGATGTAAAATAAAATTTATCACTTTCTATGGACTTTTCTTTAGAAAGTGATAAATTTTTTCATTAAGGCTTATGACAATATATAACATTAAGGAGAATGTCTATGTATGAGTATATTGTTGAAATGAGAAATATCACAAAGAGATTTCCTGGAATAGTTGCCAATGACAATATTACGATTCAAATTAAAAAAGGAGAAATATATGCTATTTTAGGAGAAAATGGTGCAGGGAAATCAACCCTAATGAGCATACTCTTTGGAATGTATGAGCCGGATGAAGGTGAAATATGGATAAGGGGAGAGAAGGTAAAAATCCTCTCCCCTAACCATGCTGCAAAGTTAAATATTGGAATGGTTCATCAGCATTTTAAACTTGTAAGCAATTATACAGTTACGGAAAATATAATTCTTGGCGTAGAGCCAATAAAAAAACTATTTGGCATAATCCCCTATGTGGATATTAAAGGAGCCAACGAAAAAGTTGCAGAACTATCTAAAAAGTACGGGCTTAAAGTAGACCCTACTCAGAAGATTGAGGATATGGATGTATCCCTTCAACAGAGAGTAGAAATTTTAAAGATGCTATATAGAGAAGCAGAAATTTTAATATTTGATGAACCTACTGCACTATTAACTCCACAGGAAACTGATTATTTGTTGAAGATAATTGAGGAACTTCGAAACGGTGGAAAAACTATTATCCTTATTAGCCATAAACTTGAAGAAATTAAAAGGGTAGCAGACAGATGTGCAATTTTAAGAAAAGGCAAACTCATTGATGTATTAGATGTAAAGACAGCATCTACTAAGACAATGGCAAACTTAATGGTAGGCAGGGAAGTATCCCTTGAGATTGAAAAGAAACCTGCCAAGTTTGGCGATGTAGTATTGGAAGTAGAAAATCTTTCTGTTAGGAATCAAGACAATGTTGAAGTCGTAAAAAATGTTTCATTTAAAATACATAGCGGTGAAATATTTGCCATTGCAGGAGTTGCTGGAAATGGTCAAGTAGAACTTGCTGATGCTATTGCAGGATTAACAGAAATATCAAATGGAACTATTAAACTGAATGGCGAAGATATAAGCCATTATACCGTCAGAGAAAGGACTATAAAGGGAATATCATATATTCCAGAGGATAGGCAGACCTATGGGCTTATATTGGACTTTACATTGGCAGAAAACCTTGCCTTAAAGGATTATTACAAAGAGCCATTCTGCCAAAAGGGCAAGTTAAATAAAGATGTAATTAATGAATATGGTAGAAAGCTTATCGAAAAATATGATATACGCAGCAGCTTAGGTGTAAATACTAAGGTGCGTCAAATGAGCGGAGGAAATCAGCAAAAAGCAATCGTTGCTAGAGAAATAGAATTGGATTCGCCTCTTATGATATTTGTTCAGCCAACCAGAGGATTGGATGTAGGCGCTATTGAAAATATTCAAAAAATGATTGTTGAAGAAAGGGATAAAGGTAAAGCTATATTGCTAGTTTCTTTGGAATTAGACGAAATAATGAATATTGCAGATACCATAGCAATCATATACAACGGTGAAATACTAAAAGTTGCACCAAAAGAAGAATTAACAGTGGAAGAAGTAGGCGAATATATGATGGGGGTTACAGCATGAGTGAAAAAACCATAAATAAAAAGAAAGAAAACACCTTTATAAGAATCATATTGAAGCTTGTAGGCAATGAAAAATGGCAGCACATAACTATTCCCATTTTACTAATACTTCTTAGTTTCATTGCTGCATCCATAATAATATTAATTCTTGGCAAAAATCCATTGATGGCAATTTACAACCTTTTTCAAGGGGCTGGGATTTTCCCTAAGCCATCTTATGCAGCCCACAAGAGTATGCTTACGGATTTTCTATCATTATTAAATTATATGACTCCTATGATATTTGCTTCCTTAGCTGTTGCCATTGCTTTGAAGGGTGGCTTATTTAATATAGGTGTATCTGGACAGATGTTGCTGGCTGGATTTATTGCCACTATTACCATTGGATATAGCAACTTAAACTGGGGTCTTGCTAAGCCACTTGTCCTTATAGTAGGTATGGTTGCAGGTGGAATTCTTGGTGGTCTAATTGGATTTCTAAAATATAAATTCAACATAAATGAAGTAGTATCTTCTATAATGTTCAACTATATAGTTGAGTATGTCTTAAGCTTTTTTATCCATTCGTATTATATTGACCCAGTATCTAGGCAGTCAAGGTATATTAGCGATGCTTCAAGGCTAACATTGGTGAATGTTGAATTATTTGGATTAAAGATGGACATTTCCATTGGTTTTATAATCGCCATTATTTTAGCTGTTGTGTTAAAAAGATTCTTTGATAAATCCCGCGTTGGATTTGAGATTAAAGCAGTAGGTGCTAACCCTAAGGGAGCAAAATATGCAGGAATTAATGTTGGGAAAACAATAATTCTAACCATGACACTGTCGGGAGTTTTTGCAGGACTTGCTGGCGTCACATATTATTTGGGATATTTTGCATCTATCCAGCCAAAGACTTTAGCTAGCGTAGGATTTGATGGAGTGGCTGTTGCCCTCTTAGGAAATACAAATCCTTATGGGATTATAGCTTCCTCTTTCTTAATATCAATTATTGATAGGGGCAGCAATTATATGAACTCAATGGCAGGGGTTAGAAAGGAAATTGCTTCTGTTATAACTGGGATGATATTGCTGTTCAGTGCTTGCAATGCATATATACAGCATAAAATCAGGATGAAAAAGGACAAGCTTGAGCATGTAGCTGGAAAGGAGCATGAGGAATAATGTTAGATACCATTATAATAGATGGATTGTCGTTTGCGCTGCCACTATTTATCATGGCAATTGGTGGCATTTACTGTGAAAGGTCTGGAATTACTAACCTTGCCATTGAAGGATTACAAGGCTTTGGTGCTTTCTTTGGAGCATTGTGGATTGTAATTATATCATCCTTTTTCAATATCCCAATAAATAAGCTATTTTATTTAGCTTTGCTTTTATCCATGGTAGGAGGTATGTTGTTTTCTATAATCCATGCTTTATTATGCATAAAATTTAAAGCAAATCAGGTAATAAGTGGTGTAGTAATAAATATACTTTCTACAGCTTTGACAACATTTTTGACTACTCAAATAAACAGCCTTGTTTTTGGTGAATTATCAGATAAATTTCAAATAGGCACTTCAGTGCGCTTTTCAGTACCATTATTATCAGAAATACCTGTATTGGGGGCAATATTTAAAAACCTCTATCCATTTGAAATAGTAATTATAGTCATTGCTATTATTGCTGCCTATGTTTTAAATAAAACTAGATTTGGGTTAAGGCTGAGAGCCTGCGGAGACAATCCTCATTCAGTAGATGCTGCTGGGGTAGATGTATACAAGGTTCAATTTAAGGCAGTATTAGTATCCGGTGCTTTATCTGGGCTAGGTGGCATAAGCTTTGCTTATTCAATATCAACTAACTTTTCACCTGCAATATATATGGGATATGGGTATCTAGCTATTGCAGCTTTAATCTTTGGTAACTGGAACATACTTCCGACATTTGGTGCATGCCTACTTTTTGGATTTGCAAGGTCTGGCGGATATGCACTTGCTCAAATCTTGAAGATGCCAAGCACTTTCTCTGATTTAATTATGATACTGCCCTATGTTGTAACATTGTTGCTTCTAATATTCTTCTCGAAGACCAATCGCGCTCCAAGGGCTTTGGGGGAAATTTATGACAAAGGAAAGAGGTAATAGTAATTTGCTGATACAAATATGGCCTGAAACTATAAAAGTTAAGTTTCAGGCCTTTGGTATATAATGTAGTTTTGGGGGATGAAAATGTGAGAGAAAATCAATTTGTAGAAATAAGGGAATATAAAGACTTGGAGAGAGCAATAGAGTTTGCATGGAATGCGACTCAAAGATGCAAAAGGGGAGGATATCCAGAGGAAGTATGGAAGTATGAAGGTATAAAAGAATATTTTACGAAAGCCTTCAACCCTAAAGATGACAAAGTATTAGTTTTATAGTTTGAAGGAGAAATTGAAGGAGTAGTTTGCCTCTTTGTTGAATTTGAAGATAAGTATTTATAGACTGTAGGAGGAATATACTATAAAGATGCTTTCGAATACATTTTAGATAAGTTCTTAGAATATTTAAAGGAAAATTATAAAGGCTTTGAAATATATATTGGATATACTTCTATGGATAAGGGAATTCTAAATGCTTTAGCTAGTAAGTGGAAAATAATTGAAACATCTGAATTCTTTAGATTGGAAAAGGATAATTTAATTGTTAAGGATATTAGTGAAAGGATAAAGATGTTAACAATGGATGATTTCGATGCTTTTTCAAGCATCCACGATAAAATGAATCCTGATATGTACTGGAATAGTGAAAGAATAAAAAATAATTTCAATAGGTGGAGAATATTTACCTATTGTAAAGATGAGGAAATCTTAGCATATATAATGAGCTTAATTTATGATAATAATATAGGAGAAATATTTGGTATTACTTCAGTTACTAACATAGAAAGTAATATATTGGAGGGATTAATATATTTTGCATGTAAAGACATCTTTAGTTTAGGGGCTACACGGATTATTAACTCATGTGATTTGGGAAGTTTTGAAAAAGAATTATATTTGAACCTTGGTTTTGTTAGGACTAATGATTATATTTGCTACAGAATAAGTATATAGTAACTTATATGAGCCTTGAAATATGGCTTTTTCAACGTTTTTACTTTTTTAATGTATTAATTCTACAAACAGGGGCATAATTTTTATCCTAGAAGGTGAAATAAAGGCTTGAACAGAAGGAGAAATAAGCCAAGTATAGATGTGAAACATATACTTTGTAAACTTATAGGAATTAACGAAAAAATTTCTAAAGGCTTAAGTACAATAAAAAAACAGGGCGATATTTTCTTTAAAGCAATAGAGGTGGGATAATGAGTAGAAAAATAATAATAGATTGTGATAATGCTTTTTCTATTAAAGGCTGTTATATAGATGATGGCCTTGCAATTATATACACTTTGGCTCAAAATGATGTAGAATTACTAGGCATTACTACTACATTTGGCAACAATACTTTAGATGTTATATATCCAAATACTATTAAGTTCATGAAAGACATAGGCCATCCAGAAATTCAAGTATATAGAGGTTCTGAGGATTCATATGAAAATAATGAAGCTGCAAGGTTTTTAGTAGATATGGCTAACAGATTTGCTGGAGAATTATGCTTAATTGTTTTAGGCTCAACGACAAACCTATATCATGCTTGGCTTTTAGATAAAGAGTTTTATAATAGAATAAAGGCTATTACCCTCATGGGGGGAATTACTAAACCTTTAATAATCCATGGTATGGTTATAAATGAGCTTAATTTTTCATGCAATTACAAAGCGACTTTAAATGTTTTAGAACATGGGGATGAAATTTCTATTGCTACTGGAAATACTTGCTTAGATGCAGTTTTCACAAGGGAGAGATTTGAAAAATTAAAAGAAGGCAATAAATTTGAAAAATGGCTTTATGAAAATAGCCTCTACTGGTTTTGTAGTGGTAAACATGGATTTAATCATCATGGGATTTATCTTTGGGATGTTTTTGCAACTGCTTCACTTTTGAATCCAGACTTATTCATTAAAAATGAGATGGAGATTTCACCTGATGAGGAAAGCATTAAGAAGGGTATGTTAATAGGGAATGGACATAAGCGAAAAGTAACTATACCCAAGGTTAAGGACGCACATGAATATATAGAACATGTATATAAACAATTCAGGATTTTTGGAGAAAAAAGATAATTATCGATAAGTGATAAAAATTATCAAAATCTATATAAAAAATATACAATAATTGATATTATAGGTGTAGAAGCTATAGGATTAAATGTAAAAAGGAGGAATAATGTGGACAAGCTATCATTAGAATCGAGAATTAAAGCAGAAATTTATAATTTCAGCGGAACAATGGGGATATATGCCAATGACTTTAGAGGCAACATCATAGAAATTAATTCAGAGGAAAAATTCGAAACTGCCAGTACAATAAAGTCATTCATCTTAGTAGAGCTTTTTAGGCAGGTAAAGGAAAAGAAGGTAGATTTGAATCAAATGATGAAATATGGCAGAGAAAACTTTGTGGTTGGCAGCGGAATATTAAGGTATTTGGATTTTGGTGTAGAGATGAGTGTAAAGAACATTGCTACGTTGATGATTATAATCAGCGACAACATAGCAACAAATATGATGATAGATTTGCTAGGTATAGATAATATCAACAACACCTGCTATGAGTTAGGCTTTAAGGATACTGTTTTACATAATAAAATAGACTTTGAAAAATATCCTAAACTTGGCACAACTACTCCTAGAGATTATGGGAAATTATTTGAAATGCTTTATAAAAGGGAATTATGGAGTGAAGAATTAAGTGAACAGATGATAGAAATATTCAAGAAACAACAATATAATACAATGCTAACTAAGAGTTTACCTCAATATTACTTGGATTCAGAAGACACTGGCGATGAAGAATTAATTGCTATAGCTTCAAAAAGCGGCAGCATGGATGCCTGCAGAAATGATGGAGGAATAGTCTTTACACCTTATGGCGGATATGTTGTAGCTATATTCACTAAGGATTTTGCAGACAACCTATACTATAACGACCATGAATCCTACAGGTTTGGCAGCAAGGTAAGCAGATTATTCTTCGACCAATATATTGGTTTGCAAGGAAGATTTAAAATTTAAGATTAGTCTAAAGTTAGATAAAATAATAGGGGAAGAATTACATAAAGTGGAGAGTCAATCTCCACTTTATTTTTGTATACAATGTAAGTTGAAAATTGAATTTTCAAAGAAAATGCCATTGAAAATTTTAGTTAAAAAAATTAATAAAAAATTTATAGCAATATTGTAAGATAATTAAAAAAGATGCGTCTTATATATGAGGTGGTGGGAAAGTGACAGACCTAGAAAGTTTATATAAAGAATATTTTAAGGATGTATACCTCTATGTAAAAAGCCTATCAGGGGATGTACATGTAGCAGAAGATATAACTTCTGAAACTTTCTTAAAGGCAGTTAAGTCCATTAATTCCTTTAAAGGAGACTGCGATATTAGGGTATGGCTGTGTCAGATTGCTAAAAATACATACTTTTCATATTTAAGAAAAAACAAAGCTTTAGTGCTTACAGATGTTGAGGAAGAAGGAAAATGCAAAATAGACGTTGAAAAGGGATTATGTTCTAAAGAGGAATCATTGAAAATTCATGAAATTTTGCATAACCTCAATGAGCCCTATAAGGAAGTATTTACCCTTCGAGTATTTGCAGAACTGAGCTTTAAGGAGATTGGTAAGATTTTTGGTAAAACCGAAAACTGGGCATGTGTCACTTACCACCGCGCTAGGAAGAAAATTCAGGAGGAATTGGAGGGATATGATGAAGGTGACATGTAATATAGTTAAGGATTTACTGCCACTTTATGTTGAAAATCTAACCAGTGAAGATACGAGGAAGATAGTAGAAGAGCATATTGAAAACTGTCAAGATTGTAGAAGGGAATTGGAATCAATGAAAAATTATAAAGAAATTCCAATAGATACAAATATGGAGCCTTTTAAGAAAATAGAAAAGAAGCTTTTTAAGAATAAAGTTGAAACCATAGTATTTACAGCTCTTTTGGTATTGATATTTTCCATAATAGCATTGGCCTATTTAACAGCTCCAGAGTATTTGCCTTATTCAAGTAGTATAGTGTCATTAAAGGAATATGAGGATGGCAAAATTGTAATTACTTTCAGTGAAGAAGTTGCAGGATATGATATAAATAAATATGAAGATAGCTATTCATTAACTGCATGGAATACTGCTTTAAATAAATATGTCCTTAAAAACAAAAGACAAAGCATAGTATTAAATCCAGATGGTGAAGAAGTTAAGTCTGTTTACTATTATAATGCAGATGGGACAGGAGATGTTTTAATCTATGGAGTAAGCCCTTATAATTTTGGAGGACAAAAAACTTTGCCAAGATTAGTCCTTGGATATTATGTTGCAATGGCTTTATTTGTGGTGGCTTTGTGTGGAATTTTAATCCTTATTTTTAAAAAACATGAGAATTTAAAAAATTTCTTGAAAAAAGTCATACTTTTCCCCATATCTTATATAATCAGCCATATTTGTCTTAAAGGGCTTACAATTACATCTTATTCATCTCAGAGGGATTTTTTGGGGATTCTACTTCTTACTGTTCCAATATACTGTATATTAACTATTGGTATTAGTGTTTATAAAAGATTGAAAGGTGGAGTATATTAATTCTCCACCTATTCTACAATATTAGTTAATGTCCCTATTTTTTCTATGTAGCATTCAACTACATCGCCATACTTTAAGAATTTTGGAGGGTTAAATCCAGCTCCAACTCCAGCAGGGGTTCCTGTTAAGATTATATCTCCAGCCCTTAAGGTGAGCCCTTTAGATAAATCTGAAATAATAGTAGGGATATCGAATATTAGGTTTCTTGTATTGGAATTTTGCCTAATTTCACCATTTACTTTTGACATTATATTAAGTTCCACAGGGAAAGGTATTTCTGATTTATGGACTATATATGGCCCTATGGAAGTAAAAGTATCAAGGCTTTTCCCTTTTAGCCATTGGATGTGTTTTGTCTGTATGTCCCTAGCTGTGATATCGTTTCCAATGGTATATCCAAATATATATTCTTCTGCATTTTCATAAGGGATGTCCTTACCATCTTTCCCAATGATTACTGCCAATTCTACTTCATAATCTATCTTGTCAGTATAGCCTTTAGGTATGATTATTTTGTCCATGTTTCCTATGGCAGGATCTGCAATTTTTGAAAAATATATTGGATATTCAGGTATTTCTAAATTTCCAGTAGGTATGCTTTTTATTTCCTTGGCATGTTCTATGTAGTTTTTCCCAAGGCAGAATATATTTCTCCTTGGATATCTGATAGGTGCAGTGATTTTAACATCCTTTAGGGGTATTCCTTTACCTTCAAACTTACTTGATATGCTTTTTAAATCATCTAATATGCTGTCAGAATAAGTCCTTATAAAACCAAGGAGGTCTTCTGGCACTTCTTTGTTTAATTCTTTTAGTAATGTCTTCATTGGAATAACAGCTTGGTTTTTATCATCTAATATGCCATAGTGCTCTTCGTTGTTATATTCATAGGAAAGAAATTTCATCATACCATCTCCTTATAATTTGTATATCTATATAATATCATATAAAAATCTGATGGAATAAACCATCAGATTTTTTTATCGTTTAAAATTCTTAAATAGTGATTAGCTTCTCTTAAAACATGGTCTGCAAGTAGTGGAATTATAATAGATTTTATTTCACAGTTTAACAATCCTTCTGTAGCAGATTTTTTGAAATCCCTTATTTCTTCTGTAGCAGTTTTGCTCTTTTCTAAAAGTTCTTTTTCGTTACATTTAACAGATTCTTCTACAAGTTTGTCAAATTTCTTTTCAATTTCTATGGCTCTATCTTTTAGTTCTATTTCAGTTGGGTCCAACATTCCTTCTATGAACTGGGCATGTTCTTTCATGACGTAGTTCCAGAATCTTAATTCGTCGCACAATGGCATTTCAGGTAAAGTCCTGTTTAAAAGGGATTTTAAGATTTTTTGATATAATTCTGCTTCTTCTGTTATATGGTCTAAAATTTCAGGATATAAATTCATAAAGATATTGCAGTCTAAGAATAATTCCAACAATTTTTTCTTAAGCTCTATGGTCTCTTTTAAAAGGTTTAAAGATCTGCAGTTTATATCATCGACTTTCATCTCTAACCATTGAGTATATTCAAAATTGGGATTTGATTTTAATTCCTGCTCTGCTTCAGTTATATTGGTGTTTATACTTGCACCTGTCAATTTAGAAGTTACCTTTTCTGCCCTTAAGGTGTAATTTGTTACAAGCTCATTGGACTTTATTACGTTTTCCCTAATGGCTTCATTGGCAAATGCTAAAGTTTCACCTAACAGGTCTTCAAAGGATTTTTTCAAAATAATGGCTTCAGAGATGTATGTTTTGTCAACTGGCTGGAGAGCAGTTTCTATGAATAACAGGTGCTCTTTCATAATCCTCTGATAGAACAGGTTAGCTTCCAAGGAATATTGAATGAACTCCTTTCTTGTTAACAAAAAAATCCCCCCTCCATAAATACTATTACTCAATACATAATATTATGAAGGGAAGATTATGTGATTAATTTAATCTTTCTTTCAACTTATTCCTTACATCATCATTTACAATATAGTTATTTTCTTCTAAAGCCTTTATGAATGTTGTAATTATATCGCCAAAATTAGTGTAAGGATATTTTTCTTGGGCATTTTTAAATTCTTTAATGGCTTCATCTTTTATTCTCAAAGTACTTCTGTCATAATTAGGGTCATGTAAATCTCCATAGAAATATACATTTATATAATTCATGTATATTTCATTTACAGTTGGTAGAAGTTCAGAATAGGGGTAAATTAGCCTAAAACTTTCCGCTTGCAAAATCCGTTCTGTAAGCTTTTCCGCGGAAATGGCAAGGCTTCCATCAATCATAAACGGTTCATCAACATTAAGAGCTAATAGTTTCAAATAATCCTTATATTCATTTGTCAATCCTTCACCAAGCGTATCTATAAACTTCTGATAATCTATTAAATAATAATACATTCCTTCGGAAGTAGCCAATTTATATCCCAGGTTTATATTTTCAATTAGGTTTTCCTTAAGTTCAGGCTCATCTTTCAATGTTTTTTCTCTATTTAGATATTCTAGGCTGTTGAGTTTTTCTATATCAAGGCCATATTTTATAAACAGGTGGTCGAAGTTTTCACCTTGCTGATACTTTATAAAAAGGCTGTTTACTTCAAGGCTTTTATCAGTAGATAATTCATTAAGCTTTTGGATGTATTTCTTTAGAAGTTCTGTATTTTCATATTTTGTCAGTTGACTTTGGTTATCAGCCAAAAACTTTAAAAATTCATTTATATTTTCTTCAATAATTTTCTTTCCTTTGTTATATATTTCTTCGTGGGCAATTTCTTCTTTAAACCCTTCTCTTTCCACTTTAACTAAAGTCCCACTGTCTTTACCATTCCACTTATACCACAGTGTCATTTTATCTGCTTCAGCTATATTAGCTTCTTTAGTTTCAGGATCTACTGTATATATGCTAAATTCCAATATTCCATCGTTGTCTATGTCTTTTATTTCATTGCTTGTATATATAGATAGAAGTGATATTTTATTTTCATTAAAGATGCTTTTTAACTTGTTATCTTCTAAGACAAAACCATATGTTACACCAGAATGGGCGCCAACGCTGTTATTTAATAGGATTCCTGTTTTTTCTGCTGAAATTTTTCCTATAACTAGCTGATAATTTGTATTATCATAATTCATTGATACACTGTCTAGTAAAGTATATTTTTCTCCATTAAATCTATAGATTTCCAGTGCTCCTTCATCCTTTAGGTTATTTGGATCCCTTTCTTTAAAGACTACCAGTTCAGGGATAGTATCGTCATCCAAGTTGCCAATGGCAAAATGGGGAGGAGAAGCTTCCTTATTAGTTACTAAATCATATCCTAAATTATTCATATATTCCATATATAATTCGTCATTAAGGAAATCGTAATTCTCACCTTTAGATAAGATGATTTCCTTAAGGGATTTTTCTGGAGGAAGGACTTCTGGAAGGGTTTCCTTAGTTGAACAGCCTATGCTAAATATAATTAGTAACAACGTTATAAAGATATATTTCAGTGATTTTCTTACCATATATAATCTCCTTTCTGATGATTATATTATACAACGAAATATAGTGTCATGTGTAACAAAGAAGTTACAATAATTTCACAATAAAATCACAAAAAGTTTACATTAATATAAGATAATGTCATAAATGTAAAAGTAATTTTAATAAATTCGGGTAAAATAATCTTTGTGAATGTTTTAATTAATTTTATAAGGGTAAACTAATTATTAGAATAATTTGTAGAGGGAGGAATTTTCCGTGAGCCAATATCATGAACCTGTAGAAAAGCTAGATGAAAAAACTATGAACATGACAAGAGCTTTAAACAGCTTAAAGGAAGAAATTGAAGCTGTTGACTGGTATAATCAAAGAGTTGCATCATCATTAGACCCTGAATTAAAAGCCATAATGGCCCATAATAGGGATGAAGAAATTGAACATGCCTGCATGTTGCTTGAATGGTTGAGAAGGAATATGGATAAATGGGATGAAAATTTGAGGACTTATTTATTTACAGAAGGGCCAATAACTGAAATAGAAGAAAATGCTACTGAAGCAGGAGAATCAAAAAGCTTAAATATTGGAGATTTAAAATAGGAGGGATAGCATGTTATATAAGGAATTAGCTCCTATTTCTTCTAGTGCTTGGGAAGAAATAGAAGAAAGGGCAAAGGAAGTTTTAAAATCTTATTTGTCTGCTAGAAAAATTGTTAGGGTAAACGGGCCAAAGGGATTGGATTTCAACGTAATAACAGAAGGTAGATTAAATCCTGTTAAAAATAGAGGAAATGTAGGCTTTAGTACTTATAAAGTTCAACCTTTAACAGAATGCAGAGTAGAATTTGAAATGGACAGATGGGAACTAGATAATGTAGAAAGAGGAGCTCAAGATGTTGATTATGAACCATTAGAAAATGCTGCTAAAGAAATTGCATTGTTTGAGGAAAATGCAATATATAACGGCTTAGAAGAAGGATTTATAAAAGGTATTGATAATGTAGTTCAAACTCCTCCTATACCATTAGGAAATGACCCAAATTCCATAATGGAAGCTATAGCTAAGGGAATAATAGAACTTAGAAAGAATTATCAAGTTGGACCATTTAGCTTAGTTGTGGGAGAAGAAGCATATAAGAGGATTATATCAAAGGAAACTGCTTACCCACTAGACAAAAGAATTGAAAAGCTAATAGATGGCAAAATAGTATTTAGCCATGTAGTAAACGGAGCATATTTGCTTCCATATAATCATGAGGATTTAGAGCTTACAATAGGAAGAGATTTCTCAATAGGTTATCAATACCATACTAATGATAAGGTAAGATTTTTCATTACTGAATCCTTCACATTTAGAGTTTTGGATCATACATTGATAGTTAAGTTTACCTTATAATCTATAATAACTAAAACCCTTCTAACATTAATCATAGAATCAAAGGAGGAAAGTCCTTTTGGCTGATGAGTTTGGGACTTTCCTTTTCTTTAATATGAATTATGTAAGCTAGTTACTCTTTTCTTTTTTATTGAAAGATATTTCCAAAAATTTTATCATCTGATATAATACAAGAGAATCCACTTGATTTGTATTTAAATTTATAAGCTATTATCAATTATTAGCTGATAACAATGCTATAGTTAGGTATATTAAGCTGAATATGTACATATTAAATGGAATAATAATGTATTATTTTTTAATAATATTAGTAAATAAGAACCAAGGGAGGAATCCAGATGAAACCAGATGTGGAAATTGCTCAAGAAGCTAAGATGCTACCGATTACAGAGGTGGCCAGCAAGTTAGGAATTAGCGAAGATAAACTTATTCCCTATGGAAAATACAAAGCAAAGATATCAATAGACCTATTGAAAGAATTAGAAAACAAGCCTGATGGAAAACTAGTCCTAGTTACTGCCATAAATCCAACTCCTGCAGGGGAAGGTAAGACTACAACTAATATTGGTCTTTCAATGGCTTTGAATAAAATAGGGAAAACAGCAATATCTGCTTTAAGGGAACCATCCTTGGGCCCAAGCTTTGGAGTGAAAGGCGGAGCAGCTGGTGGAGGATATTCTCAAGTAGTTCCAATGGAAGATATAAATTTACATTTTACAGGAGATTTTCATGCCATAACTACTGCTCATAACTTGATTGCAGCATTATTGGATAATCATATCCACAGAGGGAATGAATTAAACATTGACCCAAGAAGAGTAGTTTGGAAAAGAGTACTTGATATGAATGATAGGGCCCTAAGGAAAATCGTAATTGGCCTTGGCGGAAGAACAGAAGGAGTTCCTAGGGAAGACGGATTCGATATAACTGTTGCATCTGAAATTATGGCAATTTTGTGCCTATCTAAAGATTTGCAAGATTTAAAGGAAAGGGTAGCCAATATCATAGTAGCCTACACTTATGATGGAAAACCTGTCTATGTTAGAGACTTGAATGCTCAAGGTGCTGTAGCTGTACTTATGAAAGATGCAATACATCCTAACCTTGTTCAAACATTAGAAAACACTCCTGCCCTTATTCACGGAGGACCATTTGCAAATATTGCTCATGGCTGCAATTCCATAATAGCTACAAAATTAGCTCTAAAGCTTGCTGAATATACAGTTACTGAAGCAGGATTCGGTGCTGATTTAGGTGCTGAAAAATTCTTTGATATTAAATCAAGGTTTGCAGGATTTAAACCCAATGCTGCAGTAATTGTTGCTACTGTTAGGGCTTTGAAGTATAATGGGGGAGTTAAGAAAGATGAATTAGGCAATGAAAACCTAGAAGCTTTGGCTAAAGGATTCGAAAACCTTGAAAAGCATATAGAAAATGTGAATAAATTTGGCGTTCCAGCGGTTGTTGCTATAAATAGATTCCCAACAGATACAGAAGCGGAATTGAATTATGTAATTGAAAGATGCAGGTCTTTAGGTGCAGAAGCTGTAATTTCAGAAGTATGGGCAAAGGGAAGCGAAGGGGGGATAGATTTAGCGAAGGCTGTTGTTAAAGTATGCGAAACTAAGGAATCTAATTTCAAACCATTATATGATGTAGAAGAACCAATAAAAGTCAAGATAGAAAAAATCGCTAAAGAAATCTATGGTGCAGATGGAGTAGAATACACTAAGGCGTGCGAAAAACAAATTGCTGAAATTGAAAAACTAGGATTTGACAAGATGCCAATATGCATGGCAAAAACTCAGTATTCATTATCTGATGACCCAACTTTGTTAGGAAGGCCAAGAGGATTTAAGATAACAGTAAGAGAAATTAGGATATCCAGAGGGGCAGGCTTCCTAGTTGCATTAACCGGAGACATAATGACAATGCCTGGATTGCCTAAGGTACCAGCTGCCAATAACATAGATATATTGCCAGACGGACGTATTGTGGGATTGTTCTAGATAATAGCTGGGCAGCGCCCGGCTATTATTATCAATTATAAAAAATTGTTTAGATTGGTAGGAGGTTAAAATGGAATATAAATCTAAAATTAGGTCAAAAGCAGTTGACGAGCTTTTTGAAGCTATATTAACATTAGAAAATCTAGAAGAATGCTACAGATTTTTTGAAGATATTTGTACCGTAAAAGAGATACAAGCCATAGCCCAAAGGTGGGAAGTAGCAAGACTTCTTAAAGCTAACAAGACATATAGTGAAATAGAAGAAGCAACGGGGGCAAGTACTGCAACAATAAGCAGGATTAACAGGGCTTTAAATTACGGTGCAGATGGATACAACTTGGTACTAAGGAAACTTGGATTAATTGATTAGGGGATTTATAAAGTCCCCATCATTTATTTATGGCTTCTTTTGTCAGCATTTTAACATTTTGCCCAAATGACAATTACAAACCAATGATAGTAATAAAATTAAAGGGGGGACAAGTATGATGTGGAAAGATAGGTACAGAATAGGAGTAGATACAATAGATAGGCAACATAAAGAGCTCTTCGACAGAGTATCCCATTTTATACAAATCGTGCAAAATGATACTAACTGGGAAGACAAGATTGATGATGTGAAAAAAACTCTAGATTTTATGAAAGAATATGTTATATACCATTTTAACGATGAAGAAAAATACCAAGAAGAGATTAATTTCCCTGAAATTGAGGAACATAAGGAAGCACATGTAAAATTCAGGGAGTCAATCAATCAATATGTTCAAATCTGTGAGGCTGGGCAATTCAATGAAAATATAATAAAAGAATTTGCAGGGAAATTAATGACATGGCTGATAGTGCATGTTTGTAAAATGGATCAAAGAATTGGAGAATATGCAAATAAAAAGGAGGTCAAGGCTTAATGAGAACTGAATGCATAAACTCCTTTTACAAGGCAACAGAAGATGTATTTCACTTGATGTTTGATTTAAATGTTGAAAAAGGCGATTTTAAAATTGTGGATGGATTAATAAGCAACAGAAATGCCAATGTTGTTTTGGGCGTCAAAGGTGATTTAAAAGGCTCTATACTTTTTAGCTTTAATAAGGACATGACTTTGGAAATGGTACGCATAATGTCAGGCTTGGAACTAAAGGCAATAGATAGCTTTGTTTCTTCAGCCTTAGGAGAAGTAGTAAATATAATTGGTGGGAATGCTTTAACCAATTTAACAAACTACAATTATATTTGTGACCTTGAACCTCCTCAAGTCATAATTGGCGAATGTAGTTCTCTTCCCATAACCAATGAAAAGATAATGCTTATTCCAATTAAAACCGATATAGGTGACTTTGATATAAATATCTGTCTATTAGAAAACAAGAGAAACAACTAGGAGTAAAATCTTAGTTGTTTTTTATTGGAATAAATGTTCATTTATTATATAATAAGTTATAAATAAAAGTTGAGAAAGGTGGAAACTAATGGATTATCTTGATGGACTAAACGATAGGCAAAGGGAAGCAGTACTACATACAGAAGGTCCACTGCTCATATTAGCTGGAGCTGGTTCTGGAAAAACTAGAGTAGTAACTCACAAAATAGCTTATTTAATCGAAAAAAAAGGAATTTTCCCGGGAAATATCTTGGCAATAACTTTTACCAATAAAGCTGCCAATGAAATGAAAGAAAGAGTTGGAAAGCTACTTTCCACTTTAGTTGATGATATGTGGATTGGAACTTTTCATTCAGTATGTGTAAGGATATTGAGGAGAGATATTGATAAAATAGGATATGATAGGTCCTTTACAATATATGACAGAGATGACCAGTTAACTTTAATAAAGGAATGTATAAAGGAAAGAAACTTAAATAAAGACTTGTATAAAGAAGCCACAATTCTTTCATATATAAGCAATTTAAAAGATGGCATGGTTGAACCTGATACATTTATAAATGAGAACTATAAGGATTTTTATTTGCGAAATGTTGGAGAAGTATATTCATTATATGAGAAGAAGCTAAAGCAATATAATGCCCTAGACTTTGATGATTTAATTCTAAAGGCAGTAGAGCTTTTTAGAGATAATCCACATGTATTAGATTATTATCAGAGAAAGTTCCAATATATATTTGTAGATGAATATCAGGATACAAATAAACTTCAATACCAGCTAGTAAAACTTCTATCTGATAGGTATAAGAACATCTGCGTTGTAGGTGATCCTGACCAGTCAATATATTCTTGGAGAAATGCTGATATTTCAAACATATTGGATTTTGAAAAGGATTTTGAAAATGCAACGACAATCGTTTTAGAGCAAAATTACAGGTCTACCAAAAGCATATTGAGGGTAGCCAATAATGTAATTAAGAACAATTTTGAAAGAAAAGAAAAAAATCTTTGGACAGTAAATGAAGAAGGAGAGCCAGTAGTCTATGTTCAGTTAAATGATTCAGAAGATGAAGCATTATTTGTGGCAAAGAAAATAAGGGAACTAATGGCTGATGGCTATAAGATATCTGATTTTGCAGTGCTTTACAGGACAAATGCACAATCCCGTTCCTTTGAAGATGTCTTTATAAGAAATGGCATTCCATATAAAATTGTTGGAGGAGTTAAATTTTACGATAGAAAAGAAGTAAAGGATATTTTAGCTTATTTAAAGGTATTAAATAATCCAGCAGATGATATATCCCTTAGAAGGATAATAAATGTTCCAAAAAGGGGAATAGGCGATGCTACTGTTGAAAAACTAGAGGAAATAGCAGCCAATAAGGGCACTTCCATTTTCCAAATATTATTAAATTTGGATTCAACCGATGAATTGAGCTCAAGGGTTAAGGCTAACCTTAAACCCTTTGCAAATATGATGAATAGGTTAATGGCTTTAAAGGGAAAAATGGGATTAAAGGATTTTATAGAAGAAGTCATCAACGCTACTGGATATTTGGCTGAATTGGAAAGGGAAAATACAGTTGAAGCTCAGACGAGAATAGAGAATATAAAAGAATTTATTTCTGTAGCCATAGATTTTGAAGCAAGGACAGGCAGTAGCGATTTGGAAGAGTTTTTGGCAGCAGTTTCCCTTTTATCTGATATTGACAAAACTGCAGATGATGTAAATGTAGTTACCTTGATGACTGTCCACAGTGCAAAGGGCTTGGAATTTCCTGTAGTTTTTTTGGTAGGAATGGAAGAAGGTCTTTTCCCTATCTCCAGGGCTTTAGACAGCGAAGCGGATTTGGAAGAAGAGAGAAGGCTCTGCTATGTGGCCATCACAAGGGCGGAGAAGCTTTTATTTATAACTAATGCAAGGATTAGGACCATATATGGAAATGTAAATTATACTTTGCCTTCTAGGTTTATCAGTGAAATGGGAGATACTATTATTAGAGCTGGAAATGAAGGCTATAGGGAAAAACTAATAGAAATCAAGGACTATACTAAAAAGAGTGAAAATGTTTTTGACATAAATTCATTTATAAAGAATAAGCCATCAGCATTAAAAACCAATTCTAATTTAGAAATAAATGTTGGAGATAAAATAAGGCATAAAAAGTTTGGCATAGGGACAGTAGTCCAAATTAAAGATAGGGATAGCGACAAGGAAATTGTAGTATCCTTTGAGGATGAAGGTTTAAAAAGGTTATTATTATCTATTGCACCTATAGAAATATTGAGGTGATATGATGGATAAGCTAGATGAGAAAATTAAAAGGATGCAGGAATTAATAGAGATTATAAACGAATTAAACTATTATTACTACACCTTAGATAACCCAAAGGTCAGTGACAAAGAATACGACTCGTTGTATGATGAATTAGTAGCTTTGGAAAAGGAAACAAACATAATCTTTCCTTATTCTCCAACCCAAAGAGTCGGGGGAGAAATCCTAGATAAATTTGAAAAGCATACCCACCTTGCAAAGCTTTGGAGTTTAGATAAAAGCCAAAACTATGGAGAACTGATTAATTGGGACAGAAGGATAAGAAAGGCAATAGAAGATTACAATTCTCAAAATGAAGATAAGTTGCCTCCTCCTAAATACGTAGTTGAATACAAGTTTGATGGCCTTACCATAAATCTAACTTATAAAGATGGGATTTTAGTTCAAGCAGCTACAAGAGGCAACGGGACAGTAGGTGAAGCTATACTTCCCCAAGTGAAGACAATAAAGACAATTCCCCTTAAAATTGATTTTAAAGGGACCATGGAGGTACAAGGGGAAGGCCTAATGCCTTTGTCAGTTCTAGAAGAATATAACAAAACAGCAGATGAGCCTTTAAAAAATGCTAGAAACGCAGCAGCAGGGGCTTTAAGAAACTTAGACCCAAAGATAACTGAAGAAAGAAAATTAGTAGCTTATTTTTATAATGTAGGATATATAGAAGGAAAGGTTTTTAAAACCCACAAGGAAGTATTAGAATTTTTGAAAGAAAATAGGCTTCCTGTATTCCCTTATGCCAAAGAATTTGATTCCATTGAAGAGGTAATTGAGGAAATAGAAAGGCAGAATGAAGAAAGGCATAAGTTAGATTTGCAGACAGATGGCATAGTCATTAAGATAAATGATTTGAGGACTAGAGAAGTATTAGGATATACAAATAAGTTTCCAAGATGGGCAATGGCATTTAAGTATGAAGCAGAGGAAGCGACAACAAAGCTATTGGATGTAGTTTGGAATGTAGGGAGAACAGGGAAAGTTACGCCAACAGCTATATTGGAACCAGTAGAAATCTGTGGTGCTACAATTAGAAGGGCTACTTTAAATAATTATGACGATATTTTGAGAAAAGGGGTAAGAATTAATTCCAGAGTTTTAGTAAGAAGGTCCAATGACGTAATTCCAGAAATTTTGGGTACTGTTGAAACTGACGAGGAAACATATGAAATTAAAAAGCCTACCCACTGTCCAGCCTGCGGTTCTGAGCTGTATCAGAATGGCGTTCACATATTCTGCCCAAATTCCTTATCATGCAAGCCTCAGCTAGTTTCTAGGCTTGTCCACTTTGCATCAAGGGATGCTATGAACATAGAAGGATTCAGCGAAAAAACTGCTGAGAGGTTTGTAGAAGAGCTGAATATTAAGGACTTGCCACAAATTTATGAAGTAAAATATGAAGACTTGTTAAAGCTAGAGGGCTTTAAGGATAAAAAGGCCAAAAACCTTTTAGAGGCCATTGAAAGGTCAAAAAATGTACCTTTAAACTCCTTTATATTTGCCTTAGGAATTAATAATGTGGGTATAAAAACTGCTACGGATTTGGCTAACCATTTTAAATCCTTTGATAAATTGAGAAGTGCAACTTTTGAAGAATTAATAGCTATTGGAGACATAGGGGAAGTGGTGGCAAACAGCATAATAGAGTTTTTCCATGACCCTAGGATAAATGAAGCTATAGATAAGCTTTTAAGTGAAGGCATAAATCCATATTATAAAGAAGTTGAGGTTCAAGAATCCATATTTACAAATAAAACAGTAGTTATTACAGGGACAATAGAAGGTTATACTAGAAATGAAATCAAGGATATGATAGAAAAAATGGGTGGAAAAGTTGCAAGTTCAGTAAGTAAAAATACCGATTATGTAATTGTTGGAGAAAACCCTGGCTCAAAATATGACAAGGCAATAGAGCTAGGGATTAAGATAGTTAGAATGGAAAATGGGGAATTCATAATAAGTGAATAACTAATAGTGAATAGTGAATAACTAGTTGAAGTTATCGAAAATTTTATCAAAAATATGACTTTAGGAATTTGATTTTAAACAACTATAACTATTCACTTTTCACTATTCACTAATTTGAAAGGGAGGTAAATTATGGTTACAAAGGAGCAAATAGAGCATATTGCTGACCTATGCAAATTAAGGCTTTCAGAAGAAGAAAAGGAAAGGGCAATTTATGAATTTACTTTGATATTGCAAAGCCTAGATGAATTTGACAATGTAAATTTGGAAAATGTAGAGCCTACATTGGAAGTAAATAAGCATACTCAAAGGTTCAGAGAAGACATAGTTAAGCCAACCCTAACTAGGGATGAAGTATTGGAAAATACTGAAGAAAAGCAATATGGATATTTTAAATTGCTAAAGATAGTTGAATAAAGGAGTGAAACCATGGATATTGTAAAGCTATCTGCTATAGAGATTAGGGATAAAATATTGAAAAAGGAAATTTCTGCAACAGAAGTAGTAAAAGCACACCTTGATAGGATAGAAGAAATTGATAAAGATTTAAATGCTTTCATTACTATACATAAAGAGGAAGCATTGAAGTCTGCAGAAAGGGTAGATGAAAAGATAAGAAATGGAGAAGAAGTAGGTACTTTAGCAGGGATTCCTGTTGCAATAAAAGACAATATTGTAGTTAAAGGCAAAAGGACTACCTGCGGTTCCAAAATGTTGGAAAACTTTATACCACCTTATGATGCAACAGTAGTTGAAAAAATAAAAAATCAAGATGGGATAATCATTGGAAAAACAAACATGGATGAATTTGCCATGGGCTCAAGCAGTGAAACATCATATTTTGGGCCAGTTAAGAATCCAGTAAATGAAAAACTAGTGCCCGGAGGTTCATCAGGTGGTTCTGCTGCTGCAGTGAAAGCCAATGAAGTTCCTTTAGCATTAGGTACAGATACCGGTGGTTCCATTAGGCAGCCTGCAGCTTATTGTGATGTAGTTGGCATAAAGCCTTCCTATGGATTAGTATCTAGATATGGCGTTATTCCGTTAGCTAATACTTTAGATGCTGTAGGAGTCTTTGGAAGGGATGTATCTGATGCAGGGTTGATACTTTCTGCCATTGCTGGTTATGATGAAAAGGATTCCACTTGTTATGAATATCCTGTGGATTTGACGTTTGAAAGAAATTTAGAGCCATCAGAATATGTTAAAGGCATGAAAATTGGCATACCAAAGGAAATCTATATTGATGAATTAGATAAAAGGCTAGTTGGAAAGATGGATGAAATAATAAAATTATATGAATCCCTTGGGGCAGAGGTAGTTGAAATAACGCTTCCCCATATGGAATATTGCTTATCTACTTATCATGTTATTTGTAAAGCAGAAGTAAGCTCGAATATGGCTAGATTTGATGGCATTAGGTTTGGGCATAGGACAGAGGAGTATTCAAATGTAGATGAATTGTATAAGAATTCAAGGACTGAAGGCTTTGGTGAGGAAGTTAAAAGAAGAATACTCATGGGAACATATTTCTTAAGCATGGGACATGGAAGGAAATACTATGAAAAGGCATTAAGGATGAGAACCCTAATTTGTTATGATTTCAAGAAAGCGTTTGAAAAGTGTAATATTATATTAACCCCTTCATCACCTATATTGCCTTTTGAAATTGGTAAATTAAAAGATGAGTTTGTAGTAAAGGACTTTACAAGTATATTTGCAATTCCTGTTAATCTTGCTGGTTTATGTGCCATGAGTATTCCCTGCGGATATATAGAAGGACTGCCAGTGGGGCTTCAAATAATCGGTGGAAGATATGAGGACCTAAACATGATAAAAGCTGGTCTTGCATTTGAAGGAGGGATGAAAAATGGCATATAAAACCTTAATAGGTCTTGAAATCCATGTTGAATTGGCTACTAAAACTAAGATGTTCTGTGGATGTCCAAATACATTTGGCGAAGAACCTAATACAAACTGCTGCCCAATATGTTTAGGATTGCCTGGCGCTTTGCCTGTAATAAACAAGACAGCAGTAGAATATGCTATTAAAGCAGGAATTGCTTTTAACTGTAAAATAAACACACATACAAAGATGGACAGAAAGAATTACTTTTATGCAGATTTAGTTAAGGGATTCCAAATTTCCCAACATGAAATCCCCTTATGTGAAGAAGGATATATTGAGATAGAGCTAGAAAATGGCCCTAAAAAGATAGGGCTTCAAAGAATCCAAATAGAAGAGGATACTGGGAAGCTAATTCACACAATGGAAGGAGATACTTTAATAGATTATAACAGGTCTGGAGTTCCATTGATTGAAATTGTAACTAAGCCAGACATGAATACTCCTGAAGAAGCAAGATTATTCTTGGAAAAGCTTAAATCGACTTTAAGGTATATTGAAGTATCTGACTGCAAGATGGAAGAAGGCTCCCTTAGATGTGATGTTAATATAAATGTCATAGATACAGAAACAGGGGCAAAGACAAATATAACAGAAATAAAGAACTTAAACTCCTTTAAATCAGCTGTAAAGGCTATGGAATATGAGGAAAATAGGCATATCCAACTTCTAAAGGAAGGTAAGAATACCCTAAGGGAAACTAGAAGATGGGATGAAGTAAAAAATGAAACTATTACAATGAGGGTAAAATATGGTGTAGATGACTATAGGTTTGCCATAGAAGGAGATTTGGCACCAATAGAAATTTCCCAAGAGTGGATTGAAGAGATAAAGGAAGAGTTACCTGAACTGCCTGATGCTAAGAAGGAAAGGTTTATGAAAGAATACAGCCTATCAGAATATGATGCTGGAGTTTTAACTGCTTCAAAAGAATTGGCATCGTTCTATGAAGATACAGTTAAATATATAGATGACCCAAAACTTGTTAGCAACTGGATTATGGTTGATGTTTTAAGAAGGTTGAAAGATGAAGAAGTAGAGATACAAGATACTAAATTAACTCCTGAAAAGTTGGCAAAATTAATTTCTCTAGTAAAAACAGGACAAATAAACAATAATACAGGTAAGAAAGTTTTAAGGGAAGTTTTCGAAACAGGCAAGGATCCAGAAGAAATAGTCAAAGAAAAGGGATTAATTCAAATTAGCGATGAGTCTCAAATTCTAGAAATAGTTCAAAAGGTACTAAGCGAAAATCAACAGTCCATCATAGACTATAAAAATGGAAAGGATAGGGCTTTAGGATATTTAGTAGGCCAAGTAATGAAGGCTTCAAAAGGAAAAGCAAATCCTCAACTTGTTAACAAAATGATATTAGATTTGATAAATAAAATGTAATAGGTTCCGTAAGGAACCTATTATTTTTAACAAAATATTTTGATAATTCTTACTTGTAAAGGAATTTACTCTGAGTTACAATGATAATTGAAAATATAATATTTTATTGGGGGTATTGGTATGGCTAAGAAAAAAATGAGCATTACGACCAAAGTTTTAATTGGCCTATTAATTGGATTAATTACAGGAATTATAGTTTACAATTTACCAAGTGGTGTATTTAAAGATAAAATCTTAATTAATGGAATATTTCAATTACTAGGCCAAGTCTTCTTAAGAGGAATTATGATGTTAGTTGTACCATTAGTATTTGTTTCTTTGGTTAATGGTACAGCCAGTATAGGGGATGTAAAGAAGTTAGGAAGAGTAGGTGCAAAAACTATAGCTTTTTATTTAGTTACTACTGCTGTAGCTATAATATTAGCATTGATATTAGGTTATTTCTTCAAGCCAGGTGTTGGCATAGATTTGTCAGCAGTTGAAGTTGTTGAGCCAACAATCAATGAAAGAACATCAGTTGTTCAAATTTTGTACGAAATGGTTCCAACTAACCCAATATCAGCAATGGCAAATGGAAATATGCTTCAAATAATTGTATTTGCAATAATAACAGGTATTGGAATATCCATATTGGGAGAAAAGGCTGAATTTGTTCAAAAACTATTCGTAACATTAAATGACCTTATTATGAAGTTAGTTGAAATAGTAATGTTATTTGCTCCAATAGGAGTATTTGGACTTGTAGCAAAGACCTTTGCCACTGTTGGCTATAGATTAATGATACCTTTGATGAAATATATAATATTGGTATATGTGGGATTGATAATCCATGCAGTAGTAGTTTATGGAACTTTATTGAAGAGATTTGCAAAACTTTCTCCTATTAAATTTTTCAAAAAGTTTTTGCCTGCCATGTCTGTTGCATTTTCCACAGCAAGCAGTAACGCAACAGTTCCAGTATCATTGGAAATAATGGAGAAGAAAATTGGTGTATCAAAGAATATTGCATCCTTTACAATTCCTTTAGGGGCTACAATTAATATGGATGGTACTGCTATAATGCAAGGAATAGCTGTATTCTTCGTAGCACAAGTATATGGATATGAAATGACTTTCGGCATGATGTTAACTGTAATATTAACTGCCACTTTAGCATCTATAGGTACTGCTGGAGTACCAGGAGCAGGTACCATAATGCTATCTATGGTATTGCAATCCGTAGGGCTACCACTAGAAGGTATAGGATTACTAATGGGTATAGACAGAATAGTTGATATGGGTAGAACCACAATGAATGTAACAGGAGATGCAGTATGTACTACTGTAATTGCAAGACAAGAAGGAGAGTTGAATATAGAATTAGCAGAATCAGATGCATAATGAGGTTAATAGTGTAATAAGGGGTCAAATGACCCCTTAATTTTTTTTCTTCTTTTCCTTTTCTTTAAAATATGGGCAGTCTTTAGTTGGAGTATTTGATGGGGGGATTACTGATTTTAATGTGCATAAGCCATCTTCAGCATAGATGCAGTTTTCAGAACAAGGTATTAGCAAGATAAACCCTCCTATTTCATGGGGTATAAAATTTTCACGTTGATTTTTATAGTATTTTATCCAAAATAACTATTAATTATTAAATATTAAGTGTTCTAAAAGTGTATTTAATAATGAAAAAAGTGTTATATATATGGTACAATATATTTATTAATAGCTATCAAGGAGGACACATTATGGAAATCGGCAAACTACCAAACGATGTTCTTGAAAAAATAGTTATTTCAAATATTAGAACTAAAAGAAAAGAAGTACTTGTAGGAGCTGCCATTGGCAAAGACAGTGCAGTTGTTGATTTTGGCCATGAAGTTTGTGTAATGAGTACAGATCCAATTACTGGTGCTACAAAGGATGTGGGGCGCTTAGCAGTACATATTTCATGTAATGATGTGGCTACTTGTGGCGCAGAACCTTTAGGTATACTTCTAACAATATTGGCACCACCAACTGTAACAGAAAATGACATCGAAGGCATAATTAAAGATGCAGCTGATGCTGCTGAAGAAGTAAATGTGGAAATTATAGGCGGCCATACTGAAATTACAGACGCAGTTAATAGAATCGTAATTAGCTCTACTGTTATCGGGAAACAGAAAAAAAACAAATTGCCAAATATAGAAGATATAAAAGTTGGAGATAAGGTTATTGTTACAAAATATGTAGGTATAGAAGGTACATCTATTATTGCAAAGGAACTTTATGATAAGTTAAAGGATAAAATTGGAGAAGAAAAATTAAAAGAAGCACAAAATTTAGGGGAAATAGTTAGTGTTGTGAAAGATGGAATAATATGTGGAGAAATTGGAGTCAAATACATGCATGACATTACTGAAGGTGGAGTCTTTGGTGCTGTTTGGGAAGCAGCAAACGCAGTAAATAAAGGAATAAAGATTAAAGAGGATTTAATTCCTGTAAAAGATGTTACAAGGGAAATATGCTCATTATTAAATATAAATGTGTACAGATTGATATCTAGCGGTTCTATGCTGGTTATTGCAGATGAGAAAAAGGTTTCCAAGATAAATGAAGAATTATCTAAAGCTGGAATTAAATCAACAGTCATTGGAGAAGTGATAGAATCCGGTGTATTTCTTGAAAGAGATGGAAAGCTTCTTGAGATAGAACCTCCTTCTAGTGATGAATTGTATAAGGTTTTAGACTTTTAAATAAATGTTACAGCTGAGTTACAATATTATTACAAAATTCGGAATCTGTTGACATAATTGTTAATTAAATGATATAACTAACATAAAGTTAGTTACACAGGACATAAGGGGGTAAAAACATGAAGTTGAGAAAAATAATTTTGGCAACGTTAGTTATGCTCATTTTGTTTTGTCAGATTGGACATGCTTCCAATGATACCATTTTGGTCAGCTTAGGTGGTTCAAAGGTATCTGTGAAGCAAGTGCCAATAGTAATGGATGGTAAAGTAGTAAATACGGAGTTCCCCTCTTTTGTCTATGTGGATAGGACTTTGGTTCCAGTTAGGTTTGTAGCGGAAAATTATGGAGCTAAAGTAGATTGGGACCAAAAAACTAAGACTGTTACCGTAAGCTATGAGAATAAGGAAGTTAAATTTACAATAGATAGCAATGTTGCATATTTAAATGGAGAAAAAAAGTATCTTGACAAATATGCTGTTCCCAAATTAGCTACAATTGGGAATGAAAGCAGGACCATGGTACCTTTAAGGTTTGTCTCTGAAATCTTTGGATATGAAGTTGGATGGGACAGTGAAAAGAATGTGCCATATATTAACTCTAATCAAGGCATTAGCATAATAAAAAATATTTCAGTAAACAGTGGAGATACATTTAACCAAGTTATAGTAGAAAGTACAGATAAGCTTGAATATACCACAATGTATTTGGAAGGTTCCAAGAAGCTGGTTATAGATATAAACAATGCAAAAATATTGCTTCAAAACAATAGCAATACTTTTGGCACAATTAATGTAAACAACGAAACAATTGAGAAGGTTCAATATTCCCAATATTCCTATGAGCCAATGGTCGCAAGGGTAGTAATTACACTACAAGATGATGCAAAATATAATATTACAACTTCCAATGATGGGACAGGCTTGGTTATTTCCTTTGGTGGGAACAATATTGGTCCTATAACAATGGGGATAGTAGAGGGCAAACAGGTAATAGTTGTTGAAGGTGCTGCCAATGCAAAGATGAACTTTATGACATTAAAGAATCCAGAGAGATTCGTTATCGATTTGATGGATTCAACTTTAGTAGGGGGTACCTATTTTAGTTTTGATTATGATATTGGCTTTATAAAAAGGGTAAGAGTAGCACAATTTTTACCTGATGATAATTATGAACCAAATGACCAAATCGTAAGGATAGTACTTGATATAAAAGATGGAATAACAAATCCAAATGTAAAAATAGATACTTATGAAGATAAGCTTATTATTTATCCAGAAAAATCCCTTTGGGAAAATATCTCATACACCACAGAAAATGATGCTAAGTTATTTACAATTACTAATTCTAAAGATACCGAATATAATGTTGAGTTAGATGATACGTCAACTAAGCTTGTTGTAACTATTCCAAGTGAAAGTACAGATTTAAATGAAGGTACAATAGTCATAAGGGATGGTTTTATAGATAGAGTAGATGTGGAAAAAGACGATGATGAAACTAAATTAACAATTAAATTTTTAAGGCAAGTGGAATATGCTGTATTATCTGATGAAGTAGATGATGAAATAGTTTTATCATTTAGGCGGAAGGTAGATACTAACACTTCAAATGTTATTATAGTTGTAGACCCTGGTCATGGTGGCGATAAACCAGGAGCAATATCAGTTAACAAGAGGTATGAAAAGGATTTGAACCTCAGCATATCATTAAAATTGAGGGACAAATTAATGGCTTTAGGTTATGATGTAATTATGACTAGGGAAACAGATGTTGATGTAGACTTATATGAAAGGGCAAACATAGCCAATAGAATAAATGCAGATTTATTCATAAGCATTCATGGCAATTCTCATGTTAACAGTTCAATAGCTGGTTTACAGGTATTATACTGTCCAGCTACCCAGTCAAGCGTTAAGGAAGTAGACCAATATCCATTTGCTAAAGCAATGATGGATGCTTTACTTGCAGGAACTGGGGCAGCTGATAAAGGAATCGTTCAAAGGCCTAACCTAGTAGTCCTCAGAGAAACAAAGATGCCAGCAGTTTTGATAGAAACAGGATTTTTATCAAACCCCGATGAAGAAAAGCTATTATTTACAGATGAATATCAAAATAAGATAGTCGATTCAATAATAAAGGGTATAGAAAATTATCTACAAATCAATTAATATAATAAGCAAGGGAAACCTTGCTTATTATTATTTTGGAGGTGAATTTGTGGAGCATATTGCTGGTTATTTATTTATTTTCTTTGCCAGGGTCACAGATGTAACTCTTTCTACAATCAGGACATTACTAGTTGTTCAGGGAAGGAAACTGCTTGCAGCTGTTATAGGATTTTTTGAAGTGAGCATCTATGTTACTGCTTTAAGTAAGGTAGTAGGGAACTTAGATAATCCATTAAATCTTCTCAGCTATGCATTAGGATTTGCTTGTGGTACTTTTATGGGAATTACAATAGAAAACAAAATTGCGTTAGGAAACTTAGCTGTTCAAATAATACTGACAATACCAGATAAAGAGCCACTGATAAAAGATTTAAGGGAAAAGGGCTTTGGAGTAACTGTAACAGTAGGACAAGGCCTTGAGGGCACTAAAGAAATTTTAAATGTGGCAATTAAGAGAAAGGATTTGGAAACTTTGAAAAAGAAAATATATGAATATGATAAGAATGCCTTTATTACAGTAAACAATATTAAGCCTATTAGTGGGGGATTTTTTGTACCAGTGAAAAAGTAGAATATAAATTAATCATAGTCTGACAACTCTCCTAATATAATGTAATAGTATTAACTAGGAGGGTTGGCAATGGCAAATAGAAGGATTTTACTCTTTGCACTGGTAATAGTCATAGGATTAACGGTATTGAAATTAGGAAAGAACCTGATTGACAGCAGGTTAGGAGCAAATGATGATGAAGTTGAAATAATTAGGTCAGATGAGCATATCCAGTTAGTTGAAAATGAAGAAGGGTTAAGAAAAACAGTAATGTACTTTAAAAATTCAGATGGATTCCTAGTACCTTTAATGAGGAAAATACCATGGGAAGAAGGGATAGCTAGAGCAACTCTAAAAAATATGATAGATTCTCCTGAGGTAAGAGAAATCTTGGCTCCTACTGGGCTTATTCCAGTAATACCAGCTGGTACAGAAATATTAGGGATATCAATTAATGAAACAGGATTGTGCAAAGTTGATTTTTCTGCAGAGGCTTTAAACAATCAAACAGAAAAGGATGAAGAGAACTTCATTAAAGGTGTAGTGTATACCTTAACAGAATTTCCAACTATCAATGAAGTGCAAATTTTGGTAGAAGGTAAAGCTATACAATCCACAGCTTTTGGCCATGACTTAAGCAAGCCATTGGCTAGGGGAGATATTAACCTTTTAGGAAATCCAGAAGATGGAAGGTCCAAAGTAGTAGTTTATTATAAAGGAATGGATACAGAAGAGTTTGAATACTTCGTTCCAGTTACCATACCAACAATGGCTCCAGTTGCTAATGTATATTCTGCATTAGATTTACTATTTGAAGGACCACCATTAGATTCAGGCTTATATTCAGATATTCCAAGGGGTATAGTCTTAAATGGAGTTGAAGTAAAGGATGGCACCGCCTATGTAGATATTTCCTATGATGGTCAAGAAATTGGAGACAGTATGGTTACTGACCTATTGAAGAACATAGGATTGACATTAAGTCAATTTAAAGAAATACAAAATGTTGAGCTACTTATCGATGGAGAAGCAATAAATTCAGCAATTCCAGTATTTGCTAATGAATATTAATTCAGCTGCAAATTGGAACCTAAACTAAGCTGTTGTCAATGAGGTGGAATAGATGAAGTGAGCATAGGGTTGCAGGCGAGGGTCCTCGCCTTTATTTATTTTATGGGCATTACAAATTGTGGCAAATATATAGATAAAATCCTTATTTTTTGTTAAAATAATAAAATGAAAGGAAGATGAGAGCGAAAGATGAAACACAGAAAGCTAGTAGTATCTACCCATAATGAACATAAATTAGAAGAAATCAGAAAAATTCTAAAAGATTTGCCAGTAGAAGTATTATCAAAAAATGATGTAGGTTTAGGAAGCTTAGATGTAGTAGAAGATGGCGATACTTTAGAAGAAAACAGCATAAAAAAGGCTAAAGCTTTGGCTGAACAAGTAGATTACATGGTTTTAGCAGATGATACAGGCTTATTTGTTGATGCCTTAAATGGGGAACCGGGAGTTTATTCTTCAAGGTACAGTGGAGAAGAAGGAAACAGCAAGAAAAATGTAGAAAAATTACTTGGGAAATTAAAGGATGTTCCCTTTGAAAAGAGGAAAGCCAAGTTTATAACAGCAATGGCCTTAATTACTGAGGATAAGAGGCTCATAGTTGTAAAAGGGGAGTGCAAGGGCACTATTGGATATGAACCTAAAGGGAATAATGGATTTGGTTATGACCCAATATTTATTCCAGATGGATATACACAAACCTTTGCAGAAATGGATGGAATAATTAAAAACAAAATATCTCACAGGGCAAGAGCCTTGGAAAACCTTAGGGAGAAAATAATACAGTTGTTAGAGGAGTAGTATGAAGATATTGGTAATGTCAGATACTCATGGAGAAATTAATAGTGTTGTTCAACACATTAAAAACATAGAAAAGTTTAGCATGCTTCTTCATTTAGGAGATTATGTAGAAGATGCTGAAAAAATAAAGCAGCTATTGAATATTCCAGCAGTAATTATAAGAGGCAATGGTGATTTTCAAAGGGCAGACTATAATTACGATGAAATCTTGGAAATCAATGGAAAGAGGATTTTTTTGACCCATGGCCATAGGTATAATGTAAAATATGGGATTACAAATTTATACTACAGGGCGCTGGAATTAAGTGCAGATGTGGTATTATTTGGTCATACCCATATACCTATTGTTGAAAGGGTTGCTGATATGCTGATAATGAATCCAGGGAGCCCAACTTATCCAAGGGGATTTAATAGAAAAAGTACTATAGGCATACTAGATATAGGCAGTGATGTAGAAGGGAAACTGGTTGAAGTAAAATAAATTTATCTATTGACAAAAATATTATTACCTGTTATAATTTCTTAATGTAGCAGTTGAGGTTGAACTAGTAAATCACTGAGATATTGATTTGCGGGTATAGCTCAGTGGTAGAGCACTGGCTTCCCAAGCCAGCCGCGAGGGTTCGATCCCCTTTACCCGCTTTATTTTCTGATTTTTATTCATTATAGTTTAATAACATGGTGGATGTGGCCAAGTTGGTCAAGGCGCCAGATTGTGGCTCTGGAGATCGTGGGTTCGAGTCCCATCATCCACCCCATTAATTATATAACATCAATAATATGACCCATTAGCTCAGGAGGTAGAGCACCTGACTTTTAATCAGGGTGTCCCGCGTTCGAGTCGCGGATGGGTCACCATAAGCGGGAGTGGCGGAATTGGCAGACGCGCTAGACTTAGGATCTAGTGCCATTGGCGTGGGGGTTCAAGTCCTCTCTCCCGCACTAGAAAATTGGCATTAGCCAATTTTTTTTATAATAAGTTTTTGTGCACCCGTAGCTCAACTGGATAGAGCATCTGACTTCGGATCAGAGAGTTGGGGGTTCGAGTCCTCTCGGGTGCTTAAGATAATCTAAGGCCTACAGAGATTTTCTGTAGGCCTTTTTGTTTATACATATTGACGAATTATGAACACAATGATAAAATCGATGCACGTGCTTATGACTTTGTTTAGGGCTAGCATTGTCATTTGCATATATCTTATTTTGAGAAAAATAGGAGGATGACAAAATGAAGGGAAAATATTTAATATTAGTTTTATTAATAGTTGTACTATTATCTGGTGTAATAGGATGCAAAGATAATAAAGCACCAGAAGCAATTAATGAAGTAGAGAACATTGAAAAAGCAGATGATAAATTGGCTAGAGAAGAAAACACATCACAAGATGAATCAAATGAATTGCCAGGAGAAATATCAGAAGATTTGCTGGGCAAAATAATAATTAAAGATAACAGGAAAATTATAGAAAAGACATATCCTGTCTTTATTAACGAAGATGCAACTATGTTGATTAGGGAACAATATGATTTGGTTGGTGAATATTATTTGACATTTTACAGAGTAGATAGAGAAGGCAATATTTTAAATGTCTATGATAATTTAATACAGGGAATAAAGGATGATAAGTTTAACGAGGATGGGTTTGCCATAGTGAAGCTAAAGAGTGAAAGCCAAGAACCTGGAAAGGCTGGGGTACTTGAAACAATGAATGTAATAATGGATGTAGAAGGTAATCTTGTCTATGGCCCAGTTTTATCTATTGAAAGCGCCACAGGGAACAGCAAAAAAACATGCTTTTATAAAATAATTAGCAAAAAATATGATGATTATGGCTTAGTCGGTTATGAGGGAAAAGTCCTTAATAAAAACTTTGAAACTATATTAGAAATGCCACTTTATACTGAAGATCACAGCCCATCTTCCATGTGGGAAAAGGTATATTTTACTAATGAATTTGTTTTTTATGATAATAGAATAATTACTCTAGATGGAAAAACACTTGATACTAATTTAGATTTAACAGGTAACGAGTACATAAAAACAGGGGACGACTATATTTGTGTTGAAAAAGGCAATGAGATTTTAGTTGTAGATAAAAATGGCTTGTACAAAAGGATAGCTGTAGTACCTAATATATTTTATACAGATGTTATGTTTAAAGATTTATACAAATACTATGATAAAAGTAAGAAAATGGAAATATTAGTCTGTGGCGATGAAGAAGTATATTCTACTGATGGATTTTTGACCTTAATAGCAAAGACAGCAGATAAATATATACTAAGCAATCAAATTGGAAATGACAGATATAAGCTAATTACAATTGAAAACAATTCTGTAAAAGAATCAGATGATGTATATTATAATATCATTAATTTACAAAATCATTATGCAACAAGAGAAATAAGAGAAAATGGTGAAGCAGGATTTTGGACAATTTATGATTTAGATGGCAATGAAGTTCCATTAGATGAAGGAAGAATAGTTGATATTAGCAATGAAAACTACAATATTAAAGCAAGGATTAACAATGAAGATGTAATAAGGCGAATTAATTATCCAGTATTGCGAAATGAAAACAAGCTTGAAATATTTGATGAAGAGGAATTAAAGCAAACACTTTTAAATAAATTGTTCAGTGTTAGAGGTATATAATAATTCATTTTGGATTTTGAGTTACACTTGAGAATAATTTGAGAAATTATTCTCAAGTGTTTTTATTTAATACAAATTATAAAAATTTATTTAACTGTATATATGTTTATTTGGTGTTGGATTTTGATATTGTATTGACAAAATTTATTTTATATTATTAATATAGAGGAATGTCTAAGGGAGTGTAAAGGGAATTTTTTAAATTTATTTTAATATTCGTTTAGGAGGGAAATTATGAGCTTTGAATCTTATAATCAGAAAATTGATAATTTAAGCAAGATGATTGGCAATACCCCATTATTAGAGATTAGCTTTAAATATAAAGGTGAAGAACGCAGGGTATTTGCCAAGGCGGAATATTATAATCTAACTGGCAGCATAAAGGATAGGATGGCATTTCATATTATTAAAAAGTCTTACAAATTAGGTAGGATTAAGCCAGGAGATGTAATTGCTGAAGCAACAAGTGGAAATACAGGAATTTCTTTTTCAGCAATAGGAAGAGCTTTAGGCCATAAAGTTACTATATTTATGCCAGACTGGATGAGTGAAGAAAGGAAAAAATTAATGAGAAGCTATGGAGCAGATATTGAATTAGTAAGCAGGGAAGAAGGAGGCTTTTTAGGAAGTATAGCTAAAGCAGACAAAATGGCAGAAGAGCATGAAAATGTCTTTTTACCACATCAGTTTTCTAATGAAGATAACTGTGAAGCTCATTATTTAACAACAGGGCCTGAAATTTGGTATCAACTTGAGGAAATAGGTCTTAAACCAGATGCCTTCGTAGCAGGAGTTGGCACTGGGGGAACTATTATGGGAACAGGTAGGTTTTTAAGAGAAATGAATCCTGATGTTAAACTATATCCATTGGAACCTGCCAATTCTCCAACATTATCAACAGGCCATCGAGTAGGGAAACATAGAATTCAAGGCATATCTGATGAATTTATCCCTCCTATAGTGAAATTAGAGGAATTAGATGATGTTGTTCAAGTAGATGATGGAGATGCAATAATTATGGCACAAAAATTAGCTTCAACATTGGGACTAGCTGTTGGAATTTCTTCAGGTGCAAATTTAGTTGGTGCCATAATTGCTCAAGAAAAATTAGGGAAAGACAGTGTAGTAGTAACTGTTTTTGCAGATGATAATAAAAAATATCTAAGTACTGATTTAATGGGAAAAGAGCCAGAAAAAGAAGGGTTTATTTCTACAGATGTTGAACTTCTAAGCGTAAAGGCATATAAGCGACCATGCTGCACTTGTAAGGCATAATTCAAACTACATAAGTGAATAATGCATGCCTTTCAGGACATGCTATTTTTTTGACTCTGTTAATTTTCCAATAATTTTCTGTTTGTCAACAAACTAACTACAATTGTTTTTATTTTAACTTATTGATAAAATAAGACTGAAATGATTTATATTCTTAGGATTTACTGAACAAATTTTATTCGGAGGTAATTAGATGGAGGAGTTAATATTTAATCTCATTGGCGGGACGGCCCTCTTGATGTATGGCGTGGATCTGATGGGGGACGGATTAGAAAAGGCTTCAGGAGAAACGATGAAAAAAATCTTAAAAGCATTAACCGGTAATACGTTAAGTGCTTTTTTTGTGGGCACTTTAGTTACAGCGATTGTACAAAGCAGTACAGCAGTGACGGTTTTAACAGTTGGATTTGTAAATTCTGGTTTAATGAATCTGTCTCAAGCTTTGGGAATTATCTATGGTGCCAATATTGGAACTACGATAACAGCACAGCTAATGGCTTTTAGCTTTAAGTTTAAACTAACAGATATTGCCCTTCCAGTATTAGGTATTGGTTTTGCAATAAATTATATTTCTAAAAATAAAAGTATAAAAAATATTGGGCAAGCATTAATGGGATTTGGAATGATGTTTTTAGGGTTAAAGATACTAAACAGTGGAATTCCTTATATGCAAGAAAGTGAAACTTTAAGATATTTTTTTGCTAAATATGCTTCTAATCCATTTATTGGAGTGTTATTAGGTATTGTTGCTACAGCTATGGTACATAGTAGTGCTGCTACTATAGGACTTGTAATGATTTTAGCCAAAGCTGGGCTTCTTGATTTAGAATCTGCCATATACTTAATGCTTGGAGATAATATAGGTACCTGTGTTACAGCTCAGATGGCTAGTCTTACAGCTAATATTAATGCTAGAAGAACTGCTTGGGGACATACATTATACAATGTATTTGGAGTTATATTGACTTGGTCGATACTTCCAATATTTATGAAGATAGTAATATGGACAACAAATCAATTTAATGCTAATGCAGACATATCAGCATATATTGCTAATTCACATACCATTTTTAATGTTTTAACTGCAATTATATTTTTACCTTGTACTAAATATTATGTTGCTTTCTTAAATAAAGTAGTAAGAAGCAAAGCAGAAAATAAAAATGGAAAAGTTTTGTTAAATGAACTGCTATTGGATACACCTGTTGCATCCTTGGAAGCAGCTAGAAATGAGCTTATTAGGGGAATGGAAATACTCAGAACTATGATTAAGGATGCAATGGAATTTATATATAATGATGATACTAAGATAGTAAGCGTAATATCTGATAATGAAGATTTAATAAATGAAATGCAGAAAGAATTTACTTCATATATTGTTGAAATATCCAAAAGGGAACTAACGGAAAGTCAGTCCATAATGGTACCAGCAATGGTTAGCAGCATCAACAATATTGAAAGGTCTGCTGACAGGGTTATAGAAGTAGTATCCCTCAACAGCAGGAAAATGGATACAAAATTATCTTTTTCATCACTGGCTCTGGAAGAATTGAAGGAGTTAGAGAAAATTATTTTAGAAATGCTAGATTATACAGTAAAAACTATGAGAAAAAGAGATCAGGAAAGTATAGCTAAAATTGAAATATTAGAAGAAAAAATAGATGAAACATGTGAAACTTTCCAAAGGAACCATATTGAAAGGTTAAATAAAGGCTTGTGTAATATTGATGCAGGAGTTATATACATTGATATACTTGGCCATTTAGAAAGAATAGCAGATCATATATTTAAGATAGCCATGTTTACTAAAGATGAGCTATTTGGTGATAAAAGGGTATATAAATAAATCTCACATTTTTGTGGGATTTTTTTATGTATTGATATATAATAAAAAACACATAATATTTAAAATATTTTTGTTAGGAGAGATTTGAGTGATAGACATTACTTTATTGGGAACTGGTGGCGGAATGCCTATGGTAAACAGGTTTCTATCAGCTACTTTATTGAATTTTAAAGGAAGAAAGATTTTAATAGATTGTGGCGAAGGTACTCAAGTAGCCATGAGAAAGTTTAAAACAGGCTTTAAAGCCATAGATATAATTTGTATTACCCATTTTCATGGAGACCATATATTTGGGTTGCCTGGATTGTTATCTACTATGGGAAACAGCGAAAGAACTGAGCCTATAACAATAATAGGGCCTAGTGGTTTAACAAAGATATTAAATGGCCTTTTGCTGTCTTTATCTTATTTCCCATACGATATACATATAATAGAAGAACCTAAAAAGCCTTTAGGAATTAAAGTTGGAATGGGACGCCTGGAAATAGAAGAAATAAATAATTCTGATGATTCAATGGATTGTGATATGGTTGTTAATACTGTAGAATTAGAGCATTCTTGCAGTTGTACAGGTTATAGCTTTTATGTAAAGAGGATGCCTAAGTTCATTCCGGAAAAGGCTGAATTAAATAATGTTCCAAAGGAAGTTTGGAAAATACTTCAAAAAGGTAAAACAGCCAAATATAACGGGAAAGAATATTCCCCAGATATGGTATTGGGGGAAGAAAGAAGAGGTATAAAATTGAGCTATATAACAGATACAAGGCCAACAGAAGCCATTGTTGACTTTATTTCAGAAAGTGACTTATTTATTTGTGAAGGCACCTATGGTGCCAATGAGGATTTAGATAAGGCTGTGGCAAATAAGCATATGACTTTTGAAGAAGCTGCAACATTGGCTCTAAAGGGTAATGTATACGAATTATTGCTTACTCATTTTAGCCCTTCTGTTGATGAGCCTGAAACATTTAAAGAAAATGCCACAAGGATATTTCCAAATACAGTAATAGGTTATGATGGCATGAGGAAGCTTTTAAATTATAGATAATTGAAGGTATTTAAAAATTTCAAGAGGTGGATAATATGAAGGCATTGAAATTTGATAAATATGTAGCAGCAGGTAATGATTTCGTAATATTCGATGGCAGGAAGGATTTAGGTCTTAATTATAATGATTTGGCATTTAAGGTATGTAATAGGCATTTTGGAATAGGAAGCGATGGCATTATGGTGTGTGAAAACAGTGATGTGGCAGATATCAAAATGATGTATTTTAATTCAGATGGAAGCCAGGGAGAAATGTGCGGCAATGGTATTAGGTCCTTTGCAAAATATATATACGATAATGGCATAGTAAAGAAAAAAGCGATATCCATAGAAACCTTGGCTGGGATTAAATATATTGAGTTAGAAACTGATGAATTTGATAAGGCTAGTAAGATTAAGGTAAATATGGGAAAGCCAGTATTTGAAGGGGCAAAAATTCCTGTTAATATACATAAGGAAAGAGTATTAGAAGAAACCATAAGAATTGATAATAAAGATTATATCTTTTCTGCTGTATTAGTAGGAGTGCCACATGTAGTAATATTTATTGAGAATATAGAAGATGTAGATGTAAATGGCTTAGGAAAGAAAATAGAAAATCATGAGCTTTTCCCAAATAAAACAAATGTTAATTTTGTTGAAATATTAGGAAGAAATAAAATAAATATCTATACATGGGAAAGAGGTGCTGGAAGAACCTTGGGCTGTGGCACAGGTTCCTGTGCTTCAGTGGTCATTGGAAATGTGTTAAGTAGGCTAGATAATAAGGTATTAGTAAATACTGAAGGTGGGAATTTAGAAGTTCATCTGATTGACGATTATGAAATCATTATGATAGGTGAGGCATTCCATATAGCTTCAGGTGAATACTTCTATCACTGTTAGATTTGTGTAATATCTCCCCTTAAACAAGCATAAAATCAACTAAAGGTAATTTAAGGGGGGATAAATGTGTTTGATAATCTTATGGAAGCGGATGCATTGGCTACATTTATTGGATTAACTACTGCAGTAACAGTTATTGTTCAGTTTACCAAGTCAATTATAAAAAGGCGTTTTGGAGATTCTTTGGTAAGGCTTTATGCCTTTGTTGTGGCATTAATCCTCACCTTTGTATTTGCAAGGAAAGGTAGTGGCGCAGCTGGAATAATAATTACAATTATTAACGCTATTCTGATTACAACAGCTAGTATGGGCAGTTATGAGGTTTTAGCAGATCCTTTGGCTTTGAAGTCAAAAAGATAAAAATAAGTAAGGTTTAAACCTTACTTATTTTTATTTATATATTTAACAATTCTTTCCAAGGCCAAACAAGGCTTAACCCATAAATCAGGAAGAAGGCCTTTACCATCTGTATTTTCAAAGTTTTTATTCATATATAATTTATGAGGTATGCTGAGTTTAATTTGAGAATTAGGTAAATATGCAGTACTATAATTGCCTGTTAAAGTACATCCATTGGTATTGGTGCCAACTAACACTACATTATCTAGTTTCCTTAAGTAGTAGGCAAAAAACTCAGCTGCAGATGCTGTTGTTTTGTCTACTAAAATATATATATTAACATTATTGTTTATAGGTTTAAACTCATTATACTCAATGGGACTCCATCCTGGGAAAAAGCTTTCTTCTTCATAACTAGAGATTGCTTCGATACACTGCTTTTTTACTGTATCTTTTTCATTTTCTTTGTTTTCAAATTTATATTTCGATAATGTAATACTGGTGTCTGTGTAAAGCTCTGATTCAATTATGTCTTTTTGCAGTTTTTTTCCTGTAAATCCTTTAAACCAGTTGTCTATATAAATAGTATATCCCCCAGTATTGTTGCGAAGGTCAATAATGATGTTATCTTTATCCTTTAAAGAATAGCTGTCTTTAATAAATTCTTCAATGCTTTCATCTTCAGGATTCATTCTGCAGAAGCTGTTTATTTCCAAAACTGGAATATCATCTATTTCATAATATTTATAGCTTTGGGTTTTATCTTTATAATATGGAATATATTCAAATAAGCTTACTTTTTCAACTCTTGCATATCCATTTGATTCAAAAATCAATTCTAAAGGTATGCTTACCTTTTGCGTATTTGATAATGTACCTAAGTTATAAACTAAGTTTCCATCCTCATCTAATGTTAGGTGCATATAGGATTCAGGTGACATATTGTTTACGCTAATTAAATAGAATAATTCACCGTCTAGAAATGTATAGAAACCATTACAGTCCCTATAAAAATTATATTTTCTAGTGCTAAAATACCTGCTGTAGTCACACATCTTATTGTTTTCTATGAGGAAGTGGGCATCTTGTATAAAACTTAATTCTTTACATATGATTTCCGAAAATTTTTCAATAGAAATGGTATCACCATGTAATTCCTTTACAGACCACATGATGTTCCTTTTAGCAGATAGGAATTTTTCATCCCCACCGAAAAATTCATATCCTGCATATCCATATTTTAATAGGCTGAATAGGTATTCTATATCTTCTAAAGCAAGGTCCTTATCGATTTCAGTTAAATCATCCTTTAAATCAATATTTATACAGTCTTCAGCAGGCAATTCATCCTCAAAGTCGTCATACTGGTATAATAGGTCTTGAAATTTGGATTTAATGGCTAATTTGGTTTTCAAGTGGGTGATGATGCTAGAATTGTTAAATCCAAATACGATGGTAGGGAAAATAGCCAATATGATGAAGATAAGGGAAAGTATCTTTTTAATTTTCAAAAATATCACCTTCTTTTGAAGGCCCAAGAGACATCGGAAGAGTCTCAAAAAAACTTCCTCCTATTGTTATTTTATTCACAAAACCTGGGATTTGTCAATATATTTATACAATTTTGTGAAATTTTTGCGAAAGTGTTTTAATTTAGAAAAATGTGTTATAATCATATAAACATGTAAATAATCAGTAAATGGGGTGTTTTAATGGACAGAGTCATAGGATTTATAGGCTGTGGGAACATGGCAAAGGCAATGATTGGAGGAATTTTGAAATCAGGATTGGTTAATCCTAAAAATATAATAGCTTCAGCAAGAACTAAAGAGACACTGGAAAATTCAAAAAAACAGTATGGTATTATGATAACTTTAAATAATAAGGAAGTAGCTATAAAATCGGATTACCTTGTAATTGCAGTAAAACCATATATGTACGATGATGTTTTGGCGGAAATTAAAGATGTAATTAGAAATGATCAGGTAATAATAAGTATTGCTGCTGGAATTAGTGTTGATTATATAAAAAGGATTATAGGTGAAGATAAGTCAGTAGTACGGGCTATGCCAAATACTCCAGCAATGGTTGGAGAAGGAATGACTGCACTAATATTTGATAATAATATACCCAATTCAAAGAAAAATGAGATAATTAGCATGTTTACTGGTTTTGGGAAGTGTGAAATAATTGACGAAAGCTTAATAGATGCTTTTACAGCACTTTGCGGTTCGTCCCCTGCTTATGTCTATATGATGATAGAAGCAATGGCAGATGCTGGTGTATTAGAAGGGATACCAAGAAAACAAGCATATAAAATGGCAGCACAAAGTGTTTTAGGTGCAGCAAAAATGGTGTTGGAAACAAATATTCATCCAGGTGAGCTGAAAGATAATGTATGTTCTCCTAAAGGTACAACAATTGAAGCGGTTGCAAAATTAGAAGAATGTGGTTTTAGAAGTGCAATCATTAAAGCTGTAAGGGCATGTGCAGAAAAGTCAAGAAAGATGAGCAGATAGGCATCTCTGGAAGTTTTTTGAATAAATTTAAAGAGCATTTAATAAAAGGGGGATTTGAATGAAAAAGAAAAGGATTTTTTGGGGAACTGTATTGATAGTAATTGGAGTTGGATTGCTGTTGGATCAGCTTGATATATTATCTTTTGGGAAAATATTCAAGCTATACTGGCCAAGTATATTGATTTTTGTTGGGTTATTAAACTTTTTCAACAGGGATTCGTCCAAAGTAGGCAACATTATACTAATTATAATTGGATTAGGTCTTCAAATAAACAAGCTCAATTTGCTTGATTTCAATGCTTTTAAACTTGTGTGGCCAATTATACTTATACTATTAGGTTTAAAGATTCTATTTTCAAGAGATTCCTTTTTTGAAATTAAATTTGATTTTAAGAATAAAGACAGAAACAATAACTGATAGAGTTATAAAAAGCTATAAATACCAAATTAGGTAAAAGATTAAAGGACATATTTAGTTTATGTCCTTTAATCTTTTGTTTTACTGTCTATAATATCCAGCAAATTGTGGCCCTACAAGTTCTTCGAGAATACTAACGATATCAGTGTTTTCTCCAACATATAGGACAATCATATTCTCTGATTTAAAGAAATGAGGATATGAAACCCATTCAACTATTATGGAATTTTTTCCATTATTGTAAGTACCTCCATCAAAAGATAAATAAGATGCGTCTTCTTCCATTTTCTCATTATTTTCATAAAGATAAACAGATATATTTTCGTTTTCATTTAAAGTTAACCATTTCCTTTCGCCAGAAAGTATGCTTTTTTCTACATCTTTGCTTTCTACTTTATATCCCATATTTTCAAGGCCTTTTATTAATTTTTCATATGCATCATAGGATATTTTTTGATTAGAGCTGCAGCCTACACATATTAACATTATAGCTGTACATAGGATAACAGATAATAACCGCTTCATATAAATTCATCTCCTTGCTTAATGGGTTTGAGTAATATGTATTATATTATTTTATTATACTGGATTTTAAAATTAAAAATTATATTTTTTTAAAAAATAACTTGACATTACTAGAAACATAGTGTACTATATTATTAGTACACCAATGTACTATGGAGGTGAACTTTTTGGAATTTAATGAAAATTTACCAATTTACATTCAAATCATGAACATAATAAAAAGAAAAATAATTAAAGGCGAACTTAAGGGGGGAAATAAGTTGCCATCAGTTAGAGACTTATCTACTGAATTAAAAGTAAATCCCAATACAATTCAAAGGGCCTATCAGGAGTTAGAAAGGGAAAACCTAGTATATACACAAAGGGGTATGGGTACCTTTGTTACGGAAGATGAGAATATCATAAGAGATTTAAAGAAAAGCATGGCATCTAACTTGGTAAATAACTTTATTGAAGATATGAAATCTTTAGGGTTTAGCTTGGAAGATATCATGATGATTATTAATGAAAAAATTAAGGAGGGAAGATGATGGCTAATATCATAGAGATACAAGGGCTTACTAAGACTTATTTCAACAAAAAGGCTTTGAACAATGTAAATTTGATTATAGAAAAGAGCAGGATTGTAGGAATTTTAGGACCAAATGGCAGTGGAAAGACTACTTTATTGAAGATTTTAGCAGGGATTTTGAGACCCAGCAGTGGAGAAGTCCTTATAGATGGACATAAGCCAGGAGTATATACAAAGTCAATAGTATCCTATTTGCCAGACAGAAATTTCTTGTATGACTGGATGAAGGTACAAGATGCAGTTGACTTCTTTAAGGATTTTTATAATGATTTTGATGAGAATAGGGCATATAAGCTCCTTGATTTTATGAAATTAGACAGGAACTTGAAAGTTAACACTTTATCTAAAGGTATGAAGGAAAAATTAAATCTTACACTAGTATTATCTAGAAATGCTAAAGTATATATTTTAGATGAACCTATAGCAGGGGTGGACCCAGTGGCAAGGGATCAAATATTAGATGCAATTATCAATAATTATAATGAAGAGAGTACAATGCTTATTACCACTCATTTAGTCAGAGATATGGAAAATATATTTGATGATGTTGTTTTCTTAAAGGAAGGAGAAGTTTATTTGCAGGGAAATGCTGAAGCTTTGAGAGCAGAAAGAAATATGAAGATAGATGATTTGTATAAGGAAATATTTGGAGCATAGGAGGGATATTATGGGGAAATTAATGAAATATGAAATTAGGGGAAGCTATAAGTATATTTTAGGCGTACTTACTGCAATATTAATTGCATCCCTTGTAATACAGTATAATATCTATAAGGCAACAAATAATTTCAATAATAGTATTGAGAATGTAGGTATTAGGGCATTTGTATTTGTTACTTCACTTTTTGTAATCATTGGGGTATTTTTCTCATTATTCTTTTACATTGTTAGCTTATTTAAAAAGGAATTATACGAAGATAGAGGATATTTGACATTTACTTTACCACTTACAGGCAGACAAATTTTAGGCGCTAAAATCCTAGTAGGAGTAATATGGTATGCTTTATTAGACATTGCAATAGTTTTGTTTAACTTTTTGATTGCTTTAGGGTTTTTCGGAACTCACATTATTAAAATTGCAAGGGATATACTTTCTTATAATTATGCCCATAAACTAATTTCTATAGTTACATTCTCCGCTATAGAATCATTGAAGTCCACATTATTATTTTTAGTCTTAGTTTATTTATCAGTGACTTTAAGTAAAGTAAGCTTTAAAAACAGAAAAATTGGCGGATTGTGGTTCGTTATATTTCTAATATTATGTGGATTAGTTGGATTTTTGTCTAACAAGATTGGTGATGTTCTGCCATATTATTTAAATTTAACAAATTTTGAAATTTATCATAGGAATATTAATATTAATATGTTATGGGATATTTCTATTAGTTTAGGTGAGCTATTAACATTTGGTTCCAATTTTGGCGGTTATATAAATATTTTTGAATTTTTAACAGAGATAATCTTTATAATACTAGGTTTTCTATCTACAAGCTATTTAATAGAAAATAAGATTGATTTATAAAATTGTTAAAAGGTGGTTTTCCACCTTTTTTATATTTTTTTTCGACATAATATGTTAAAATGTAATTAACAGTTGTTTTAGGAGGGTAAACATTGAAATTCAGCATTAGAAATAATATCATAAAGATTTTTATACTATTATTTGTTGTATTTATTTCTGTAATAGGTTTAAGTAGATATTTTGGCTTGAATTTTGATAAAAATACTACTCTTACAGAAGAAGAATTAGAATGGCTTGAGAATAATGTTCCTCTTGTTTACGCTGCAGATAGGAATGCTCCTCCCCTTAGATATGTAGATGAAGAGGATGGTCAGTACAAAGGAGTATTAATTGATTATATTCATTATTTATCAATAGAGCTAGGGACTAAAATTGAGCTTAAACCATTGGTATGGGAAGATGTTATGACAGAATTAGTCAGTGGAAATGCTGATATGTGCGATATGTTTGCCAGCGAAGAAAGGTCCAAAAAATTCCTTTTTTCTAAACCTATATATAATTTAAGAGGCATACTTGCAGTTAATTCGGAATTAACGGATGAAATAAAAAGCCTAGATGATTTAAAAGGCAAGACCATGGCAATGCAGAAAGAGGATTATGCCAGTGAATACCTATCAAAAAATTATCCAGAAATAAATCAGTATTTTGTAAATGACCTTGAAGAAGCACTTCTTTTGGTGGCAGAAGGAAAAGCTGCTGCAACCCTAGGCGATGAGCCTGTAATAATTTATCAAATAGATAAGCACAATTTGCACAGCGATGTAACTGTAATAGAGAAGCCCATTTATGAAAATCAAGTAGTTTTTGCAATTCCAAAGTCGAAACCAGAGCTTATCCCTATTTTAAACAAAGCAATAAATTCCATGAACAAAAAAAATGTGTTAGAAAAGATACAGCAAAAATGGTTTAGAATATCCACTCCAATTGTAACATATAGGGATTTAGACAGTATAAAAGGATATATAGCCTTATCCATATTAATTGTGTTAGTTGTTTTAGGATTATTTGCTATTTGGAATTATTCTTTAAAGAGCCAAATAAAGGTGCGTACGAAAGAGTTGGAAGATAGTCGTAATGAATTACAAGCTGTTTTTGATGGAATGACGGAATATATGCTGGTACTGGATGAGAGTAAGAATATAAAGAATATAAACAGGGGTTTTTTGAAGGAATTAGGAAAAGATAAATCACAAGTACTTGGAACTAGTTATAGGGAATCTTTAGGTGATTTTGCAACAGAAGAATTGGACTATCTTGTTGATAAAGCACTGGAGGAAGGAAATTATATAACAGAAGAACTGCAAATAAACAATTATATTTATCAAGTTAGTTTAAAGGCATTAAACAGTATAAATTCATCAAGAAAATATGTTTTAATCTTTTTATTTGACATTACAAATGAAAAAATTAGCGCAAATAAATTATTACAAGCCAACAAGATGCTAGCTATTGGAGAACTTGCTGCGGGCATTGCCCATGAAATAAGGAATCCTTTGGGGATAATAAGAAATCATAGTTATATTATTAAGAATTCCAATAATAACTGGGACATTGTAAATAAGTCGTTAGGATATATTGATTCTGCTGTGGCAAGGGCTAGCAGGATTATAGACAATTTATTGAATTTTTCAAGGATTTCTGGAGATTATGTAGAAAGTACTAATATGTATAGTTTCATAGAAAATATCCTCGAATTGCAGAATAAGACAATGCAGAAGCATAACATTGAATATGAAATAATTTGCAATAAAGGTATGACTGTCATTATAAATCAAGAATCATTGAAACATATTTTGATTAATTTAATTAGCAATGCCATTGATGCCATAGAAAATGGCGGGAAAATAACTATAAAAGCCTATGAGGACGGAAACAATTTAGCAATAGAATGTACCGATACCGGAATTGGTATAGCAAAGGAGAATTTAGAAAAGATTTTCAATCCATTTTATACTACAAAGGAGCCAGGAAAGGGGACAGGCCTTGGATTATATATAGTATATAATGAAGTAAAGAAACTCAATGGAGATATAACAGTGGAAAGCGTACTGGGGGAAGGAACCACATTTAAGGTTGTTATTCCATTGGAAAAGGAGGTGGCATAAAATGAGCAAGATATTTAAAGTTCTAGTTGTGGATGATGAAATAGAACACAGAGAGACCATGAGGATGATATTAGAAAGTAAAGGTTACATGGTGGGAGAAGCCAGTTCTGGTGGTGAGGCATTGGATTTGTTAGATGAAGAATTTTATCCTCTGGTTTTGTGTGATTATATTATGCCAGGAATTGATGGATTAGAAGTTTTGAAGAGGATTAAAAAGCAGTATGGCGACAGTATAGAAGTAATAATAATTACTGGATATGGTGATGTAGAATCTGCTGTAGAGGCTATGAAGCTTGGTGCTTTTGGATATTTTATTAAGGGAAATAACCCTGACGAAATGCTGCTTGAGATTGAAAAGGCAAAAAAGATGTTAAGTCTTAGGAAAAATCATAGCCTTATTACTAAAAGGAATGATAAGAAGAGGTATCTATACCAAACTAAGAATCCAAAGATGAAAGAAATACTGTCTATATTGGAAGATGTAGCAAAGACTAATGCAAATGTGCTTTTGTTAGGAGAATCCGGTGTAGGTAAAGAGGTTATTGCACAGAAAATACATGAGATGAGCGATAGAGCCAAAATGCCATTTATAGCAATAAACTGTCAGTATTTTTCATCTAATCTATTGGAATCAGAATTATTTGGCCATGAAAAGGGAGCATTTACTGGGGCAAATGAAAAGCGAATTGGAAGGTTTGAAGAAGCAAATGGAGGCACCATTTTCCTCGATGAGATTGGAGAAATTTCAAATGACATACAAGTAAAGTTTTTGAGAGTACTGGAAAACAGGACTATTGAAAGATTAGGTTCCAATAAGCAGATACCAGTAGATTTTAGGCTCATTTCTGCTACAAACAGGGATTTAGTGAAAGAAGTTAAGAATAATAATTTTAGGGAAGATTTATTCTATAGGATAAATACTATTACTATTGAAATTCCTCCTTTAAGGGAAAGAAAAGAAGATTTAGAAGATATGATATATTTCTTTATTGATATATTTAAAGAAGAATTAAAAAAAGATATAAAAGAAATTGACAGTGATACGCTAAGGTTCCTATTAAATTATGATTATCCTGGGAACATAAGGGAGTTAAAGAATATCGTTGAAAGGCTAGTTGTACTGTCTAAAAATGGTGTACTAAAAATGGACAACTTTGGAGCTTTAAATTATTCAATTAAGGAAAATAAAGTAAACAGACCAGTTACTCCTTATGAAGTAGCAAAGGAAGAATTTGAAAAGGAATACTTTTATAATGCCTTGAAGCAATATGACTTCAATGTCACCAAGACAGCTGATGCCATTGGAATTAGCAGAAGGCAGCTTATAAATAAGATTAACAAATATAATTTTAGAAAGGAAATGAGCTAGTAGGCTCATTTCTATTTTTGGCACAAAAATTGCATAAACTTAATATTGATAACAATAATAAATTAAAAATAGTAGGAGGGATATTATGACCAAAGCTGTAAAAAATGACTGGGTAGAAGTTGAAAACGTAGTTTTGAAACCAGAAGAAAGGGCAGCACACTTACCAGA
>ENA-OWPA01000177-OWPA01000177.1-bioreactor-metagenome-genome-assembly--contig:-NODE-177-length-118423-cov-6.004495_pt1 | contig 118423 bp, 104 predicted proteins | sample MGYA00238139_ERZ651803 | MGnify/ENA primary metagenome ERZ651803 (study PRJEB26909, sample SAMN07631231) | bioreactor metagenome | isolation source: Switchgrass digestor | place: USA: Dartmouth... | reverse complement strand
AATTAACGAGTTCTCTTTGTACAAATCCATTTCCCATGAATTTATACTCGTCGTTGTTGTTCAATTTTCAATGTCCTTGCGCTCCCCGCTCCCGCGGGACAGCTTTGATATAATAGCATACCTTTGTCCGTTTGTCAACACCTTTTTTTAATTTTTCGCGCTTTTTTTACGAGAACTTTCCTGACGCCAAAAAGCCGCGAAAATCCGTATAAAATCAACAAAAAAGCAGAAGCGCAGCAGGTATTCCCGCCGCGCTTCCAGTTTATAGCTGTACTATCCGTTTGTTATTCTATCGGCTTGTTATGACTTTCCCTTAAGGCTGTTCTCGTAGCTCTGGATCATCTTTTTAACCATCTGGCCACCGATCGATCCAGCCTGCTTAGCGGTGATGTCGCCGTTGTAACCCGGTTTCAGGGTAACGCCGACTTCGTTTGCAGTTTCCATCTTGAACTGCTCAAGACCAGCTTTTGCTTCGGGAACTAAATTCCTGTTAGATCTGCTTGCCATCTTAACTACTCCTTTTGTTTTATATCCTGAGGTTTCCCTCTGCATATATTGTTTTCAAACAAAAGGAATTTATTATTAGTAATTTTTGTAAAATAACCTACTGCAGATAAAGAAGCGCGGCGCCTATAATTCCAGCGTTATCATTGAGTTGGCTCGTTTGAATAATCGTAGAAGTCTCGCCTATGTAGTCAACAAGCGGCTTGACCAGCGTATCGCCTTCTTTGGAAATACCGCCGCCGATAATTATTATATCCGGACGCAAAACTTCTATAACGTTCAGAACGCCGACGCCAAGCAGCTCGATATAGTCCGCAAAAATGCTCTTCGCAACCTTGCAGCCCCGCTTCATCGCGACAAACAAAGTTTTTCCGTCCACGACGCCGTTGTTTTCGGCAACGACATTTCCAAGAACGCTGTACGGAACGTTCGCGACTTCCGCTTTTACCCGCTCGATGAGCGCTCTGGTTGAAGCGAGCGTTTCCCAGCAGCCGATTCTGCCGCAGGCGCAGCGTTTGCCGTGAATATCGACAACGATATGCCCGATTTCGCCCGCGCGGTTGTCCTTGCCGTGTATCAGTTTGCCTTCGATAATAATGCCGCCGCCGATACCGGTTCCAAGCGTAATCATAACCGCGCTGTTGTACTCTTTTGCCGCGCCGGCATGAAACTCGCCCCACGCGGCGCAGTTCGCGTCGTTGTCGAGATATACTTTTTTATGGAACTCGTCCTCTAAAATTTTCGCGATCGGCGTGTTGAACAACGGAAGATTGCCCGCTGACAAGACGACGCCGTTTTCGATGTCGATCGAACCGGGGCTGCCGATGCCGATCGAATCAACCGCGTCCAAAGACACGCCGCTCAAAGCGATCAGGTCGTGCACGCAGTTGATTAATTTTTCCGTAAGCGCTTTCTCCGTTTTGCAATCGTTTGTGGAAACGCTTGTTTTGTAAAGAACATTATAATTCTCGTCTACAAGCCCGACAGCGGCACTGGTTCCGCCCAAATCTATACCTATGCGCATGATACGTGATACCTCAATGTGTTTATTTTAAATATATTTTTGAACGATTTTTTGCATTTCAGGCAGTTTCTTTTCCATATCCGCGACCAGCTTCAGCTGAGTCCGCGCGCGGTCAAGATTCTGTCCCTCATAATGAATTGTAAAATACTTGTCGCCGTCGATATAATCGGCAAGGAAGCGCATTCCGCATTCCAGCGTCATCATGATCGCGCCGATCGGAAGCATTTCGAGTTCGGTTTGATTCAACGCGTCCTTCGCTTCCTTCAGGAAGCCTTTCGTGTAAACCTCGAACAGCGAAAGGTCCATATAGACTTTCGACAAATCCTTCTCGTCCTCCGCCGCGCTCGAAGCGCCGAAGCGGATGCTGTCGCCGAAATCGTAGAGCACCGAGCCCGGCATAACCGTATCCAAATCGATTACGCAGACACCCTCGTCGGTTTGGTTGTCGATCATAATGTTGTTCAGTTTCGTATCGTTGTGGGTTACCCTGAGCGGAATCGAGCCGTCCGCGATTTTGTCGGTAATCGCCGAACAGAACGCTTCTCTGCTCTTAATAAATGCGATTTCTTCTTTGACCTGGTCCGCTCTGCCCGTCGCATTCCGCTCCACCGCGCTGCAGAAGTCTCTGAATCTGCTCGGCGTATTGTGGAAGTTCTTGATGGTCTCGTGCAGGGTTTCGGCGGGAAAATCGCCAAGCAGCTTCTGGAATTTTCCGAATGCCGCGGCGGCGTTGTAGAAAAGAACGGGTCTGACGACGGCGTTATAGCTTGTCGCGTCTTTGATGAAATAATACATACGGTAAAACCCGCTTTCATCCTCCAAAAGATGCCCGCCGTTTTTTGTCTCAATCAGCGTCAGCGTTTCTCTTTTCGGATTGCCGCCGTTCTTTTTGATTTTTTCCGCCAAAAAGGAGGTTACCGCGCGAATATTTTCGATCAGCTTATACGGATCTTTGAAAATGTTCGTGTTAATCCGCTGAAGCACATAATCGTCTTCGCCGTCGGTAAAAATATGGTATGTGGTATTAATATGTCCGATATTGATTTTTTCTACGCCGGTGACGTTGCCGGAAATTTTAAACTCGGACGCGATTCTTTTTATTTGTTCCATAAGTTTTCGGGATAAACACCTTTCTGAATTTCTTCGCGAATATAATTTACAACCGATTCTTTGTCTTCACGGTATGTAACGCCATACCATTTTGCGTTTGTTTTCAGCACTTTGACCTCGCTCTCCGCCCGCGCGATCGATTCCTTAACGGCTGTCGGAAGGAAAAATTCGCATTTTGCAAGGTCGTTTTTGTTCGCTTCCAAAAACGCAAAAAATCCGTTTTCAAGCGAATTGAAGAAGGATTTTTCAAACCCCCAGCAGTTCATCGATACGATGGTGTTCTCGTCCACAGACGTTCCGTTTTCGTCGATGTCGAAGAATTTTACCGTACCGTCCTCGACGCGCTTAATCTTTGTGCGCTCGGTGATGTTGACAAGGTTTCCGTTTTCGTCGGTCTCGCAGATGCCTCTTGCCACCGTGCCGTTCTCGGTCAGGGTATTTTTCAGAACAAACCCTGCCATGCAGTAATGCGCTTTGGCCCCGGTTTTCGGCTGCTTTAAGTAATCGGCGATCAGGCGATAGCTCTCTCTGCCGTAAAAATCGTCTGCGTTAATGACCGCGAAGTTGCCGTCCACATGATCCTTCGCCGACAATACGGCATGACCGGTTCCCCACGGTTTTACTCGGTTTTCCGGCACCGGATAGCCCTGCGGCGCTTCCAGGCGCTGGAACGCGTACTCGACTTTGATATGACCGGCGATTCTGTTTCCGACGGTTTCCTGAAACAAAGAGAGGTTTTCTTCCTTTATGATAAAAACAACCTTGTCGAATCCGGCTTGAATCGCATCGTAAACAGAATAATCAATGATAAATTCACCGCTCGGACCGACGGGATCGAGCTGCTTCAGCCCGCCGTATCTGCTGCCCATACCGGCCGCCATAACAACAAGTGTCATTTATTTATCCTCCTATTTCATTTTTCGTTTGAGACAGGTATTCTTTCGGCGTAAGACCGATTTCGCGCTTGAAAGCGGCGTAAAAATAGTTTACGCTGGAAAAACCCAGCGCGTCGCTGATTTCGGGAGCGCTCACGCCGTTGCAAAGCATGGTAATGGCTTTGCGCATTTTTACATACGTAAAGTATTTGCCTACTCCTTTATCCGAAAACAAGGAAAATTTTTTCTTTAAGCTGCTCACGCTCATATTGCAGAGTGCGGCGATATCGGCAACGGTTAAGTTTTTATCCGCGTTCTCGTGCATGACGCGGACGATTTTTTTATAATCCTCGCAGTCTTCGTTTCCGGGAGCCGTATGTTTGATCGCTGCCGTATTATACAGGCTAAGCAGAAAATTCTCAATCGCGTTTGCGGCTTTATGCGAAGCGAAAATATAGCTGTCGGAGTTCAGTCCGTTTTTTTCCGCTTCCTCCAAAGCGGCGCTTACCTTTTTCTGCAAATCCTTAATTTCTTCGATTTTGTTTTCATCGATCGTGAAGAGCTTGTTCTCAAAAAAACGCATTCCTTCGCCGGACGCGTCAAAGGAAAAGATGATGACATGCGGAGAGGTATCGTTCGTTGACCAGATTCGATGAAACTCCAGCGGCTTATGGAAAAGCACCTGCCCGGCCGAGAGCTGGTAAACCCGCTCGTCGGCGGTCGCGGAGATGCTGCCGTCCAGCAGGCAAACTACCTCCCAGAAATCGTGCATTTCACCGCTGAAATAGAAATCTTTCGGACGAATGGCATCGATGGAAGTAATGACGGCGTTGACGTGAAAAAGCCTTCGCACTTCCTTCATATCATAGAACTTGATCGGAAACAATGTCATCATCCCTTCCGTATCTAAAATCGAAGTAAAAATATCTATTTTTATATTTTAATTTGATTTTGGTTCTGCTATGCTTGGAGTATAGCACAGAAAACCTGTTTTGTAAATAGGTTAAAATAATACATTTTTAAAATTTTCGGATAGAAAGGTTTGCTGCCATGAGTCGAAATGAGAAAGTTGTAAAACTCGCCATAATCGGTCTTGGAAAAAGAGGGCTTGGCATTTTAAAGACCGTGCTGATCAAAATGATTGAGATGGGCACCATCGAAGTGCTCGGCGTGTGCGACGCGTACGAGGACAGAGTACAGGATGCCGCCGGTTTCCTGAAAGAAAAAACCGGAAAAGAACCGGTAAAAAGCACGAATTACCGCGACATTTTGGATATAAAAGGCTTGGACGCGGTGCTTGTCATGACCGCCTGGGAATCGCACGTCGACATAGCGATCGAAGCGATGAAGCGGGGCATTCGTCCCGGCATCGAGGTCGGCGGCGCCTATTCGCTTCAGGAATGCTTCAATCTTGTCGAAGCCTACGAGCAGACCGGCATCCACTGCATGATGCTGGAGAACTGCTGCTACGGCAGAAAAGAACTGATGGTACTGAACATGGTCAAGCAGGGCGTTTTCGGCGAGATTGTGCACTGCTCCGGCGGCTACATGCACGACCTGCGGCATGAGATTTCGGACGGCGACATCGAACGTCACTACCGCCAGAGAAACTATCTCACCCGCAACTGCGAGAATTATCCGACGCACGAGTTAGGTCCCATCGCGCAGGTGTTGAACATCAACCGCGGAAACAGGATGCTGTACCTCACTTCCGTCGCTTCCTGCTCGAAGGGACTGCATCAGTATATCGCCGAACACAGAGGCCCCGCGCATCCGCTCTACAATGCGCATTTCAACCAGGGCGACATTGTCACTACGGTCATCAAGTGCGCCAACGGCGAGACCATTGTGCTGACGCTGGACACCACCCTGCCCAGAATCTACTCCAGAGGCTTCACCGTGCGCGGCACCAAGGGCATGTACTGCGAGGACGGTCACTACATTCACATGGACGGCGAGAACGAGTTTGATACGCTCGCGAACAAGCTGAACAACGCCGACAAATATTATGAAAAGTACGAGCATCCGCTCTGGGTTGAGTACAAAAAGAACCCGATCGGCGGCCACGACGGCATCGACTGGCTGGTTTACAGCGCGTTCGTTGACAGCGTCGCGAAAGGCATTACCCCGCCGATTGATACGTATGACACCGCCACCTGGATGAGTATTTCCTGCCTGAGCGAAGAATCCATCGCCTGCGGCGGAAAGCCTGTAAACATCCCGGATTTCACGCGCGGAAAATGGATTTTACGTACCGAAAACGACGACACCTGCGACAGCATTTACAGCCTGTCCAAAATCGTAACAAAGTAAATATAAAAAAGGCGGAAGGGTTTTCTCTCCTTCCGCCGTTTTTATTCTCACTTTAGATTATTTCCTGATCAAAAGCGTCGTCAGCGACCGCTTCTGCTCCGCTGCCGGCGGCTTCAGCCTGCCGTTCGCGAGCAGTTCTTTTGCGCAGCGAAGCAGAAACGCGCCGTCTGAATGAAACATAAACTGCAGTCCGTATTTCTGCATTTTATGCAGATGCTTCGGCGTCGCGTCCAGTACAGCTTTTACATAAGCGCTCTTTAACTTCTCAAGCGTTTGATAATGCTTTTCCTTGATATGGTCGCCGATTGCCATCAGTTTGTTCTTCGTTTCTTTGTTTTTGATATAGACGACGGCAAACTCGAAACCGTCCCCGGTTTTGCGGATATAGCCTTTCTGAACCATATCGGCGTATTCGTCCTCGGACAGTTTTTCGCCGTCGGCGAAGCGTTTTAACAGCTTCAGGTCGCGCCCGACGTGCTGTTCGTAACTGAAATCAACGCGCCTCTCCGACCAATCCGTATCAATCAGCCATAAAAAGATGTCATCGTTTGCGTTCCAGCACGGGCCGAACCAATAGGAACTATCTTTCGAGCGTTCGTCATCGTCCGCAACAAAAGCGTACGTAATGTTCTGCGCGCCGTCCGGCCGGATGGTCGCGGCTTCTTCGAAAGATACGCTTTTTTCCATCAGCTTCTCGCCCGACCATGCGGCGATATAGAAAAACAGCGTCCACATCAGGAAGTTTTTGTCCTTGTCGGGATAATACAGCCCCTCGCTGTCCAGCAAATCGCTTTTTGCCAGCGCGTCGAACAGCTCGTTGCCGACCAGTTTGGCGGCTTCGATATTAACTTTATCTTTCAGTTCGTTGATTAACGCGGAAGGCTCGCCGATTAAGAAGTTTGTTAAATATTTGCCGCCCTTCTTAATTAGATAACCGTACTTCTCCAGAAGTTCGGCTTCGCTTTCCACATAAACCGGGGAAACGCCAAGGCAGTCGGCAATCTCGTTTACGGTTTTTGCTTCTCTGTAAACAGCGTAAGCGATGTTCTGTGACAAAGCGCTTCTTAAAAAGTTTTGCGGACCGCCCATGGTTCCCGCCGAACCGCTGATGCCGATGGTTCGAAATACAATCGGGTTGAATTTCAATTCACTCGCGTTGCGCATACGTTCCATTCCTTTTTTTAATTCGTTTTTGGCTTCGCTTAAATGCCACTTGACGGTGCCGCATGGAATCCCAAGAATAGATGCAATTTCGTTCTGCTTTTTGCCCGCATAGTAATACAGGATAACAACCTTGCGCTGTATTTTGGAGAGATATGCAATCTCCTGCTGCAGCTTTCCGATTGTTTCGTCCGCTATGACCTGCTCGTCCGGCAAAGCCTCCCCGCTCGGCATGATTTCGGTCAAATCGTCTATGTTTCCATAATAGGTTTTGGATTTGCCCCGATAATAATTCGCAAGCGCGTTGTGCGCGATCGTCCAGACAAACTTGTCCATTGATTCGATGTCGTCCTTTACGAGCAGCGCTTTATAGAGCTTCAGGCAGATTTCCTGCGCAAGGTCCTCCGCGTCCTGCAAATTGCCGGTCTTTTTCAGCGTGAACCCGTAAAGCGGCTTTAAATATCCAGAAGCAATCCGGCAGGCGGTTTTGCGTCTTTCTTTCGTATCCATCCGTTTACCCTCAAGCGTTTGTTTTGAATTGCAATTCACCCATATAGACACGGTTCGAACAATAAGGTTGGAAAAAATAAGAACTATCTTTCCGCAAGCTTTAATTTAACTGCCGACATATACCTAAATCCTTTCTTATTCTTATTTAAAGGGCGGTATTGGAAGCCGGCTTCTGGTTATATTCTACATTTTTAAAATTGAAAATCAATAACTCGTTTGATTGATAGATATACGAAATTTCCAACCGGCGGTTTTATGCATAAAAAACACTGCTTATTTCAGCAGTGTGATTTTTTACATTGTTAAGATGCTTAACCCCTGCAGAACGAGGTTTTCGTAAACTGTCAGCGGTTCGTAATATTCAACCGGTTTTTCGCGCTGATGAATGCTTCTGCCATCAAGGTCGATCCGCCGGTTGATCGAGAGCAGGGCTTTGTTATAGTCAATACTCGAATAAGAAAGCGTACAGCGCGTGTTCATGCCGCACGTAATAATGCCGCTGCACTTGATCTTCCCGCTCAACTGAATGTTCTGCGGGCAGATGATGAAGCCGCAGGAGATGTTTCCGTCCAGCTCGCTTCCGGTCTCGCCGATCGCGATTATGCGGTAATAGTCTTTTCGCTTTTCGGTGTCAAACTGAAAAAGCTGGCTTGCGAAACCAATAAACGGAGCGTGAAAACCGGATAAAAGGATATCAGGCGTATTGTTTTCCGTATTCATCCGTCACACTCCCGATCTTATACAAAAAGTTCTCCATCTCGATACAGGTCAATCCGGCTGTAATCGCTTCTCCGACCGACTGCGCGAGCAGAAAGGAGGTTTTTTCGTTAATCGGTCCTATATCGATGATTCTTCCTTTGGCTATTGTTCCCCCGCCGCCCTGCGTTAATACGGCGTCATAGGAAATGCAGTACTGCCCGTACGAGTTCAGAATCCTGGTCGTCAGTGAATCGGGGTTGCCGGCGACGCGGACATATTTCGGGTATTTCGCGCTTGTTTCGAAGAAATCGTCGTTGCAGGACGCGATATATTCCATAATGTAGTTTCTGGATTTGCCGTTTAAGTTCTTGTTGATATAAAGACCGAGCGTTCCGACTTTCTGCAGCTTCTTGGCGATATTGGGGTTTTCGTCAATCCAGTCCGGTTCGACGAAAAAGGTGATTCGAAGGCCCATGCCCTCGCAGACGGAGATGAGCATGTCGATATCTTTTTCCTTTTCGTCGCCGTTGATGTTTGCTGTCAGCGCGTATATTTTTTCTTCGGTATGAATGCCTTTGATCGGATAAAACACCTCGGCGGCATCCGCATTGTTTTTCTTGCTTTTTAAAATCGCCGACGCGGACGCCATTACGGCAAAAACAACGATGAGAAAAGCAAGTATTCGAATACGGTAGCGTTTGCTTCTGAGCAAGAAACGAAATCTCATGCTTTTCCCTCCTGCGCCTGTTGCTGTTTACAGCTATATTTATATGGCAAAAGGGATAGAAATATGCTTTATTCGTCACCGTGTTCGGCTGCCTGTTTATTCCATTCCAAATGGAAAGAATAAATCTCAAAAAACTCTTTTTCCGTTATAAACGAAGCGCTGGCATCCGCGCTGACATCTTTATCGTTATACACCGTGAACAATGCCTTCGCGTTTTCTTTTTGATCCTTATAGATATAAACCTGATAGATTCCGTTTCGGTACCTTCGAATAAAATATTTTTCCGTGGACTGAATAAACCCCTCCCACATATTATAGGAGTATGTAACCGTTCCGTTCGCGTCGAATTTGTAGACCGACTCGTAGTTCGGTTCTTCGGATGCGTTGCAGTATTTGATAAACGTGTCTTCGGCGAAGAATGTGTCGACAAACGCGGGCTCGGAATACGTATTGCTCGGCTCTTTGCTCGTACTGCTGCTTGTTTCGGACGCTTCGGGCGTTTCCGAAAGGGATGCTTCCTGGCTGCTCGGCGAGCCGTGCGGCTTTTCGCCGGGCATTATCATACAGGCTGAAAAAGCGGACAGCGCCAGTAAGAAAAAAACAGCGGTGAATACGATTTTCACGAAATGAATAATTTGCCTCATCCTGTACCTTCCCAACCCAACGACGATTCTGCTTGCTGATTATACTATAACACATCCGTCAAAAAAGTGTTCACAATATATTAGTGCGTTTTTGCACTTTTTTTGTCTCAATTCCACAATATATTTTTGAAAGCAAAAAAGAAAAAGGCTGTCGAACAGACAGCCTTTTTTTGCTTGTCGATTAACCCGTGATACCGCTGCGCTCGACACCCTCGATCAGCGTTCTCTGCGCGAACAGGTAGATAATTACGAGCGGTGCAAGAATCAGCAGACCGCAGGTATTTCTGATCGCGGTTTCGTAGGTGATCTGAGCCGCGTAGTTGGTATCCAGCGAAGCCGGAACGCCGACGATCTTCGGCAGAAGCAGCGGCGCCGACTTGCTCGGGAAGAACAGTTCCGTATAGAACGTATCCGACCACTGCCACGAGAAAGCAAACATGAAAATGGTAACAAGCATCGGAACGGACATCGGAAGAATAATTCTGATGAATGTTCTGATAACGCCTGCGCCGTCAACGTATGCCGCTTCCTCCAGCTCATCCGGAACGCCGTTGAAGTACTGCCGCATAATGTAAATATACAGACCGTTCTTAAACGCGAGTCCGGTGATGGACAGTATCGCAAGAGGCCAGAAAGTATTGAGCAGGTTTGCGATCGCAGGTGTTTGCTCGGCCGAACCCAACAGCTTCTTGATTCCGCCGACGATACCGTAGATATCGAAGTAGTGGAACTTCATAAACATGGAAAGCTGTATGGTGTCGTGCGGTACGATCATCGTGAAAATTACAAGATAGAAAATCGCGTTTCTAAACTTGAATTTAAACTTCGAGAAACCGTAACCTACAACCGCGGCGGTGAGCATCTGACATACGCCGCACAGCAACGACAATAACGTCGAGTTGAACAACGCTTTGAAATAATGGTTGTCGTTGATGATCGCTTTATAGGTGTCAAACGTGGGATATTTTGCGATCAGCTTAACCGTTGTATCGACAAAATCATCCCTGCTCATGATAGAGCCCGCGATTTTTGAAATGTAAGGGAAAATAATGATAAAGGAAATTCCAAAAAGCAGTACAAATCTGAATAAAGCCCAGGCAAACCTTTTTGCGAAATACCAGGTCAGGTATTTGTACTTCAGACGCAGAAGAAACGGCGTTTTTTCCTGCGCTCTGATGCGCCTTAAGGCCTCTTCCTTCTCCAGCTGCTTTTTCAGCGCCTTTTGCGCCTTTTTGTCATTAACAGGCATATCCATCGTTCTTTCCCTCCCTTACACATCGCGTCTCTGATAGAATACGTATGCAGAAATGATACCGCCGATTGCCAACAGAATCACAATTACCATCAGGAAGTACATCCATGACATTGCGGTAGCCTGCATCATTCCATCGTTGTTCGTGTTGTAAACCTTTGAAATGTAGTTCATCACTACGTTTGATTTGGACGTAAACGAGTCGATGACCGTATAAACCGTGTTAACAAGAATCATCGGGCTGATCATCGGGAAGGTGATCTTCCAGAATGTCTCCCAAGCGGTCGCGCCGTCTATCTGGCACGACTCATAAATGGAGGGAGAAATGGACTGCAGGCCGGCGAGGTAAATCAGCATCTGTACGCCCGACTTGTTGACGATGTTGTAAATACCGTTAACAAGGTTGGTGATATATATAACCAGTTCATTACCTACAATCATGCCCTGCAGGTATCGCTGCACTTCCAACCTGCTGATGATCTCCGTGCCGCTCGTGACCTGCATGCCGCCCTGGCTGATTTCCGTAGCGTTCATCTGAACTTCGGCAAGGTAGTTCTGCAAGTCGATCTGCTCGATAATACCCGTAGAAACGATAACCGGGATAAAGAAGATCGCTCTGAAAATCGCTCTGCCCTTCATTTTCTCATTCAGCAGGACTGCTATGAACAATGAGAAAATAACAATCGCAGGTATTTGGAAAAGCAGGTCTAAAATACTTTTCCAAAGATTGCTGACAAAGTCCTTGTCGGTAAAAATTGCATATTTGTAATTCTCAAGTCCGACGAAGTTCAGCGTATAGCCGCTGCTTCCGGTTTTCATTTTGCAGAATGAAAAATAGATGGACTCGGTAATCATCGGAAGGTAAATGACAAGGAAGCCGATCAAAAACGGGGAGATAAAGACCCAGCCCATTCTTGATTTTTGCTTCTGCAAAGTCGTTACTTTGCGTTGTCTTCCCGGCTTTTGCGGAGTTGCGGGTTTTACGTCTACATTGCTTTTTTTGGTTTTAATCGATTTATCCATTTACCGCTTCCTCCTTACCTGTTCAACTCATTTCCGCTGCCGTCGATTCTCTTGGCATCTCCAGCAGGGATCTCAATGGTTCTGCCGCCCGCATTGACGTTTACGGAAGAATCCGAATCGTTAATGTACAGCTTGGAACCATCCTCAAATGCAACACCGAAAACTTTATCGTTGTTGTTCACTTTAGCCACTTTAATAAAGCTCTCAGCCGGGATGTTTACCTGTTTGCTGCCGACCGTAACCGTGTAAGCGTTCAACAGGTAGTTGATGTAAATCTGCGTGCCGTTCTCGTACGTGACTCTGGGAACCTTGAAGCTGCTATCGACAAACTCATGCTTTACAATCTGCGTATATTTCAGATCTTTGAGCGTCTCGTTCAGGACATGATACGTATTTACCATATCTCTGTACCAGATATTGTATCTTACCGAATAATAATCCTGCAGATACTTCTCGAATCTGGATTTCAGCTCGGCCGTGTTATCAATAGCAATGATGAAGTAAGGAGAAGCGCCGCTTTCGATTGATTTGAGAAGCGTGTACTGATAATCTCCCGCAAGGTTGATAGCAGTGCCTGCGTACTCCTTATATCCGTGGAGAACCATTCCCATGAAAGGAATCGTCGCAGCCGAAAACTTATAGCGCGAATCGTCAAGCGGGACATCCAGAATATCCGTTACATACGGCAGCACATATGCGTTTCCGCCGGAAACCATTACCTTGCCGTTGTCGCTCTTGATTCGGTCGAGAAGCTTCTTGACCAGCGTCTTTGAATCTTCTCTGTGCAGCGTATCTTTGGTGTTGAAGTCCGAAGCCAGCGCGTCGCCCAGCGAAGAAACGGAGATTGCGCCGACGTTGTACTTCTGGTAATCCTTATAGGTATTGTTATACAGTCTGGCCATTACGTTCGGCGAGATAACGCCCAAGCCAACGTACTGGTAGCTCTGGGTTACCGGATCGTAAGCCTTCTTGTAAGCGCCTCTTTCGTCGATGGTCTGCGCCAAATCCTTAGAGCTGAAACCGTCGAAATATTCGTCTTTATACTCAAAGGCAAAGTCGAAATCCGGATAAACGGTTACGTTGTTGTTCTTCGCAAACTCAAGTAGTTTCTTGAATCCTTCTTCGCCGCCCAAAACGTCTTCAATCTTAACGCCGTTGGGCACCAACGGAACCAGACCGTCGTTTGCCCAGCCCTTGAGCTTGAGCTTGATGTTCTTAACGTTGTCTTTAATCAGGTTGGCAAGAAGTTTATTCTGCACATCATCGAAAGATGATAATGCAACCATCGTTTTAACCGGGAATCCGAGAACTTTCTTGATAGAATCGATTGCGCCGAGGGTTTCGATGTAAAGCGGGAGGTTTTCATTGTCCTGCTCGAGCTTCGAGATGAACCCTTTCTGAATCAGATACTCTCTGTAAAGATCCGCCATTTCGGAATAGTCGATTTGGTCGGTCATGACGAAATATCTGATTCTGTAATCTCCGGTGTATTTTCTCTTTGACTCGACCGTCCACATCGCGCCCTTGTCGCCCGAAACGGTAATACCGCCGGTCAGCGTGTAGGAATCCTTTGGTCTCGGATTGAACGAAGTAAATACGGAAGCGAACATATGCGTCGTGCCGCCGCTGTTGACCGTTATTTCAGCAAGCGAGTCGCCGGTCTCGATAACCGCGAGGTAACCGATCTTGAGATCGTGATATACTCTCTCTTTTACGTACGTTACGTTTCCGTCTTCGTCAACCTTTTCTACCAGCTCTTCGGTAGAATACTGATTCTTAACGATCTCAACCGCGCCGAATACGGGCATGCGCATGACTTCTCTGTTCTTTCCGGATATGGAGTGGAATGTATAATCCGGTCCGTACAGCGAGTTCTTCAGCGTAAAGTTTGAGCCTTTAATATCCTCGTAGCGGATGATCGTACCCGAACCGTCCGGAATAAAGATGTATCCGGAGTTGTTTACGTTGCCCGCGCCCGCGTACGGAAGGATGACGATGCTCGACAGCTTGTAGCTTGACGAGTCGAAACGAATATTGCCCGCATTGCATCTGACCGAAAGACCCAGCGAATCGATCGTGTATTCGAGCGCCAGCTTAAAGAGCGGCGGCGCCTTGTCTTTCGAAGTGTAATCGGTTTCCGCGTGGTCAATTTCCAGCTGGTCAAACGAATAATCCGTATATTGCTTTACGAATCTTTCGAGTCTCGAAAGCTCTTTCGGCGTGATATGCGGTTCGCAGACATAAACCGGGAACTTCTCGCATATCGGATACTGCTTCTTCCACTCAATGATTGTTTTTTGAGCCAGAGTCGGATCATTCAGATCCTTTAACTGATAGAACGCCTTAAACTGCTTCGCGTCTCTTGCAACGGGGGAATTCGCTTCGATCTGCGCGGCGAGCGCTTCGAGCTTTTCCGCCCGGATCAGTCTGGGAACAAGGTATTCGATCTGCTCGCGTCCGAGCGTGTACTCAACTCTTATTCCGTTTCTGATTGTTTTTAAATTAATCTGATTATTCTTCGCGGCATCCGTAAACGAGTAGAACTGCAAATCGGAGTTATTCTCAGAATAGTTTACGATGATCTGAGAATAAAGCTGCTCCTTAATGGCTTCCGTCGTATTCGCGCCAGACGAAGCGGACGTACTCGAGCCTATGTTGTAAGGGTTAGTCGAAAAGTAGCCGTCGTATTTATAAATACCGTTTTCCTTCTTTTCATACTCGCCCTGTTCATTGGGTTTCGAAAGCTTGAGCAATACGACTTCGCCGGTCATTTTGTCCGCATACAGCGCATAACCGTCTTTTACGATCATGCATGTCATCGGCGCAATAATACTGTTGCCCAATATTCTGTCGTCGATGGACTTAAACGTCGTCGCCATGTACGCGGGACGCAAAGCTGTCCAAATATCCTCGTCGCCCGAAGTTGTTCCGGAAGAAGCGCCGGAAGAAGCGCCGGAAGAAGCCGCTGAAGACTCTTCGGCAAGTACCTCTAATGAAACAACCGGAGCAAGCAAAGTAAGGCAAAGAAGAATCGCCATTAGCTTTGTCAATATACTGTTTTTCATTCTCGATTCTCCTCTCTTTACCAGTACCTGTATTTCAGCTCTACATAAATGTTGTAGAAGAACGTAAATACCTTAACAATCAGGCTTGAGAACAGGACAGCTATGAACATGATAAATCCGGCGCCAACGATTGTTCCGACCATCGTAATCACGTTTTTACCAAGCGTGTAATCGTGTGTTACCATCATCGCAAAGAAGAGCAGGAAGCCCATCCAGAGCATCGCAATGCTCATGATCGTGGACAGAATGGACATTTCCTGAAGCGTGACAAAGTTGGTAAATACGACGACGGGAACTAAAAGCAGCGGCAGCGGAACGAGTGAATAGCAGGTTGCGATAAATACGTCCTTAAAGCTGCCTTCGCCCTCGAACAGTGTGGTCAAACACCAGTTTGCTACCGCGAAAAGCAAGAACGGCAGGCAAACTTTAATGATTGTCATCAGTAAGGTGTCCTTGGCAGTGAAGCTTTGGTTATACAAATAACCTTCGCCTACCGACTGGTAAATGTAGGCCAGACAGGTAATGCCAAGCCAGAACAGCGCGCCCCGCAGCGAACCGCGTTTCTCATGCTTCAAATCCCAGAAACCGTCGAAGGGATGGAAGATGACATGGAAACCGTACATAATTTCGGATACGAAGGAACGCTTTTCAACCATCTTCTGATGCTTCTTATTATATCTCTTCGCGAACTTGAAGAACTGGCTGATGCCGACGCAGCCTACTACGATAACCAGCGGTACGACCCAGACATGATCCTCAATCCATTCCTGTCGATATGCTTTGTACGCCTCCGAATAATCTTCGGTGTCATGCGCATATCTGAAATATTTCATAGCGCCCAAATAGTCGCCGTTGCGGTAAAGGCTTTCGCCGATACCGATATAGGCGCTGTCATAGTTGTTGTTGTTCTGGAGAATGCCCGTGTAATAAATAACGGCTTTCTCGTAGTTTTTGTCCAAGGTGTTCTTAATAGCGGCGTCTATTAAGTCACCGTAAGCTGTCCTTTTGTAAACGGTAACCGTGTTGGTTGTGCCGTCGAGCAGCAGTATGTTGCTGCCCTGATAAGCAATTCCGATCAGGTTTTGGATATTTCCGACCTGATCACCCATATCGCCAAACCCGTACAGAAGATTGCCTTCGCTGTCGTAGGTAAATACCTTACTTCTTTTGTTGTCGATAATGCTCCAGCAGCCGTTCGGACCGAGCGCAACGTCAACGATTTTCGACGGGCCGTTCGCGGTGAACGGCAATTCCGCTCTCGCTTTCAACGCCGCAACTTCGCCGGACGGCGGCCAAAGACCGTTTCTGTGCAAAACGTCTTTTCCGTTCGGGTTGAACTTCTTGACAGGCGCATAGTCGCCGGATTTCGATCTGTTGGAGATCGCGCTCGCCATGCTGCCTTCATCAATCGAAGCGATGGTCGCGTAGATAAAACCGTCATCATCGATTGTTAAGTTGTTGTACTCGGTAGGTACGTATCTTTCTTCCTGTCTTAACTGTTCTTCGGTTTTGAACATACGCAGGAAGAGCTGCCATGCGCTGTAGGTAACCTTCTGCGGTCCGACATAGTTGTTAAACGTACCGTCTCTGTTCAGCGAAATAATACCGTAGTTTTCTGTCGCGGAAACGACATAAATTCTTCCCGCTCTGTCAACCGCGACTGCTTTCGGCTGATAAATGTTTTTCAAAACGTCGCTCTTGGGCTGCGGTACGATATCGACAAAGTTGCCGACCTTGTCAAAAATGACAATTCTGGCCTTGTCTTTGTCCGCGACGTAAATCTCTTTGTCCGTGACAAATATGCCTTCGCAGCCGCTCAGGCTGTCAGGGATACCCTGATTGTTGATGAACGTGTTAATCAGCAGCTTGAAATTGTAATTCTCGTCAAGGCCGATTACGCAGTTCGACTTGCTGTCAACAAGATACACGTTGTTCTGTTTATCCACGAAAATGTCTTTTACGCTTTGCAAATCCGGGATATCAGAAAACAAATACTTCTCTTTGACCGCTTCGTCCGTCGAGTTGAGGTACGAATTCTTGATCGTCTGCGCGGAGATGATTGTCAAAGGAACGTACGCGTGCGGGCTTTCCTGCATATTACCTTCATAGCTGTATGTAAAGGTCGTATACGGAACCAGCGCGCTTACAGTGAGAAAGCTGCCCGATAGAAGGATTAAACAGACGGTAAGAAGTATAACTTTTGCCAATTTGCTTTTCGTCATAACCCTATACTCCTTTCTTTAATCCTTCATACCCGAAGTGGACATCGTCTGAATGACGTTGCTTTGCGAAATGATAAATACCGTAATCGGTACGATCATCGTGACAACCATAGCGGCAGCACCGACACCGGAACGGGCGATACCGGAAGTGACGATCTGGCTGATCGCGTAGTTGAAGGTTTTCAGCTGCTCGCTGTAAATGTACATATTCTGACCGGTATTCCACAAATCCTTGAACGCGAATATAATCAGTGTGACCCAGGCGGGCTTAACCATCGGCATTGCAATCGTCCAGAAAATCCTGTTCTCGCTTGCGCCTTCGATTCTTGCGCTTTCAAGCACGGAGTCGTTTACGCTGGTTTCCATAAACTGTTTCATCAGGTAAAGACCGAATGTCGTGCAGCAGGCAGGAACAATGACTGCGAGATAGGTGTCAACCCATCCAAGGTAGGTCATAAGCAGGAAGTTTGTAATTCCGGTTACGGTTGCGTTAAACATAAGCGAATATACGATAACGCTGAACAGGAACTTTCTTCCGGGAAAATGAATCTTGGAAATCGCGTAAGCCGCGTAGGAAGAAAGAAGAACGTTTCCTGCGGTGCCGGCGATTGAAATAAAGACTGTGTTAAAGATGTACCTTGAGAAAGGCACCCACGAGTTGCCCATCAGCCTGAACAGGTCCGAAAAGTTCTTTAGCGTAGGATTGACTACGTAGAATCTCGGCGGGAACACCCACAACTCGTCCAACGGCTTTAACGCCTGAACGATTGCGTAAACCATGGGCATTACCATGATTACCGCTACGATGCCGAGCAGAATGAATATGGCAGCGTCTCCGCCCTTTGAACGGTTGATGGACCTTTTAAAGGAGGAAGGGCCTTTTTGAATAATTCTTTTATTTCTGTAGGCAATGTATTTTTGCTTGAGATCCGCAACCATATTATGTACCTACCTTTCTGAGCATCTTGGTTACAAGCAGGTTTGCTCCGACCATCATGAAGAAGAGCAAAGTCGCTATTGCGGAAGCGTAGCCCATTTCAAAACGCATGCCGCCGTAATCGCCCAAGTGATGCATGATGGTATGCACAACATAGTTCGGGCTGGGGAATCCGACAAGGTCCGTAATGATCTGTCCGAAGCCGAACGAGCTTGTAATCGAGAGAATCGCGCCCAGCATCAGCTGCGGCTTCATGGAAGGAAGCGTGATAAACCACAGCTCCTGCCAGCGGTTCTTTACGCCGTCAACAGCGCCTGCTTCGTACAACTCCTGATTTACGACCTGGAAACCGGCAATCATGGTAAGGAACGACGTGCCGAGCGAAGTCCAAAGCGCAACCAGTACGACCAGTCCGAAGATGTAATTCTCGTCCTGGAACCACAATATCGGTTTCTGAATCAGGTTCAGCTTCATCGCGTACGCGTTTACGATACCGTACTGGTCAGAGCTAAAGAGTGTTTTAAAGATAATATATACGTTTCCCGAGATCGACGGCGCGTAGAACAGAACCGTTACAAAGGAACGTATTTTCGGTCTCAGCTCGTTAATAAACCATGCGAAAAACAAGCAGAGCAAATACGAACACGGACCGGTAATAACCGCAAAAAGCATTGTGTTCTTGATTGCGGTGAGAAAGATGTCGTCATCAAGGAACAACCGAATGTAGTTGTCCATTCCGACCCATTTTGGCCACTCCAGCATATTGAAGGTTGTAAAGCTTAATACAACAGACAAAACAACCGGGATGACAGTGAACATGAAAAACAGGATGAAGAAAGGCAAAACCATTGCGTATCCAACCCAGTTTTTCTTCATTTGCAGAAGTGTCCATCTGAATTTAGAGATGTCGCTTCTTATTACAGCTTTTTCTCTTGGCATGTTGCTTTCCCCCCCTGTTATTCACTCTTGTTTATCAAGTCTCTAAAGAATTCCGCAGTCGGCAGGTTGAACTCCTGACGCTTTCTTGAAAGCTCGTTGTTGATATCCCGGATATAAGAGCGAAGCTCTTCGATCGGCTCCGCGCCCTTGTTGACAACGTCAAGGAACGCGAAGTTCGTATAACGTCCGATGATATAGCTGCCCGGGAACTCAGGGAAACACTCAACCGCGTTGAACTGCGCCAAAAGGTTGTCGTACTCGTCTTTCGACCAGGACATGTTGGAAAGCGCTTCAATGTTCGCGGTATTCTGCTTAGCGGAAGGTCCGAGCAGCGCGATCATTTCATTACCGAACGCGCTCTGAATTTCCGCGCTGGTCCACCACTGCATAAATGTCCATGCAGCGAGCGCGTTGTCGTCGTTTACCGATTTCATCATATTGATAGAGGAAACAGCGCCGATGGTCGTGTTGTCGATCGTGCCGTCATCCTTCAAGGTTCCGGGCAGCGGTGTAAACTCCCACAAACCTTTGATCTCGGGCGCAAATACGATCAGCTGGTTGTAAGCGGTATAATCCTGAACCGCGATCGGCATAATGCCCTGACGGAAGCGGTTCGCAAAGTCATAAGCTACCGGGAAGCTGTACGACGTGAACAGCTCGCACACTTCCTTAAAAGTAGAGAGCGCGATATCCGAATCCAGGTTGATCGTCATGCCGTCGGTCTTCGGTCTGAGGTTGCCCTCGTCGTCAATATAGGTCCAGCCCATTTCCGCGAGCTTTTCTTCCGTGTATCCGTTCTTATGGAGCAGATCCATGTAGTAGTCATAGTTGCCCATGTCGTAGAGGTCGTCTCCCTGCTGATACATCCAGATAAAGGAGCCGCCTGTGCCGTTCGGGAAACCTAAATCAAGCTGCTTGGACTGAAGCGTATATATAATATCGTAGAAATCGTCCCAGGTGTTCGGAACGCTGATTCCGAGTTCCGCGAAGATATCCTTTCTGTAGAACAGCATCGGGAAGCTCATGTTCTCCGGCAGTCCGTAAGACTCGCCGTAGAGCGTCAAAGGAACCATCGCGGTCGGCGCAAAACGCTTTTTAACCTCGTCGAAGGTCTCAATCTTGTCCAGAATCTTTCCGTATACGGGATGATCCGCCCACTGAGACAGATCGTTGAAGTTATAGCCGATCTTCGTATCGCCGGTTTTTGTATTCAGCGACTTGACAGCCGAGCGAATCGCGTAGTTAATCGTTTCGCTCTGCGCGTTGCCCATCGAGATGTCCGGTCCGGTGCCGGCCAGCGTTGCGGGCAGAAGCGTGCCTGCGACAACCAGCTTCACCTTAACCGGTATGCCGTATTTTGCCGTAAAGTCATCGTCAACCAGCGAACGGATAATCTGCGCCTGCTCGCGGGATGTCGTTGTCCAAACTTCTATTTCGGTTTTCTGCAATTCCTGCGTAATGCTCTGGTCAACGGTCGAACCGATGGAGTTGTAATCGGATACAAACGACTTCAGGAACTTCTGGATTTCGCCCCAGAACGCCTCGAAGAAGCCGGGTTCGGCTTTGGGAGGATCGGCTTCGACCGACTGAATGCAGATATAGTCAAAGTACAAAGGCTGGTTCTGCGTATCCGTAAGCCATGTGCCCAAGCTGCCCATGTAGTCCTTCAGGGTGGACATACTGCCGGCAATGGTTGTCGGATACGTACCCATTCTTTCCAGATAAACCGCGACCTTGTCGAGAACCGCCGAGTGCTCGCCTTTCTTTCCGGTGATTTCAGCAAGTCTCTGGCTGACTTCCGTGAGTATCTTTGCCTGTTCCTTTAATCCCTTAATGGTATCCGGAATCAGTCTTTCAAATCTGTAGTCGCGCGCTGTATCCGGCGTAGGACCGGTAATCATCAGTATTTTACGGTAATGCTTGTTGATCTCAAGAACGCTCGCGTTAACGGTGCTGAGCACCTCGGCCATTTCTCCGAGCGCAACCTCAAACCGGATGGTGTTGATTCCTTTTTTCAGATAGAACTTAAAGTTCGTCTTTCCGTCGTTTAGAGGATTGGTCTGCCACTTGTCCGTGAAATTAAAGCGCAGATAGGAAGCTTCCTTGAAAGGAAGTTCGCCGTTGATATAGATTCTTCTTGAGACGTAAATACCGGACAAAATGTCCTGCTTGGATCTCGGAATAATATAATAGAAACCATCTTCGGGAATATCTACTTTGTATTCGATCCACTGACCGACATACTGCCACTTGTCTCCGCCGATCTCGTTGGTGCGGACCAACGCAGGGTCCTGCGGAATGGTAATCGTGGAAGTTCTGTCGTTTAACTGGTAAATGGTTCTTTCGGAGACGATCGTAGGATACTCTGCCTGTATCATAACCTTCTTGTCTCCGGTGTAATCCTTTTTATCGGCATGTGCTTTTAAGTAATTTTCGTAATCGGGAGCAGTTTCGACTTTCTTAAGTTTAATACGCTTGATCGCAATCGGCTCTTTAACCGTCTGAAGGGTCAGGAGATGCTCGCCCTCGCTGAAGTAGAACTTGAGCGGATCGTTATAATAGCCGGAGGAATCGTGCATAACATAAGTGTTCCACTCCTCCAAAAGCACCTTGTCCGGCTTCAGCTCGTTGCCGTTGTTGTCCTTCTGGAAAAGACGATCGCTGTCTTTCTGGTTGTTTTCGTATTTCAGCACGAAATCCAAAAACTCCTGCGAGTTGGAGCGGATCTTCTTCACGTTTCCGTTGCTGTCCTTAACCGTGTATTCGTCGACCCACATTCTGGGCATGACGATAGAACGGGCTTCCTTGAAAGGTACCTTGTTATCAATCAGAATCATACGCTCGATCGAGCTTGATCTGCCCTCGGAAACAATGTTTCCGTCAGCGTCTTTTATCTGAATATTGCCCGTATAGTATTCGATTTCTATATTATAAAAAGCTTCTTCGCCGACATTCACTTTCCAGCTGACGCTGCCGTTATCGCCGATTAAAATAACGTCGCCTTCCGCGCCGCCAAAACCTTTGATCAGATTGACAACGGTTTCCTGTTCGCTGTCGTCTTCGCTGTTCGACGAAGACTCGTCTTTTACTATGTAGTCGGTGATATCTATGTCTATATCTGTGGTAGCATCCTTAACGTCGGGATACTTCTTCAGATAATCGCTATACGCTACGTCGGTGAGAATGTTTTTAATTTCATCCAACGATGTGCGAACCAAAGACTTTGAACCGCCGACGCTTTCAACTTTGGCAGAAGCGGTAAGCATTCCCAGTTCACCGGCCAAACCGCCCGCGCACAAAATCAACGCGAGCAGACAGGTAACCAGTCGTGCCGTAATTTTTCTGATTTTGGTCATTCGTTTTTCCTCCCGTGAAAATCGCTGTAAAGGTATTATTTCACAATACCGCTCTTACAGGCAGAAAGACAGCATTGTGTGTCATTTAATATAATGTATACTAACATTCGATTGTGAAATTGTCAAGTGTGCATATATCCGGTTGGTTTTTTTTAGTAATTTTTTACCTATGTATACATAAAAAAGCCATCCTTAAAGGATTTTTAACAATTGCGGCGCCCAAACGATATGTTATATTTGACAAATAAAAACTTACAATTAAAATTTCAGCCCGCGAATAGTATCAATTCCGCCGAAAGAAAAAAACCAAAAAAACCTCGTAAAATATAGGGCTTATTATGTTAAATTCCCTTCTTGTACGGACGAAAATGATATTTTTATTCACACTTTTAAAAACGAATAAATTTACGCCTTTTTACGTTTATACATTTTATACAGTAAAATAATAACATTTTGTTAAAAAATATACATTTGGTTTGTGCATATTGCACAATTTTATCTGTCTAATTTTTATACTATGTATATTTCTACAAAACATTCGTTCTTTTCGTTCTTCGCTCTGATTCGGCAAATGCTGACAATATGTCTAAAACAGCGCGCTTTTTCGGCAAGAAATACGTCAAACCGCCCGACAGTCATAAAAAAAGCCGGTGAAAAACCGGCTATACTATTTTGAAATGACATTTGCGACCGTGACGATAAAGCCGTCGAAACCGTTTCCGGAAACGTCGTAGCTTCTGTCCTGCGGCACAAATATCTTCGTAGTATCTCCGACATCGGCTTTTTGATAATATATGCTGTACTGAATTCCCGTATCCTTTTCGGTATATATCAGCGGATTCTGATAGGTATAGTTTTTCAGAAGCTCGATATATTCCTCAAGGCAGAGATTGTTCTGTTTCATATACCCCGCGTGCACCGTTCCGACATAGCGAAAAACCGTCGCGTTGGCTTCGACGCCGGTCTTTTCGTCTTTGTCGGCGGGGTATCTGAGGATAAATCCGTACTTATGGCAGTTTTCGGCAAACCATGCGTGCTTTCCGGTTCCCATCGTGCCCTCTTCCGGCGGATAAACGATCAGCCGAACCGACCTTCCGGAAGCAAGGTCCAGTAAAGAAGCAATCGTCTTGCGGGATTTAATCTGTTCGAGATCGGTGTACGCGTAATTCACGATGACGTTGGTCAATCCCTGTTCGTCCCGAAACGCCTGCATCATGCGGTTGAGCGCGTCGATCGCCTCGGCGTTCAGGTACAGGTCGACGGACGAAAGCCCGTACGCTTTTACTTTGTGGCTGTAAATATCCGTTAGGTCCAGGTTCTGTTTCTGCGGAGCGGTTGTCGAGATAACAGCCAGAATGCCCTCCGCCAGCGTATCGTTCTGAACCGTCTGCTCTACATAATCGGATACGTCCACCGAAACGACGTTGTTCACCGCACTTGCCCGGGATGAGGTGTCGCTTGAAACATCGGTAATGCTATCGGAAAAGTTTACAGACTTTTCACCTTCATCCGCATGAAGGTCGCTAAATACCAGCACAACAGCAATCACCGCAGCAATGATAATACATACAGCGGCTGTTATGAAATACATATATTTATAGCCGTTTTCCATGTTGTTTTTAGCCATTGCCTGTTCCTTTCCCCGGCATTAAGCCGAAAACTTCATTTCCCTTCAACTTCGTCATTTCTGAAAACCGAAAAGCATGCCAAAAAACGCGTCCGGAAACAGCGATAAATTCATAAAAGAGCGGGTCTGCCCTCTATGAATTTATGCGCTGTTCCGTAACGGATCGTTATTTTATATGATATAGCGCGCTGTGTTGAGCGAAAAGCCTGCTTTATTGCTCGGCAAGTTTTTTAAGTCTCTCGTACCTTTTTTTCGCGTGTTTCTCAGCTGCGTCAAAGAGCGCGGCTGCCTTCTCGGGGAACGAGATGGTAAGAGCGCTGTATCTTGTCTCGGACTTGATGAAGTCCTGATAAGAGACGGTAGGCTCTTTGCTGTCCAGAATGAACGGGTTCTTGCCCTGCTCTGCAAGCGTCGGATTGTAGCGGAAGTTGTTCCAGTATCCGGCCGCAACCGCAGCTTTGGACTCGAGCATGCTCGTGCCAAGTCCTTTCTTGATGCCGTGGTTGATACACGGAGCATAGCCGATGACAAGCGACGGACCCTTGTAATTCTCCGCTTCAATGAGCGCTTTCAGGCACTGGTTGTAATCGGCGCCCATGGCGACCTGCGCGACGTAAACATAGCCGTAGGACATCGCGATCGCGGCGAGGTCTTTCTTCGTCTGAACCTTGCCGCTCGCTGCGAACTGCGCAACGGAGCCGGTCGGGGTTGCCTTCGACGCCTGTCCGCCGGTGTTGGAGTAAACCTCGGTATCGAATACGAAGATGTTTACGTCCTCGCCGGTTGCGATAACATGGTCGAGTCCGCCGAATCCAATATCGTAAGCCCAGCCGTCGCCGCCGAAGATCCAGATCGATTTCTTCACGAACAGGTCTTTCATCGCGAGCGCTTTTCTGTACAGCGCGTCGAACTCGCAGCCGCAGCTGCCGCATTCCTCAACTGCCTTTTCGATGGCGGCAATCAGTTTCGCGGAAGCGGCCTTGGATGCTTCGCCCTCGTCCTTCACCGCGAGCCACTCTTTTGCGGGAACGCTGATCAGCTCGTAGTCGGACGCGGCAAACTTCTCGATGATTTCGGTCAGCTTCTGTCTTCTCTGCTTAATGGCGAGCGCCATGCCCAAACCGTACTCGGCGTTGTCCTCAAACAGGGAGTTCGCCCAAGCCGGACCATGTCCGAACTTGTTTACGGTGTACGGCGTGGAAGGAGCCGAGCCGCCCCAGATGGACGAGCATCCGGTTGCGTTCGCGATCAGCATTCTGTCGCCGAACAGCTGCGTAATCAGTTTCGCGTAAGGCGTCTCGCCGCAGCCTGCGCATGCGCCGGAGAACTCGAGCAGCGGCTGTTTGAACTGGCTGCCCTTGACCGTGTCGGGCTTGAATTTCGCTAAAACCTCGGGATTGTCCGCGTATTTATATGCTGCCTTGAAGAATTCCTGCTTGTGGAGCTGGGATTCCATCGGCTTCAAAACAAGCGCCTTCTGACCCTTCTTGCCGGGGCAAACGTTTACGCAGGAGCCGCAGCCGTAGCAGTCAAGCGGGGATACGGTAACCGCGAACTTGTATCCGGGCATACCGGTCATATCCAGGAAGGGAACGTCCGGATAATCGCCTGCCTCATCGGCGGGAACCGGCACGGGACGAATGGTCGCGTGCGGGCAGACGAACGAGCAGAAGTTGCACTGGATGCAGTTCTCAGGTATCCACTCCGGAACGTCAACCGCAACGCCGCGCTTCTCGTAAGCGGCGGAACCCTGCGGGAAGGTGCCGTCCGCATTCTTCACGAATGCCGAAACCGGCAGGTCGTCGCCCTTCTGCTTGGAAATCGGAATGAGAATATCCTTTACAAAGTTAACGATTTCTTCCCTGCCCTCAATCTTGAGTTCGACGGGTTCGTCCTTCGCGTCGGCCCAGGAAGCGGGCACGTCAATCTTGACGGCGGCGTTCGCGCCGGCGTCGATTGCCGCATAGTTCATGTTGACAACCGCTTCGCCCTTCTTGTAGAAGCTCTTGTAAGCGGCTTCCTTCATATATTTAATCGCGTCTGCTTCGGGAATAATGCCGGCGAGTTTGAAGAACGCGCTCTGAAGAACGGTATTGGTTCTTCCGCCGAGTCCCAGCTCTTTCGCGATGGTAATCGCGTCGACGATGTAGAAGTTGATCTTCTTTCTTGCCAGGTCTCTCTTAACCTTTGCCGGAAGCTTTTCATCGAGTTCCTCAGGCTTCCACTGGCAGTTGAGCAGGAACGTGCCGCCCTCGACAAGGTCCTCGGTTATATCGTAAATATGAATATAAGCGGGGTTGTGGCAGGCGACAAAGTTTGCGTGCGATACATAGTAGGTCGAGCGAATCGGTTTGTCGCCGAAACGCAGGTGGCTTATCGTAAGACCGCCGGACTTCTTGGAGTCATAAGCGAAATAAGCCTGTATATACTTATCGGTATGGTCGCCGATGATTTTAATCGAGTTCTTGTTTGCGCCGACGGTTCCGTCAGAACCGAGACCCCAGAACTTGCAGGAAACGGTTCCCGCCGGAGCGGTGTTGGGCGACGGCTCGAGCGGAAGCGACTTGTTGGTGACGTCGTCGGTAATGCCGACCGTGAATCCGTTGATCGGCTCTTTCGCGTCAAGGTTCTTGTAAACCGCGATAACGCAGGCGGGCGTGGTGTCCTTGGAACCAAGTCCGTATCTGCCGCCGACGACGAGGCAGTTCTGGAACTCCGTGCCGTGCAGCGCGTTGACGACGTCAAGATACAAAGGCTCGCCGATTGCGCCGGGCTCTTTGGTTCTGTCCAGAACGGCGATCTTCTTCACCGTCTTCGGAAGCGCTTCGATGAAGCGGTCGATTGCGAACGGACGGTAAAGTCTTACCTTAATCAGACCGACCTTTTCGCCCCTTGCGTTGAGGTAATCGATGGTCTCCTCGATGGTGTCGCAGACCGAGCCCATCGCGACGATGACCTTCTCCGCGTCGGGAGCGCCGTAGTAGTTGAACAATTTGTAGTTAGAGCCGATCTTGGCATTGATCTTGTCCATGTACTCTTCGACAATGCCGGGAACGGCTTCGTAATAAATATTGCATGCTTCTCTTGCCTGGAAGAAGATATCCGGGTTCTGAGCCGTACCGCGGAGAACCGGGTGCTCGGGATTTAAAGCGCGGTTTCTGAACGCCTCAACGGCATCCATGTCAACCAGCTCTTTCAGGTCGTCGTAATCCCAGGCTTCTACTTTTTGAACCTCATGCGAGGTTCTGAAACCGTCGAAGAAGTGAAGGAAGGGTACCCTGCCCTTGATGGCGGAAAGATGCGCGACCGCGCCGAGATCCATGACTTCCTGCGGGTTGCAGGCGCAAAGCAACGCAAATCCGGTCTGTCTGCAAGCCATTACGTCGGAATGGTCGCCGAAAATGTTCAGCGCGTGCGACGCAACCGCTCTTGCTGAAACGTGAATGACGCCGGGGAGCAGTTCTCCTGCGATTTTATACATATTCGGTATCATCAGGAGAAGGCCCTGCGAAGCTGTAAACGTTGTGGTCAACGCGCCCGCCGCGAGCGAACCGTGTACTGTTCCGGCAGCGCCTGCCTCGGACTGCATTTCAATAACATTTACCTGCTGACCGAAAATGTTTTTTCTGCCTTCAGCAGACCACTTATCCGTTACCTCCGCCATTACGGAAGAAGGCGTAATCGGATAAATGCCGGCAACCTCGGTAAACGCATACGCGACATGCGCCGCGGCGGTGTTGCCGTCCATAGAAATCTTTTTTCTTGGCATTTGTGTAACATTCCTTTCTTCTTTAACAAACTGTGCTTTTTCCGGCCGCTGTGAAGCCGCGCCGGTTCTCTATTCATGAAAAAGCACGAAGTAACACGAAGTAATATGATTGATTGTAGAGACAAATACACAGCTTTTGCCTTATGTATTCATTTTATTATAATACCACAATTTTGGAAATGTGTAAATACATATTTTTAAATTTTTGTCTTTTTTATCGATATTATATATAAAAATCACGAAACAATAGACGGTTTTTCACGACCAGCGCAATAGCTGTTTTATCGCCGCAAAACGCCGGCTGGTAAAATATTGTCAAATTATATTGAAAAAAGTTGGTTCTTGTGTTATCTTGTTTTTAGGTATGAATACTGAAACGAACCCTGCCCTGCCGGAATTCGCTTATACATTTCGCTGGAAGTAAGGTTTAACGGTATGTACAGTGTATTTTATTCTGCGGCTATCAACGGAATAGACGGCTTGATTGTGAACGTCGAGTCCTCCAGCGTCGGCTCTCCGCAGCCGAAACTGGAAATCATCGGACTGCCCGACACGGCGATCAAGGAAGCCGCCGGGCGCGTGCGCAGCGCGGCAAGAAGCTGTTCGCTTCCGCTCAAAAAAGGACTTCTTACGGTCAATCTTGCGCCGGCGGATATCCGCAAGGAAGGCTCGTCGTATGACCTTCCGATTCTGCTTTCGCTGATAGATCATCCCGCTTTTACAAAACTGGATTTTTCAAAAAAGTGTTTTGTCGGCGAACTGTCGCTTTCCGGCGAGCTTCGCCCGATCAGCGGCGCGCTTCCGATGGCGATCGCTGCGCGGGACGCGGGTTTTACAGAAATCTATGTGCCGGAGGAAAACGCGCTGGAGGCTTCCGCCGCAATCGGCATCAAAGCCTTTCCCGTAAAAAACGCAAGGCAGGTGTTCGACCACCTTTTGGGCGGAAAACCGATTAAGCCGGTCGAGTTCCCGGAGGAGGAATTCTTTAAGGCGACGCAGACCTGCGCTTTGGATTTCGCCGACGTTAAAGGACAGGAGAGCGCGAAGAAAGCGCTTGAGATCGCGGCGGCCGGCGGACACAACATCCTGCTGATCGGTCCGCCCGGTTCGGGCAAGAGCATGCTCGCTTCCCGCCTGCCGGGCATTATGCCGCCCATGACGCTGGAGGAGTCCATCGAAACCTCGAAAATTCATTCCATCGCTTCGTTAACCGCCGACCTGAAGCCGCTTCTAACGCAGCGCCCGTTCCGCGCGCCGCACCACACGCTTTCGCACATCGCGCTGACCGGCGGCGGCTCGTACCCGAAGCCGGGCGAAATCTCGCTCGCCAACAACGGCGTGCTGTTTTTGGACGAGTTCCCCGAGTTCGACAAGCGCGCGATCGAGGTTTTGCGGCAGCCGATTGAGAACCGCGAAGTCGTCATCACAAGAGTAAACGGGACGGTCACCTACCCCGCCTCGTTCCTGCTCGTCTGCGCGATGAACCCCTGCAAGTGCGGTTATTTCGGCCATCCGACCAAAGAGTGCATCTGCTCGGTCAACTCCAGAAAAGCCTATATCGCCAAACTTTCCGGCCCGATTCTGGACAGGATTGATTTGCAGGTGGAAGTTGGCGCGCTGGAGTTTGAAGAGCTGGACACCGCCGTCGCGGCCGAAAGCAGCGAGAGCATCCGGAAACACGTCTGCGAGGCAAGGGAGTTCGCGCTCGCGCGGTTTGAGGGCGAGACCTTGTCCAACGGCAAGAAGCTGACCGCGAACGCGCTCATGCAGCCCAAGCATATCCGCAAGTACTGCGTGACCGACGAAGCGGGCAAAGAACTGCTGCACGCCGCGTTCAACAAGCTCACGCTTTCGGCAAGAGGGTACGACAAGATTCTGAAAGTCGCAAGAACCATTGCCGACTTTGACAAAAGCGAGATTATCAGAGCGCCGCATATCGCTTTGGCAGTGCAGCTGCGCAGTCTGGATAAAAAATACGGAAGATAATTTTTCATAAAATATACACAACATTCATAATAATGGCGTATAGGTTTACATAAAATTGCGTCATAATGAAGTAGAAACCACATTTCGATGTGGAAAACTCCGTGGATAATGCGGAAATGTTTGTTTTTGCGGGCAAAAGTTTTCCACATTTTGACCACGCCGCTGTGGATAACTTTGCGTTTTATGTCATAATAATGAATTATGTATAATAAAATCATTTACTTTGAAATATAACGCTTAATTTTCAATATCGAAGAACTAACCGCTTTCCCGGCTCAAATCGGTTAGGAAGAAAACTATCGGCCGGAGAAAAAGGGTGCGTATGGACTACAAAGGCTACGATGAAGAAGAGGAACTTGAGAACCCGTGGAATACGGAAGGAACACGGCGCATTAAACGCATATTCAAAGCAATTTTTTATTCTATCTCCTTTGTTGTATATGCGGTGCTGTTTTTCATTTTTTTCACCTCGTGCGAGCCGGGTATGTTCGACAAAATGTTCTTTACCGAGAAAACCCGCGAGTTTGCTCGGCAGAACCCCGAAGCCATCCAGATTTACAAAATACGGCCCAAAGATTTTATGAACTATGACGGCTCGATTGAGCTGGCGCACATTTATTACGCGAAAAACACCGAGGAGCTGGAAGTCGGCGTCAAATACAACTTAAAAAAGCTGACCGACGGCAAGGTGGAAGGCGCGCTGGTCTATATCCTCGAAGACAGCGACGGGAACTTCTATACCACCGTCAGCGAGGTGTACGATTCCAACCGGAGATACGGCTACGCGCGCGTAACCTTCAGTTCGGTAAACATTGATTTGACGCAGAATTCCTATTATAAATATAACGAAATTTCCGATTACGACAGCTTCCGCAGAGTGCAATCCAGCCTGACCGCCAGCGGCGGGGACGAAAACGACGGCGGATCGTCTTACTATCTGTACATTTTTAAATACGACAGCTTTATAAAAAGAGATTATGTAAACATAGACAAGAACGGCAGGCTCCAGATAGACTACGCCGCGTTAAAAGCGGAATTAGAAGAAAACGAGTACGCCGTTTTGAGCAAGCACGAAATCTACAACAACAATACGGTAATATATTTGGAAGATTATCAATATGATGATTAATACGAATACCGAATTTCATAGTTCGGTATTGAAATCGCAGAATTAAAAGAGGTATCGGTATGTTCAGCAGAGAATTGGAAATCAAAAAGAGTTCGGGCAGATTTGTCGCAAAAGGCTTGTTTTACTTAACAATGCTGCTTTTGTCCGTATTTTGTTGCCTTTCTTCCTGGATTTTTTATATCGACGAGATTTACGCAAAATATATAACCGTCATAGGTTTTGTTTCCACGCTTTATTTTACCTATCTGTTTACGTACACCATTTACAGAGGCATCCGCCCGCAGAACGCGCTGGTGCTCACCGAAAAGGGCATATACGATTTTGTAACCGACCCGGACAAGGGCGTTTTCATCAACTGGGAAAACGTATCGGCGGTCAAAGCCTTCGGCTCGGATAAGTCCCCCCTGCTCGGCATTGATTTGTATGATTACGACCTCCTGCTCGATTCGCTGAAAAAGAAAATCGCGGAGGAAATACGCTCCAATATCGAGGCCGGTTTGCCCGCCATCGTGATCCGGCAGGCTGACATCGCGCCGAGTCTGCCGCAGGTGCTGCCGGCTTTCAACGAGTTTATCAGCCTGACCAGACCGATTCCGACGGTAAAGAACGCGCCGTTTTCAAAAAAGATTTCCGACGAAACAACCGACGATTCTATATTCGTTGTCGCGAACGAGCCGCTGGTTCCCGACCCGAAGGCGCAGGCGGAACTGGAAAAAATGGAAAAGGAAGATGAAATTTACATCCTGCCGCCGGAGCCTGAAACGATTTTTAAACCGGACGCCGAAATCGGAGACCTGAAAGTAGGTAAAACGAAAAACCAGCCCGCCGATTTTTCGAGCGCTGCGGAAACCAAAGCCGCGCCGGCCGATACCGCCGCCGAAAAGAAAACTTCTTTTGATGATTTGCGTCTCGAGCGCAACCCCCTGCCCGAAGCCGAACCCAAAGAGAAAATCGACTTTGTGAAAACCAAGGAAATGCCCGCTGTGAAAACGCCGGCAGAACCTGTTTCGGAGCGCGCAGACGCCGCCAGGGAAGAACCGCAGCGCGCGCAGAAAAAGGAAATCAAAACGCTCGAAGAGCTGCTTGCGCAGTTCTCGGTACCCATCAATAAAGAGAAAAAGTAACGGCTAAAAAACACCCCGCGCCAAAGGGGAAGGCCGATTATGGATACTTTGAAACAAGAGAATTTTTAACCAGCACTCTTCAAGCGAAAACTAAAGACCGCACCGAAGGATAAAACCTTTAGTGCGGTCTTTTGATTTGTTCAGACAGAACTCTTAATTTAAGCTATTGCAAAAAATCAGTGTGCAATGTTATAATAGTCTAAAAATAGTCTGACATCAGTCTGGGGGTCTATAATGAAGAACCTTATCTATTTGGATACGTACATCTTACAGCAAGATATGAGAATTAGATTGCCAAAAGCAATTCTCTCGAATCTGGAAGTTGAAAAAGGGAAAACGCTTTTTGACATCTATTTTGATCCCGAAGAGAAAGCGATCGTGCTTAAATCCAAAGCATATGCGAATGAGAGGAAGCCGGAAAATGACCACGCATGAGATTATAATTGGAAACAGCAATAATATGAGTTCCATCCCAAATAGATCGATTGATTTAATTGTTACATCTCCTCCTTACCCAATGATAGAGATGTGGGATGAGATGTTCAGTTTACAAAATCCAGCGATTAAAAACGACCTCGAGCTTGGAAACGGAAATGCTGCCTTCCTTAAAATGCATGACATTCTTAATTCAATATGGAAGGAATGCGATAGAGTCCTTGCCGATAATGGTTTTGTATGCATTAACATAGGTGACGCAACAAGAACAATTGGAGACAATTTTCAACTGTACTCAAATCATACGCAAATTATCAATCAGTTCGTAAGCATGGGATACAGCGTTCTCCCGGATATTCATTGGAGAAAGCAGTCAAATGCACCAAACAAATTTATGGGTTCTGGTATGTACCCCGCTGGAGCATACGTGACATATGAACATGAATATATTCTCGTTTTCAGAAAAGGAAGAAGACGAATTTTCAAGGGAGAAGGAAAGATGTTGCGGCAGAAAAGTGCATTTTTCTGGGAAGAGAGAAATATTTGGTTTTCTGATCTTTGGGAAATAAAAGGTACGTCTCAAACTATTATTTCATCCAAGGCGGACAGAGATAGGAGTGCATCTTTCCCGTTAGAAATTCCATTTCGCCTTGTAAATATGTATTCGGTAGAAGGTGATACTGTTTTAGACCCGTTTGCCGGCCTTGGAACGACCAACATTGCCTGTATGATTGCCAAGCGCAATAGCATTGGCGTTGAAATTAATAGTGAGATTGCAGAAATTGCATTAAATAACATGAACCAGAATGTTAATGATTTAAATAAAATAATTGATAATAGAATAAAGCGGCATATGGAATTTATAGAGAATCTACCAGAGGATAAAAAAGTAAAATGTTACAGAAATTCTCCGCATGGATTTCTTGTGAAGACAAAGCAGGAAACTGCTATAGAAATAGAACAGCTGGCTGGTATTACAAGAAAAGATAATAAGTATGTTTGCCAATATGAAAAATACAGGCCCAAAGCTTAACACGTTCAATTGTTCTTGTATTTATAACTTCATCAGCGGGCAGAGGATAGCAATTCTTCTGTACGCTGATTTTATTATCTTGGCTGCAGCTTCATTAATATCACGTTCAGCATTAATTCTCCGTTCTACATCAGCCGGAATGGCACCGTTTACAGGCATAACCGTGAATACTTTACCACCAAAATCACGTAAAAAAGCTTCGTGTTCCTTCTCTTTAGATGACTTGCTGCCATCTGTTCATTTAATAATTCAAAATGAATTTTTATCTGCTACTGGCATAGTACATTTCCCTCTTTATTATTCTTCTACTTCTATCTTCAGACCTGTTTTTGTTTTACTATAATAAATCATTTTTACGTCAATGGCTTCAGATAAACGCCCCATTGTTTTATAAGTGTCCGGTTTAATAGAATAGGGGACATCTCCAACGTAGCCATCAATACCTTTACTTTCTTCTTCTGAAGTAGCGAGGCGATATGTAGTACCCTTTTTCTTTGCGAGTGACGCCAATATCGCCTTTTGGACGTATAAACCATTAAAAGTTTTATTGATAACAAGATCTTCAACCCATTTTTCGACCATATCTTTATCAATAAGTTGTATTGCAGTTCGCAAATTGTTAATTTGTATCCAAATCTTTGCAGTTGCTTTATCAAATGCGTCCGGGTACCTATGTGTATACCAACGGCGCCAGCCATCAATCGTTTTTTCTTCATCGGATTCAAGAAATTCCTGAAAGAGATCTGACATCTGTCCAACCACTACTGGGCGAGTCCCTTGAGCATTTTGATTAGCCCAATTTATTAACTGAGAGGTGTATTTTGGGAAAGAAAATGAACCGCTTTCGTTATAAATTTCAATCTCTTCGTTCTTAATTGAGTATTTCATTTCGTGTTCTCCTTATAATCCTATAAACAATTCACTCAACGTAACACCGAGGCCATCAGCATTTTTTTATACTACCTCAAGGAGGTGATATGATGAATCGCGACTGGAACCCAGCAGAATTAGAAGCCGCGAGTTTAGCTATGAAAGCTTCTGGTTAATTTGACCTCGTCCTCTGTAACAGCGTAACAGATTTTAACACCCTTTTCGGCAAGCAGCGGAACGATTTTTTTCTCGAACTGAGAATCGGAAACATCGTATGCGTAATTCAGCTTTCTGCCGTTCTTTAACAAAATGATATAATAGCGGTTGTCCATCTGCATCCCTAAGCTGTTCTTCTTTTCCGAAATCTCCCAGATCGAATCGACGCTGTCATAACCTATATACTCGCTCTTAAGCGAGAAAAACTTCAGATTGTCCTTAAACCCGTCCTCGTAGAATACAAGGTTTTTGTTGATGGTCAAAAACAGAAAAATCAAACAGCCGGTCGCAAGCACATATGTGAGTTTGCGCATCAAGCGTTCCTCGTGCGCTCGGTTCAGAATGCTGTCGTACTGACAGTTCTTTTCATGCTTTTTCGGGAATAAAAGCCTTGATATTTTTCTGCGCAGAAAATACGAGAGCAGAATTGAAACCAAAATTGCCGGCAACATCATTTCCAAAGCCGCTATCGGACCAAAGTTCGTCACGTACAATGCGTCTATATAAACAAGCCTTACCATCAGCAGGTATAGAAACGTAAAAACCGCAGTTAAAAACGGCGTGATGCAGAAGAGCGAGAACAACAAAACGCTCAATCCGAGTTTTCCTTTTACTTCTTTCAGCCCTTCGTCCAGCGTGTTCAGCTCGGGCGGCGCCGCTTCATACTTTTCGCCGGGCGAAAGACTCTGCATAAACGCAAAAAGCCGCTTTTCGTACCCGAGCAGCCGTTTTACTTTCAAATACTCCTTTTTCGCTTTTTTATAGTTCCCCGTAAGAAAATGGTTGTACCTTCTGTCGGAAAAAGAGAGACGATACAGCGAATAATAATTCTCGTTAAAGAAATCGCTCGTTTCGCTGTCGCTTTCGTCCATCCAAGCGTAGAATCTGCCGAACATTGCTTTTAGGTTTTCAGTACGCTCTGCTTTTAATAGCTCGAGCTTTTTCTCGTCCTCGGCGACAGCTAAAATATCCGGCAGGTACCGTTTCACGGCGTTCGCAAGAAAGGAAAAGCAATTCCGCATCCGCTCGGCGCATTCTATGTACGGGAAAATATAGCATTGAAAATCACTCGGATTGAGCACGCCGAGCACGTCGTAAAACGGATACTCGAACGCTGTATGGTCCTTCAGAAAGCGGACCCGGCATTCCAGAACGCTCTTGGGCGCGTACGCTTGCTTCTCAAAGCTGTAAGCAAACACGAGCACGGCTTGGCTGTAATATACATAACCTTTTTTCTCTTTTATGTCCTCTCTGAAATAGGATTCGGAAAATTTGTAAAAGGGACGCCGTTCGTCGGACAAGGCAAACGCTTTTACGTTTTTCTCGAATTCCTCAGAGATGAAGCCTACGTTGTTATCCTGCTGCAAAGTTCCACCTCAAATAAAAAATGGAATATTATAGTTTTTTTTAGATATACTAATATCAGACAATATTTCTATTGACAAACCTGAACGAACATGATATACTTTTAGTATATTCCGAAAGTATCTATGAACTCACACTTTGTTGTGGTCATTGTTCGTTTCGATGATTGCAGCAAGTGTGAGTTTTTGTTCTATCAGGAATAAGTAATTTTTATTTTGGAGGTACCAATGAACAAGGGTACAGTTAAGTGGTTTAACGCAGAAAAAGGCTATGGATTTATTTCCAACGACGCGGGCGGAGATGACATTTTCGTTCATTTCTCGGCGATTCAGACAGAAGGCTACAAGACCTTAAAAGAAGGTCAGAAGGTTCTGTTCGACGTAGAGAACGATCCGAAAGGCAAAGGAAAGCTCAGAGCCGCAAACGTCACCTTAGCGTAAACCGGCATTTTTCAAAAACACTGCTTTCACAGAGTGTAAACCTTAAATATTAAGCTCTAAAAAGATATATTTTTTGTGTTTTTACAGGGACGGATCATCCGGCCCTGCTTTTTTTATTTTAGTATCCTGTCCGCGTACATGTTCACCTGCTCAAGGATATGCCCGATGTTCCCTTCCCCGGCGTACAGCTTCATATTAAAAAAGTCATGGTTCAAATCCGACCAGAAAAGCTCGTTTTCGTCGCCGGAGACCAAAACCTCCTTTTTCAGCCTGCCCGCGTAAACCTCCACGTAGCAGTCCTGCAGATAATAGGTAAAATCCATCAGGTGAATCAGGTCGACGCTTTCTTTCCCCACTCCGGTTTCCTCGTACAGCTCCCGGTAGGCGGCTTCGAGATGGTCCTCGCCCGGTTCGATCTTGCCGCCGATCAGGTTGTATAAACCGTTATAGGGGTCCTTTTTGCGCCTGCACATAAGGATGCGCTCGCAGGAAGGATCGTACAATACAATTAAGTTATAACCCTGCATGTTCAAAAGCTACTTTATCAGATTTATAAAGCCCTTGCAGATGCGTTCCGCAATCTCGGGATTGTTCATGGTGTATAGATGAATGCCGTCCACGCCGTGCGAAATCAGGTCGATAATCTGGTCGACGGCGTAAGCGATGCCGGCGTCCTTGAGCGCTTCGGGCTTATCCTCGTACTTGTTCATCATGCGCACAAACTTGGCGGGCAGGCTGGCCCCGCACAGCGTAACCATGCGCTCGATCTGCTTTTTGTTGACCACCGGCATGATTCCGGCGTCGATCGGGACATCAATGCCCGCAAGCGCGGCGCGCTCCTGAAACGCGTAAAAAAGGTTGTTGTCAAAGAAAAGCTGCGTGATAAGGTGCTCTGCGCCCGTATCCACTTTTTTCTTCAGGTTCAGGGTGTCCTGAATAATGCTGTCGCATTCGGGATGCCCTTCCGGGTAGCACGCGCCGGAAATGGAAAAATCTCCCCTGCTTTTGATGTACTCGATCAGGTCGCTCGCGTGCTGAAAATCGTTCCGGGGCGGAATGTCCGGGTTTCGGTCGCCTCTGAGCGCCAAAATATTACGAAGCCCGTACTCCTCCATCTGTTTGAGCAGGCTGTCTATTTCCGCTTTGGAATGGTTGATGCAGGTAAGGTGCACCAGCGGCTCGATTCCGTACTCCTCTTTCATGGCGCGCGCCACTTCTAACGTCAGCGGCTGGTTTCCGCTTCCCCCGGTGCCGAAAGTCACGCTTATGTAGTCGGGTTCCAGCGCTTTTAGCGCTTTGATCGTTTCGTTGATGTTGGTAAGCGTCCCGCCCCGCTTTGGCGGGAAAATCTCAAAAGACAGCACCGGCTTTTTATTCTTGAACAGAGAGGGTATTTTCATTTTCAATACTCCGTTTCATTTTTTACCTGTTACTGCTTTACTATACCATAAAAACGAAATGTTTACAACAGTTTTATCCGCCGCAATTCTTTTCGATGTTGAAATTTGTGACTTTGTTACTGTAAAAAAAAGCTGTTTTCGCATATAATTTTATATATTAAAAAACGGGCAGAGGATAGGCAAATGAAGGATATTATCATCATCGGACGAGGACCTGCCGGCCTGTCCGCGGCGCTGTACGCAAGGCGCGCGGGCATGACGACGACCGTCATCGGACTGGACAACGGTTCTCTGGAAAAAGCGGAAAAAATCGAAAACTATTTCGGTTTGGAACGGCCTTTGAGCGGCCGCGAGCTGATTATGGTCGGCATCGAGCAGGCGAAAAGGCTGGGCGCCGAGCTGATAACCGACGAGGTTACGGATGTGCAGTGGGACGGCGATTTTACCGTTACCGCCAAAAACAGCGTTTACCGGGCCCAGGCGGTTATTCTGACAACCGGCGCGCCGAGAAAAAAGCTGAAAATCAAAGGAATAACAGAGTTCGAGGGCAAAGGCGTCAGCTACTGCGCCGTATGCGACGCGTTCTTTTACAGACAAAAACCCGTCGCCGTCATCGGCAGCGGCGAGTACGCGCTGCATGAGGCCAGCGAACTGCTTCATACCTGCTCGAGCGTGACCCTCTTTACAAACGGCTCGCCGCTGACCGCTTCGTTCCCCGATACCGTAAGGATTATCGAAACCCCAATCGCCGAGATTTATGGCGAAGAAAAGGTAGGCGGCGTCAGGCTGACCGCCGGCGCCGAAATCCCCGTCGCCGGCGTCTTTGTTGCGATCGGGACGGCGGCCGCGACGGATTTTGCCCGCAAGCTCGGCGTTGAAATTTCGGGAAACAGTATCGTGGTGGACGAGAAAATGCGTACGAACGTACCCGGTCTGTTTGCAGCCGGCGACTGTATCGGCGGCGTTCTGCAGGTTTCGGTCGCGGTCGGCGAAGGCGCGAAGGCCGCGCTCAGCGCGATTGAGTTTGTCAGAAAAAAAGCGAAAAGCTAATGTATTCTTTCGCATTCGGAGAAAAGCCGGGGCGCTCCTGCAGTTTCCCGCTCCGAATGCGTACTTTTTTTAGCGTTTTTTCCTTTCGTCACATTTCACAAATCGGCGCGCCTGATTTTATATAAAAATCTTTGTCTATTCCCTTGACAATGCGTTCGTCTTGTGTTATTATAATCAAGCGGTCGACGCCGGAGTGGCGGAATTGGCAGACGCCCGGGACTTAAAATCCCGTGAGACTCAAATCTCGTACCGGTTCGAGCCCGGTTTCCGGCACCATTTTTTAAAAATCAGCCTTTTCGAACACAAATATATATCGCGGAGTAGAGCAGTCCGGTAGCTCGTCGGGCTCATAACCCGGAGGTCGCAGGTTCAAATCCTGCCTCCGCAACCAAAAAAGGACGTTGCGTGTGTAAACATGCAACGTTCTTTTTTATTCCAGCATGGCGAGGCAGGATTTGAAGGGCGGGTGTTGAATGACAGTCCAGTAGACTGTCAGACCCCGCCACAGCTCCGCTTTGCAGGCGGGCAAATCCTGCCTCCGCAACCAAAAAGAGGAAGCGTTGTAAGCATAGCTTGCAACGTTTCTTTTTTGCTTTTTTAGCATAGCATAGCGAGGCAGGATTTGAAGGGCGGGTGTTGAATGACAGTCCAGCGGACTGTCAGATCTGCCTCCGTACAAGTATTGAATAAAGCAAAAGTCCTTGAAAGCAAATTGCTTTCAAGGACTCTTTTTTTACCGAAACGTTACTTCGTTGATATAAGGAATCGTGTCGCCGTGCCATTTGAAAACGACGGCGTCCGCGCTTCCGTCGGCTGGAAGATTAAACGTATTGTAATACTGATCGAGCGTTCCGAGTTTGGTTTCTTTTCCGCCTGCAATCAGTATGACGTCGGCGCCGCACAGCGACGACTGCAAAACCGTCATTTTTGCCGCGTCTTTCGGAATGGAATGAATGGTAAGGGTCTCCCCTGCCGCGGGCGCTCTCTCGCTTCTGTAAAACGTAGTCAAATCGTTGTCCAGCATTCTATACGCTTCGCACGTATATTCTCCGTACGGACCGCCCGAAACTTCCTTGCAGGTTACATCCACATTGACGGCAAAATCCGAAACGGTCATCCAGTAATCCTGCTTTGAAACGGACAGGTATCGCACATATCGGCACTCGATGTCCAATCCGGACAGAGCTACGACTTTGGCTGTCTGGACGCCGCCGACGTCAAACCATTCACGCCGTCCAAAGAGTACTGCATCTGCCCTTTGCGCAGGTAATCCGCGCCATAACTGTCGCAGCCGGATTTTAAAACGATGTTGCGGACCTTCTCTACCTTGCCCAAATCAAGCATAATCCAGTAACCTTCGGTAGCCGCTCCGGCAGACCAGTAATAGGTTTTATCGTCATCGTCCGTCGCGTAGCGTATATCGTAATCCTGATACCAGCCGAGAGAACTGCTCGCGACCGCTTTGCTCTTCGTAACGCTTATTTCGATATTTTGCTTATTCTTTGACAAGAGCTTTTCTCCGCCGCTCGCCAGCCAATCCGTCGCTTTTTCGGTCAGAAAAGGGGTCAGGACATATCTGCTAAATCCTGCGGTGTTCGCGTCATACTTTTCTTTGTCGGCATAGAAAAGTGCGCAGTGCTTCCAGAATGTCTCCTCGTCGTCGGCTTGCAAAGCCTTCATCAGATTCATGCCCATGCTCGCCGTTAAATCCGCTTTATCCAGCCACGGCGTGATTTCGGCGACGAACGCGGTGTTTTTGTCGTTTTCCTTTATATCGGCAACCGCGTTTTTCAGCTTTTCGAACTCCGCGTATAGCTTGTTCGCGGCGCTGCCGTCAAATTTTCCGTTGCTCGCTTCGTTGATATAAGCGTTGACATAGTTATAAAACACGACCGAATCGGTTTCGCCGTTTAAATTGTTGGCGTACGAGTTCTCGCAGATTTTCTGAACCGATTCGTAGGTATCCGGGTGCAGCGTCGTCAACGCGGCTTTGAAACTGTCTTTATAAACATACTTCGAAGGGTTCCACAGATAATCCGCGAGCGTGAACAAAGGTATCTTGGACGCTTCCGCCTGGTTCATCGGGTTGGATAAGAACCCCGAAACGGCGTTTTTCAGATTACTGTGCAGGTTCTTCACGCCGTCCGTGAACAAACAGCCCTCGACGTAGTCGTTCACCGGATAGTTCCACCACAAAAGCATCTTTCTGCCGTAAATCGCGTTTGATTTTTCAAAATCCGCCGCCGACATTTTTAAAGCGAGCGACGAGCCGGTCCACATTACGTAAACTTTATCGTTCAAGGACGCGGCAACGGTGTTCGTGTATTCTTCGGTTACAACGGTGTCGTAATACTCGGCAAAAATGCATATCAACTCGGCTAAATCCGCATGCTTGACGTAAAATTCGTTTCGGAAATCGTTCACAAGCCTTGCGTGATATTCCGCCGTTTGCGCCGTACGCTCCGGAAGGTCGTCGAGCAGAATCGCAAAGTGCCGGACTCCCAGTTCGTACAGCGAATCGCATTTTTCAATCAGTCTTGCTTTATCGCTTTGATAGCCGCTTCCGAAATCCATGTCCAGACCGGGCGCGATCGCATAGACAAAGTTGACGCTGTTTACTTTGCAGGCGTTTACCAGTTCGCGCAGCTTTTCTTTTTCCTCGTCGTTATAAAGCTCGCGCCAGCGCTCGCGGTGCTTCGGGTCGTCCTTCGGCGCGAACATGTAGGTGTTCATTTTGTACCTGCCTAAAAACGCGATCATCGAGAGCCGGTTCTCATGCGACCACGGCGTGCCGTAAAAGCCTTCTACAACCCCTCTGATGGGAAAATCCGGCGCGTCTTCGATTTCCGCCGCTTCGAGAGCGTTGCCGTTCAACAGATATTTCAGCGTCTGAACCGCATAAAACTGTCCGGCCGCGCCTTTGGAAGCCAGCACAATGTCCGGCCCCTCCGTGTTTATGTAATATCCCTCTCCTTCGGGAGAAACGGAATGGTTTGCGCCGAGGTAGATTTTCACATCCGAGCCGTCCGAAATTTCAACGTTGTTGCTTTTCAGCAGCGCCGTCAGCACGTTTAACGCGTTTTGATCGGTTGTGTCGTCGGATGTGACACTGACTTTCTCCAGCTTTAGCTGTTTGTTTTTTACAGTCAGGTTTTGCGCTTTGGGGTAAATCGCGATCGCAGGCTCGGCTCCCCCGTTCGAAGTCTCCGATGTCTCCTCCGATATCTGCGGTTCGTCCGGCGGTTCCGTTCCACAGGAACCGAGCGTAAATAAAAGGAATGCCAAAAAGATAGCCAAAAGTCTCTTCACGCTGTCCTCCAATAGAATACGTATTTTTCCCGATTATATCATCTTTTACTTTTTTAAACAAGATGTTCATAGCCGAGCATATCCTTCTTTGCAATAAAAAACGGCGCAAGTGTAAACCCGCGCCGTTGCCGAATCATTTTTTCGCTATTGCTTTATAAGATCCGCGATTTTCACTTCATATTCGATAGCGTCTTTCAAATCGCTGACAAGCAAAGTGTCTTTATCCTTAAAAGTTACGCTGTAATATGGCAACTCACAGAGCACTTCGGCTTTTTGGTTTATGATATAGATGATATAGTATTTATAAATACGATAAAAAAATACCGCAGACCGCGCTGCGGTATTTTTTTTAGCTGTGTTAGATTGCTGTGTATCCGCCGTCCACGCAAAGGGCTTGTCCGGTGACATAGGACGCCTCGTCGCTTGCCAGGAAAACAGCGGCGGCGTTGAGTTCGCCCTCTCTGCCGTAACGTCCGAGCGGAACGGTAGACTGCATAAAGTTTGTGAAATACTCGGTTTTCAAAACGTCCGCCGTCAGTTCGGTCTCAAAGAATCCGGGGCAAAGCGCGTTGCAGGTAATATTGTACTTCGCCAATTCCGCGGCGACCGCTCTGGTAAAGTTGACAACGCCGCCCTTTGACGAATGGTATGCGACGGTATCCAGCGCTTTATTGCCGACCAGACCGTAAATCGAAGAGATGTTGATGATGCGTCCGTACTGCTTTTCCTTCATATATTTTGCGAACGCTCTGGTCACCTTGAAAACGCTGGTCAGGTCGGTTTCGATGGTGAAGTCCCAATCCTCGTCGGTCATATCGAGTACGCCCGCGTTCTTCGAAGAACCCGCGTTGTTGACCAGCACGTCAACCTTGCCGTATTCCTTTATCACCGCTTCGGCGGCATTATTAACATCCTCGGTATTCGTAACGTCGCATTTGATCGGCAGGCACTTTACGCCCTTCGCTCTGAACGCTTCTGCGATCTCGTTCAGCCTGTCAATTCTTCTTGCCAAAAGCGCCAAATCAGCGCCGTGTTCTGCAAAACCGTGCGCCATCTGCAGTCCTAAACCCGAAGACGCGCCGGTAATAACCACAACTCGTCCTTTTAATGAAAACATAAAAAACACCTGCCATTCTTTTAAACTATAAATCGACAAACAGTATAACCGGGATGTATGAAAAAAACTGAGTAAAAGTGTTAAACATTTCACTTCCACTCAGTTTTTACATTTTTTTAATTTATCATCCCAAAAGAAAGAACATCTCGAGCGACATGATGCAGAAGAGCACGCTTAGAACGCATATGCTCGACTGCATAACGCGGTAAAACGCCTTCTCCCGCTTCTCCTCGACAACCTCCAGCAGTTTTCCGAGGAACACAACGCCCACCAGCAGCGTCGGCACGATATAGCGGAAATCCATCGAACAGGTGAACGGATACTCCAGACAGAACTTGAAGAAAAACGCCATGACGACCGTCCACAGAATCACAAAAAAGCAGGTGACCGTGCTGTCGTACAGGTATTTCTTCTTCCAAATCAGGACAATCGCGCCGACAAAGGAAACCAGAGCAAGGATGATGTTGACATAAAACAGGCATACGCATAAAGTATAGCCCAAAAAGTTCGCGGCGGTTTCCATAGCGTTTGTGTCAAAGAGCGAAGATTCGCCGAACACCGAAGTTTTAAAGAGCGTGACAAAAATATTATACTCGTAATAACCTATTTTTTCGTTGCCGTACTGGAAGATGTTGCTGAACTGGTTTTCGTTGAAGGAGAAAAAGCGCTCGAACGCCGAATACTGCGGAATATACTGCTTTTCGGCTTTCGAAAGCTCGGCGACATATCCGAACGGCATATCCCATTTGATATAATTATATACGCTCCACCACATTCCGATCGGAACGCAGATGATTCCGAATACGGCAAACTGCAATAGATACTTCTTATAGTTCTGAATGTCTTTGACAAATTTTATCAGGAATATAAACGCCACCGCGGGCGCGACCAGCACGCCGGAGGTCTTCGCCATCATGGCAAGCCCGATGCAGAGCGCAACCGGAATAATCCGCACAAGCGTCGGCTTTTCGTACCACTTCAGCGCGGTCCACACGGCGCCGAACATAAACATGACGCTGAGAATGTCGTTGTTGATGCATCCGCCCATAATCACGAACGTGGGGTGAAAACAAACAATGGCAAGCGGTATGATGAACGCCAACCCTTTAAACTTGAAAAAGTTCAAGATTCTGTACGTTATGATCATGCAGGCGGAGGAATAGAACATGGTCAATATCTGAACGTTCTCGCAGGCCCGCTCGAACGACAGATCGAGCGCCGTGTTCAGGCGCATCCAGGCCGCCGCAAGGATATGATGCAGCGGCGCGTGATAGTACTGCCAGGTATACATCGGATTGGTGTCCGGCAGTTTCAGATTGTCGTAAATGTATCGGATATATCCGGCGTGCCCGATTTTGCCTGAAAAAAACCAGACGTCGTGCTGCCGGGTTTCGACGGTCGTATATAAAATATAAACCAGCCTGAGCAGAAAACCGGCGGAAATCAAAATGAAGGCGACTCTTCTGTCCGTCAGTTTGCTTTTCTTGGTAAAACACAATATCGCTGTTAGAACAGCGAAACCGGTAATTGAGAATACCTGAAGAAAGGTATTGCTCATGGCCGTCACGTCAATCGCAAAAGCGGCGGTTATGCAGGCAGCGGCAAGCAGCAGATACGGTCTGCGGCTCAGCTTCTCAAGCGCTGCGAAAAACCATTCCCGCCGGCTCTGCGGCGACAGGTTCTCTGTTTGCATCGAAAAACGCACCTTTCAAAGCCGTAATATTTACTTATTCGATTTTTGCTCGTGGTACTCTTTTTCGGTGTTGACGCTCCACAAGCCGTCCTTGTTTTTGCTGCCGCTCTTGATGATGGAAACCGCTTCCATGGCGGTCAGCATGGAATGGTCCATATTGTTGTAGCGGTGCTGACCGTTCCTGCCCACGCAGTAAAGGTTGTCGATGGTATCCAGGTATGCTCTTACTTTATGGAATTCGGCGTATGTGCCGAAATACGCGGGATACGCTTTTTTCACTTTGACGCATACGGAATCCTTAACGTCGTTTTTGTCAATAATCTGTATGCTGTCCAGCTCGTTCTTCGCGAACTCGATAAACTTGTCCGCGGGCGTGTTCCACATCTCGTCGCCCTCGTTGCAGAAATACTCCAGCCCGATCCAGACGGTATGTTCGGGGTCTTTGACCATATACGGCGACCAGTTGTTGAAGATCTGCAGTCTGCCCAGCTTTACGCTGCGTTCCTGTATGTAAATCCAGCAGTCGGGAACAATGTTGCCCAGCGTTTTCGTGTTTGTTTCGTTCTTGATTTTCAGCTTGTCCACAAGCAGTCCGACCGTGATAAAGTCGCGGTACGGCAGATTGAGCGCGATGTTCTTTACGTCCTCCGGCACGTCGCTGTCAAGGCTCTCGATCAGGTCCTTGATCGGCATCGAGGAAATCAGGTAGTCGCAGGGGATGGTTTCCGCTTCCCCGTTATGCACGACCGTAACGCTTTTTACGGCGTTTCCCTCAATGTGTATCTTTTTCGCGGCGGTCTCAAGCCGGATAATGCCGCCCATCGCCCGGATGTCGTCCGCGAGCGTTTCCCACAGCTGGCCGGGACCTTTCTTGGGGTAAATGAACTCCTCTATCAGCGAGGTTTCCACCTTTTTCTGCGCGATGTCTTCTTTTTTGGAAACAAAGGGCTTTTTAATGATATTTAAAAGCGCTTTGCTCAGAGAAAGCCCCTTGACGCGCTGCGCGCCCCAGTCGGCGGAAATCTCGCTCGGGTTAATGCCCCAAACCTTCTCGGTGTAATCCTCGAAGAACATTTTATACAGCGGTTTTCCGAAGCGGTTGATGTAAAAGTTCCGCAGCGAGGTTTCTTTTTTCTTGAAAACCGCCGACCAGACATAGCCGAACCCCGCCTTCATGGTGTTCGCGAAGCCTAAGTTCTGAATTGTCCGGGCGCTCATGGTAATCGGATAGTCGAAGAACTTCTTTAAAAAGTATATCCTGGATACGCGGTTGCGGATCAGCATCACCCGGTCCTCTTTCTCCGGGTCCGGTCCGTTCTCGCTGTAATTCTTTTTGCGGTTCAGTACTTTATCGTCATAGGCCGGCTTTCCCTGCAAGGGCATCAAATCCAGCCAGAACTTCATAATCCGGTCGTCTTTTGAGAAAAAGCGGTGCCCGCCGATATCCATTCTGTTTCCGTTGTAAACGACGGTGCGGGAGATGCCGCCGATAAAGTTGTTCTCGTCCACAACGATCGGCAGGATATCGGTTTCCTTTAGCAACTGATACGCGGCCGTCAAGCCTGCCGGTCCGGCGCCGATAATCAACGCTGTTTTTCTGTCTTGACTCATCATACAACCCGTTTCTCCGACGTCAGTATTTTGCTTTTCAACATTATAACAGGGAAGCATCTGTCGTCGGGCAAATACTTCCCCATCGAGCTTATTCGCCTTTATATACAAATACTTTTCTTCCGATATAGTTCCATACGAGCGCTATGCCCGCGACAACCATTTTCACGAGCAGCAAAAACCGTTCGTAGCTTTCCGCCAAAACCGCTTTCCCAAGATTCATGCCGATTTCGTTGATTCCCAAACCCACGATTCCGACAATCGCGTAAATCAGGAAAGCTTTTAAATTGTTTTTGCTTTTCTGCTTCTCATTGGTAAAAACGAACAAAACGGACAGGATGTAGTTCGCAGTCAGTCCGGCAATAAAGCCGCACGCGATCGCGAGCGTGTTTCTTACGTCCAGAAAACCAAAAACGGCCGCGTCTATGTGCGCGAAAATCCGGTGGTAGAACAGATACAAGACGCCGTAGTCCACCAAAAACGCCAACCCGCCGACCGCGCAGTACCGCAGGAACTCCCTAAGCACCGCCGCGTTCAGGTACTTTTTATAATCAACGATATGTACCACACCTTTGGCTGTATTTGAAAATATTTTATCACGAAATATATTTTTAAGTTAGCATATTTTGTGAACAAACTGTAAACCAACGCCAAAAGCGTACAAAATTTTTGGTATATTGTACAAATTATACCATGCGATGCTTATTTTTGTGTGAAATTTATTCAAATTTTCTGCCGCATTTTGGGCAAAACGCAAAGTCATCCGCGGTCGCATAGCCGCACCCGGCGCAGCGTTTATAGGGCGTAAAGCCGTACCCTGTATGAAACCGCAGCTGGCTGACGTCAATGTTCGTCGCCTGCCCTTTCTCGATTTTCTTTCCCAGTTCCTTGTCTATCTCGCTCACGCACCCGCAGCAGGCTGTGCGCACAAAATAACGCTTGTTAAAGGAAAACATCGGGATAAAGAAAAGGCTGAAGCTGTTAAATTCCTTATACGCTTCCAGCGCGCCGTACCTGCCGCAGCAGGGGCAGACCAGAGTTTGTCTGAAGCGCAGCGATTCGTGTCCGCCGTTCATGCCGAAAATAAAAAACATACACTCCCACCTTTGCTGATTTATTTATAGCATTTATAAAATTCAATTGCAATATTCACCGACAAATTCTATTCTGATTCGTATATAAAACCACAAAATCTGACAATACTAATGATAAGAACACGAAAGGACGGGATGCAACCGGATGAGTACGAAAAAGGACAAACTGCTCGGCCGCGTGCACAAGAACGCGCAGGTCGGGCTTTTTACCCTGCCGAAGCTGAACGAAATTGCGGATGATCCGTCTTTTAAACAGTTTTTAAGCGAAAACGAAGAACAATATAAAAACATCTACTACAACGCCGAAAAACTGAAAAACAGCCATCCGCTTCTTGATATGAGCGCGCTCGCCAGATTCAGAACCAGAGCGATGCTGAACCTGAGCACATACAAGGACAAATCCACTTCCCACATCGCGGAGATGCTGATTATGGGCTGCACTGCCGGCATTATCGATATGAAAAAGAGCCTTCGGAAGTATGCCGACGCGCCGCAGTCCTCGAAAGAACTGGCGCAAAACCTTGTGGATATCGAAGAAAGAAGCATCGAAGTGCTCAAACAGTATTTATAAACCGCTTCCCGCAAGGGAAGCTAATTTATTGTTTGCACTCCGCTCTTTTTTATGTTAGAATAGGAAAAAGGAGAAAATTTATGCAGCTTGAAAGAATGGACACCTTTTTTAACGCCAGAGCCGAAATTTACGACAGCCATATGCTAAAGGAACTGCAGCTCGAAGTCTTTTACAAAGAGATCGCGGAATGCTTCCCGGCTGGAAACGCCGAACCGGCGCTGCTTGACCTCGGCATCGGAACCGGGCTTGAGCTTGAAAGGCTGTTTGCAAAGTTTCCCGGACTAAAAGTGACCGGCATCGATATATCGCAGGGTATGCTTGATTTGCTTTACAAAAAATATCCGGACAAAAATATAACCGCGCTCTGCGGCTCTTATTTTGATATTGATTTCGGAAAAGATAAATATGATTTTGCGCTGTCCACCTACTCTTTGCACCACTTTGGCGAAGCAAAAAAGACAAAGCTTTACCGAAAGGTTTTTGACGCGCTGCGCAGGGACGGAATTTACGTCGAGGGCGACTACACCTGCAAGACGCCGGAAGAACAGGAAAAATACATAAAGGAAAGCGAACAGCTTTACAATAAAAACAACATACCGGAAGGGTTTTATCACTACGACATCCCCTTCACCGCCGAGATGCAAATGAAACTGTTCAAATCCGCAGGCTTTTCGGATGTAAAAATCATTCGCGAATGGGAAAACACCAGCATTATCAAAGCGAGAAAGTGATATGCGCACGATAGAAATTAACCAAAACGACAGCGGGCAACGGCTGGACAAGTTTTTAACGAAACGGTTTAAGAATATGCCTTTGTCGCTGATGTATAAATTTATACGCTTAAAAAAAATCAAGCTCAACGGCAAAAAGGCGAAAGAGAGCGACAAGCTCAAGCCGGGGGACGTTTTAACCTTTTATATCTCCGACGAGTATTTTGAAAGAGGAACAAACGAGCACGCTTTTCTGCGCGTCAAGCCGAAGCTGGACATTGTTTACGAGGACGAGAACATTCTGGTCGTCAACAAACCCGCCGGGCTGATTGTGCATTCGGACGCGAACGAGGAGTTCAACACGCTGATCAACCATATTACGGCGTACTTGTATGCGAACGGCAGTTATAACCCGGACGCGGAGAACAGCTTTGCGCCCGCGTTATGCAACCGCATCGACCGCAACACCCAAGGGTTGGTCATCGCCGCCAAAAACGCCGCCGCGCTCAAGGAAATGAACGACATCATTAAAAACCGCGAGGTGGAAAAGAAGTATTTGGCCGCGGTTCACGGCGTTCCGAAGCAGCAGGAAGGCGTTATCCGCAGCTTTTTGAATAAAGACGCCGACCGCAACCTGGTTACGGTCAAGAAGGTAAAAAACAGCGCGATGGACAAAGAAGCCGTCACAAAATACGCGGTATTGGCGGTAAACAAGGAGCTAAACCTTTCGCTTTTAGAGATTGAGCTGGTGACCGGGCGGACGCACCAGATTCGCGCGCATATGGCGTCCGTGGGGCATCCTCTGCTCGGCGACGGAAAATACGCGGAGAACAAGGCGGACCGGAAAATGGGCTATCGCCATCAGGCGCTGTGTTCTTACTCGCTTAGGTTCGCATTTAAAGAAAAAAAGCCGGTCTTGGGATACCTGAACGGATTGACCCTGACCGCGCCGGAACCGGAATTTATGAAATTGTTTAGGTAAGAGATAAGAGATAAGAAGTAAGAAGTAAGAGATAAGAGGTAAGAAGTAAGAGATAAGAGGTAAGAATTTAGAGATTCGGAGGAATTCAAACTTCAACTTAATAAAACATAAAACGGGCGGTTTTTCCGCCCGTTGTTTTGTTATCCTATGACGAAACTGCGCTTATGCTACGATTCGATGAGGATTTCGTTTCTTAACAAATCCTCGTAGGTCTCGCGCCTGACGACAAGTCTGTCCGCTTTGTCCCGGATGCTGACCATAGCGGGTTTCGGCAGCCTGTTGTAGTGCGACGCCATCGCGTAATTATACGCGCCGGTGACCAGCACCGCCAAAATATCGCCTTTTTTGCAGGGCTGAATCGCGACGTCCTCCTGTATCAAATCGCCGCTCTCGCAGCAGCGGCCGGCAATCGTCGCGACGACCGACTTCTCCTCGTTCGCGCGGTTCGCCACGACCACCGTATATGGCGACTGGTACAAAGCGTATCTCGGATTGTCCGTCATGCCGCCGTCGATCGAAACGTAATTCTTATATCCCGTTATGCTCTTGAAGGAGCCGACCGTATACAGCGTCATGCCCGCGTTCGCGGAAATATACCTTCCCATCTCAAACAGGATGGTCGGGGACTCGAAACCCTTCTTGCGGCAGAAATTGTCCACTTCATTTTTAATGCTTCTAAAGATGAGGTCTATATCTACCTCCGGATGCTCCTCGACGTAGCGCACGCCGATGCCGCCGCCCAAATTGAGCATATCCGCCAAAACGCCGGTTTCCGCCCGAACGTCGGCGATAAACTGAAGCATAATCTTTGCCGCGTCCGAGAACGGCGTGTGCTCGAATATCTGCGAACCGATATGGCAGTGGAAGCCGACCAAATAAACGTTCGGCTTTTTGAGCGCGTATTTGGTCAGTTCCATCGCCTGCCCGGTCTCAATCGCGGTTCCGAACTTGGAGTCGACCGAACCGGTCACGACGGCTTTATGGGTATGCGGGTCGATGCCGGGAGACAGGCGCAAAAGTATCTTCTGCGTTACGCCGTACTTCGACGCGGTTTCGGAAACCGTGTCCAGCTCCTCTTTGTTGTCCACGACGAAGTAGCCGACGCCGCTCTTGATTCCGTATTCTATTTCCTCGTCTGTTTTGTTGTTTCCGTGGAAGAACATCCGCTCGGCCGGGAAGCCCGCCTTCAGAGCGGTATATAACTCGCCGCCCGAAACGACGTCGACGCCCGTACCTTCTTCCTTCAGGATGCGGTACAGGTCAAGGTAGCAGAGCGATTTGCTCGCGAAAAGCGGAATGCTCTTTTCGCCGAAGTATTTTTTGACGCATTCGATATAAATCCGGCAGTTTTCCCTTATTTTGTTCTCGTCGACCAGATACAGCGGCGTGCCGTACTTTTTCGCCAGCTCTACCGTATCCATTCCCGCAAAATATAAATGTCCGTTGTTTCCGATTGTTATATTGTCGTGCAGCATACTTGGCTCCAAAAAGTCGTAGATTTTTCAACGCCTGACGGCCTTGCGTCAGCCTTTGATGGTTTTTAATATCATTCCCCATAATTCGTCACGCCCGATGCTTTTGACGGAGGAATACAGAATAATTCCCGTACCCGGACGCAAAAGCGGGTCCTCCGCGATCCTGCGCGCGCTTTCCGTAAGCTGCGTTTTGTTAAGCCTGTCGCATTTGGTGGCGACAACAACGTAGGGGACCTTGTAGTAATTCAAATATTCGAGCATCATCCGGTCGTCTTCCGTAAATCCGACCTTGATGTCCACAAGCTGAAGTACGAGTTTTAACGCGTCGTTTTCCTCAAAATAATTCTGCGTCAATGCGGACCACTTTTTCGTTTCTTCTTTTCCGCGGTTCGCAAACCCGTATCCCGGGAGGTCGACAAGATATATCTTCCCGTCGACCTCGTAATAGTTTACGGTTATGGTTTTGCCGGGCTCCGAGCTGACCCTCGCCAGCTTCTTTCTGCCCAAAAGCGAATTGACAAGCGAGCTTTTGCCGACATTGGACCTTCCGGCAAACGCCACCTGCGGAAGCCCGCTTTTCACGAGCTGTTGGGGCGCGCCCGCAGACCTTCTAAGCTCCACATTGTGCAGGTTCAATCCGCCCACATTCATTCTCATCTTGCGTATCCTTACTGTTATTATCTTTGTTCAGAGCGATTTCGAAGACTTCGGAGACGTTCTTGACGGGTACGAACGTCAGTCCGTTCTTAATCTCCTCGTCAAATTCTTCTATATCGTTCCGGTTGTCATACGGAATAATAACCGTCTTGACACCGGCCTTGTAGGCCGCCATGCATTTTTCCTTCAAACCGCCGATCGCCAGCACCCTGCCGGTGAGCGTAATCTCTCCGGTCATCGCGACGCTCTGCTTGACGGTTCTGCCCGAAAGCTCGGAGACAATCGCGGTCGCGATGGTAATGCCGGCGCTCGGGCCGTCCTTCGGAATCGCGCCCTCCGGAACGTGGATATGCAAATCGACCTTGGAGTGGAACTCCTCGTCGATGCCCAGTTCCTTGGCGTGCTTGCGTATGTAGCTGATGGCCGCCTTCGCGCTTTCCTTCATGACGTCGCCGAGATGCCCGGTCAGCTCGAGCTTGCCGTTGCCCTTCATGGACAAAACCTCGATACGGAGCATTTCTCCGCCCAAGGAAGTCCACGCAAGGCCGTTGACGATGCCGACCTCGTCCTGGCTGTATATCTTGTCGGGCAGGAACTTCTCGACGCCCAACAGCTCGCGCACCTTTTTCGCGTCGATCTCAAGGCTCTTGCACTCGCCGTTGACAATCTTTTTCGCCGTCTTGCGGCAGAGCGACGCGATTTCGCGCTCCAGCCCTCTGACGCCGTTTTCCTTGGTATAGCTGGTGATAATCTCCCGGATGGCGTCGTCGGTAAACTTAATCATGCGCTTGGTAAGGCCGTTGAGCTTGATCTGCTTCGGAATTAAGTGATTCTTCGCGATCGAGAGCTTTTCAGAATCCGAGTAGCTGCTCATATAAATGACTTCCATTCTGTCGAGCAGCGGCGCGGGAATGGTCTCGGTCGTGTTCGCGGTCGCGATGAAAAGGCACTCCGAAAGGTCTATCGGTATCTCGATAAAATTGTCTCTAAAGGCTTTGTTCTGTTCGGTATCCAACACCTCAAGCAGAGCGCTGGTCGGGTCGCCCAGCGCGTTGCTGGTCAGCTTGTCGATCTCGTCAAGCAGAATAACCGGGTTGGAGGTGCCGGCTATCTTCAGCGCGTTGGTGATTCTGCCGGGCATGGAACCGATATAGGTGCGCCGGTGGCCCCTGATTTCCGCCTCGTCCTTGATGCCGCCCAACGATATGCGGACATACTTCCGGTTTGTCGCCCGCGCGATCGAGCGCGCGATCGACGTCTTGCCGACGCCGGGAGGGCCGACAAGACAGAGAATTTGACCGCTCAGGTCGGGTTTTAACTGTTTTACCGACATGAACTCAAGAATTCTCTCTTTAACTTTCGTCAGCCCGTCGTGATCCTCGTTGAGATACTTCTCGGCGAGCTTGATGTCCATTCGGTCTTTGGATTTCTTATTCCAAGGAAGCTCCAGACAGGTTTCGATATAGTTGCGGATAACGGTCGCTTCCGGCGTGCCGAAAGGCATCTTCGCGAGCTTGTTGGCTTCCTCCTGCAGCTTTTCCTTGACCGAGTCCGGTATCTTCGCTTCCTGAATCATGCGGGTATATTCATCGACGTCTTCGTCTTCATCGTTCTCGCCGATGCCAAGCTCGTTCTGAATGGCGCGGAGCTGCTCGCGCAGGTACATTTCGCGCTGGCTCTTCTGAAGTCTGTACCGGACTTTGCTTTGGATGCTGCCCTCCAGCTGCATCAGCTGGATGTCCTTCTCGAATACCTTGCACAGCTTCTCGAGCCGCTTAATCGGATCGAACTCCTCGATAATGGTCAGTCTGTCCTCGAAATTAATTAAAAAGGACGAAGCGAGAAAGTCCGCCAGATAGGAAGCGGATTTGATCTGTTTTACCTCGTTGATGATCTCCTGCGAGGGTTTTGCGACGTATTTTAAATACTCGTCAAAGATGATGAGCGTCTCCCGAATGGCGATTTCTTCTTTCTGCCTTGCCAGGGGAGAATCATCCGCGGCTTCCTCGTGGATGGCGATGTCGCTCTTGAGCATGTCGTTTTCATAATAAGAGTTGTAACGCTCCGCGCGTTTGCTTCCCTCGATCATCAGCTGGTAGTTGCCGTTCGGGAGCCTGAGCGCGTGCTTAATCTCCGCGATTACGCCGACCTTCACCAGGTCGTTGTTCTGCGGATCGACAACCGCCATATCCTTCTGAGCGACCAAAAAGATAGGCTCATCCTTTTCGAGCGCGTCCTTGAACGCTTTGATGGAAGACTTTCTTCCAATCTCGAAGCTGGTTGTGATGCGGGGGAATATGACTACGCCCCTTAATGCGATCGTATTGTATGTAAATACTGCGTTTTCAGTTTTTTCGGGGATCATACGAACGCCCGATGCTTTGTCTGCTTTAAGACAAACACGGGCTTTCCTGCCTTTCTGTGATAAACTTTCACGCCAGACTACAACCCCAGCATTGCGGCGCCGATAATGCCGGCGTCGTTACCAAGCTGCGCTATTTTTATTATAGTCTGCTTGGGGCTGTTGCGTGAATATTGCTCTTTCTTAACGATTTCAATGAGCGGCTTTGTAAGGTAATCTTTCTCGTTGCTTACGCCGCCGCCGATGCTTAATACTTCCGGCTGGAAGATGTTGATGATGTTGACGACGCCGCAGGCAAGATAGCCGATATACGCGTCCACCACCTCTTTGCCCGCTCTGTCGCCGAGCCGCATGGCGTCAAAAGCGGTTCTGCCGCCGGCGTTCTCGATGTCGCCACCGCAGAGCTGCCACATGACCGAATCCTTCTCGGCCAGCATTTTCTCTTTGGTCTGTTCGACCAGCGCGGTCGCGGAAGCGTACGCCTCCCAGCAGCCCTTTCTGCCGCAGGTGCACTGCTTGCCGTTGTGGACAATGACCATATGTCCCAGTTCCGCGCCCGCGAAGTTGAATCCGGAATAGACCTTGTTGTCTATGATAATTCCGCCGCCTACGCCGGTTCCGAGCGTAATCATGACCGAGTCGGCGTAACCCTTTGCCGCGCCGACGGCCGCTTCGCCCTTCGCGGCGGCGTTCGCGTCGTTTTCGACGTATATCTTTTTTATGCCGGTCAGGCCGCTCAGCTTCTCCGCGATCGGGTAATAGAGAAACGGAAGCGTGCAGGCGTACACAATGACGCCCCGTTCCGAATCCGCCGTTCCGGGAGAAGCAACCCCGGCATATTCTATATCATCCGTCTTAAGTCCGCACTTCGCGATAACGCGCCCGCAAAGCGCAGCCATATCCGTAAGAATCCTGTCGCCGCCTTCGGTTGTGACAGTCGGGCAGCTCTCTTTGTAGAGAATCTCGCCCTTTTCATTGCAGACGCCTGCTTTTATGGATGTTCCGCCCAAGTCTATTCCAAGATAGTACATTTTTCTATCGCTCCTAAAAAGCTGTTTGAATGGTCAGTCTTCGTCGCTGCCTTCCAGATGGCTCATTAATTTCTTATTAAACTCCACCGCGGTGTTGTAGCCCATCTTTTTCTGTCTGTTGTTCATCGCCGCAATCTCGATGATCACCGCAAGGTTTCTGCCCGGTTTAACCGGAATGGTGATGGAAGGAATCTTGATGCCGAGGATCTCGGTGTACTCGGTCTCAAGCCCGAACCGCTCGTAAATTTTTCCCTGCTCCCAAACCTCAAAGTTGACGACCAGGTCAATCTTCTCGGTTTCCTTTACGGAGCCCATACCGAAAATCCTTCTGACATCGACGATGCCGATGCCTCTCAACTCGATATAATGCCGAATCACCTCGGGCGCAGAGCCGACAAGCGTTTTGGAGGAGACGCGCTTGATCTCGACCGCGTCGTCCGCGATTAACCGGTGGCCGCGCTTGACAAGCTCGATCGCGGTTTCGCTTTTTCCGATTCCGCTGTCGCCGAGCATCAATACGCCCTCGCCGTACACCTCCACAAGAACGCCGTGGCGCGTCACGCGCTCCGCGAGCGCAACGTTCAGGCTGGCAATCAAATTGGCCATGATGGCAGAAGTTTCGGAAGCGGTTCTGTAAAGTGGGGTGTTATACCTTTTTGCAAGCTCAATCATTTCCGGAAAAATCTCAAGCCCGCTGGTAACCAGCACGCATACGACCTGATGCTGGAAAAACTTGTCCAGCGAAGCGTACCGCTGCTCCGGCGTCAGCGAAGCAAGGTACGCGTGCTCCATGTTTCCAAAAAGCTGAATCCGCTCCCGCTCGAAATTCGTAAAAAAGCCGGTAAGCGGAAGCCCCGGACGGCTCATGTCCGAGCGGCGGACATACATCTGCTCGATGCCTTCGGGAATGAATACTTCTTCAAAATTAAAGTCTTTCGCGAGCTTGGTCAGCTTTACCTTATACTGGGAACTTGTCATTTTCGTACGCTTCCTTTGCTTTCCGGTATGATTATATCGTGAATATTCGAACTTAATTTGAACTTTCCGTGTCTTGTTTCTCCGAGTCGGCAGGCGGCTTGTCCGCATTCTCGTCATGCTCGGTTTTTGCCGCTTCGTCAGCCGCAGCGGCTGCTTCTGATTGCACCGCGGCTGCCGGATCGTTCTGTTCGTCCGCGGTCATGCCCTGCTTTGACAGCAGCGCGGCCATTTCAAGATTCAAAGCTGCTTTTTTTCTTGCTTTCTGCTTTAAGTATTTTGAATAATCATCTATAAACCAGACGAAAAATAAAAACGCAAGCGGGATGGCTACTGCCAGCACTTTTGTGGAAGGATAGTATCCGAGGAACTGAGCAAAAAACGAGAAATACCGGTCGGCGAACTTTTCGATAAACGACGCGTTGCTCGCGACGGGATAATAGACCTGTCCTATTTCTTTGAACGTCTGCATAAAGATTAGATTGTAAACGATCAGCGCCACGTCAATCAAAAGAAGGACAGCATAAAATATCGAAGATCCGCCGTAGTTTCTCTCTTCTGTCTGGTTGCCTGCCGTTTCTTTTTTACGCATACTCTACCTTCCCTTTCCTTGATAAATAGTAGGATTCTATTCTAAATGATTATACATGTTTTAAAAGTTATTGTCAATGAAAGGAATGAAATTTTCAATTTGCAAAATTAACTATTGAAAATCAGGTTCTGGCGTGCTATAATTTTTTGAGAATGAGATACGGAATATGGCCATACTAGCCGGGGAGTTAGCGGTGCCCTGTACCTGCAATCCGCTACAGCAGGGGTGAGTAGCCTTTTGAGGGCCGTACCTGTGCCGCTGCGCTTTGGCAACGCCGTTGAGAAGCGGGTCCTGCGCAATTCGCGTTTTGCGAACCATGTCAGGTGGGGAACCAAGCAGCATTAAGCATTTTTGCGGATGTGCCGCAGGGGCGCCTGCTTTGAGGCGGAGCCAAGGCTTACGGGTGGAGGTACCGGTTCGATTCTGGCCGTATGGCCATATTGTGTATCTCATTTTTTTATACAAAGATGTGTCAATCCGCCTTATAAGCGGTTTTTATTATTCAAAAGCAGTTTGCGGTCAGTTTGAGCGAAAGGATGTGAGACTTTGTACAGGGCTCTTTACCGAAAATGGCGTCCGAAAACCTTCGACGAAATCGTCGGTCAGGACCATATTACCTCCATTCTGAAAAAGCAATGCGAGGAAAACAAGGTCTCGCACGCTTATCTTTTCTGCGGCTCAAGGGGAACCGGCAAGACCTCTTCCGCGAAGATTCTTGCGAAAGCGGTCAACTGCGAACGCCCCGTAAACGGCAACCCCTGCAACGCATGTTACAGCTGCCAGTCGATCGACAACGCGTCCGCGACCGATGTGCTGGAAATCGACGCGGCGAGCAACAACCGCGTCGCCGACGTGCGCGAGCTGATCGACGAGGTCGTATATCCCCCGTCTTTACTCAAAAAACGCGTTTACATCATCGACGAGGTGCACATGCTCTCGGACAGCGCGTTCAACGCGCTGCTCAAAACGCTGGAGGAACCGCCGGAATACGTGCTGTTCATCCTTGCAACGACCGAGCTGAACCAGCTCCCGCCTACAATTGTGTCGCGCTGCATGCGCTTTGATTTTAAGCGCATCGAACCGGATATGCTGACCAAACGGCTGCACTATGTAGCCGAGCAGGAGGGCATTCGAATCACCGAAGAAGCCGAGAAGCTGATCGCCAAGCTCGCCGACGGCGCGGCAAGAGACGCTTTGAGCCTGCTGGACGCCTGCTCCGCCGGACGCGGCGACAGCGTTATTACGCTCGAGGACGTTCAGGCGCAGCTGGGCATTACGAACAACGATACGATTATATACCTTTTCTCAGCGATTGTTAACAGGAATATTCCGGAAGCCTTAGGCATTGTTCAGGATGTTCATAAATCTTCCAAAGACCTGAGCGTCTTTCTGGCGGACCTGATCGCTTTCGTCCGCGATATGCTGATCGCGAAAAGCATTCCGTCGGAGAGCGAGAAATACTTAAAAGAGCAGTTTTTCTTCTCCGCGACGGCGTCCGATCAGTTAAGCGGGATGTTAAAGGCCTTTACGACCGAGACGCTGCTCTATTACAGTTCGGTTTTGGAAGACGCGCTCAACACCATCAGCCGGTTTACGGTCAACAAAAAGACCTTTTTCGAGCTGACCGTCATCAAGCTGTGCGATCTTTCCCTTTCCGACAGCCCGAAAGCGCTGCTCGCGCGCATCGCCGAGCTTGAGAAAAAAGTCGCCGAAGGCGTCGCCGGCAAACCCGAAGCGCCGAGCGTTCGAAAACCGTCGGTCGCGCCCATTCCGAACCCGCCGGTCGAGAAAGAAAAGAAGCCGAAAATCGAACCCATTCCTTCGGACGCAGGCGAGAAACCCTTCAAGGCGTTGCCCGAGCTGCTGCAGGAACTAAAGGATCACCCCGACGTCTGCTCGTTTCTCCGAATGGCAAGAATAACCGAAAAAGGGGATGCCGTTATGATTTACACCGACCTGATCGGAAAGCATATCCTGACGCAGCCCGCTGCGAAAGCGGCGATCGAAAGCGCTGTTAAAACCGTTACAGGCAAAGATAAACAGGTGCAGATTCAGGAAAAAACAGGCAAGGAGGAAAACAGCTCTCCCAGCCTGATTGACGAGATAGAAATTTAGATTTTACGGAGGACATATATGAAAGTCAGATTACCGAAAGGCATCGGCGGCGGACCGCAGGATTTGAACTCCATGCTCAAGCAGGCTCAGAAAATGCAGGAAACCATGGAAGCGCTGACCGCCGAACTCGAGCAGAGAGAATACGAGATTTCCGCCGGCGGCGGCGTGGTCACCGTCAAAATCAACGGTAAAAACGAAATCCAGCACATCGAGATCAAGCCGGAGATCATCGATCCGGACGACATCGAAACGCTGCAGGACATTCTTGTCGCCGCCGTCAACGAGGCGATTAAGAAGGTTGCCGAAGCCAGAGAAACCGAGATGGCGAAGGTTACCGGTTCGTTCAATCTGCCCGGACTTCCCGGAATGTTTTAGGCTATGCAGTTCAAAGCCGCCGCTTTCGACCGGTTCGAAACGCTGATTGCAACGCTAATTGCGAGGAAGTTTTGAAAAAATGCAAACGAATACCGCAAGCGGCGCGCTTTGATTTTATCCTGCCGGAAGCTTATGAAAGGCCATATCAAACAGGCGTTGAAAACCGCGTCGAAGGCGAGGAGCGGTCGGGCGTTTCGGCGCAGGCATGCTTTTTTGTCGGGGACGACGGCGGCAAACCGCAGGGCGCGGCATCCGTCGGGATGACCGCCGCGCCGGTGTAACGGGACGCCAACCGCTCTCCCGTTAAAAAAAGAAAGCGTCACGGGCCTTCCGGGCGCAAAAACACTGCAGGATATTACACATTTACCTCACAATTCATAAAAAACGATAAAGGGATGGCTGCATGACTCCTGCTCTTGAAAAATTGATCCATCATTTCGCCGCGCTGCCGGGCATCGGCAGGAAGAGCGCCGCGCGGCTCGCGTATCATGTACTGAACATGAACATCGACGAGGTGAAAAGCTTCGCGGACGCGCTCCTGAACGTAAAGAACGCAGTTCACCTCTGCGCCGCCTGCCAGTGTTACAGCGAAAAGGAATACTGCGACATCTGTTCGGACGGCGCGCGCGACAAATCCACCATCTGCGTCGTCGAGGATTCAAAATCCATTGATTCGATCGAAAACCTGCACGAATACAAGGGGCTGTACCACGTTCTGCACGGCGTTATCTCCCCCATCGACGGCATCGGGCCGGAGCAGTTGAAAATCAAAGAGCTGCTCGCGCGTATCAACGCCGACGTCAAGGAGGTTATCGTCGCGACCAACCCCAGTGTCGAGGGCGAGGCGACCGCTCTATACATCGCGAAGATTCTCAAACCGCTGGGCGTCAAAGTCACCCGTCTTGCGTACGGGCTTCCGGTCGGCGCGACGCTGGAGTATGCCGACGGCGTAACCCTGCTCAAAGCCATCGAGGGTCGCACGGAATTGAAGTAGAATAATTAGCAATAATTGTTATTAAGGTATTGATTCTATTCAAAATATATGGTATTATAAGCATGAGGACATGCGCTGCATGTTTATCATGCTTTTCTTTTTGAGGTTTGTCGTATGAAGAATTTACAATTAACCAAAGATTTGTTCTGGACCGGCGTGCTGGATCCGGATTTACGCATATTCGACATCATCATGGAGACCGAATTCGGCACGACCTACAACTCTTATATTTTAAAGGGCAGCGAAAAGACCGCGCTGATCGAGACGGCGAAAGCGGTATTTTTCGACGACTACTGCACCGCCGTAGAAAGCGTAAAGAAGCTGTCGGAAATTGATTATATCGTCGTAAACCATACCGAGCCTGACCACGCCGGCAGCATCGAGAAACTGCTGGACATCAACCCGGACATCACGGTCGTCGGTTCGCAGCCCGCAATCCTGTTTTTAAAACACATTCTCAACCGCGAGTTTAAAAGCATAACCGTCAAGGACAACGACACGCTCAGCCTTGGCGACAAAACGCTGCGGTTCTTTATCCTCCCCAACCTGCACTGGCCGGACACCATGTACACTTACGTTGCGGAGGACAAGCTGCTGTTCACCTGCGACTCGTTCGGCGCGCATTACAGCTTCGAAGGGGTTCTGCGCAGCAAGCTGACCGGCAAGGACGAAGCGGACTACAAACGGGCTTTGAAGGAGTACTTCGACGCCATCATCTACCCGTTCAGAAAGCCCTATATGACGAACGCTTTGCAGCGCATCGAGGGTTTGGACATCGACATGATTCTGACCGGGCACGGACCGGTGCTGGACAGCCATATCAAGGAGACGATTCGGCTTTATCAGGAATGGACAAGCGACGTCAACCCGAACCGGAAAAAGACGGTTATCATTCCTTATGTCAGCGCGTACGGATACACCAAGGAAATCGCGGAAATCATTAAAAGCGGCATCGAAGCCGCCGGAGATATCGATGTCCGCGCGTACGATATGGTCGAGCATAAAACGGACGACGTCTTGCAGGAAATCGAATACGCGGACGGCGTGCTGTTTGGCTCCCCGACCATACTCGGCGACGCGTTAAAACCCATCTGGGATATTGTTACCAGCATGAACTACCCGATGTTCAAGGGCAAGCTCGCTTCGGCGTTCGGCAGCTACGGCTGGAGCGGCGAGGCGGTCGGAAATCTCATCGAGCGGCTGAAACAGATACGGCTGAACGTTGCGGACGGTTTCCGCGTCAGATTCAAGCCCGGCAGCAAAGACCGGAAGAATGCTTACGAATACGGGCTTAACTTTGGTAAAATGCTATTGAATCAGTAACATAGCAGAAATAAAACAAATTTAAGGAGGATTTTTACGATGAAGTACGAATGCGCATGCGGTTATATTTACGACCCCGCTGTTGGTGATCCCGAACACGGAATCGCACCCAACACATCTTTCGACGACCTGCCGGACGACTGGGTATGCCCGGTTTGCGGACTGGACAAATCCGCTTTCTCCCCCATCGACTAAAACGCCATCGCTCCTCCCGCCCGCCGGAAAGCCGGCGGGCATTTTTTGCGATTTTCAATTTTTTGAACGATATATTGACAAATATAAATTTTAATATTATAATATTTTTTAAAGACATAGGATTAAATGAAAGGAGCCGGAAAAATGTCCAATGCCTATAGTATTCTTATTCAGCTTATAGAAAAAGGCGGGTACGTTTTCAGCGAGCCTTCTGTAACGGAAGAAGATGCTATAGCGTATGCGAAGAAACTGATCTCCAAATACGGCAGCGCCGGCGATCAGGTATATATCTGGCGCGTTGACAGCAGCGGCGCGAAATATTACTACAACGCGAAAAATCAATATACCAAAAACAGAGAACCCTGGTGTCTGGTGAGCTAAGCGCTGTTTTTTACTAATTTTTCTCTTCTTCCCTGCATATACTACAAAAAGAACAATGGCGTTCTATCCATTCTATGGATGGAGCGCTTTTAATCTTTATTGGGAGAGGTTAGAATATGTGCGGGATCGCAGGAGAAGTCAACTTCAACAACATTCTGTTAACCGACGAACAGCAGAAGAACATCATAAAAACCCTAAAGCGCCGCGGGCCGGACGCGGACGGCGTTTATGTTAGCGAAAACGTGGTTCTGCTGCACGCCCGGCTCGCCGTCGTCGATATCGAGAACGGTTCGCAGCCGATGCGGTACAATTACAAGGGCGCCGACTTTGCCATTGTTTACAACGGCGAACTGTACAACACCGAAGATATCCGCGCGGAACTGAAAGCGCTTGGCGAACGTTTTGTCGGACACAGCGACACCGAAGTTCTGCTCAGGGCCTACTGCGTGTGGGGCGAAGACTGTCTTGAAAAACTGAACGGCATTTTCGCGTTCGCGATCTGGAACGAGCGCGAGAAAAAACTGTTTATCGCGCGCGACCGAATGGGCGTAAAACCGTTTTTCTATGTAGATAAGGAGAAAAGTTTCATCTTCGGCTCAGAGATAAAGGCGCTGCTCGCCCATCCGAGCGTCAAACCCGTTCTGAGCTACCGAGGCATCTCGGAACTGTTCTTTTTAGGACCGGGCAGAACGCCGGGCTGCGGCGTCTTTGAGGATATGTACGAGTTAAAACCCGGCTGCTGCGGCGTATACGACGCGGACGGGCTGAAAACCCGAGCGTACTGGACGCTGGAGGATAAGCCGCATACCGACGACCTGAACGCGACGATCGAGAAAGTGCGCTATTTGGTTACCGACGCCATCGAACGCCAGCTGGTCAGCGACGTTCCGATCGGAACCTTCCTCTCCGGCGGTCTGGATTCGAGCATCATATCCGCGGTCGCCGCCAATTCTTTAAAGCGGCGCGGCGAAAAGCTGCAGACTTTCTCGGTCACGTATAAAGACAACGAAAAGTTCTTTAAAAAAAGCTTCTTCCAGCCGGACAGCGACGAGAAGTACATTCAGATTATGACCGAATACTTAGGCTCCGACCACCACAACGTCGTAATCGGGAACGACGAACTCGCGCAGGCGTTGTACGACGCCGTCGAGGCAAGAGATCTTCCCGGCATGGCGGATATTGATTCGTCGCTATTGCTGTTCTGCGGAGAGATAAAAAAACACGTCACCGTCGCGCTGTCCGGCGAATGTGCAGATGAGTACGAACACACAGGATGACAGCCAAGTACATAGATCATTGCATCGGCTTCTTCTATGCACTTTGCCCGGTATTGTTTGAATCTTAAAGGTTGCGCAAAAAGCCGAGCATTCGCGTTGCTCATATTCCTCGTAGTCATGGTATCCATTATCCGCGCGGCATCGTTTGCCATAAAGGTTTCTATTCATTATAACACCAAAAACGCCCCGTTCTCCATATCGGAAAACGGGGCGTATGTCTTTATCTGAAAATTGCGCATGAATGATGGAGGTAATCTGCATACGTATCAATCTTCTAAGAGTTGAAAACCTGTTGAATCATTGATGTGAATTTGAAATCAGAGAATATAATTGATATTTATTTAACATTAGAAAATTTATATGCAAAAAATGTCAATATACGTCGAAATCATTTGACATTAACGTTTTATTTTTATATTATTGAAATTGGAATAAATATATTAGATCTGCTTACAGAAATCAATGGAAAAACTATATATTATGACACCATTGGCAATCCCACGAAATGGCGAGATTGGGCAGGACTTGTTTGGGAATTAGATGCTGTATCTCCATTTTAACAAGGAGTATGATTTATGAGGGAGAAATTTGACCAACAAATATATTTAAAAGAACTTTCAGAGATTGACGGGCCAAAAGATTTATTTTAGTTATAACCATTCAGAAGAAAATGAAATGAACTGCAAATATTTTGAACTATTAAATCAAAAGTATATTCTACTGCAAAAACAATATGCTAATTCCTTTCAAGAATTGTACTCGGTATTGATGACAAGGCATATAGAAAGGAATATTCAAAAGGTGGAGCAACTATTCATCGAGGTTTTTATTCTCCAAGTTCTTTAGATTTAGTTATTGGAGGTTACAATAGAGGTAAGCTTCTCAAGGGAACTCCTAAACATAACATGTACGATTATGAGTACATTTTTGACGATAAAGGCAATTTAATTTGCTCTAAAAAGTACAGCAATAAGTTTGATGGAGTTTTTAGTGTTATCGCTATTGAATTACTTGTATATGAGCAAAATAGAGTGTTGTCTTTTGTTTTTGAACCATACAACAATCATGCCCTTACTTTCATATCTGAATGCCAATACAAAAATGAAAGATTATCAAGATATGAAAGTGCTATATGTGAATTATATTATGGTGGTTAAGGCTGTACGGAAATTAATGTAGAAACATTTGAGTATATAGATAATTCGCTGAAATCTATTAATTGGTATCGTTATATGCCTTCCATTCAGCTATTAGACCAATACAAATTCACTTTTTCCAGAGATGAAGAGGGTTATTTGTCAACATATACTGTTGAACAGCTTGGCAGATTCGTTCAAAAAAATAATTTAAGTCATGGAGCAGAATCCTACAGAGTCAAGGTGAAGCGTAAGTAAACCTTCTCCGAAACAGCGATCCTATTAATGTTCTGTTCCGCCGTTTCGACGGCGGAGATAGAACAAAAGCTTACGCATCTCCGATAAATCTCCACACAATAATAATATTTGGCACTATCTGTTCATTAACCGTTTCTGCATGACCAACCTACATATTTTTCTCGAAGATGGTTGCTTAACAATTTGCAATGGTTCTGATCCAATAGGTTCTAAATGGAGTTAATTAATTGATAAAAATGACTTGTCAATAAATGTGATGGCTTGAAACCTGCGCTCAACAGGTTTCAAGCCATGAATCTATCATTGCATAATATATTCTTTATGCCTTACAACTTTTTATTCTTCTGCTATTCTTTCACAAGCGTCAAATCAGAGAGCTTCACGGCCGCGACGACAACGCCGTCGAAGGTGATTACGACGCGGTCGCGGACGATCTGCGACACTACATGGTCGCGGAGATAAACATACTTCGCAAGGCTGCCGCCGGTGTAAGTCTTTGCCCCGGGCTTGAGACGGACAACGCTGCCGACTTTGATGGTCGGCGCAGGCGCCGGCGCGGGTTCGGGCGCGGGAGCCGGAGCGGTCGTCACCGGCGCGGAAGGCTGAGCGGTCTGCGGTATTTTGATTTTCTGCCCGACGATGATCCTGTTCGGATCGGATATCCCGTTATATGCCGCGAGCGCCTGATAGGTCGTTTTGAACTTTGCCGCGATTTTGATTAAGGTATCGCCTTTTACGACCGTATAAACAACATCGCTCGCGGTTTCCTGCTCCGGCCGCTCGGGCTGTGACGATGCGGGTTTGTCAAACAGCTTCCGGACCTCCGCACGGAACCAGTCCATGGTCTTGCCGAACTTTTTGAGCCAATGGTCGCAGTCGGCGTGGTTGCTGCCGAACCCCTGCAGGTGGGCTTCATGATGAGAACAGATTTTATCAACGCCGAATCCGTATGTTTTGCAGAGATAAGCGCAGAACTCCTGCGCCTCTTTCATTACGGCGTTGAAATAGTGCTCATCGGTCAAATCGTCTTCGCAGATTTCAAACTGAACGCGCGCGGTCGGGTTGTAGTTGTAGGAGCCTTTCGGACCGCTGCCGACGCCCCAGCAGCAGATGTCAAACGGCAGCGTCTGGTAGGTGGCGATTTCGCCGTCTGCGGTCTTGCCGATAAAAGCGTGCACGCAGGTCGCACGCCCCATTTCGGCCGCCGATTTGTTCCAGTGGTTGCCGTACGGATTGACGCCGAGGTCGGCGATAATCTTCTCATAGTCAGCATCCGTCTTCAGCGGCTGAACGTACCGCTTGATATACGGGTTGTTCGCGCCGGTGCTATGTACCACAATGCCCGTCGGTCTGCCGTCGGCTATCCTTTCGCCTTTTTTATAACAGTCGTTGGCGGTGAGCATGCATTGCTTCAGATTCATGATAAACCTCCTGTTTTTATATATTGGTAATTCTACTGGTCTATTACACCATATAAACTTTTCCGGCATTATAAAAACCCCGGCGAGGCTTTCTGATAACCCTGCCGAGGTTCTGATATGGCAAGTATTCTTTTTTAAGACTTTCTGACACGCGCACGATTTTACATTAACATTATATCACCGAATTTTCCTATTTCCATCCGTTTTTTTTCCGGTGTTTTCGTCAAATACGCGAATATTCAAATCGTCCTTTTTACCTCTTGCCTGCAAAAGCCCTTCGCGGAACGCCATGATCTGGCGGACGTACCCGTTTTCGTAGATTCCCTTTTTAAAATACTGATTCGCTCCTTCGTTGCCGAATCTGTACGCCATTAACGCCTTTTTGTAGTCGCCGTAAACGCTCATATTGTACGCCAGCAGATAGCACGCGAACTCGATGTTGTCCAGGCTGTCGTTCACGTCCAGCCCTTTCTTTTTCAGCGTCTCCTTATGAACGCTGTACTTAATCTGACCGTATCCGATACAGCCGGAAGCGCTGACGACGTCTCTCTTCCAGCGCGATTCCGCGCCGAACAGCGCGAGCACGGTTTCGTACTCCAAGCCGTATTTTTCACACATTTTATAGGTGTGCAGCTGCTCTTCCCGCGTCATTTCTCCGGGATAATACGTAACGCCGTTCAACTCGAAGACGCTGTAATAATAAAATTCGTTCGCTTTCAAGGATTGCGTTTCATGAATGATTTCCTGTTTGACTTCCGGCTGCGACGTTTCTTTTTCCGGTTCGGAAGGCGCTAAAACCTCCAGCTTATCCGCCGGCTCCGGTTCTATTACCGGCAATACGAGTGCCGAAAAAGAATCGGATGAAGCCAGCGGCTGATTCTCGTTTTTCTGAAAGCCTGATACGGCCAGCAGAATCAGAAACACAGCCAGCAAGCACAAAACCACTATCTTTTCTATCATTCTCTGCCTCTACTTTCTTCGGCGCGCAGTCCGGCGCGGCGCTTGAACCTTACTATATCTTATTCAGCATTCTTGCCAACATTACCTGTTAAAAAAAGAAAAGCATTGTACTTTGAGTATTCCATTCTTTTTGTTTTATAATTCAATTTTTTAAAAATATTTCAGCGTCATTTTCGGTCGGTTCCGTTTTGGCAAGGCAATCAATATAAATCTTTCCGACGCGTTTTAAGATTTCATCAATTTCTTCCTCTGATTTCACACAGAACTCGTCGTCAATACGGATACGCGCGTTTCCATCAACATAATCTTTTACCGCTGCCATCGCATCGCCCCCGTCTATAGCATTGTATGCCGAGCCGTTCGAAATCTTGCCGGTATTCATAACGATGCCGGATGAAAAATATAAATATAAAAAAAGCCCCGCTCCGGAATACGAGCGGGCTTTTTGACAGGTGATCAGGTGAGGGTCATGATAAACGAAGGACGATACTGCATGTATCTTCGCAAATCGCGCGCCGACGTCGAGGCGGAAAGCAAAGGCGAAACGGAAACGCTGGCGCGGCACGAACGGCTGCTTCTGGAAGCCGCTTCGAAAATGAATCTGACGATTACCCAAATCTACAAAGAAATCGTTACGGCCGACACCATCGCGGCAAGGCCGGCCGTTCAGCGGCTGCTGCGCGAAGTGGAACAGGGCATGTGGACGGGGGTTTTCGTCGTGGACGTCGACCGGCTGGCCAGAGGCGATACGCAGGATCAGGGCATCGTTCAGCGCGCTTTTAAGGTGAGCGGCACGAAAATCATCACGCCGATGAAAGTGTACGACCCGGACAACGAGTTTGACGAGGAATACTTTGAGTTCGGACTTTTCATGAGCCGAAGGGAGTACAAGATCATAAACCGCCGGCTGCAGCGCGGGCGCATCGCTTCCGTGAAAGAAGGGAAATATATCGCGAGCACCGCTCCGTTCGGATACGAAAAAGTAAAAATCAAAAACGACAAAGGCTATACGTTAAAAATCGTTCCCGAAGAAGCGGAAATCGTAAGACTGATTTTTTCCTGGTATGTCGGCGGCATAACGGACGAAAACGGCTCAAAAAAACGGCTTGGGATACAGCAGATCGCCAGAAGACTGAACGAGATGAGGATTCCCCCGATTCGGCATGAATACTGGCAGAAAGAGACCGTCCGGGATATCTTAATCAATCCGGTTTATATCGGGAAAGTGCGCTGGAAATGGCGTCCATGCCATAAAAAAATCGTGGACGGCAGGCAGGTTGTTTCCCGGCCGAGAAACTACGACGAAGACTGCATTATCGCTGACGGCTTGCACGAACCGATTATTGATAAAAAAACCTTTGATCTGGCGCAGGCGTATCTCAACAGCATGCCGCCCTGTCCCGTAGGCCGCAAAGAAGAAATCAAAAACCCTTTCGCCGGTTTGATTGTCTGCGGCAAGTGCGGACGAAAAATGGTTTATCGAAAAGGCGCGAACAAAAAGCCGGCTTATATCCGCTGCCGCACGCGGGGCTGCGGAAACGTCAGCGCGCCCTACCATCTCGTCGGCGCGCGAATCCTGAACGCGCTCCATCAATGGCTCGCGGGTTATCAAGTACGCTATGACGAAAACGGGTCTGACCGCCATGAAAACATCGATCTATTAAAAAAATCCCTTGGCAGAATAGAAAACGAAATCGCCGCTTTGGAAAAGCAGCGAACCGCCGCGCACGATTTACTCGAGCAAGGGATTTACACGACCGAGCTGTTTTTCGAACGCGCAAAAGCCATTTCCGAACGCTTGGAAAACACCAGAAAGGATTATAAAACGCTGTCAAACGAATTTAGCGCGGCAGCCGCACAGGAAGAGAATCGGCGCAGCATGATGCCGAAAACAGCGTACCTTATTGAAGCGTACGAAAAAGTTCCAACGCCCGCGCAGAAAAACGAGATACTAAAAGCGATACTTGAAAAGGCGGTTTACATAAAAAACGTCAGCGGCATGCGCCGCGGACACCATGCGGATGAGTTTGAACTGATTCTGTATCCCAAACTGCCGAAGTTTGAAGCGTAGACACATATCCGTCAACCTGTGTGTTCTGATGAAATTTTCGGCGGATACCCCTGGTACCGCGACGAGAAAATCCGCGCGGCGTACGGTTTTCCGTGGGCGCAGTCCACCGAATACAGAAGCACCTTTCTGCAAAAAAAGCTGCGCAAAAAGCTGGACGGATTTCATTTCGTGGACAGCCGCTACAACGACGCAGTAAACGCCGCTTCCAAACTGGAGGGTTTGTCCGCGCAAGAGGCCAGAATGCGCGAGATGGTATATCTGAATATGAACTGGTTTATGCAGACGCTGCTCGACCGCAAAGACCGTATGAGCATGCACCACGGGCTGGAGGTGCGCGTGCCGTTTTGCGACCACAGAATCGCCGAATATCTTTACTCTACCCCCTGGGAGATGAAAAACCTGAACGGGCGGGAAAAAGGACTTTTGCGCGCGGCCATGGCGGATTTGCTTCCCGAAAGCATTGTCAAACGTAAAAAAAGCCCCTATCCCAAAACGCACAATCCCGAATACTTTTCTATCGTAAAAGGAATGCTACAAAGAATCCTTTCGGACGACAACTCCCCTATTTTTGCTTTGTGCGATAAAAAAGCGTTAAAAAAACTTTTGGATACGGACAGAAGCGAGCCGTGGTACGGTCAGCTCATGACCACGCCGCAGACCATCAGCTATTTTATTCAGATGAACTACTGGCTGGAAAAATACAACGTAGAAATTCATATTTAGGCAAAAACAAAGAAACCGCTCCCAAGCGGTTTCTTTGTTGACATTTCGGATTGAAAGGGGGTTTGGTTGTTTAAGGTCTACACGCCTTACAACTTAATAGTGCTTTTTTTGGCTTATTTTGTTTCAGGCTTATAAAATTTTATTTTATTCTGCCGGGTTGTTCAGAATGCCGATAAACAGCGGCAGGTTGGTTTGGTTGTCGATAATCATATATAAAAACGGGCGGTCGAAGGTTAAATGGACGTCGTATTTTTCTTCGGCTTCGTCTGATACGATTACCGCGGTGACCGCCGCCGCTTTGGTGCCTGCTTCGTTTACTTCGATGAACGTCTTGTGGAGCACGTCGGAAACAAAAAGGTTTCCTCTCGAGGATGCCGCCATGTTTTTAAAATTCGCCTTATCCGGTTCAAAAGCGTCCGTAATTCCAAGACTTTTGAGCGGTTCTACCAGCGATGCCTCAAACTCCGTTTTGAATTTCGGCATCGTGACCCACATCGTTTTTCTTTCCCGACCTTTCAGCAGGTCAAGCAGCTTTTTGCCGGTCAGTTTCGAGAGGTACGCTTCCGGGGAGACGCCTTCTTTGGGCATCAGGGCGACAAAGCTAAACGCATTTCCCTCGTAGGACTTTATAAAGCCATGAACATCGCCGTCATGAATATAAAGTCTTTCATCACCGCACAGATAATCTGCGTTAACATCGCCGCCTGCGGTATGGAATTTATCTTTTTTGACATTGCTTTCGGGATACTGATGCGCCCATTTCTGCTCAAAATATAAAGCGTTGATTAGATAAATTACCGTATCCGGGCTTATTTCTTCTATAATTTTTTTGATATACCCGTTGGTGTTATCCTTTACCCAGTCGTTGATGAGATTGACCGTATTTTTGTCGTTAAAATCACCGGGGTTAATCGCGCTGTTGAATGTTTCCTGCATTTTCCGAATAAAGTCGTCGTTCATTTTCAGTCTGTCCGGTTCGTCGCGGTACCAGATCGAATTCGCAAATGCGACGACGCCTTCATTCGGGTTTGTAATGCGTTTGATAAGGTCTTGATAGAAAGCGTTGAACTCCTCGATCGTTTTCCCGCCGAACAGGGCTTCTTCCATCTGCTTGAGCGTCTCGCCGTCCGCGCCGTTCGCGGTCATGCCCAGCGCCGTCAGAATGGAGAGCGGGCTGATCATGCAGTTCTTGCCGTCTTCCATCGACGCCTTGAGCATGTCGATCGCGAACGCGACGGCGGCCTCGTCAACGCCGTTCGCTTGCTTAACCGCAAGAAAAGAAATCTTTTTGGGAGAAGATATTTTGCTGCCGTTCGATGCAGCGTCTGCCGAGTCTGAAGCGACGCTCGAGCACGAACTAAAAACAAACGCGATCAGTAAAAGAATACAGATGAACGCACGCTTTTTCATGATTAACTCCTTTCCTTCTTCGCCTTACGAAGTATGATGACGATAAACAGAGTTTATTTTAAAATAAACCATAATTTATAAACAAGCGGCGCCGCCTTCGGTGGCTTTTTTCGTTTTCGCCCTTCTTACATTATTTTTCCAGCTTCTATTATTAAATACGTTTTAAATTGTATTCCGGTTGCAGATATCGTCAAATCTTTTAAAAGAAAAAACGCTGCATAAAACCGATATGGTTTTAAACAGCGTTCTGTTTTTATGAAAGTCTGTTTTTATAATCGTCGTATCCGAAGCTTTTAATAAGCTTTACCGCGCCGTTTCTGTCCGCGACCGCGATGGCGGGCAGATTCATGCCGTTGAACATATTGCTCTTTACCATTGAGTAATGCGACATATCGCAAAAGACTACTCTATCGCCGATTTTGAGCGGATTATCAAACGAATAATCGCCTATAATGTCGCCCGCGAGACAGGTAGGTCCGCCCAGGCGGTACGTATAGGGCTTTTCGCCCGGCTTTCCGGCGCCGATCACTTCCGGACGGTAAGGCATTTCTATCACGTCCGGCATATGGCAGGCGGCGCTCGTGTCCAAAATGCAGTTGACAACGCCGTTCTCGACGATGTCGATTACGCTCGCCACCAGATAACCGGTGTTCAGAACCACCGCCTCGCCGGGCTCCAGATACACGACGACGTCGTATTTCTCCTGAATGCGCTTGATGCACTTGATAAGCGTCTGAATATCGTAATCCGGTCTGGTGATATGGTGACCGCCGCCGAAGTTGACCCACTCCATATCGTACAGGTACTTGCCGAACTTCGCCTCGAACGCTTCAAGCGTTTTTTCCAGCGCGTCCGAATTCTGCTCGCACAGCGTGTGGAAGTGCAGCCCGCTGATGCCCTCCAGCAGATCGGGGCGGAAGTTCTTTTCAGTAACGCCCAGCCTTGAACCGTAGGCGCAGGGGTCATAAATCGCGTGGTCCTGCGTTGAAAGCTCGGGGTTGACGCGGATGCCGAACTTTCTGCCGCTTTTGAGCGCTTTATCCTTAAACTTTTCCCACTGGGAAAAGGAGTTGAACACGATATGCCCGCAAATCTGAAGAATCTCGTCGAATTCTTCCTGTGTATACGCCGGCGAGAAGATGTGGTTCTCCTTCCCCATTTCCTCGTAACCGAGCTTGGCTTCAAACAGCCCGCTCGCGGTCGTGCCGCTGAGGTACTCGCCGATCAGCGGATAAAGCGAGAACATCGCGAACGCTTTCTGCGCAAGCAGAATCCTGCAGCCGGTCTCGTCCATAACGCCCTTTAGGATTTCAAGGTTTGAGACCAGCTTTTGCTCGTCGACGACGATATATGGAGTCGGCAGCGCGTTGATGTCAAAGTTCAGTTTTTCCATTTAGTCAACCAGTTCCGGATCAAAGCTCTCCTTCCACGGAAGGCCCCATTTGTTGAGCGCGTCCATGAACGGATCCGGGTCGAACTCCTCGATATTGTGAACGCCCGGCTTGTTCCAGTATCCCTTTATAATCATCATCGCGCCGATCATAGCCGGAACGCCGGTCGTGTAGGCAACCGCCTGCGAGCCGACTTCCTTGTAGCATTCCTGATGGTCGCAGACGTTGTACAGGTAGTAGTTTTTCTCTTTGCCGTCCTTAATTCCTCTGAAGATGCAGCCGATGTTGGTCTTGCCCTTGGTTCTCGGACCGAGCGATGCGGGATCGGGAAGCACCGCTTTTAAGAACTGAAGCGGAACAATCTTTTTGCCCTCGTACTCAATCGGCTCGATCGAGGTCATGCCGACGTTCTGCAGGCATCTTAAATGGGTCAGATAGTTCTGGGTGAACGTCATAAAGAAGCGAATGCGCTTGACTCCTTTTATGTTCAAAGCAAGCGACTCGATTTCCTCATGATGCATGAGGTACATATCGCGTTCGCCGATTTCGGGGAAGTTGTAAACGCGCTTGACCGCAAGCGGTTCGGTTTCAACCCAGCGTCCGTTCTCCCAGTAAGCGCCTTTGGCGGTTACTTCGCGGATGTTGATTTCCGGGTTGAAGTTGGTTGCGAACGGATAACCGTGGTCTCCGGCGTTGCAGTCAAGAATATCGATATAATGGATTTCGTCGAAATGATGCTTCTGCGCGTAAGCGGAGAATACGCCGGTTACGCCCGGGTCAAAGCCGCTGCCGAGCAGTCCGACGATGCCCGCTTTTTCAAATCTCTCTTTGTAATCCCACTGATACTTGTACTCAAACTTCGGGCAGTCTTCCGGCTCGTAGTTCGCCGTATCCAGATAATGCGTTTTGGTGGCGAGGCAGGCTTCCATGATGGTCAGATCCTGGTACGGAAGCGCAAGGTTCATGACAACATCGGGCTTGAAGCTGTTGATGAGCGCGATCAGCTCGTCAACGTTGTTCGCGTCCACCTGCGCGGTATGAATGATGGTCTTGCTGTCCTTCAGCTTTTCCTTGAGCGCGTCGCACTTGCTCTTCGTGCGGGAAGCGATCATAATCTCGCTGAAAACCTCGCTGTTCTGACAGCACTTGTGAACGGCTACGCTTGCTACTCCTCCGCAGCCAATAATCAACGCTTTTCCCATAGTTTGTACCTCCTTAATTTATTGCTAATAATAATTCTCTTAATATCTTGCACGCTGCAGCCGTTGAAGCTCCGCTCGGGTCATAGACCGGACAAAGCTCATTCATATCGCAGCCGATGATATTTAAATCCTTGAGTTTCTTGATGGCATTTACCAGCTCGTTAAAGCCGATTCCGCCCGCCTCCGGCGTACCGGTTCCCGGAAATACCGAAGAATCCAGCACGTCCAAATCGAGCGTGAAGTAAACCGGCTTAAACTGAAGCCTGTCCGCGATGCCTTCGAACGTGCTTAAGTCGAACTTGTGCAGATAGGTATGCGCTTTCGCGAACTCAAACTCCGCCCTGTCGCCGGAGCGGATGCCGAACTGGAAGATGCGTCCGTCTCCGACCAGCTCCCAAGCCCTGCGGATCACCGTCGCGTGAGACAACTGGTCGCCGATGTAATTGTCGCGCAGATCGCAGTGCGCGTCGAAATGGATGATATGCAAATCGGGGTACTTCTTTACCGCCGCTCGGAGCGCGCCCAGCGTTACAAGGTGCTCTCCGCCGATCATCAACGGCTTTTTGCCGTCCGCAAGAATGGCGGCGGTTCTCTCCTCGATCATGTCAAGAACCCGCGCGGTGTTTCCGAACGGGAAATCAAGGTCTCCGCTGTCCATCACCAGGATGTCGCACAAATCCTTGTCCTGATACGGGCTGTAAGTTTCTATCCCGAAGGATTCCGACCGAATCGCTTTAGCAGCGAACCTGGTTCCCGGACGGTATGAGGTGGTCGAATCGAACGGCGCGCCGAAAATAACCGTCTGCGCGTCCTTGTACTCGCTTTCGCAGCCGATAAAGCAGTTATATTGCCTGTTCAACATTTTCTAAAAGCTCCTCGATATAGTTGGGCAGGTAAAAAGCGCCCCTGTGAAGGTTTGTGTTGTAGTATTTGGTTTTTATGCCGAGCGAATTCCACTTTTTAGCGTTCATATCCCGAACCGGATGATACTTTAAGGACGAGAAACCGAACAGCCACAATCCCGACGGATAGGACGGGATATGCGCCTGATATACCCGGCTGATCGGGAAGGATTCAATGATGCGCTTGTGCGCTCTTTGCATGGCGATCGCGTCGTTTTTGTAAAACGCGCTTTCGTGCTGATTGACCATAATGCCGTCCTCTCTGAGCGCGTTCGAGCAGCTGCCGTAAAACTCCCGCGTAAACAGCCCCTCTCCCGGTCCGAACGGGTCGGTGGAGTCAACGATGATCAGATCGTACATGTTCGCGCACCTGCGGATGTACTTCAGCCCGTCTTCGTAATAAACGGTCAGGCGTTCATCGTCGAAACAGCAGGCTACGGACGGCAGATACTCCTTGCAGACGTCGATGACCATTTTGTCTATCTCGACAAGGTCGATGCGCTCGATCGTATCGTACTTGACAAGCTCGCGGAGAACGCCTCCGTCGCCGCCGCCGATGACCAGCACGTCTTTGACGCAGGGATGCACGGCCATCGGCACATGCGTGATCATTTCGTGATACACGAACTCGTCCTTTTCGGTCAGCATCATATACCCATCGAGCGTCAAAAAGCGTCCGTATTCCTCCGACTCGAAAATGTCGATTCGCTGGAATTCGCTTTTGCCGCTGAACAGCTGCTTATCGACCCGAATGGAGAACTTCACATTGTCGGTATGATTTTCCGAATACCAGAATTCCATTGTTTACCATGCCTTTCCCCGGCTGTCTTTCTGCCGGAAACGGGTGCCGTTATAAAACGGCACGAGTCGGTTATACCCCTTTCATCACGTTCAGCCTTTTCAGCTCCATATCCTCCGGACCGGTCATTAAACAACCCTTTTCTTTGGCGTACTCGATATACTCGATGATTTTGTCCGTAATCTGCTCGCCCGGCGCGAGAATGGGGATGCCCGGCGGATAGCTCATGACAAACTCGGCGCAGATTCTGTCCTTCGATTCCGCTATCGGAACCGATTCTTTCTCCGCATAGAAAGCCTCCTGCGGCGCGTACACGACCAGCGGGCTGATATACTCGTACTCGAGCATGCCGACCCTGCTCTTTTTATATCTGCGGCGAATCTCCGCCAGCGCGGAAATCAGTCTTTCGGTGTCGCTCTTCCGGTCGCCCATGGAGATATAGGCAAGGATGTTGCCGATGTCGCCGAATTCCGTCTGTATGTCGTACTCGTCGCGCAGAATATCATAGACCTCAATGCCGGCAAGCCCGATATCCAGCGTGTTGATGGACAGCTTGGTAATATCGAAGTCGTAAACGGTGTCTCCGTTTACAATCTCCCGCGAATACGCGTAGTAGTCGCCGATTTTGTTGATTTCTTCGCGCGCGTATTGCGCCAGCTTCGCGACGTTGCCGAAAACCTCCTTGCCGTGAAGGGCAAGATATCTTCTGGACAAATCCAGGCTTGCCATCAGCAGGTACGAACCGCTGGTCGTCTGCATTAAATTGATAATCTGGCGCACATAGTTTGCGTTGACGTTTTTGCCCGTAAGCAAAAAAGAACTCTGCGTAAGCGAGCCGCCCGATTTGTGCATGCTGACCGCAGCCATATCGGCGCCAGCCGCCATCGCAGAAATCGGGAAATTCTCGCCGAAATAGAAATGGGTGCCGTGCGCTTCGTCCGCAAGCACTTTGATGCCGTGCTTGTGCGCGAGATTGGTAATCTCTTTGATGTTTGAGCAAATCCCGTAGTAGGTCGGGTTGTTTACCAGAACCGCTTTCGCGTCCGGATACTGCTCAATCGCTTCCTTAACGCCCTCCAGCGACATGCCGAGCGCGATTCCGATCCGGTGGTTTGTGTGCGGATTGACGTAAACGGGAATCGCGCCGCAGAGAATCAAAGCGTTGATGACGCTTTTGTGGACGTTGCGGGGGAGTATGATTTTGTCCCCCTTTTTACAGACCGACAGAATCATAGCCTGAATCGCGGAAGTGGTGCCGCCTACCATCAGAAAGGCGTGCGCGGCTCCGAACGCTTCCGCGGCCAGTTCCTCGGCTTCCTTTATAACAGAAACGGGATGGCACAGGTTGTCGAGAATCTTCATCGCGTTGACATCGACGCTCATGCACTTTTGTCCGAGGAACTCTGTCAAGTCCGGATTGCCCTTTCCCCGTTTATGTCCCGGCACGTCGAAAGGGACAATACGCATATATTTTAAATTTTCGAGCGCTTCGTAAATCGGCGCCCGCGATTGATCCTGCACTTCTTCCTTCCTCCCGGGCTTCTTAATAAATATTCGTACCGCTGAAAATTTCAATCATTTCCCGGCGCAGAGAGTTCGTGATATCCAGTCTGGTCTGCGGAGGAAGCTCGTAAACATCCGTATTAAACAGATAGTTCTGCAATTCGACATCTTTTATCAGCATTTTGGTGTGGAAAATGTTTGCCTGATAGGTGTTGATATCGATCGCGTCGTATTTTTTTAAGATCGATTCGCTGATGTAGTTCTGAATCGAGGTGATATAATGATCAAGGAACAGCTTCTTGCCGTCGATATCTCTGGTAAAGCCTCTGACGCGGTAATCCATCGTGATGATGTCCGAATCGAAACTGCCGATCAAAAAGTCCAGCGTGCGCAAAGGCGTTATCTCGCCGCAGGTGGTGACGTCGATATCAACTCGGAAGGTAGCAATAGCGTTCCCCGGATGATATTCCGGAAAGGTGTGAACAGCAACATGGCTTTTGTCAAGATGTGAGACAACAGTATCTCCGCTTTTCGATTTTACCATCGAATCCTCAGCGATCAGAAAGGTTACGCTCGCTCCCTGGGGTTCGTAATCCTGTTTTGAAATGTTGAGCACGTGGGCGCCGATCATATCGGTTACCTGAAGCAGAATGTTGGTAAGCCTCTCAGAGTTGTACTGATCGTCAATGTACGCGATATAATCCCGCTGCTCACGTTCGCTCTTCGCATAACAGACGTCGTAGATGTTAAAGCTGAGAGATTTTGTAAGATTGTTAAATCCGTACAATTTGAGTTTGTTGTCAGACATTTCGGCATATCCCTTTCCGTATATCATAGAATTCGTGAGTTGTAAAAAAATAACTCCGGCGCATAGAACAGCACCCGAGTCTATTCTGCAAACCACTTAATGTTTCGCCTTTGAGAACAGTAAATGGTTTATATATTGGCTGCAGATTTTCAGAGTCTATATAGCAAGAACTACTTTTACTACTCTTATTGACCGTTTCACAAGTGTTGTGTATGCGATACACATGGTTATAAAGTAACCAACTTATAAAATTCTAGCTTTTAACTCAATCAATAACGCAGCACAAACAATGCTGCTTCCGGCAGTTGACCCGGCTGTCCGAGGCCTTGTTTCCTATAAGTGCGGCGTTTTTGCTGAGCAGCTTATAGTATCGGTCAAAGTTCTTTACGCTTTCCGCTTTATAAAAGCAGTTTCGGCTCTAAAAACTAACACGTATTTTATATTATACTTTTCGTTTTGTCAATAGTATTTTTGATATTTTATCGTCTGACAAAAAAATATTTCTTGCTTATAGTTTTTCACTGTGTTAGAATATTATACGACATTGATATGATGTTTTTCAAGATGCAAACACGAAAAAAACAGGATTTTTTTGCAAAATGGAGTATATCGTACAGTATTCGGACCGCAAAACCTTTTCGATTGTCATAACGGACGCTTTGCAGGTTCTTATCAAAGCGCCGTACGGCGCGCCGAAGCAGGAAATTGAGCGGCTTGTTTTTAAATACTCGGGCTGGATTCAGAAAAACCTTGAGAAAAAGAAGAACGCGCTTGCCGCGAAAAAGCCGCTCACACCCGAGCGCGTCCGCGAGCTGAAAAGACTGGCGCAGGAAATTCTCCCCGCAAAAACCGCTTATTACAGCAAAATCATGGGCGTCAGTCCGACATCCGTAAAAATCACGTCGGCGAAAAAGCGCTTCGGCAGCTGCAGCGCGAAAAACGGCATCTGCTACTCCTTCCGATTGATGGAATACCCGGACAAGGCGATCGATTACGTCGTGGTGCACGAGCTTGCCCATATTCGGCATAAAAACCATTCCAAAGCGTTCTACGCCACGATCGCGAAATATCTTCCCGATTATCCGGAAAGAATAAAGCTGTTGAAAGCATAGAAAGGTATCGATGACAGTATATGCCGAAATTTGTTCCGTTTGAGAAGCTGTCCAAAAAAGCGAAAAAAGAAATTGCGAAAAAAAGACGCGCGAGCTGGGGTCCGCTCAATCCGGTCACGCGCGTTCCCGAAAACCCGAAAGCGTACAAACGAAAAAAGATGCGCGGCTGGGAAGAATAAAACGGTTCGGGTCTTTCCCGAAATAGCCTATTTTCGTAAAAAGGATTGAGAAAATGCGTTTGTTTACCGCAATACTCTTTACGCCGGAAATTAAAAAAGTGTTGACGGACCATATCGCAGCGCTGAAAATCGCTTCCCGTTCCGGCAACTTTACGCTCGAGAACAACCTGCACTTAACCATAAACTTTATCGGCGAAACGGACCGGGTCGAGGACGTAAAGAAAGCGATGTCGGCAATCCGTTTTCAGCCCTTTACCATCACGCTCGGCAAAAGCGGCGTGTTCAGGCGCAGCGGCGGCGATATTTACTGGCTCGGCATAGCGCAGAACCCGCAGCTCGACAGCCTGCACAAAAATCTTTTCGAAGCGCTGCGCGCCAAAGGATTTACGCTGGAAAACCGCGACTATAAACCCCACATCACGCTCGGCAGAGAGGTCGTTCTGAACAAAACGCCGGCGTTTTCGGAAAAACCGCTCCAAATGACGGTTTCGCGCGTCAGTCTGATGAAATCGGAACGCATCGGCGGAAAGCTGGTCTATACGGAGATTTTTTACAAAAACGCGGAAATGTGACAGCGTCGGCGAAAACGAAATACAAAAAACCGTGCTGCGCGGATGCGCCTGCACGGTTTTGTTTTATTTTCGCGGCTGTTTTGCGGCGAATCAGCGGTTTTTCCGCCTGATACCGCCCCGATCGTTTTTAAAAAATATTAAATGCCTTCTCCGGCTTTCAGCTTTTCCGCTCGGTCGGCGGCGATCAGCGCGTCGATCATTTCGTCTATCTCGCCGTTTAAAAAGCTGTCGAGCGAATAAAGGGTCAGCCCGATTCTGTGGTCGGTCACCCTGCCCTGCGGATAATTGTATGTTCGAATGCGCTCGCTGCGGTCGCCGGTGCCAACCTGGCTTCTGCGCTCGTTCGCGAGCGCCTGCTCTTTTTTCTGGCGTTCCATATCGGCAAGGCGGCTCTTCATGATTTTGAGCGCTTTCTCTCTGTTTTTCAGCTGACTGCGCTCGTCCTGACAATCGACCACGATGCCGGTCGGCTTATGGACGATGCGGATGGCGGTTTCGACCTTGTTTACGTTCTGACCGCCCGCGCCGGAGCTGTGGTGACGGGTAATCTCGAGTTCGTCCATGTTCAGCTCAAATTCCTCGTCGTCCACTTCGGGCAGGACCGCGACCGTTACGGTCGAAGTGTGAATTCTGCCCTGCGCTTCGGTTTCGGGAACCCTCTGCACTCTGTGAACGCCGCCCTCAAACTTAAAGCGGGAGTACGCGCCCTCGCCCTCGATCATAAAGGATATTTCCTTAAATCCGCCCAGCTCGGTCTCGTTCGCGTACAAAAGCTCGGTCTTGTACCCCGCCGATTCGGCGTACATCGTGTACATGCGGTACAGAACCGCGGCAAAGAGCGCCGCTTCCTCGCCGCCCGCGCCGCTTCGGATTTCGACGATAACGTTTTTATCGTCGTTCGGGTCTTTCGGCAGCAGAAGCACTTTTAACTCTTCTATGATTCTTTCTTTCGCTTCCTTCGCCGCTTCCTTCTGCTCTACGGCGAGTTCGCGGATCTCCGGGTCCTTTTCGGTTGCCAAAATCTTGTCCGAATCCTCGATTTCGGCTTCCGCTTTGGTGTATTCTCTGTATTTTTCAACAATCGGCGTGAGTTGCTTATATTCTTTGGAATATTTTTTATACGCTTCGATATCGCTGATTATATTGGCGTCTGAAAGCTTTTCTTCGATTTCGACATATCTTTTTTCAAGTAACGCGAGCTTCTCAATCATATTATAACCCCTTAAATTCATATACATTTACAAACACTATGTGAAAGGAAAATGTTTATGAAGCAAAATGAATACCTTCCCGAAGGAAAATTATCTGCTACAGCCGCCATCAAAGAATACATCAGCTCGCCGGAAGGCTTAGAGCGCGCCATGCAGGAGGGTGTCATCCTCGAAGGCCGCAGCTTTTTGTGCGACAACGATCAAAATTTACATGTTACTGTCGGTATGTTCACCGGAATCATACCGAAAGATGAATGCGTATATACACCGGACGGCGAGAAAGCGAAGGACATCGCCATCATCTCGCGCGTCGGAAAACCCGTCTGTTTTAAAATCATCGATATTCTCAAGGACAGCGAGGGCAGACCGAAACCGATCCTTTCCCGCAAAGCCGCCCAGCGGGACTGCATGCGGTTTTATTTGGAAAAGCTGACCGCCGGCGACGTCATCGACGCAAGGGTGACGCATCTTGAGCCGTTCGGCGCTTTCGTGGACATCGGGTGCGGCATCATCTCGCTGCTGTCCATCGACTGTATGTCCGTATCCCGCATTTCGCACCCGCGGGAGCGATTCGACCCCGGTCAGTATATCAAAGTGGTTATCAAAACGCCGGTGGATACGTACGGCAGAATCACGCTCACCCACCGCGAACTGCTCGGCACATGGGAGGAGAACGCCTCGAAGTTTACCATCGGGCAGACGGCCGCCGGCATTATCCGAAGTATCGAAAGCTACGGCGTTTTTGTCGAGCTTACGCCCAACCTTGCCGGGCTCGCGGAACTGCGCAACGATATCAAAGTCGGGCAGCACGCCGCCGTTTACATAAAGAACATTATCCCTGAGAAAATGAAAATCAAACTGGTGATTATTGATACCTACGACGGCGAAAAACAGCCGAACGTTTACAACTACCCGCAGGGCGTGACGCACATCGACTACTGGCGGTATTCGCCCCTTGAGAGCGATAAGGTGATTGAAACCGTATTTCTGAACGAATAGCGCTTCAGGCGGGTGCGCCGCTAAAAGATAAAATCAAACTCCATACCGTAAATCTCTACGGTGTCGCCCTCCTGAATACCGGCTTTTTCAAGCTGTTCGATGACGCCGCTGTTTTTTAGAACCCGCTGGAAATACTGCAGCGATTCGTAATCATAAAAGTTGACGCTGCCCACGACCTTTTTAAGCCACTCGCCCTCGACTTTATAGACATTGTTGACCACGCTGATTTTAATCTCTCTGGGCTTCGGCTCGCTGTAATCTTCTTCGACGACTTCGCTCTCGAATTTCTTGAGCGGCGGCAGCTCTTTGAGCTTAAGAGCGACGGCTTTTATCAGCTCGTCAACTCCCTCGCCGGTCGCGCCGGATATCAAATGCAGCGCATAATTCTTTTCCGCCGCAAATGCTTGAATCCGCTCCAGCGTTTCCTTGTCGTAACCGATATCGATTTTATTGCCGGCCAGTATTTGCGGACGGGACGCAAGCTCGGGACTGTACTTCTGCAGTTCCGAGTTTATCTTTTGTATATCGTCGAGCGGGTCTTCGCGCTCGCTCGCGGAAATGTCAAACAGGTGAAGAATCAGCCTGCATCTTTCAATGTGGCGCAGAAAATCATGCCCCAGCCCCGCGCCTTCGGCGGCGCCCTCGATCAGTCCGGGAATATCCGCGACGACAAAGTTCTGGTCGTAAACGCTGACAACCCCAAGATTGGGCGAAAGGGTCGTGAAATGATAATTCGCAATCTTCGGACGCGCGGACGAAATCAGCGAGAGCAGCGTAGACTTGCCCACGTTCGGAAAACCGACGATTCCGACATCCGCGAGCATTTTGAGCTCCAGCGTCAAATATTTCTCCTCGCCCGGAAGTCCGCTCTTCGCAAAACGCGGCGCCTGCCTGGTCGGCGTCGCGAAATGCACGTTACCCCAGCCGCCTTTGCCGCCCCTTGCGGCGACAAACGGCTCGTTGTCCGACATATCCTTTAGTATTTTCCCGGTCGCTTTATCCCGAATAATGGTTCCCGGCGGCACGCGGATAATGATGTCTTCGCCGCTTTTGCCCGCGAACTTTTTATTCTTTCCGTCGGCGCCGTTCTGCGCTACGAATTTTCTGCGGTATTTGAAAGCGAGCAGCGTGTTTACGCCCTCATCCACCATAAAAATAACGTCGCCGCCTTTGCCGCCGTCGCCGCCGTCAGGTCCTCCGTGCGAGATATACTTTTCCCGATGGAAGGAAACGCATCCGTTCCCGCCGTCGCCGGCTTTAACGTAAATATCCACTTTATCAAGAAACATCCCGCATCTACCTCTCAATCTTCTTCCAGGATACAGCGTTCCTGAAACGATACCTATATTCTTTCCTTTTCTGCGACGAACAATCAATGCTTGGCAAAAAAATATAAAGAGCAGTCAGGATGAAGTACCCCGACATACTCTTTATCATCGTACAAAATAGTTAGTCTGCGTTGACTGCGTAAACGCTGACCTTTTTTCTGCCGCCTCTCATGCGCTCGAACTTTACGACGCCGTCAATGAGAGCAAAAAGCGTATCGTCAGACCCTCTGCCGACGTTCTTGCCGGGATGAATGCTGGTTCCGCGCTGGCGAACGATGATGTTGCCTGCGATGACAGCCTGACCGTCAGAACGCTTTACGCCAAGTCTTTTGGACTCGGAGTCGCGGCCGTTCTTTGTTGAACCGACACCTTTTTTATGTGCAAAAAACTGAAGAGTCAATCTTAACATTTTACCTACTCCTTTACCTAAAATTCACTGCTCAAGGCGCTGGATATCGACCTTGAGATTCTTCGGGTAATCCTTCTCAATCGCGGCAAGTTCGTTGTAAAAGCTCCGGATAAGCCCTTCGCTCGCGCTGTCCTTTTCCAGCAGCCGAAACGAAACCGTCGCCGTGTCCGCGTCCTCGGTCGTCTCGGCTTTTTTGCCGTATTCTCCGCAGATTGTGTTAACGACCAGCATCGTCATTGCGCTGACCGCGGCGCAGACAATGTCTTTGCCCGCGGGAGCCGCTCCGGAATGACCCGAAATCTCGAACCCTGAAAAAGCGTCGTTCTTCACGAAAAAAACAGCTTTTATCATGATTCGGGTTATATCGCTATGCTGGTAATCTGAAGCTTCGTATAGGGCTGTCTGTGTCCTATATGTCTCTTCTCGTTCTTCTTCGGTTTATAACGGATAATGTGAAGCTTCGGACCCTTTCCGTTTTTTACCACGTTGGCGGTAACGGTTGCCTTTACGGTCGGGTTGCCGACCTTGAATCCTTCGGGTGTCGAAACCGCTAAAACCTTGTCAAAAGTGTAGGTTTCGCCTTCCTTTACATCGAGCTTCTCAACGTAAATGATGTCGCCTTCGCTGACTTTGTACTGCTTTCCGCCTGTTTCTATAATCGCAAACACGAAAAGCACCTCTCTTTCCTATATAGACTCGCTGTCCTAAGGTAATATGCCAAAAACAAGCATATTTTTATAACCCCATACATGCGGCAAATGAGAGTCTAACACAAAAAAAGTCAACTGTCAAGTATTTTCTTTGCTTTTTCACCTTTTTTCAGGGAAAACGAATTGTTAACGAGCGATGAAACAATAGATAAGCACGATCGCGCCCAAAACGATTCTGTACCAGCCGAACACCTTAAAGTCGTGCTTTTTGATATACCCGATTAAAAACTTAATCGCGATGAGCGAAATAAAGAAGGAAACCAGCACGCCGGTCAGCAGAAGTATTATCTCGGTCCCCGAGAACGAAAACCCGAACTTTACGATCTTTAAAAGACTTGCTCCAAACATAACCGGCACGGCGAGGAAGAAGGTATATTCCGCGGCGACGGTTCTGGACACGCCGATGAGCAGCGCGCCCACGATGGTCGCGCCGGAGCGCGAGGTTCCCGGAAAAACGGCTGCGATGAGCTGGAACAGTCCGATGACCAACGCGGTCGTGTATGTAAGCTGGGAGATCTGCGTTATTTTCGGTTCTCTTTTTTTGTTGTAGATTTCAATTACGATAAACAGAATTCCGAATACAATCAGGGCGATGGAAATCGAAACCTTGTTGTAAAACAGCGCTTCGAACTCGTCGTCCCATTTCGCGGCGATAACCGCCGGTATGCAGGAGACGGCGATTTTCAGCCACATCGAGATGGTGTCTTTTTTGATCGCCATGCCGCTTTCTTTACGGTAGGCAAACGGAATCAGCTTATTCCAGTAAAGCACAACAACCGCAAGAATTGCGCCAAGCTGAATCACCACTCTGAACATTTCGATGAACTCGTCGCTGGCGTTCAGCTGTATAAACTCCTCAAAGAGGATCAGATGTCCCGTGCTGCTGATGGGCAGCCATTCGGTAATGCCCTCCACGATGCCGAAGAAAATGGCTTTGAGTATTTCTAAGTATATCATTCGGGTTTCTCCTCAAATTCTGTATTATAGTAAATACTTATCGCAATTCCGCGGGATTATGCCTGTTTTCCACCCGCCCTGCGGGCTTTTTGCGCCGCGTTGCTAACCTTTATATATATCGCGGCTGTTTTTGCAAAATTCAGAGAAAACCGCTACTTTCCTCCGCCAAAAAAGCGCTCGGCGATTCTTACCGCTTCCATCGCGTCTTTCGCGTAATAATCCGCGCCGATCAGGTCGGCGTACTCCTGCGTCAGCACCGCGCCGCCGACCATGATTTTGATGTCCGGGTCGGTTTGACGCAGAAGCTTGATGGTTTTTTCCATCGACGGAACCGTCGTCGTCATCAAAGCGCTCAAACCTATAAGCTTTATGCCGTTCTCCCGCGCGCAGTCGCGGACCGTTTCGGGCGGAACGTCTTTGCCGAGGTCTATCACTGAAAATCCGTAGTTCTGCAACAGCACTTTTACGATATTTTTCCCGATGTCGTGAATATCGCCCTTTACGGTAGCAAGAATGATTTTATTGCCGCAATCGCCGGCGGCGGCATTCATGACAGACTTTACCGCTTCGAACGCGGCGGTTGCCGCTTCCGCGCTCATCAAAAGCTGCGGCAAAAACACCGTCTTTTGCTCAAACCCTTTCCCCACGATGTCCAGAGCCGGAATAATCTGCTGATTAATCACGTCCAGCGGCGGCGTGGTTTTGAGCATCTCCGACGCCTTTGCAAACGCCTGCTCTTTTAACCCTTTGATAATCGCGTGCTGCAACGGTTCGTCCGAGCCGGCGCCCGCGCTTCCGGCGGCGCTTTGCGGCAAAACCTGCTCGACGGTCACAGTCGAGGCAAAATCAATAAACGCCGCGCAGTTGTCGTCGAGACCCTTCAGCGCGCGGTAGCTGTAATAAACCTTCATCATCTCGGCGGAGAAGGGATTCATAATCGCGCAGTCCAGCCCGTTCTGCAGCGCCATCGCGAAGAACGTGGAGTTGATGTATTCCCTTCCGGGCAAACCGAACGAGATGTTCGAAACGCCGAGACTGGTCTTTACGCCGAGCTTCTCCTTGATCAGCTTTAAGGCTTTAAGCGTGATATTCGCGCTGTTTTTGTCCGAGGAGACGGTCAGCGCCAGCGGGTCAACGATGATGTCCTTTTTTTGAATTCCGTATGCCGCCGCGCGGTTGACGATTCTCTTCGCGATCGCCAGCCTGCCCTCCGCGCTGTCCGGGATGCCGCTTTCGTCAATCGTCAGCGCAATCAAAACGCCGCCGTACTTTTTGACAAGCGGAAAGATTGCCTCCATGCTTTCATCCGTGCCGTTTACGGAGTTCACGAGCGGCTTTCCGTTGTAAAGACGCATCGCCTTTTCCATCGCGGCGGGGTTGACCGTGTCGATTTGCAGCGGCAGGTCGGTCACAGCCTGAAGCTCGGTCACAACCTCCGCCATGGTCTTTACTTCGTCTATTTCGGGCAGTCCGACATTGACGTCCAAAATGTGCGCGCCTTTTTCCTGCTGGGACAGCCCTTCGCTTAAAATATACGCCAGATTGCCCTCCCGCAGTGCCTGCTTGATTTTCGGCTTTCCGGTCGGATTGATGCGCTCGCCGATTAAAACCGGTTCGTTTCCGATATAAACCGCGCGCGAATAGGACGAAACCACGGTTTCGTCCTTCGATTCCGCCGGCAATAAAGGCAAATCCTTTGTTTTTTCGATCGTCTTCTTGATGTATTCGGGCGTCGTGCCGCAGCAGCCGCCGACAATCGCGGCGCCCATGCGGACAAACGCCGCCATGATGTCCGAGAAAGCATCGGCGTCCACGTCGTAAACGGTTCCGCCGTCGGCGCTTTTGGGCAGTCCGGCGTTCGGATTGACGATGACCGGGACCGACGCGTGTTTTAGCAGTTCGGGAACAATCCCAAGCATCTGCTCCGGCCCGAGCGAGCAGTTGATGCCGACCGCGTCAACGCCAAGCCCTTCGAGCAGCGCGACCATCGCGCCCGGCGTCGCGCCGGTCATCAGTTTTCCGGTTTCGTCGTAAACGTTCGTGACAAAGACCGGCAAATCGGCGTTTTCTTTTGCCGCGATCACCGCCGCTTTGGTCTCGTAGGAATCGTTCATGGTCTCTATCAAAATCAGGTCGACGCCGCACGCGGCGGCGATTCTGACGCTTTCGGCGAAAATAGCTACCGCTTCTTCAAAATCAAGGTCTCCGTAAGGCTTTAACAGCCTGCCGAGCGGCCCGACGTCAAAAGCGACGTACCGCTCGATTCCGGCGTCCTTGAACGCCGACACCGCCTGCTTCGCCAGCGATACGCCTGCTTTGATGATTACAGCTTTGTTATCCAGTCTGCACGCGCCGAAGGTATTGGTTTTGACGATATTGCAGCCGGCTTCCAAATACGCGCGGTGAACCGCCAAAACCCGGTCGGGGTGCGTCAGGTTCCAGAAGTCCGGAAGTTCGCCCGGCTTTAACCCCATTCCCTGCAGCATGGTGCCCATGCCGCCGTCGAAATATGTTATTTTGCTTTTGATTCGTTCCTGTATTTTCATATGCATCCCTTTAATAGATGCCGATGACCGCGGTTACCGATTTCGTTGGGGTCATCAGCATCGAATCCGTCAGGCTCAGCCCGATTTTTCTGGATGTGTCCAGCAGCGCCATGATATCTTTTTGATGCCGGATGTCAAAATCCCCATATCCCGGGCTGAAGCGGGGCTTGCTGTTTTTGTTTTCGCACAGCAGGCGGTTGACCTGGTCGCACCATACTTCGATTGTGGACGACGCGAGCGCGTCGACGACCACCGCCTTCGCGGGCGCCGTTTTCTCATATTTCAGAATCAGCCTGTCCGCGCCGATTCCGATGGTGGCCGCGAAAATAAAAACCTCCGGACAACCGGCAAGATTTTTTTGCAGCGCCCGGCTCTGAATCTCGCCGAAACCGATATCCAGCGCGTTTTCTTTTAAAACAACCGGCTTCCGGACATAGCAGCACTTCGCGGCGATTACCTTTTCCAACTCCGCTTTGCACTCTGCGATCAGTTCTTTTGTTTTTTCATCGGGAAGATTCTTGCCGTAGCCGAGATACCGCAAAGCTTCCCGTTCGTCCGCCTGTATCTCGCCCGCATCGGCAAAAAGCGTATTTACCGTATAGTCCATATTGTTAACCTATCATGCATGCAAACCAGAATATCTTTTACAGTTTCTTTTCCCGTAGTCAGCGGAATCAACAGTTCACCCCAGTTGTCTTCAATATTTTGATTATATCATATGAATCCAAAGTTGACAATATATGAAATTAGATAAAAAACCTGACATTTTGGCGTCAGGTTTTTATGAATTTGCTGTTTATTCTCTTTTACCGGCTGTTGTTTTCGGTATTGTTCGATTTGTTCTGCGCTATCATGTCCTTCAGCGCGGCGACAGCGTCCCCAAGCCCGCCGATGCTGTCAATCAAGCCGAGTTCCACCGCTTCCTTGCCGTCAATCATGGTGCCGATGTCGGTTGTCATCTGGTCGGTTTTCATCATCAGCTCGCGGATTTTATCGGCGGACGCTTTTGAATTGCGTACGATAAAATCTATGATCCGCTCCTGCATTTTGTCCAGATTGATAAACGTCTGGGGCACGCCGATGACAAGACCGTTCATCCGCACCGGATGCAGCGTCATGGTCGCGCTCGGCACAATAAAGGATTTTTTCGCCGATACCGCGAGCGGAACGCCGATCGAATGTCCTCCGCCGAGCACCAGCGAAACCGTCGGCTTTTTCATGCCGGCAATCAGTTCCGCAATGGCAAGCCCGGCCTCCACGTCGCCGCCGATTGTGTTGAGGAGCACGAGCAGTCCGTCGATTTCCTCGCTTTCCTCGACCGCGAACAGCGTCGGAATGCACTGTTCGTACTTGGTGGATTTCGCCTGCGGCGAAGCGGTAAAATGTCCCTCGATTTGTCCGGCGATGATTAACGCGTGAATGCTTCCGTCGGCGGAATGGGTGGTAATGCTGCCGCTGTTCTGTATTTCCTCGCTTTTATTCTCCGGCGCGCCTTCGTTTTCTCTTCCTTCTTCGTTGCTCATACTATCCCCCTGTTTCCTTTCTCCGTTTATTATGGACACGCAAAAAATAAATTATGCCAAATCGAAAAAAGGGGGTTGAAAAAATGATTTGCGCGTGATATAATTTTGGAGCGTGTTAAGCAATCGAATACGGAGAGGTATCGAAGTGGTCATAACGGGGCTGACTCGAAATCAGTTTGAGGGAAACCTCACGCGGGTTCGAATCCCGCCCTCTCCGCCAAATTCAGTCTTCGGTTTGATATGAAAGTATCAAACCTTTTTTTATTTTATATCAAAATTCTCCTGTCCGCTTTTTTTAGTATTATAAAAGAATTTTGCTATACATATCCAAACCAACCGTCATACTATGAGAAGCCTAACGCTTCATCAAATGGAAAAGCAGCTTTCGTTTTGCCAATTTTTCGTAAAACATATTGACTATATCAAAAAATATTGTATAATGTCGAATAAGGGAGGGCGAAAATGAGCGCTTTAATTTTGAACCCGCTGGAAGAGTACGAAAAGAAATATAAACATCTCCACGCCGAGAACGCCGAAAAGTTTTTTGAAAAACTCGTATCGCAGTCCGGCATAGACATCGAAAAGAACCGCGAAACCGTAAAGCAGTACGAATTATATAAAGAAAATTTAGTCGTGCTGAAGAAAAAACTGAACATAGCAAGGTTTTTTCGCGTGCTGATGTGCGTCACGGTTCTGCTGATACCGCTCGTCGTCCTGAAAACAACGCCGAAAATCAGAGCGCTGCGCGCAGAGATCGCGGAAGCGGATCAGAAAGCGGACGAGCTGCTGTCAGAAGCCCACAAGCAAATGCTCCCGCTCAACCAGCTCTTTACGGACAAAGACGCGTTACATATTATAGAGTCGACGATTCCCCTGCTTTCCTTTGACGACCACTTTTCCGCAAAACAGGAAGCCGATATGAGAATTAATTATGATTTCGGCGATTATCTTGAAAACGAGCAGTCGACCGTGGATTTGTTGGCCGGAAACTATAACCAAAACCCGTTTTTGTTCGAAAGAAAGCTGATTCACAGAATGGGTACGGAAACATATCACGGTTATAAAACGATTACCTGGACAGAAACCTATCGCGACAGCAGCGGCAAAACGAGAACGCGAGTAAAAACGGAGACGCTCCACGCCACCGTAACGAAGCCGAAGCCTTTCTACCATACGCAGGTCGTGCTGAATTACTGTTCGCAGGGCGGCCCCGATTTATCCTTCAGCCGGGACGCTTCACATCTGGAACAGAAAAGCGACAAGGAAATTGAAAAACTTGTAAAGCGCGGCGAAAAGAAGTTAAAGCGAATGACCGATAAAGCGATTCGTTCGGACGGCGATTTCATGAGCATGTCGAATACCGATTTCGAAGTCCTGTTCGACGCGCTGGACCGAAACAACGAAGTTCAGTTCAGAACGCTTTTCACGCCGCTGGCGCAAACCAACATGGTCGCTTTAATCCGCTCGAAAATCGGTTATGGCGACGACTTTAATTTCATAAAATTAAAGCGGACAAACAGAATCATATCCCATCACAGTCAGGGCCGAGCGATCAATCTGCTGCCAGAAGACTATATCTATTATTCTTACGATATTATTCGCAAAAACTTTTTGGAAAAGAACGCAGAATTCTTTAAAGCAGTATATTTTGATTTCGCGCCGCTCTGGGCCATTCCTTTGTATCAGGAAAGGCCGGTGCATTCGCTGAAACCCATACCCGATTATTCGCAGTTATACGCGCATAAAGAATATGAAGCGCTGGCGAACGCGATGGATTATACATATGTCGTGCATCCGAAAACCAAAACGCCGGCTATTTTGAAATCATCTTATGTCGGCTCCAATGACAATACGGACGAAATCTGCGTTACCGCATATTCCTACGACATTATGAAGCGGGTTGTCGTCGTGCCTGTGCGCGGCGGCGACGGCCGCATGCACAATGTGCCGGTCGAATGGGACGAATACCTGCCGGTTGAGAACAGCGAAAATTTCCGCGTTGCGTCAGAAGAAGCGGCAAAAAGCGGAAACGTTATCGCAAGGCGCGACGGTTTATGTATTTTTAATGTTTAACGATAAAAAGGAGGATTTATCATGGCAAATCAATTAGACGAGCTTAATCCGGAGATCAGAGAGGAAGGCCTTGACACGAACGTCATTGTTAAGAAAATTCCGGTCACAGTCGGCATCGGGTCAAAGATTTTCGAAATTTTATTATGGGTTTGCGGGATAATTCCGGGGCTTATTTTCCTGTTTATGAAAATAAAAGCGCAAAATCATTTCGACCAGTTGCAGCAGAAAATTCAAAGAAATGCCTCTCAGATCGACAATTTTCTGGAACAGAGAGTGATGGTGCTTCAAAACTGCGCGCGTCTTTTGGAAAAAGCGATCGACCTGGATAAGAGCACTTTTGAAAACATCGCGAAATACAGGTCCGGAAACACCGGCGACGCCGACGCGGCGCGCAACGAACTCAGCGGACAACTGGACACTGTATCCAGAAACTTTAATGTCGCGTTCGAGAATTATCCCGACCTTGCCGCGCATCGCGAAATCGCCGACGCCATGCAGCAGAATATGTATCTGCAAAGAGAAATCACGGCGGCAAGAGAACTCTACAACGATACGATCGATCAGTGGAACCGGGATATCTTCGCATGGCCGACCAAGAAAATAGTGGCCGCCAAAAACGGATACACCACGAGAATTCCTTTCGTCGCTTCCAAAGAGATTAAGGAAAAGGCCAAAAGCGTGTTCTTTTAATCTACATAGCTTCTTGCTAAAAAAGTCCGAAAACCGTTCAAGCGTTTTCGGACTTCTCTTTTTTTTACACTTCTACATAATTCTGAATATCAATTTTTCCCTCTACAACTTCCACTTTTACCTGTCCGCCCCGCACATGCACGACGCCGTATCCCGTTTCGGTCGAAAGGAAAACGCTATAATCGTTCGCGTTTTTTAAGCTGTAATACAGGGTTTTGTCAACCGCGTCGTATCGAACGCCGGTATATGCCCAGAGCAGGCTGTACGACGCCAACGCTCTGGCGTACCAGTTGCCGCATTCGTATTCGTTAAAAGGATTGCGTTTTCTGCCGTCGTAACGCGCTCTGCAGGTTTTCACGATTTCCAGCCCTTCCCGGACGAAACCTTTCGATATTAGATGAGAAGCGACCTGATACTCGATGCCTGTCCATACTTCGTCGCAGTAAACGAAGGGCAGCGACGGTTTTCCGCCGCGCGGCCAGGTGCAAAGCAGCAGTCCGCCCTCCTGATTCAGCGCATAGCCGGGACGCTGCGGATTCGCGTGATGTGACAAATCTCTTTTAAAGTTATACGTATAAATACTGCGCAGATTTTTAGTCAGCTTTTCTTCCGATATAATATCGATAAGTCCGCTCAGTTCCGCCAGCCAGACGCCCAGCACGCCGTCGGAAAGACAGCCCGTTCCATACTGATATTTAGGTCCTTCTTCCCGAAGCAGGGCTTGCATCTCTATATTCTCGTGTTCGTATCGAAAAGGCACATTTAGGTCTTTCCATTCGGTTTTCTGGTAAAAATATTCGCCGTTGAAAAGCTCTTCCTCCATGAATCGGCGCCCTTTTGCATACAATTCTTCGTATTCGGCCGTATCTTCGTTCAGCGCTTTTCCCATCGCGATATAGGCTTTTAGCGCGCCCAGGTAAAAGCCGGTGGTCATGCCGTTGGAACCCCAGAACTCGATATCGTACGTGTTATGGTGCGGATGCCGGATGGTTCCCCTGCGTTCGGGGTCCCACTGCCGGATGCAGTACTGCAGGCTCAGGGTTACTTTTTGCCACAGCGAACGAAGCCACTCTGTGTTTCCGGAGATGCGCCAATCGCGGTAAACCTTGATGATGCCGCCCAGCTGACCGTCCGCGGCCGCGTAAAAATCATGCTCCGGTCTGCGAATCGGCAAATATACGCGGAACTGCTGATGACCGGTTTCGTGCAGCATTTCATTAAACTCGGTTTCCCGAAGCGTGCGCTCCAGCGGTGGAAAGAGATTGCAAATCGCCTGCGCGTAGTTCCAGACATGCGTGCAGCTCCCGTAGCAGGAGCCCTCTTTGTCTCCGCTTCCCTCCCAGGCCCACATGCGCCCGTCCTTCTGGCGCAAAATGGTCGGGGATTTCAGGATAGACAGGTTCGCGGCGACCGCTTCGAGAATTTCTTTGGGCAGCGTGCTTTTCAGGAAGGCGTCCGTAAACGCGGCCGTACGGCTGCGCAGCGACGCATACAGCGCTTTCCATGCAGCGTTTGCCTGCTCGATGCTGTCAAAAACGCTGACGTACCACGGTCTGTAAAAAGGCTCCCCTTCGGAAATCGGCGTTCTGCCGATACATAAATTCGAGTAAGGAACATACCAGGACAGGCGCACCGTAATGGTCTTGCGCTCGCCGGGGGCTAACGTAAACGGCACCTGTAAAGACGCGCCCGGGCTTTGTCCTTTTTCGATATCGGTATGCACCGCCGATTTTACTCTGCCTTCGCAAATGTCCTTCCATAACAGGGTCGCCGCGTCAAACCAGTCGCCCCGAAACCACGCGGCGTTTACATACGCGGGTTCGTCGACAGCCGCGCAAAAAACGCCTTCCTGCTCCGGTTTTTCATCGGATTTTGGCTCTCCCAGCAGAAAGTAGTTTTCGCCCGCCGATACATATGCCGCGTTCGTCAGCTTCATGAAATTAAAAGCGTTAAAGCTGTACACCGCCTTAATTGTTTGACTGCTCGCGTTCGTAAACGTATATTCCAGCGCGGCAAACGGGTAGGACGACGTGTCGATGTCGCCCGGGATGAACGGGCTCCACGCGGTAACGCTCGCCTGAACCGGGATGTCGTCATCCTGCAAATTTAGCTTCGCGAAAGGAAAAGCGGCATAAAATTTCCCGTTTCGGAACCGCGGCAAACCGTCGCTTTTGCCGGTGGTGCCAAAACCGCCGGCGCGAAGATTCGCAAAAATTTCCACGTCGGGAATCTGCGCTTCCACAACCCTTGCCGCAGGGTTGTCGCCCAAAACCGCGATGGCGCTGAATACGTTGGGATTGTGAAACAAATCCGGGTGATGGCGCAGCGACACGCTGTTCCAGCTGCCGGTTCCGGTAAAACCGATCATGCCTGCGCCGAGACCGCCGAGCGGAAAGCGGATAAGGTCTTTATGCGGGTAGTAAAACATTAAAAAATGCACCTTTCAGATTTTATAGTTAACCGTATGATACTAAACGCCAAAGCGCTTGTCAACTTCAAAATAAATATTGCTTCGGCCGCTTTTTATAACGCGTGAAAAATAAAGATTCGCCGTCGGCTTTTAAGACCGGCGGCGATTTCATTAGAGGTTTGCAAGCGTTACTTTTTGGCGGGGATGATTTCCAGCCAGTATCCGTCAGGGTCCGTAATGAAGTAAATTCCCATTGCGGGGTTCTCGTAGCAAATGCAGCCCATTTCCTTATGCTTGGCATAGGCGGCGTCAAAATCGTCCACCTGAAAGGCGAGATGAAACTCGCAGTCGCCAAGGTCGTAGGGGCGGTCCATATCGCGCAGCCAGGTGAGCTCGAGCTGAAAATCGCTCTCCTCGTTGCCAAGATAGACAATGACGAAGGAGCCGTCTTTCGCGTTTATGCGGCGCACTTCCTTAAGGCCGAGCGCTTCCTCGTAGAATTTTAGAGAAACGTCCAAATCCCTGACATTGTAATTCTCATGTACCATTTTAAATTTCATCTTCGTATCCGTCCTTTCTAATCGGGCATATCCTGTCGCGGTAGGGCTCCGAACAGGGGTCTGCCAGCAATTCGTTAATAATATCAAGATTCTGCCAGCAATGCATCGGATAAATCCGTTCTATATCCGCTATGCGCGCCGTGTAATCCAGGCCGAGAAAAGCGTCGCGCCCCTGCCTGGGGTCAAGCGGAAGAAAAGCGGCGTCGATGGCAAGTCCGCGCAGCTTTTCCATTTCTTTTTCAAAAGCGGCCTGCATCTCGCTGTCTTCCTGCGGATCCTCGCGCCAGAGCCATAGATGAAGGTCTCCCGCGTGATACAGCGTTTTGCCGCCGGAGCGGATGAGATAGGCGTTGCCGATATCCGTCGAGCGAAGGGCCGTAAAGGAAATATCCGCGCCGCCGACAGAGAGCGCGTAGGTGTTGCCGGCCGCGGCGATTGTGACATAAGGCGTCAGTTCGCTCGGTATATATTTTGGGTCGATATCGTCGGAAAAAATCCAGCGAACCTTATTCCACCGCTTTCCATAGTCCAGCACGGCGGGATTGAAATGATCCCCGTGCCCGTGACTGACAAAGATAAACAACGGAATCTTGAGGGGATTCGGCAGCGGTCCTTTCCAGTAATCAAACAAAAAGCAAGCGCGCTCCTGATTGACAAAGAAACCGCTGTGGTGAATAAAGGTGACTTTCAAAAAAGCCCTCCTTTTCATGCGTCATATATATTCTCAAATCGCCGGCTTTTTTTAGCGGGATATGTTAAGGATATCATACTATAGAACGGCAAACAATTCAACGTATTTTTTAAAACAAACCCTTGAATGCTATGACTTTCAAGGGTTTGCTTTTGTATCGGTTTGATGAGCCGCGTCCATGTCGTCCAGATGCATTTTTAACTGCGCGTTGTATGCCTTTATCAAATCGAGCAAAGCGAAAACCGTTTTTTCCATTTTGCTGTGTCTTGAATAATCCGCAGGCGCGATAAAATCAACCCGTCCCTGTCTGAGCAGATTTTCCGCTACGTTTCGGTCGTTCTGATAAACCGCGATGGAATGACCGCCGTTTACCTTGCACAGCTTCATGCAGGGAACGTCCGTCAGTCCGTCGCCGACGTAAATCATGTTTTGAAACGGGATTCTGCGCTTGCTTTCGGGCGTGTATTCGTTCAGCTCGTCATGCTCGGTCACGTCCAGAACGCCTTTGTTAATGCGGAACAGGAACTGCGTTTTGCTCGTATAATTCAGCGCCATCGCCGGCCAGATCGGCACCTGCCGTTCGTTGTATAAAAACTCCGCGGCATATATTCTCGTAAAGTAACGCGCGATGGAAGTGCCTTCGATGATTTCCTTCAGCCCGGAAGAAAGGATGTAATGCTCTACGGTCAGCCCCAGCTTCTCCGCGTAAGCGTTTACCCGGTCAAACCAGGTTCTGACCCCTTTAAACAGCTGTACGCTCCTGCCCAGCTTCTTGAACACGTCTCGAGTGATCAGCATTTTTCCCTCCGACTCCTGTTTCATCAGGAACATATACGCAAGAATCGGGTCCATGTTGTTCGAATTTGCGAGCTCGTCACACTTGCGCCAGAAGGCCGCGGAGTCCATGCCGATGCCGGGCACAAAGGCATACTCCTGCATGTTCTTCGGCGAGAGCGTTTTATCAAAATCATACATGATCGCGACAATCGGTTTGTTATTCAACCGCCCACATCCTTTTTATAAAAATTCGGCGTGTTCTTCTCCCATAATAACAATATACCGCAAAATGGATATAAACTCAACACCGTTCTGCAAAATACCCCGCAGAAAAAAGCCGGAAACATCCGCGTTTCCGGCTTTGCTTTTTTCTGTAAAGTGTTACGGAGCAGTTTTGTAAACGATTTTTATGGGAGAATGGATATGCGCGCTTTTTCCGTTTCCGATCAGACCGTACTCGTTTTTCCCCACGCCCAGAGCGTACCGACTTTTTGAATGGCCGCGGCATAGCATTCGCCGGCGGAAACGAACGCTACTTCATCCATTATTTTTTTCGGATAATATCTGTCCTCTCTCGTTCCGTCGCCAAGTAGGCCTTGTGTATTGTTTGTATAATTTGAATATAATGTTACGATTCGCCGCCGAAAACTGTTGGCGTATTTTTATTCTTCCGAACGTCGGATTTTTTTGTTTTTATATTGACAAACCCGAAATAATACATATAATACATATATATTTAGTATTATTTAGGGTGAAGGTCATATGAAAACCATTTTATGTTTCGGAGATTCAAACACCTACGGGCTAAAACCGGACGGCACCGGCAGGTTTGACCGTTCTGTACGATATCCCGGCAGGCTTCAGGAACTGCTCGGCGGTAACTACTATGTAATTGAAGAAGGGTGTCCCGGACGGACAACCGTGTTTGACGATATAAACAATCCGTATAAAAAGGGAATCGACTACTTTATTCCCTGCCTGCGCTCGCATGTTCCGCTGGATTATATCGTTATCATGCTTGGCACCAACGACTGTAAAACGGTATATAATGCTTCGCCAGAAGGAATAGCTTCTGGATTAGCCGTGCTGGCTGCGTCAGCGCGCGTCATCGCGCCGGAAGCAAAAGTGCTGATTATATCGCCCATACATCTCGGCGAAAACGTCTGGAAACCGGGATATGACATTGAGTTCGACGCGGAATCGGTCCAAAAAAGCAAAGCGCTGGCGGCGGAGTACAAAAAAGTCGCCGAAAAAACCGGAAGCCTGTTTCTGGACGCCGCGCAGGTCGCATCTGCAAGCAAAATTGACGAAGAGCACCTCGACGAGAACGGTCACTACGCGCTTGCGCTTGCGATTTCTGAAATAATCCGAAAAGAATAGCGGCTCGAAAAAGCCATAACCCGGAAAGGAAAGCGGACCGCTTGGCGTTCTTTTTGATTTCCGCCGCAATAAAAATCCCTCCTATGTCATCCATAGGAGGTTTTTTCTATTGTTTTTTTAGATTTCTGTCGCCGGCGGTTTTTTTAGTTCGTCCTTCGGTTTGGCGCAGCTTAACAACCACTGATATACGTCCGGATTGGAGTAGGTTTCGGTCCAGCAGTCGTGGGCGGCGCGCGCATAAACGGTCAGCTTCGCATTTCCGCCGCAGCGGTTCACCGCGTTGACCATATCGATGCTCTCGCCGATATGGACAATCTCGTCCTGCGCGCCGTGAAAAGCCCAAACCGGAACATTTTTGAGCCTTTCGGCGTTCCAGCGCATTCCGCCGCCGCAAATCGGAACAATCGCCGCGAACCATTCCGGCCTGACCATCGCCAGCTCCCAGGTCGCGTATCCGCCCATGCTGTATCCGGTTAAATAAAACCGGTCTTCGTCCACAAAGTCAAGACCGCGCATCGCGCCGGCAAACTCGATTAACTGCTCGAAAATCTCAAACCAGGTCACCGCGAAGCACTGCGGCAGTATCGCGACAAAAGGCGAATCTTCCGGCATTTTTCTGAGCAGAACGAAGTTTTTCAGGATGCCGATATCCTTCCCCCGGCTCCCCGCTCCGTGCAACAGCAGGATGGCCGGGTATTTCTTCGCCTTATCGAAATGATCCGGATACCGGATGATATACTGCAAATTCTTAAACTGCCTGACTTCGGTTATCGCTGCCATAATTTTCCCTCTAAAACTCCCAGTAATGATTCCGATATGCTATGAAAATCAGCGCCGCCTGCGCCAGCATAATCAGCGGTATGCCGAGCATAAACCGTTTGTGCTTTGTTTTGTGCCGAATCGCCAGCATTGTAAAAAGCATTGCCGCCGAGCCGCCGAACGCGGCAAGTAAAAACAGCACTGCTTCCGGCGCGCGGTGCTTTTTGATTTTCTTAGAAGCGAATTTGTCGTAACAGGTTATGAGAACGGATAAGAAAGATATAAATATCAGATAGCAGTAAAAATACTTCATATCGCGCAAACTCACGCCGCATCAAGGAATTCGCCGCTTTTGGCGTTATGTTTATCATACAGCTTTTCCGCCGCTTCGTCAACTGTTTTCAATATCATTTTCCTGCGCGCGCCGAACCGGCGTAAAATAAAAAGAGCAATCCAGAAAGGACCATGGACCGCTCTGATTTTTCCGTATTATGTATATATCCTCTCAAATACGGCGGTGCGGTGGCTGTTGCGCGCTCTCTTTGCCTCATACAGCGCGTCGTCCGCGTATTTGATAAAATTGGTGATGGTTATGGAATCGGAAGGTATGACGCTGCAGGCGCCAACGCTGATTGTAACATATTCCGAAACGGGCGAATACTGATGCGGAATGCGGCTCTCCTCCACTCTTTTGCGTATTTCTTCCGCGATTTCAGAAACCGTTATTTGATCCATTCCGGGAATCAATATCGCGAACTCATCGCCGCCATACCGCGCAATCAGATTCGTCCAGTCTTTTACGCTGTCTTTGAGAATTTCGGAGATTTTTTTAAGGCACTTATCCCCTTCCTGATGACCGTAATTGTCGTTTATTTTCTTAAAGAAATCGACGTCTATAATAATCAGCGCGAGCGGAACAGAGCGATTCCTGCACTCCTCCCAGTCTTCGTTAAGCTTTGCTTCGAACATAAACCTATTGAAAACGCCGGTTAAACTATCCATAAGCGACAATCTTTTGAGTTCCTGGTTGATGCGGTTCAATTCTTCGGCCTGCATCTCAATCTTTTTGCGGTTGTTGAAATCCTCGATCAAGCCTTTATACCGCATAAAGCTGATGAGCCAAGCGAGCGCTATGTACAACGTGCTGTTGATCGCGTTGCCGAATATCGATTTCGGGTCGTGCTGGAGATACGGAAGCGCAATTAAAAACAAGGCGTGCACCGTGGAATAGATAATCAGCATCTTCGTCGGGCGTATATAAGAGGTTACTGCGAAAATGGTAGCGGAGCCGACATAGATGATGATCTGACCGGAGGAAAGCTGGTCGAGCAGCGAAATCGCCGCGCACCATACCAGCATAAATACGGCGAAAAGCGTGCCTGCCGCCGATAATTTTTTTATATTTTTCGCTATGTTTTTCTCATATTTCACAAATACGGCGTAAAAAACCGGCATGGTTGCCAGCAGCGTGACATACATGCCAAGATATAAAACCGCCGGCATTTGAAAGAAACTATTTCCTCTGCTGATAAAGGAAATTATGACCACCAAAATTTCTAATAGAAAAAATGCGACCGAAAAGTATTTTGATCGATTTAAGTTGATCTTGATTTCGTAAACAGTGAACTCGTCCCTGTCAACTGGTTCGTCCAATGCAAAGATACCCTTTAAACTCCTGAACATTTTTTAACCTCTATGCTTATGACCGTTTAGAACCTACACCTTCGGTTGCATCTTCTAACTACTACACAGTCCAAAATCCTTGTATCTCCAATGAAACCGAAATCCCTGCATATCAGAAAACGCTCGCAGGCGGCATTCCTTTTCCGCTGCCGTTCTCGTTCAATATTTCTTCCGTTCAGCGTTACTGAATTCGGGTTTTCTATCTGTTGCCGTCTGTTGCAGTTGCTCATAAGTTGCCTCCTTTCAACGTGTAAAATGCTATAAATTTCTCAATTTAATAACATAATACACGTTGAAAGGCAAATTTGTTACAAGTCTTCAAAAAAGCGCAAAAACAATCCTATCGGCAGCATGCGATATCAAGCTATTCCTGCTCCCGTAGCTTAAATAACGATACCTGCTGTTTCATCAGATCCGCCTGTTCGGAGAGCTTCGCGCTGGCAGCCGAGCTTTCTTCCACCATAGAGGAATAAGACTGCAGAATATTTGCCATTCGCTCGATTGCGGTATTCATCTGGGAAATGCCGACCGACTGTTCTGTGGTGGCTCTTGAAATGTCGTTGACCATGACGTTTACTTCATTGATGTTCTCGAAAATCTCTGCAAGGATGCTTGCGGTCTCGTTTGCCAATTCGGTTCCGCTTTCCGCGTTGACGACGGACTCTTCGATAATCTGGGAAATCTCTTTTGCGGCTTTCGCCGATTTGTCGGCAAGCCGTTTTACGTTATCCGCGACAACCGCAAAACCTTTTCCGTACTGACCGGCCTGCACCGCTTCCACCGCCGCGTTGAGGGCTAAAAGGTTTGTCTGGTAGGCAATTTCGTCTATTACCTTTATAATTTTGGATATCTTCTTTGAGGAAGCGTTGATGCCTTCCATGGCTTTCAGCAGTTCTTTCATCTTCTCATTGCCTTCGGTGCACCTGTCTTTAACCGCCTCAGACAATTTCGAAGCGTTCTTCGCGTTCTCGTCGTTGTTTTGCGTCATGGACAAAACTTCCATGGAGGACGCGCTTAACTCCTGCATGGTAGCCGCCTGTTCGGCCGATCCTTCCGACAACGTAACGCTGGAGGATGCAATGTCTTTGGAAGCCGCCGCGACTCTGTCGGAGGATTCCGAAACCTGACGGATCAGATCGTTCAGCTTGTCCGCCATTTTTGTAAACGCGTCTGCCAGTATTCCGATCTCGTTTTTGCTCTTTACGTCGATTTGAACGTCAAGCACGCCTTCTGAAATCGTCTCGGCGGCGCTGACAACCTTCTTCAGCGGCTTGGTTACCACGTTTCTTAGATACAGGATTAAGCCGACTAAAATGACGATTATTGTAATTGCTGCGACCGTCCAGGAAGCCATATAGATGTTTCTTGCCAGCTGATTTACTGTTTCCATGGACTTGCCGGCGAACAATACGCCCACAATATCGCCGTTATGATTTTTCAGCGGGCGGTAGGAACATAAGTACTCGCTGTCAAGTATGTCCGCTTTGCCGTCATAGTCTTTGCCTTCTTCGATAACGACTTTCGTTACCGCTTCCGAAAGCTGAGTTCCGACCTGACGGACGCCGTCTTTTTCAATCGTGGTGTTGATTCTGGTATTTCCCTGAAAAATCGTGACGTCTGTTTCAACCTGATGGCTTATATCGTCGATAATGCTTTGATTATCAAGCAGATAGCCTATTATTACGACGCCCGCAACCGTACCGTTTGAATCCTTAACAGGCGCCGCGGTCAGAGCGGAAAAATGCGCTGTTATGGCGGACTCAACCGTAGTGATGATATCTCCCTTCAGCGCTTTTTCGACAACCGGGTTAATCCTTAAATTGCTGGAGTTGCTTTTCTGACCCACGCCGGCGACGAACCGTCCGTCTTTATCGGTAAAGATGACAAAATCGGTTTTCGTGCTGTTATGGATATTTTTTGCGTAGCTGTCAAGTTTGCCGGCATCGGAGTTTTGGATAGCCGCCGAAATCTCCTGGTCGTCGGCGGCCAGCTGCGCGAATCCCGCCGATGATTCCTGAAGACTTTCCACCTTTTTTGCCAATACGGTGACGCCGTTTTTCACTTCTTCCGAAATTACGCTGTTATTGTAATTCGAAATCATCTTAACGGTCATGTTTAGAATTAAACCCATCGCGATAATAAATATAAGGGAAACAAACAATAGAATCCTATTGCCTAATCTAACTTTTCCTTTCATGGATAACCTCCGCTTTTTATATTGAAACTGCCTTGATTATTTCTCCGGCTATGGAATCCAAATCCAACTGTTTATCAACCGCACCTATTTCGAACGCCGCCTTCGGCATGCCGTAAACAATAGAGGTCTTTTCGTCCTGCCCGATTGTGTGCGCGCCCTGCCGCTTCATCTCCAGCAGCCCCTTGGCGCCGTCCTGCCCCATGCCGGTCAGAATAACGCCGACCGCGTTTTTCCCGCACACTTCCGCGGCCGAGTAGAACAGCACGTCGACCGAAGGACAGTGACCGTTTACTTTTTCGCCCTCAAATACTTCGGTTTTATACTTGTCTCCGGATTTTTTTACCTTCAAATGCCTGCTGCCGGGCGCGATAAACACTTTGCCGGGCTCAATGATTTCGTCGCCTGCGGACTCAACCACGGTCAGTGACGTCTGTGTGTTCATCCGTTCGGCAAACATTCTTGAGAAAACGGGCGGAATATGCTGAACAATTACGATTCCCGGTATATTCGGCGGCAAATTCTTGAGAACTGTAAAAATCGCTTCCGTACCGCCGGTGGACGCCCCGATAAAGATAACCTTCTTTGTGTCAAACTTCGCGCTTTTGGGAACCGAGACGATGCTTTTCAGCCTGCGCTGTTGTATTTTCGCGAGCGGCGCGGTTTTAATTTTTATTATCAGCTCATTGAGCAGGCTTTTCATGGTGCCCGTCGAATGTTCGTCCGGTTTAACGACGTAATCGACCGCGCCGGCGCTCATGGCGTCAAAAACCTTGTTCGTGATTCCGCTGACGATAATGACAGGCATAGGATACTGCGGTAAAAGCTGCCGGATGAACTCGATTCCGTTCATCTTCGGCATTTCGATATCACAGGTCATAACGTCCGGCTGCAAATTGACGATCATATCTTTTGCCTGAAAAGGGTCACCCGCTTTTCCGACTACCTCGATATGGGGATCTTCCGAAAGCCCTCTTGCCAGCATTTCTCGGAAAAGCAGCGAATCGTCAACGATTAGGACTTTTATTTTTTTCTTAGGCTGAATCATAGAATTGAACCTCGTACGGGGAATTACATTTTTCTGTATATTGCCGGCTTAACATATTTAAAATTCGTCTCGCTTCGTAATATAGACTCCGAATGACCGATAAAAAGATACCCGCCATCCTCCAATATGTCGTAAAACTTCCGTATCAGTTCTTCTTTTGTTTCGTTATCAAAATATATCATAACGTTTCGGCAGAATATAACATGGAACTTCTTCTTGAACGGAAAAACCTTCTCCATCAGATTGAACTTCCGGTAAATCACGTCGTTTTTGATTCTGTCCGCGACGACAAAGCGGTCTTTGTCGTACGGCTTAAAATAGGCCATTCTCCAGTTTGCCGGAAGAACCGAAACGTTTTCCTTGTCATAAACGCCCTGTTTCGCAATGTTGAGCACTCTTTCAGATATGTCCGTGGCGAGCAGCCTGGTGTCCCAGGCGCTTTTTCTTTCCCCGAAATACTCGTCGATAATCATCGCGAGCGTGTAGGACTCCTCGCCGGTCGAGCAAGCCGCGCACCAGATTCTTAAATCCTTGTTTTTGATCGTTTGTTCCAGATACGGAAGCACCGTTTTTTGAAAATACTCAAAATGGTCTTTTTCTCGCATGAAATAGGTATGATTGGTTGTTATCCGATTGACAAGCGTCGTGATCGCTTCTTTGGAATCATCGGATATCAGTTTTTCGTAAAACTCAGAAAAGCTCTTATATCCATGCTGGATTAGCGTGCTGGAAAGCCTTCCGGTCAGCATTGCACGCTTTTCTTTCTTAATATGAATACCGTAGTTTTTCTTAATGAAACTTACAAGCTGTTCAAACTCTTTATCCGTGATTTCAATCATGCCAGTTTTTAAAGTAAAGCAGAGAATTTTCAGATTATGAATGAGAATTCTCTGCTTTTTTCCCTTTAAATTTTAATATCCTCGTTGTCCGTAGTCGTGTTGTCTTCAGGGTTTTCTTCAAAGGCCGGTTCGGTTTCGACCGTCTCGTCTTCCGAAACCGCAGCGTTGTCCGTGCCGGCATCGACAGCGTCGCTGCTCTGCTCGATTTCTTCGTCCGCGATACCGCTCTCGCTATCTGAATCGGCGATGATGGCATTCAGAGTAATCTCGGGTTCTGCGCCGAAATCCTCGACTGCGCCGGCTTCGACCGCGGCGTCACTGCCGGTTTCGTCTGCTTCTTCGGCGGCAACGCTTTCCTCGGAAGCCTCAACGTCGGTCTCGTCTTCGTCTTCTTCGTCTTCTTCCTCGATCTCGTCGTCCTCGTACTCATCCAAATCGTACTGCTGAATATCGGGGATGACGTCCTTGAGTTTGAATTTCGCAATCTGTTCGTCCAGCAGCGCAGCCTGTCCGGAAAGCTGCTGGCTTGCTGCCGCGCTTTCCTCAGAGGTGGACGAGTTCTCCTGAACGACGCGGGAAACCTCGATGATGCCCTGATTTACCTGCGCGATGCCGGATGCCTGCTCGTTGGAAGCGATGGAAATGTTGCTTACAAGCTCGGCAACCTTCGAGACGTCGTTGACAATCATGTTCAGGTAATCGGCGGTATCCTGCGCAATCTTGACGCCGTCCTGCACTTTTATCATCGAAGCTTCGATCAGTTCGCTCGTCTCCTGCGCCGCTTCCGCGCACCGAACCGCCAGATTTCTTACTTCTTCGGCGACGACGGCAAAACCTTTTCCGGATTCGCCGGCTCTTGCGGCCTCAATCGCGGCGTTCAGCGCCAGGATATTGGTCTGGAACGCGATATCGTCGATCACCTTGATAATCTGAGAGATATTGGCGGAAGAGTGATTGATATCCTCCATCGCGCCCAGCATAAGGTTCATCTGGTCGATGCCGAGCTCGGCTTTCTTCTGCACCTCGCTCGAAATCTGGTTCGCGTTCTCAGCGAACTCGGCGTTCAGCCTTGTCTGGGAAGATATTTCTTCCATCGTCGCCGAAAGTTCTTCCAGCGAACTTGCCTGCTCGGCCGCGCCCTGCGAAAGAATCATGCTCGAATCGGAAATCTGCTTCGCGCTCGACGCGACTTCTTTGGAAGCGCTGCGAATGTTGTGAATCAGCACGTTCATATTGTCGCAGATTTGCTGCATCTTGCTGGCGAGTTTTCCGAACTCATCCCTTCGTTTCAGGTCTACGTCAACATCGAATCTGCCTCTTGCGTACTGCTCGGAAACCTTTACTAACCTTTTAATCGGCTTCTTGAACCCCTGCGCGATAAATACGGAGATAAACATGCCGAGCGCAAGGCCGAAAATACCGATGATAATCAAAACGGTTACAAGGCTTTCAACCGCTTCCGTCACGTCCTTCTCAGGCACGTCGATCGCCAGCGCCCATGTCGTACCGTCAATCTTCGCGTACGCGATGTATTTGGTCTCGCCGTTCTCTTTATAGGTATCGACGCCGCTCGCCTGGACCACCATTGCCTGTTCGATTTTCGCAAGGTCTTCGAGCGATGAATCTTCTTTCGCTTTCTCTACGATGTTTTCCGAAATCTTATCGGGATTGGTATGCGCGATGGTCGTGTATGTACTCGAAATAATGAACGTATTGCCGGATTTGTATTTTACGTTCTTGATCATATCCGACAATTCGGACGCTTTTTTCGTGGCGGTTAAAACGCCGATAATCTCGCCGTCGTTATTGATAAACGGATAGGCGTAAATGATGATTTTTTCCTGTTCTCCCGGTTTGAAGAACGGATCGGTGGCGAACTTCTGCCCTTTGATGGCTTTTTGGAAATACTCTTCGTCGGAAAGGTTTCTGTCCTTATCCTTTACCGAGAAGGATTTGCCTTCCTTATCAATGATGGTCATATCAATGCAGCCGTCTTTATTGATCTGACCCCGCAGAAGCTCGATGATTTTTTCTCTGTTCTCTTTCGGGTCCAGGAATATGTCGTTTTTAAGCAGAATCTTTAGGCTGTTGAAGTTGGCGTCAACCTTTGCCGAAACGGTGTTCGACGCCCCTTTTGCGATTTCGGTCAACGTTTCTTTTGCTTCATCGACCAGAAGATCCTCGCAAACGATTGCAGCAAACAATGTAATAAATGAGCATATTAATAGTATTACCGCGCTGATATAAACAACTAATTTCAACGATATACTCAAATTAATTTTCCTTTTCATAATAACTGCCTTTCATTTCATCGTTTTTTCATACGGTACTCTTATGAAGTACGAAGAATATGCTCGCATGAAACTTTGATTACACTGTGGTTTAATACTTTCCGAAATCAGTGTCGCTCAAGAGAATTTCCTGCTGCGCACTGCTTTCGTTCACAGTATTTGCTGCGGGCTGGTCGTTATTTACGGTAATCTCTATGTTCTCTATGCTTTCTGTTTTTTCCGTTTTTTCATTGTTCTCTGTTTTTTCTTTATTCTCTGTTTTTTCTTTGCTCTCTTTATTTGCCTTTTTCTTTTTAATATAATTAAATAATTTCTTCTTTTTCTTCTTCTTGCTCTTGCTCTTCTTGCTCTTTACTTTTTCTTCTTTTATTTCCTCTATGTCTTTTTTCAGTTTAAAGACGGCGATCTGTTCTTTGAGCAAGGCAGCCTGTCCGGAAAGCTCCTCGCTTGCAGCCGCGCTCTCCTCCGCGGTCGCAGAGTTCTCCTGAACGACCTGCGAAACCTGCATGATTCCCTGATTAATCTGCGCGATGCCGGAAGCCTGCTCGTTGGAAGCGACGCTGATGCTGTTGACAATCTCGGCCACCCTGGAAATGTTCGAAACGATTTTGCTTAAATGCTCCGCGGTTTCGTTCGCCGTTTTCACGCCGTCGTTTATCTTTCTAATGGAGCCTTCAATTAGCGCGGTCGTCTCCTTTGCGGCGCTCGCGCTTCTGGAAGCGAGGTTGCGAACCTCCTGCGCTACGACCGCAAAACCTTTGCCGGCCTGTCCGGCTCTCGCGGCCTCAACAGCCGCGTTCAACGCAAGGATATTGGTCTGGAAGGCTATGTCGTCGATAACCCTTACAATCTGGGAGATGTTTTTAGAAGAAGTGCTGATTTCATTCATCGCGGCAAGCATCTGCTTCATCTGTTCGTTGCCAAGATGCGCGCTCTGCTGCGCTTCGATCGCGATGTTGTTTGCCTGAACTGCGTTTTCGGCGTTCAGTCTGGTCTGCGCGGAAATCTCCTCGATGGTCGCAGAAAGCTGCTCCATCGTGCTTGCCTGCTCCGTCGCGCCCTGCGACAACGCCATGCTCGAATCGGAAATCTGCTTTGCGCCGGACGCCACCTGGTCTGCGGAAGAACGAATATTCTCCAAAAGTCCGTTCAGGTTGCTGATAACCTGTTCAAACGCTTTGCCCAGGTTGCCGAGCTCGTCTTTTCTGTTCAGCAGCTTCTCCGGCAGTTCCTGCGACAAATCGCCCTGCGCCAGGTTCTCTGCGAACACTTTCGCCAAGTTCACCGGTTTTTTAATTTGAGAAGTAATAACATATATCAGAATTGCGCTGACCACCAGGATTACGGCGGCAGCAATAGCGATGGAGGTGTTTAACGAGCGAAATCCCTGATTAATTTCAGCTTCCGGCGCGGTGATGGCCAAAAACCATCTTGTGCCCTCGATCGGCGCGTACGCTATGTAGTTGGTGACGGACTTTTTGTTTTCTTTATACGAGTATGTATCGATACCTGTTTGGCCGGAAAACAGTTTATCCTTAATTTTATCCAGCGAAGCAATGTCTTCGGCGTTTTCCGAACTGGTAACTTTCTCATAATCTTTGTGCGCGATGACCTTCAGGTCTTTATTGATCACAAAAGCCGAGCTGTTTTTGCCGGTGTAAGAAATCGTACCAACCAACTCGGACAATTCAGACGCCGGTCTGACCGCCGTGATAACGAAGACCACTTTGTTGCTTTCGTTTTTGATCGGAAGGCTGAACGCGATCACCCAAGCGTTGTCGTTTTCATCGATGTACGGGTTGGAAACGTTCGGGTTTCCCCGGACAGCCTCTTTAAAAAACTCCTGTTGCGCGATATAGACGCTGTCGTGTTTCGCAGAATATCCGTATCCGTCCGCGTCAGAAACGATGATGTCGAAATCCTTTTCTTTATCCGCGACTTTTCTGATTAAAGACTGAATGTTGCTTTTATTCGCCAGTATATCTTCGAAGTTAGTATCTTGAGAAAGCGCGATAAGGCTTCCAAAACTACCGTTCACTTTCTCGGCAACCGTATCCGCCGCCTGTTTGGCAAGGCCGGTCATCGTGTCGTTCACGTTTTTATCCATCGTGTTTTTCGTCAGGAAAATCGCGATCGACGATAACGCCAAACAAACGGCCAAAACAAAACTGCCGATTCCAAGTAATAATTTTGTGGATAAACTGCTTATGCCTGATATCTTTTTCATATTAACAAGTCCCTTCTGTTTTGTCTTGTGTAAGAGTATTTTGCCGGGATAAAGGCAATCCACTTCAAAAAATACTCAGCTTTAAGCTTTATCACCATGTGGTATTCAAGATACTAAACAGTTGTATTCGACCTTAACGAACCCTCCGGACAGTCAACCCCGTATCGGCATTGACTGTCCGCCCTTTTTATGTTTCCGAAATCTGTACAGCTAAGAATATCTTTTCGTAGCTTTCACTTGCACAACTATAAAAATCGTTTCATTATTCTTTTTAACATTCGTATGAAAAAATCCGGTAAGTCTTATAAAAACACGGTCTTTTACAATGAAACTATAAAAGTCCTTTCATGAAAAAACCCGCAATTTCAGCGTTTCTGATCCGCTTTAAAACAGCGGTCAGTTTTCGTTTTGAATCGCCGAGGCGATGTCGTCGATGTCGCGGAAATCAATCAGGCTCTGATTATCCAGTATCAGCTTTATTTCGTCCTTCACTTTCGCGATCCCTTTGACAAATCGGTTGCTGTCCTTCTTGATGGCAGGCGGATTGACGATATCGCTTTCCGGAATGGTTAATACTTCGGCAACGCTGTCGACGATAAAACCGATATCCATGCCGTCAATCGAAGCGACGACGATGCAGGTTCTTTCGTTATAAGCGATTTCCGATTTGTTGAACCTGATTCTCAAATCCATGACAGGAATGATGCGGCCCCTCAGGTTGACGATGCCCTTAACATAGGCCGGCAAACCCGGAACAGGCGTAATCGGCAGCATGTTAATGATTTCTATGACAAAACTGATTTCGATGGCATAGCATTCGTTATCGATTTTGAACGTCAGAAACTTGCTGGACAGGGAATCCTCCGATGCTTCGGCTCCGGAAAATGTCTTTGATACATCGCTCATTCGTTTTGCCCCCTTATTTAATATCGGTATTTACCAGCCAACCGGCATCGATTATTAGACTGATGCTTCCGTCGCCTAATAATGTGCAGCCTGATAAGCCTTCCACCGTTTTGATTCTCTTGATTAATTCAGGCAGGGTTTTTACAACTACCTGATGTTCTCCGATAAGTTTGTCTGCGAAAATGCAGCGCCGCTTGTCATCCTGTTCGACCAGGATTAAGATTCCGTCGGAAAGATTCGTAACCTCGGTTTCAATGCCCCATTGTTTATGCAGACGCATAATCGCGTAGCATTCGCCGCGGAGCATAATCATTTCGTTGCCGTATATATCCGTGAAAATGTCTTTCGGATCCGGCTTGAAAGACTCCTTCATAGCGGAAATGGGGATCGTAAAGCGCCTGTTTCCGACTAAAATGCCCATTCCCTCGATAATGGCGACGGTAAGCGGTATCTTCATAATCACCGCCATGCCTTTGCCTTCCTCGCTCTCCACGGTCAAAGAACCGCCGATGGCAAGGATATTCTTCAAAACGACGTCCATGCCGACGCCGCGTCCGCTGTACTCCGAAACCGTTTCGTTCGTCGAAAATCCGGGCAGGAATATGAGGTTGTAGATTTCCTTGTCCGTCATTTCGCTCTCGGGTTTCTTTAAAAGGTTCTGTCTTTTCGCTTTTTCAAGAACCTTGTTCTTGTCGATGCCGCGGCCGTCGTCCCGAACGACAACATATACGTTGCTTCCGGCGTTATAGGCTTCGATCGTAATGGTTCCGACAGGCGGCTTCCCGGCCGCGATTCTCTCTTCCTCGCTTTCGATGCCATGGTCGATGCAGTTTCTTACGAGGTGCAAAAGCGGGTCGGAAAGATGCTCGATAATATTTTTATCGACCTCCGTCTCTTCGCCAATAATCCTGATTTCCGCTTCTTTGCCAAGCTTTTTCGTCATATCGCGCACAATGCGGTGCGTTTTCTGGAAAGTCGAGGCGAGCGGAACCAGTCTGAGAGACATGACCAGGTCCTGCATTTCGTTGATAATCTTATGCAGCTGCTGCGCTTCTCTTTGGAAGTTGGGCAGCTCAAGCCCGCTCAAATCGGGGTTCTCAACCACCATGGATTCGGCGATGACAAGCTCGCCGACCATATCCATCAGCTTGTCCAGCTTGGATACGCTTACGCTGATCAGGCTTTGCACGGACTGATGCTCGTCATTCTTATCCGCTTTATTGCCGTTCTTTTGCCCGTTTTTTACTTCCGGTTTTGCGCCTTTTTGCGTTTGATTGCGCTCCGCTTTGGCCGTTTCGATCAGATTGATGCTCCCGACAAAAGGCGTTTTTTCGAATATTTCAATTATATCCTGATAGGTTTTTGCGGAATCGAAGAAGATCTTAAAACCGTTCTTTCTGATTTCAAAAACCGTATCGTTATTTTCAACGATGTCCTCCGGCTGAAACCGGATATGATCGGCAAAATCTTCCATGTCCCGGACGATTGAGAAAGCGCGGATATTCTCCATTCCGCAGCCTTCTTCGAAAAAGACGGTCAACTGATAGCTATGTTTCTCTGACTTTTCGTCTTTTGAAACCTTTTCGCCGTCAGCCGCTTTTTCTGCCGATTTGCTTTCCGTACCGGTATTTTTATTGCGCGAAACACCCTTGCCGCCGCTGATTTCATGCAAACAGCGTTCGACTCTCTGTATTAGGGCTTCTCCGCCCTCAATATCGGCTTCTTCGTTGTTTTTAATCTTCTCCATCTCACTGTTGATATAATCCATGCAGGAGAGGATTATATCCGTAATGTTTGAGCAGTCGTATTCAACAGAAGGATTCTCGCGAATAAAGTAAAACAAGTCCTCGGCTTTGTGCGCCACTGTGGATATGTTCGAAAAAGACATCATTGCCGCAGAACCCTTGATGGTATGCATGATTCTGAAAATCTCGTTGATTGCCTCTTCCGAGAACTTGCCGGCCTTTTCAGTATCAAGAATGATTCTTTCGAGCTGCTCAGTGTTTTGCGATGTTTCAAACAGGAACATTTCGAGCAACGAATCACCGTAGTGTTCCGCCATAATCATCACCTCATGTTTTTATTTGTCTGCGGCAATCTTCAGCAGCGTTTGCGTAATATGTTCTTCTTTGTACGGTTTTACGATAAACGATTTCGCGCCGTTGAGGATGGCTTCTTTGACCATTCTCTCCTGTCCCATAGCCGAAATCATAACGACTTTCGCGTTTTTGTCATATTCGCGAATCTTCTTCAAAGCCTCGATTCCGGTCATATCCGGCATCGTGATGTCCATGGTGACAATATCCGGATGGTACTCGATATACTTCTCGATTCCCTCCTGACCGTTTTTCGCGTCTGCTACTACTTTAAAACCGTTTTTCTCAAGTACGTTTTTAATAGCGAGTCTCATAAAAGCAGCATCGTCAACAACTAAAACAGTGATCAAAAGTATCACACTCCAATTACATGGTATCGTTTGGTTTATATATTCCGAGAATTGTTACGTTCAACAAACTCGGATCATTGTATAAATCATAAATTTCTTCCGGATCGTTTGGATTATCCGATATAATTCTTACTTTCGGCCTCATAAAGCTGTATGGGTAATTCTCTATGACCATTCCCCGCTTGCCGTTGGACAGTCTGACGATCGAGCCGACCGGATACAGCACGATCTTTTTGAGGAATATCTCCAAAATTTTTGGGTCAAACATCGCGCCGGCGTTTCCCATAATATGTTCCATCGCTTCCGACGGGGAAAACGCTTTTCGGTAAGGCCTGTCCGACGTCATCGCGTCATAGTTGTCGCAAATCGCAATAATCTTGCCTTCCAGGGTCTGCTTGGTATGGGGCAGACCGAGCGGGTATCCCGTTCCGTCATACCGCTCATGATGCGTTAGCACAGCGATAATCGATTCAAGCGGAAGCGTATTCTGCTTTTTTAGGTATTCGCTTCCATATTGGCTGTGTTTCTTCATCTGCTCATACTCTTCCAGACTGAGCGGACCTTCTTTGTTCAGAATTTCTTTGGGTACGAATATTTTTCCAAGGTCATGGAGCAAAGCGCCCATCCCTAATTTATATAACCCGCTTCTGTTCATTCCCGCGGCAACGCCGACCATAATGGAAAGCGCCGCCACGCTGACGCAGTGATAATAGGTATAATCATCAAATACCTTCAGATCCACCATGTTGATCATTGCGTTTTTATCGGTGGATATCTCATCAATAATATCATCCAGAAGATGCGACATCGTCGAGAATGAATACGATGTGACAATCGCATCGCCGCGCTCGATGCCTTTGAAAAAGCTCCTGACGGCGTTGACCGTGTTTTCCTTCAGTCTTGTGCTGATAATACCCTTGATTTCGTATTCCGGCTTGTCTTCGTCTCCGATATATACGCCCTCGCATCCCGCAAGAATCAACTTATTGATCAGTGATTCCGTAAGTTCAGTCCCGGCTGCCAAAAGCAGTTCGCTTCGCGAACCGTAAAGGTTCTTCGCCAAAACCATACCAGCTTCTAGATTTGATGATGGTATAAACTTCATATCAAAACCTTTAAAAAGATATTATATATGACTTTTATGACTGTTCTCCTTCTGATAATAAAACATTTTAATTTAATATATTTTGAAAGCTCTGCGGGAGTATAGATACTCCCGCAGAGAAAATTATCAGCGGATCAAAGTATGCGCCGAATCGGACGCATCCTTTGATTCAAGGGGTAAATATTAAATTATCTTAATAACTGGAGAACGCCCTGCGGCTGCGCATTCGCCTGCGCTAACATGGACTGAGCTGCCTGGAGCAGGATGTTGTTCTTTGTGTACTCCATCATCTCTTCAGCCATATCAACGTCTCTGATACGGCTCTCGGCTGCCTGGAGGTTCTCTTTTGTGGTAGCCATGTTGTTGGATGCATGCTCGAGCTGATTCTGCAGTGCGCCGTAGGTAGCTCTGGTGGTGTTGACTTCGGTGATAGCATCTTCAACCAGATCAACAGTAACCGCTTCAGCATCGGTGTCGCTTCCATCTGCTGCTACTGTCTTTGCGGTAAGAGCTGCAAGGTTTGTTACTGTAGCGTTAGCAATGGATACCGTCTGATTTCCATCCTCGCCATATTTAATATCGATTGTGCTTGCGGTGCCAATGCCAGTTATACTGGTATCGGTTGCATCGGTTGTAACATCGCCGAATACTGCGATTCCGTTGAACTTTGTATTCTTATAAATACCGGTAATTGCTGTACCGAGCGCTTTCATTTCAGCACCGATGTTCTTCTTGTCATCTGCGCTGTAGGTGCCGTTCTGAACCTGAACCGCAAGCTCCTTCAGTCTTGTGAGCATATCAGATACTTCGGTCAGCGCGCCTTCAGCGGTCTGGATGAACGAGATGCCGTCCTGGGCGTTGCGGATAGCCTGCCTGAGGCCGCGGATCTGGCTGCGCATCTTCTCAGAGATCGAAAGGCCAGCAGCGTCGTCTGCCGCGCGGTTGATCCTATAGCCGCTCGACAGCTTCTCCATCGACTTGGCTATAGAAGTCGAGTTGATGTTGTACTGGCGATAAGTATTCATCGCCGATATGTTGTGGTTAATCCTCATTTTTTCTTCCTCCCTGAAATTTACGGGGATTCCATTCCCCTTTTTGTTTCACTAAATATATCGAATGCTCGAAACAAAAATAAAGCGGAAAAAGAAAAATGATGCAGAATTTTCTGACATTTTAGTTTTTTTCTTTTCGCTTTATAATTCTGCTTTTTAGCAAGTTCAGGTCTCGCGGGCTTTCGGCTAAAACCGCGTCGATGTTGGCGTTTATTGTCTCAAGCACTTCAGTCCTAACGATGTTGACATGCTTTGGCGCCTCAATCCCGATTTTAACCTTTCCTTCACTAATCTCGAGTACTGTCACGCGGATGTCGTTCCCTATAAGGATGCTTTCGGAGGATTTTCGCGTTATAACGAGCATTTTCATTCATCCTCCGAGCCGAATAGTCTTGTCCGCACCTCGTAGCCGGGATTTTCGAGGATCAGCTGGGCGCCGATTTTCCTGTCAAAATCGATTATGATAGGGCTTTTAAAGTTGACGGTCATATCGCGGATGTTGCCGGGGATGAAAGCGATTACAAAGATGCTCAGCTTGCTAGGGTCGCGCGTGCCGAAAATCTCGTCGGCCTCGGAAGGCAAAATGGGGCTGTAGTCGCTGACGAACATGTACGGGTCAAGCAGTATGAACCTCGGTTTTGGCCCGTCAATCGACTGAAGGTGAAGCATCCACGCGCTGTCGGGATTTTGCAGCACGACGAATTTTTTATGCTCTCTAAACGCGTAGACGCCAAGCGGGAAATTTATTATGTCTTCTTCGCGGATTTCCACGAAGCCGAAATCCATTGTCTCAATTATCATATAAATCCCCTCCGCCGCGCATCAGGAGGCTTGCTCTGGCGGATATTCCTTTATCCACTTTTCGGCGTAAATCTCAACCCGGTAAGGTATGTACCTAAACTCGATCCTTCCGGGTATTATGTCGACAACTCTCTGGTCTTTTTTGAAGTTAATATCGACATAGCCGTCTTCCCAGCTGATGTGCGGGGCTTCTTTGGGGATAAAATCGATTTTGCTCCATATCAGGCCGGGCTTTGTGTTCGCTATCTCGGCGACAGTTTTGGCATTCGGGCCGAGCAGCGCGTTTTTCTTATGGGCTTGTTTTGCCATATAGTCAAGCACAGCCCTGTTGCCTTTTACGGCAGAGTCTTGCAGGACCGACCATACCGGCCGTATGCCAATGGACTTAAAAAAGTCTGAGTTGTCGATTTTTATCTTGAGCGGGTGAGAATTTATCTCAACGCCGTTTCTTATAGACTGCACCCTAATCTCGGGCGGTATTGTCCTCATTAAGAGCTGCGCTCGCGTTATATCATATCTCAGCGATATTTGATAGATGTACATATGCACCCGTTTCTTGAACTTATTTTGCTAGTCAAGGAAGTCAAGAAGCGATGGCTGAAGAATTTTCGTTCCTATCTGCAAGCATGCGTTGTACGCAAGCTCAAGCTCTCCAAACGTTGTGATTGCTTCCGCAAGGTCGAGTCCTTCGAGCCTTGACTGTTTAACTTTAAGGTTGAACTGCTCGGAATCAAGCCGCTCTAGGAAAAAGTTTATGAACTCCGTCTTTTCGCCCACGCCGACATACTGAACCCTGACATTGTCCGCAATCTTCTGGAGCTTCTCATAATAGACATCCATACCGGACATGTCGTTTTCCTCAAACTTCTTCGCTATAATCCCGAGCATATTGTAAAGGTTTTTAGTATAGCCGTCTTCATCGACGCCACAGCCAAGCAGCTCAAGGCCAGTTACAGCTATATCCCGGGCTGTATTGGGTATCACATTGCTGTATTCGTCTAAGCTTAAGCCAAGCCCGATGTCTATGTAGCGCTTTTCGGTAACCTCCGAAATGTTGTCCACGAGCATGCCTTTATAAAGCAGCATGCCTTTTGTGTCCTCTTCTTCGCTAATTGAAAACGGAGGGACGCCTACAGTTTCGCCGCTGAAAATGTATTTGCCCGCAAACTGAGTGTTAACAGCAGCCAAAATCGCGTCCTGAAAAGCCCGCAGCGACTGCGCGATTGTATACCTCGCGGTCGCATCGCTTGTCCCGTTCATGCCTTGGGAAACCTGAACGAGGGCATCGGACACGATATTGTTGACGTTTGAGATTACCGACTCGTACTGGCTGAAAATGTCTGCAGCCTCGCGCAGGTTTTCGACATAGACGTCAATTTTATTTATGTTCTGTCGAACCTTCATCGCTCTCATAGCATTTATAGGGTCGTCGGCAAAATTCATATATTTGCGTTTTGCCGCTATGAGAGTATTCATCTGGCTCAACTCATTAAGGCTTTTGTTGAGGCTTTTCAGGTAGTTTTTTGAAATAATGTTATTTGTCAGCCGCAATTATATCACCCCCGGCTACCTTCCGACGATACCCATCCTGTTTATAATTATGTCAAGCATCTCGTCAAGAGCCGTCATAACCCGGGCGGACGCTTCAAAAGCCCTCTGGTACTTTATCATGTTGACGGTCTCCTCGTTGAGCGAGACACCTTTTACCGACTCTCTCTGATTGTCAATCGCTGAGACGACCGTATCCGCCGCGCTAGCCCGGTCAGTATAGTAGTTTTTGTCTATCGCCGCGTCGGACATCAGGATCAGGACAAACTCGCTTAACGAGCCTACGAACTTCTCCGTAATCTCGTGCTTTTGCTCAAGCGCATGAATCATGCGCAGCACATTATCGTTTTTGCCGCTATCCTGATTGCCTTCAGTCGTCACCTTCAGGTAATTGGCGTCGGCAAGCCACCCGTCCGATATTGCAAAATCTTTCGCACCGGTTCCGACAAAGAGCGCGTCCCCGCCGTTGAGAGAATTGAACACCTCGGCGAATTTAACCGCAAAGCTGTCTAGCGACTTCAGATAATAAGGAATGCCTTTGAACTCTTCTACCTCTGCAAATGAGCCTTCACCGTTTAAAATGTCGAGCGTGCCTTTGATTTCACCGGTTATAAGGTCTAGCTCCTCGTCGCCCGCATATATCTTCAATTTGCCATCTTCTTCGCGCAGGCTAAGCGTGACAGGATCGCTTTGCGCTGGATCGACAAGCATAATATTACCACACTTCACGCTCAACGCGCCTTTATAGGGGCTGTCATCGGGATACTCGCCGACCTCTATTTTCAGATATTTCGAGACTTTGTCAAGCAATAGGTTGCGCGCGTCGTAAAGGTCGTTCGGGGTATTGCCCACAAGCTCCTCGTTTTGTATCGTCTTGTTGAGCTTTGCAATCTCATCGAGGTATTTGTTTAAATTTACGAGCGTTATAGTTTCAAGGTTTTCTTTTTCAAGCGCGCTTATCTCTTCCAGCTTATTGTAATAAAACTGGACCGTCTCGGTTATTTTCTGCGCCGACGAACGCACAAGGCTTGCAAATTCTATTTTCCCGCTATTCGTCGAAAGCGCCTGAAGCCGCTCGAATAATTCCTCTAGCAAAACGCCGAGACCGTCCGCAGTTGTCTCGTCCAAAATGTCGTTTATGTGCTCAAGCACCTCGGTTTTCTTCGCGA